>Ga0209427_10000240_pt1 | contig 54955 bp, 41 predicted proteins | sample DeeMarSWOR136_30_FD_187465 | JGI IMG/M metagenome (GOLD analysis project Ga0209427, IMG submission 187465) | Marine sediment microbial communities from White Oak River estuary, North Carolina - WOR-1-36_30 (SPAdes) (version 2) | ecosystem: Environmental > Aquatic > Marine > Intertidal zone >...
GCCATGCTAGTGGGTCTTCTATACTTAATTATATAGACAATTCTCTAGTTGTCAATAGGTAAAATTTGATATATGACGCTGATGAAGTTCATTTTGCAAGAAAATCTGTATCTCTTTGTTCTCTGGATTAATCTCAGATGCTAATTTGAAGGCCTCAATGACTTTTTTTCTGTTACCTCTATTTTTGTAGATCAATCCGCTCAAGAAATATCTTTGTGCTTTTAGATAGCGATTCAATTTTTCCTTATTATCTATATTTTCTATGCAATATTGTGGTTCTATCCTGCATTTCACAAGCTCAAAGAGATTAGTGTCCCAGTTCTCTTTATTCATGCTTGCTGTTGAAAAGAATTCTAGATACGGGTGGTTATCAGTATTCGTTTCTGCTCCTTCAGTGAATCTCGCCACACCATCTTCATCGAGAAGGATTGATGAAGCGAGCGAATAAGGGTCATTCAGGATATCATCGTCTAAGTATATCAGAACCTCCTTTATTGATTGGAAATCTATTTCGATTTTTTTATCGGTTGCCAATAGTATGCCATGGGAATGGGCGAGCCAGACAGTCGAGTGAGGAAAGACAGTACTAAATGTTCTAATGAGGATTTTGAATTCATTGAGGGATAGTCTATGAAGGGGTAAGTACTGACAGATGACCCCGTTTTCATTAAGGATTTTTTTACAGAGCTGGAAATATTCTTTTGTGTAGAGATTATTACATCCCAAAATGGGGTGCGTCGGGTCGCACGATATAATATCGTATTTCATGTCAGTTAATAGAACATAATTTCTTCCGTCACCACCAATGAATTTCATTTTTGGATTATCAACTACGTTTTTGTTAAATCTATTGAAAAATTGAGCAACATCTTTTACACCGGGACATATTTCAATGCAGTCGGTATGCTTGATATCATGCTCAGCTATAGCCGAGGCAGTGATACCAATACCAAAGCCGACGACCAGTGCATTCTTTGCTTCGGGGTTTAGCAAAAACGGTAGATGCCCCAGCATTTTCACAGCTTTTAATGCGTCGTAGGCAGTACCACAAACAGCATTGTTATTAATATAGCATGCGCGTATTCCAGTAAATCTATCTTCAATTGCAATTACCGTTCCTGCTGTTGTCTCTTTATAATGAAGAATCTTGTCAGATCGAGCGCGTGTTCTAAACAAAGAAGGTGGTAATATCATTGAATTTCTTACCGCTGGTAGTGTGAGGAATAAAGCAATGATGATTATGCAACAATTGACAGCTACAAATCGAGTTTTTTGCAGTAATTGTCTTTCGCAGATTATCAGTAATACTGCCAAGAATAGATTGATGAATGCTATGGAGATAATGCCTTTTGCAACGCCCAAAAGAGGAATTGCCACAAATCCGGCAGTTATGGAACCAATAACACTACCTGTAGTGTTTAAGAAATAGATCTTACCAATACTTTTTCCTAACTTTTGCATATCCTTTATATATATTTTACATATTAGTGGAAAACTAATCCCCATTAATAGAGTTGGTAAAAGGATTATTATGGAAGACAGCAATAATCCAGGTAATACTATCCTTAAGACGGGAATCTTTAAAAAACCTTCAGTCAGAAATAGAACAACTGGAAGTCTGTTGAGAAAAATGACAGTGACGATAACACACAATGCAATAGCGGTTTGACAGAAAGAGAGTATTAAAAACAGATGTTTTCTTTTATCTATATATTTTGTAAAAAGGAAACTGCCAAGAGTGATTCCAATCAGAAAGATAACAAGTACACTCGTAAAACTGTATGTGGAATTAGTCAGAAAAATATGCAATGATCTTACCCACAGAATTTCGTAGGAAATACCACATAAACCAGTTAGCCCTGCAGCCAGCAGTAAAATTTTCGAGATGGCTGTCGTCGGGTAGACCGCCTGTGTTTGTTTATCCTCCTTGCTTGAGATTGTATGACGAGAGGACAATAACAATGAGATAATACCCAAGAAAAGATTTGCTACAATCGCGAAGATTTGAGTCAATGTATGACCAAACAATGCAATAAACAGAAAACCTGTTAACAGAACGCCAATGATACCACCTGCTGTATTTAGCGCATATAGTATACCAATACCTACACCAATTTTTTCTCTATTTCTAACATACGCTTTACTCAAGACTGGTAGAATTCCTCCCATAAGAAATGTTGGAATGAACATGATTACGCTGGACAAAAATATTACAAGTAGCATGGAGAAATCTTCACCACGTAAGATTACATAGATAGATTTGTACACTGCAGGCAGAACAGATAATAAAATAATAATAATTGCAGAAGAAAGACCAATTCCGAATTCAAGAAAACTAAATAACCTCAGATGGTCTTTGACCTTATCAACTTTATTGCCAAAATATAATCCTCCTAAGCCAAGTCCTGCCATGAAAACCGCCACAACCGCAGCTGTGGCATGTATTGTGTTACCGAAAGTCAATGATAACAGTCTTATCCAAACGATTTCATAGATAAAAGCAGAAAAACCAGAGAGAAACGTGATTGCCAGTAGAATATGCTTTCTGTTCTTTATTTTACCCACGGATTCCCTTCTGAAAGTTTCACATAGCAATTTCAGGTACTAAGTTTCAATTTCAAATAATGATGGAGGGGAAATTTTGAATTCACGACATTTGGTACAAGTGAGCATTTAGGTTTTTGGAACTCTAGTTATTTGTATTCTCACCATTTCATCAGTACGCCACCCCAAGTGAAACCAGCTCCAAAGGCAACCATCAACACAAAATCTCCTCTTTTGATTTTGCGCGCCCGTATTGCTTCATCAAGGGCAAGCGGTATTGATGCGGCTGAGGTATTGCCGTATTTGTCCAAATTTATGTATACTTTGTCCATCGAAATACCTAATCGTTTTGCTGTTGCTTCAATTATTCTTATGTTTGCCTGATGAGTAATTAAGAGATCAACCTCTTCAGCCGTCATATTTGCTTTTTCTAAAGTCTTTATTGCTGCTTCGTACATTGCCCTGACAGCAAGTTTAAAGACTTCATTACCTTGCATTTTTATATAATGCAATTTCTTATTGATTGAGTCATGCGACGTGGGGATCCTTGAACCACCAGCAGGTTGATGCAGGAGTTTCCAACTAAGGCCATCTGCTGCAAGATATGAGGAGATGAGGCCACTTTGACCGTCGCTCTTTTTCACTATAACAGCACCAGCACCATCGCCAAAAAGAACACACGTTGTGCGGTCTGTATAATCGGTAATTTTGGATAATGATTCCGCGCCAATAATGAGGATATTGTCAAAGCCATTCTTAACATATGCATCAGCAATAGAAAGTCCGTAGAGGAATCCAGAGCATCCAGCCGAGATGTCGAATGATATTACTTGGCGTGCACCAATTCTAGATTGTACCAAGCATGCAGTGGATGGAAAGAGCATATCTGGCGTAGCGGTGCCAAGAATTATCGCGTCGATTTCTTTTGATGAAATCTTTGCTGATTCGACTGCCCGATTTGCCGCGATCACGGCGAGATCACTAGTTGCCTCATTGGTAGCTGCAATTCTTCTTTCTCTTATACCTGATCTCGTGGTAATCCATTCATCTGAAGTCTCAACTATTTTTTCTAAATCAAAATTTGTGAGCACTTTTTTCGGCACATATGTGCCAATGCCTGCTATATATGCATTCATTTATTTATTCTCTCTCTAATTTTCTCAACCATATTGTATTCGACACATATTTTCGCAAGTTTGATTGCATTTCTCAGTGCTTGAGGAGAAGAATGACCGTGACAAATTATCACAACACCCTCAGTACCTAAAAGAATGCCACCGCCATACTCTTCGTAGTTGAATCGTGCCTTTAGATCTTTGATCGCTGGTTTTACCAAAAATTGGCCAAATTTGCGACGCGCGACCGCATCGACTTTTTCTCTCAACATGTGCCATAATGGATCAATAATACCTTCAAGAAGTTTCAGGATCACATTGCCCGTAAAACCATCTGAAATTATAACATCAGCAAAACCTTTCATAATGTTATTACCTTCGATATTGCCGATAAAATTCAAGTCGCTTTCTCGCAGAATCTGATACGCTTTTTGTCTTACTTCGTCGCCTTTGACCCTTTCTGTGCCTATATTCAGAATTGCAGCACGCGGATCCTTTTTCCCTAAAATTATTGTGGCTAGAATTGAACCCATTAGTCCATAATTAAAATAATCTATGGATTTAGGATTAATATTCGCACCAACATCGATCATTACTGAATAACCTGATTCAGCTGGTAATGTTATTGCCAATCCTGCTTTCGCAACACCCTCAATTTTCCCCAACGTAATCATGCTTAGGCCTAAGATAGCTCCCGTGTTACCGGCGCTCACTACTGCGTCCAGTTCTTTCTTCTTTAGAAGGTTCATCAAAATACTGAGTGATGAATTCTTTTTTTGACGTATTGCAACTGAGGGGATTTCGTGCATACCGATCACTTCGTCGGCGAGTCGAAATTCAAAACCGAGTTCAATCGCATCGTTTTCGTAATCTCCTTTGCCACTCACTACTAAATCAGCAACTGGATCTTCCTTTAACAATCTAAGGGTTTCTATTTCATTCTTGGGAGCAGAATCAGAACCCATTAAGTCGAAACCTATTTTCATGATATGACTAATTCGGTTCGGTACATACTTATTAGCTTTTTTCTTTCTTTTCTTTTGGCGGTAATACCAAATTTCCTTTATAATACCCGCAATTCGGGCACACTCTATGCGGTAGTTTAGGACTGTGACATTTCGGACACTCAACATGCTTAGAAGGTTTCAATTTATAATGTGAACGCCTCTTATTCTTACGTGAGTGCGAATGTCTTCGTTTAGGTACTGCCATGGAACCTCCTTTTCTCTAAATGCATAATAATTATTCGTTCTATGGTAAACGATCGCGAGAAGCGATTTGTTAAGAGCTCATCATAAGTCGTAAGAACCGGATCCGACACGTGGCGTTTAACTGCTTTTCCGTACGAACTAATATTAAACATTCTACTTCTGGCCGGGGTATAAATCCATTGCGGAAAACCATTTGTCCAATGTTTCCATTCTTTTTCTCTTCTCTTCAGGAAGCCTGAATGGTCTGCCACGGCAATCAATGATGAGACCAACAACACCGCCATATACAGTTGTTGTAATCGATTTACCTCGGCCTTCTCCGACATCGAATTGTTTATTTGGCTGCAGTGTAGCTTCTACAGTTTCACCATGCCCAAGCGGCAGCAATACTACCTCACCATACTTGATTGTTTTCTCATTTTCTTTTCCATTTTTTCCAATTTTTATCGTGAGTACATTTGCACCTTCCTTCCCTTCCCCAACTGGTGCAATGCAGGTACCCAATGGTATGAGACAATCTTTGTTAAAGACTTCAGTGGCTGATTTTTCATGTACAGTTGACAGGACACCAAGATGGGGCATCATGAAGATCGAATCGACGGCAAGACGCGTTACACCTTCAGGCAGAAAGGCGTCGATCATCATGAGTGCTGCTTGGTTACGTCTTGGCGCATGGGAAAGTGTGCCTCCTGATCCTATGATTAGGTTTAAAGACATTAAGTCGATGAGGGTTTCGCCAGTCATGGTTTGGGAAAATGCATCAGAAATCGTTCTTTCTTGTTGTATACCTTTAAGCCCAACTGCCATTGATTTATGTTGTTCAAAAGCCAATCTTAATGCTTCTCGCGCAATTGCTTGCTCAATCTTCAAGTCTTCCAAAGTACTTGGAATTGTCGTGGGACGTATCATTTTATTTCGTATTCTATTTCTTAAATCCCGTTCTCCAATTTCCATTGGTAGCCACCGTATGATATTTTCAATGCCCGCCTCCGCAAGTACATTACTGATAGAGTACGACATGCCGAGGTTTGCGCTTACGGTACGGTTAAAAATTTCCTGAAATACAGAAAAAACATCAGTTGTTGCACCGCCAATATCAACTCCGATAACAGCAATTTCTTCTTTCTTGGCTACAGTCTCGACCAGAAGTCCAACCGCACCTGGTGTAGGCATGATAGGCACATCGGTTTTTTTCATCAAGGTTTTGTAACCAGGCGCGTGGGCCATCACGTGTTCCATGAATTGATCATGGATCTTGTGGCGTGCAGGGTTTAAATTTTCCTTTTCCAGAACTGGTCTAATATTTTCTACTATGACCAATGCAGTATTTTCCTTTAACGTGTTAAGAATAATCTCACGGGCATCTTTGTTACCGGCATAGATGACTGGCAATTTGTATCCAGTACCAAACCTTGGCTGAGGGTCAGCCGCCTTTATCAACTCGGCCAATTCAACCACATGTGAGATGGTTCCCCCATCTGTGCCACCGGAAAGGAGTATCATATCGGGTCTTAGATTTCTGATCCGCTCAATTTTCTCGTGTGGTAATCGCCCATCATTTGAGGCAATGACATCCATAACGATAGCACCCGCGCCAAGGGCTGCTCGCGCAGCGCTTTCCGCGCTCATTGTTAGAACCGCCCCCGCAACCATCATCTGTAGACCACCGCCAGCTGATGAGGTCGAGACATAAAAATCCACACCTTCATTGTCCTTTACACTCTTTATCACATCCTCACCGTCCAAAATTTTTGTATTAGAGAGTTCTTCTACTTCTCTCACGGCATTCAATACACCCTTTGTGACGTCTTCATATGGTGCTTCCACAGTAGTTGGTGCTTCACCTCGAACGACGAGACGATATTCTTCACCCGTTTTCTCTATTAGTATTGCTTTGGTCGTTGTACTACCGCAGTCAGTTGCGAGAATTCTTTTTGGCTCTTCTTTCTTCATTCCTTTCCTCCTCTAAACGTTCGATTTCACAAATCAACGCCTCGATATTTTTCCTATCCTCCAGCATTGCTGTAACTTCTTCGTATTCACTATAGGAAAAGAGCGCTCGATAAAAAGGTTGCATAAACACCAGCAATTGATTTCCAAGAAATGACAGAGGTTTGGATGATTCCAAAAATACTATTGCGACTGGTGATAAGCGATAATCCACCACCTTTTGCGCAATTTTGCCAATCAGGATTTTTTTCCTTTCTTCGGTGATTTCAAATCTTATTTCTTCCATCTTACCTTTAGTTCTTTAATTGCCTTGACTTCGTCAAGACGCCGTACCGGGGTATTATGTGGCGCTGATTTCAACAGATCAGGATTTTCATCAGCCTCTTTTCGAATTCTTGTCATTGCTTCAATGAACTGGTCAAGTGTTTCTTTGGATTCGCTGTCTGTTGGTTCAATCATTAATGCCTCGCTGACAATAAGAGGAAAATAGACGGTCGGGGCGTGGAGTCCGAAATCTAATAGCCTCTTAGCAACATCCAAAGTTCTCACTTCTTTGTTTTTTAGATTTTTTCCTGACAATACGCCTTCATGCATGCAAAAATCATCGAATGGAAGATAATAATCTTCTTTTAATGATTGAATAATATAATTCGCATTGAGTATCGCAGATTTAGAGATTTGAACTAATCCCTTCTCACCGACAATTCTCAAGAAGGCATAGGCACGGACCAAGACCAAAAAATTGCCATAGAATGCTTGGACTTTGCCAATAGTATCGGGTACATTGTAGTCTAAAAAATAACTATTGTCTCCTTTTGCTATAGTCGGTACAGGCAGAAATGATTTGAGTAATTTAGTGACAGCAACAGGTCCTGCTCCGGGGCCACCACCTCCGTGTGGTGTAGAAAATGTTTTATGAAGATTGAAGTGAACGGCGTCAAAACCTAAATCACCAGGACGCGTTATGCCCAATAAAGCATTCAAATTTGCTCCGTCAAGATAGATCAATCCACCTTTTTGATGGACGATTTCAGTGATGTTTTTTGTGTTTTTCTCAAAAAGACCCAAAGTATTGGGGTTAGTAAGCATTAGACCGGCAACATCATCAGTCATAAGATCCCGTAGTTTGTTTATGTCTACAAGTCCTTCATTGTTTGATGGTAGGGTAATCGGTTTGTACCCGGAGAAATTCACACTTGCCGGATTTGTACCGTGTGCGGAGTCGGGGATAAGAATATATTTTCTGTTTTCGTCTTTTTTATTAAAATATGCCTTGAACATACTGATTGCGGTAAATTCACCCTGTGCACCTGCAGCGGGTTGTAAGGTAATAGCCTCTAAGTTGACGATCTTCTTTAGATATTCTCCAAGATCATACATCAACTGCAGAGCACCTTGAAGACTGCTTTCAGGCTGAAACGGGTGGATAGCTGCAAAACCCTCTAATCGGGCCATCTCCTCATTGATTTTTGGATTATATTTCATGGTGCAAGAACCAAGAGGATAAAAGTTTTTGTCAACATGATGATTTAAGACTGATAGATTAACAAGATGTCTCACTATTTGGGGTTCACTTACTTCAGGCAATTCTGCAGGTATATTTCGGCGATACAATTCTGAAACGTTTGCTGCAGGCACATCACATTCAGGAAGTGAATAACCTTTTCTTTTTGGTTTTGATATCTCAAATATTAGTTCCATGGTCATAGTTGCTTCAGTTAATTCCTGTATATTTCTATAAATCGTGCAAAAGATCTATCGTATGTTTTTTCAACATCATCAGGGAAACAACAGGCAGGTAATTCATTCATCTTTAAGTGATATTTGATACATTCACAACACTTACCCTTTCGTGAACAAGGTTCATATGAGCAGTTGCACTTTTTTAGATTTCCATCAATGTTACATTCCATAGCTTAAATTATATATATTAATAGCTGGGTGTCAACTGCTGAACAGACTGACTCCTCTTCACTTTTTTCTCTTGCGACATTTTTCAGTTATTCCCCTCCCTTGATGGGAGGGGATAAAGGGGAGGGTGTATTATCTTGCCTGATTCTATACCATAATCTCCGCTCTGCATCGGTCATATTTTTCCTTAAACACCGGGCACGGTCAGAACGTGACAAGACCGAAGAGATTGACTATCACCCCCTCCTTAGTCCTCCCCCATTAAGGGGGAGGGAATAAAAAAAGAGAAACTTTCCCATTAAGGGGGAGGGAATAAAAAAAGAGAAACTTTCCCATTAAGGGGGAGGGAATAAAAAAGAGAAACTTTCCCATCAAGAAGGAGGGAATAAAAAAAAGAAACTCCTGCATCAAGGGCAGAATATCTTCATGATAACAACAATCAGTTTCCTTTATTATGTCCATTCTACAGAAACAGCGTGTAATTTCAAGATTAAAAGTGAGAGGAATCAGCTGAACAGATGCTTTAAACTTGATCTTGAGCAAATAATGCGTATATTTCTAATGTAAGATATGAAGATTAGATCATTCACAATAGGCCTCAATTTGACAGTGCCTCTTAAGAAGTCGAACATAGTAAAGGCTGCACAATCTTGCATCAAGGCAAAAGAAATTATTGAGAGGACTGGAATGCCGGTGCAATCATTGAGGATTAGTACGCAGCCATGGGAGAACTACTGTGGGGGTTTAGATCATAAGGAGATAGTTGGATTGGTCCAAGAATTCGAGGATATTAGTTGCAAGAATGGAATCGATTTCATGAGCATCGGTACAGTCAAAGATTTGCGGTTTGCTGATTTGATACCAGAGATCATTAAATCGACGTCTCATATTTCCACATCAGTCACAATCGGTGATTATAAGAAGGGAATAAATAGAAAAGCCATAAGCAAAGCAGCTCAGGTAATCATCGATATTTCGAAAAAAACGGACAGAGGTTATGGCAATTTTCGCTTCGCTGCTATTTCAAATTGTCCTCCTGATATCCCATTCTTTCCAGCAAGTTACCACAGAGGCAAGACTTGTTTTACCATAGCATTAGAAGGCAGCGCTTTGGTCATGAGTGCATTTAGTAAAGCCAAGAGTGTTATCAGGGCAGAGGAAGAACTTAGATCTATCTTTGAATCTGAAATTAAAAAGATTGAAAGAAGCGCGAGAATAATTGAAAGACAGATAAAGATATTGTTCAAAGGAATTGATGTTTCGCCTGCGCCATCCCTTGAAAAAAAGGAAAGTCTTGCATTTGCTTTTGAAAAACTAAATGTTGGAAAATTCGGTACACCCGGCACACTTGCAATATCTAGTATTATCACAAAAGTATTAAAATCTCTTCATGTCAAAAAGTGTGGTTACTCTGGATTGATGTTTCCGATATTAGAGGATTATGGTCTCGCCCAAAGATATAGTGAAGGATGTGTGAATATAAACACAATTTTAGTCTGTTCTTCGATCTGTGGCACAGGTTTAGATTGTATACCATTACCCGGTAATATTTCCATCGAGAGAATTCGTGCAATTCTCCTTGATGTTGCAGTTCTTTCAGTCAAACTAAACAAACCTCTTTCTGCTCGATTGTTTCCTGTATCAGGCAGGCGAGCAGGTGAGATGACCGATTTCAGATCACCTTATTTAGTCGATTGTCGGATACGGAAGATTTAGTGAAAACTATATATCAATGATAAATTTCAAAATTCAAACAACACAATATGTAATTGAACATTTAATATTGGGGTTTTAATTGACATAGGGTATTAATGACAACTATTAGTGACGTCTTGGATTTATCGACGTCAATGATAATACCTATCTGTAAATCTCAGCGACTTATTTCAGTTTCTTCGGTAGTGTTAATCTTGGTTTTTTATCAAATTTGGGAATCTTTGGTGGACGTTTTTTCATAAGTTTCAGACATTCTTTTAACGCGCGCTCCATTTGTGGATCTTTACCTCTGACATAGTCCTGGGGTGTGATCTCAACCTCAATATCCGGATCAGTACCATAGTTTTCTATTTTCCAACCGACATCAATGAAATAGAATGAATATTCAGGCTGTGTTGTCAGTCCGCCATCGGAAAGATTATAATATGGGGATATGCCGATCACACCACCCCAAGTTCTTTTACCGATAAGCGGGCCAATTTTATATAATTTAAAGGCATGGCTGAATATATCGCCATCTGATCCGGCATACTCATTGGTAAGGCATACGATCGATCCAAGAACTGATTCATAAGGGTATGGCTCTGGTTGCCCCCAACGTGTCACATCGTATGCAATCCTTTTTCGTGTTAATTTCTCTAAAAGGAGTTGCGAAACATGTCCACCGCGATTAAATCGGACATCAATAATTAATCCGGGATATTGTATTTCACTCAAAAAATACCTATGAAATTCTGCAAAACCTGTTGGCATCATATCTGGTATATGGATGTATCCGATCTTATTTTTGCTTTTTTGATGAACGCTTTCGCGGTTTGCCTCAACCCAATCACGGTAACGTGCAGGTCCCTCATCTCTTAAGGTTTTCAAAGATATTGTTTTTCTATTTTTCCCTCTTGCATTAGCAACAGTGATTGATATCTCAGTACCGGCGCAGTTAACCAAAAGCTCTTGCGGCAATGTTTTTCTGTTAAGTTTTCTTCCTTCTACTTCAAGAAGCAAATCCCCTTCTTTGATGTTCAACCCGGGTGCAAGTAATGGTGATGTCTTATTTTTGTCCCAAGGATCACCTTTTACAATATTGATTATCTTAAAGCCATTAGACTTTTTGTCATACACAAAGTCAGCGCCGAGAAAACCCTGTTTATATTGAGGTTCCTGACGGTAATCACCGCCCCATTCATAAGCGTGCGATGTACCGAGTTCACCTTGCATCTCCCAGATGAGATCGGAAAATTCTGAACGGGTTCCTATTCTTTCAATTAAAGGGAAGTACCGTTTATATATTTTTTTCCAATCAACTCCAGACATATCTTTTGTCCAGAAATGATCACGTTGCAAACGCCACACATCATGATACATCTGTTGCCATTCTGCCTTTGGTTCGACCATGACTTTTATTCGCGAAAGGTCGAGCCAACCGCTCTTCGGACCAGGTGGTGTGCTTTTCAGTTTTTCGTTAATTTTCTCAATGGGCTTAGCGATTCTTAGTCTATTCTTGGAGCGATAAATCAGTATCTCACCATTTTGTGAAATCTTAAAATTTGTGATTTCTCTGACAACAACGCCATTCTTCTGTTCTTTAAAATCAAAGAAATGAAGCACGCCATTGGCTTTCTCTTCCTGCCTGGACTGCCACTCTCTTATGCCGCCTTCGATCGGAAATAGCGAGAAAAGCACTTTATCTCTTAATCCCCATATTTTATTATATCTACCTTCGGGTAGAGGAAAGTGTGTTATTCTATTCTCAATGTTTTCAAGATCGATTTTCATCTTTTTGATTTTTTTCTTCTTTGTTTTTGCGAGTTCTCTTACCAACGATGGCATCTCGAGTCCTGTCGGCCCTATTTGTTCATACTTAAATGGCGGAGTGATATTTTTTCTTAATGTTATGAGATAAGGTTTTATGTTTGCAGGGAAACTCAATTCGAATTGTATTGTGTCATAAACTGGATCAAAATATCGGTTTGAAAGAAAGTATAAGTACTCGCCATTCGGATCAAAACTTGGTGAAAAATCCTGAAGCACAGTTTTTGTGATGCTATATGTTTTTTTGCTCGTTATATTGCAGAGTTTTATACAGGATGTTCTTTCGGAATTTGGAAAACTGTATGCAAGCCACTCACCATCAGGGGACCACGTAATGTCAACTATTCGGGAGTATTTGCTTCGGTCTAGTACTATTCTTTTTTTAGATCGTAAGTCTACCAATATCAATTCGAAACGATGGTTTGTTAATGCAACGAGAGGTTGTTTGGGAGATGGTTCGAGTTCGATTGGTCTTCCAATATCTAATAAAGGGAGACTTTCAGGTTTCTTAGTTCCGTCCGTATAATAAATCTTGAGTGCATCTTCTCCTCTTTCGTCGGTGACGACAACAATCCGCTTAGCATCATATAACCACCGTCCCAATCGGTATCTCGCATCTAATTTGGTTCCGATTTGAAGAACTGGTCCTTCCCAGTTTGACATCGCAAATACCTTACCACGGCTCGTTACTGATACCATTTCTCCTCTTGGATGAACTGCATAATCTTCGAGATATTGTGCGGCTTGCACGAACTTACGATTGGTCTGCACCCTTGGACTGTGGTATTGAATATAGACTTGGTTGCCCACGTTTTTGCGAGGATTGTAGACATAGATATTACCGCCTGCTTGGTACACTATATTTTCTCCATCAGTTTTTGCATTTCTTACATAAAAATCAATATGTCTAGTATGCCTTTTCAGATTTTTACCTTCAGGCGTGCAGGAATAGATATTGCCGATACCTTCATGATCAGATAGAAAAAATATTCTGTTATCAATCCACATTGGTGCAGCACAATTACCCTTTAGATTTGTTAATCTCTTGAAATTGCCTGTTCCATTCTTATTTATCCATATTTCGCCGACTGTACCACCGCGATATCTCTTCCAGCGTGCCGGATCTGCCGTATTACGACCAATGACGATACCCTTACGACCGAATGAAATTTCAGTTGCTGGACCAACAGGAAAGATCTTCGGCGCTGTCTTAGTTTTGCTGACAGAATAGACATACATATTTCTTAAATACCACTGTCCAGCATTGCTGGCAAAGACTATGTTTTTACTATCCTGCCATCCGACCACAAAAGAAGAAGTTGCTCCTTGAAACGTCAACCTTTTTGCATTTCCTCCCTGTATGGGCATGCAATAGACTTCTGGATGTCCTTCTTCCCGACCAATAAATGCGACACTCTTGCCATCTCTTGATATGAATGGATGACTTATCTGACCAAGACTCGAAGTCAATCTGCGTGCAATGCCGCCATTAATCGATACAGTCCAGAGGTCATCTTCACATACAAAAATAATCGTATCTTTGTATATCGTGGGAAAACGGTAATATCCTTGCATTAGTACTCCTTTTTACTTACGGTCTTGCGACAGACATTTCTGCATATTCAAAGTTGGAACTGATATAGTCGTAGCGTTCAGTGTCATATCCACTTATATAAAACTTGAATGTGCCTATGCTAAATGTCAGCAGGGCTAAAATCAATGATTTGCACATTTAAACCTCCTTCATCCATTAACTTTATTCGTTATATTATAATTATAATCAGAGTAAATTCAAGACCTGGGTGGTGCTTGAGGTCTTTCTTAAAAGATAAAACGCGCATCTGAGGCTTTCTGATCTTCGTCTTATGTTTTGAGAAGCATGGTAGTGTATAATATTTTGTGTAAATTAATACTTGAAGAAAAGATAAAAAGGTGTATCCTCCAGTAATGATCCATAAAATTAAAGAAAGGAGGACACACCTATGGATTATTTTAAGCTTAATCAGCTTTGGGCTAATGTCAAGAATTATTATGTGGACTGGGAGAAGGAGGCATTTGCTGAGCCAGGCAGGCGAGCATACGTATCTTGACATGTTGTAGATTTAGTATAAACTGTGATAAGGAGGAATCATGAAGAAAATTGCTACCGTGATTCTGCCAGTATTTATTATTGGCTGTGCAGGAGATGCTCTGGTGGAAGTTGGATTTCACGATGGTACGCTCTTTGATGCTCAATATGGTGATATAACAATGTGTGTAACCAGAATTGAATTGCCTGAGGAAGATGCGTACGTTACCATCTGGGAAGGCGCAAAAGATGTTGCAGTTGCTATTCAAACAGAAGATTATGTTAGCATTACTGACAATTATATTTCAATTTCTCCTGGCTCGTATCTGAGCCTGAGATTAACTGTCAACGATGTTCATTATGTGCATAATACAATCGATGAAACCCTTGTCGATACCTCTTACCAATTCGTTGCTAATGCATTTTCCCAGATCGTCATCGAGGAGAACGATGAATTTCGTTTTGCTGTGATTATCAACAGTGCAGCTTGGTTTGACGTTAATACAGGGCAGATAAGAGATGGACATGAGGCTTTTGAAGATGCTAAGTTAAGACTTCATTATGAATGATTGATAAGATCATAAGATTCAAAGAAGTATCATCCACGCAGGATACCGCGAAAAGATTCATATCGAGAAAAGAGGAAGTGGCAATTTCTTCCTTGTCTCAAAAACGGGGTAGAGGTAGACACGGAAGGTCATGGTTTTCGCCGATTGGTGGTCTTTATCTTTCATTATTATTATTTCCTCAAACTAGATTGACCTCAATACCGCTTTTGGCCTCATTAACAATAGTGAAGGTTCTTGAGGTTTTTGATTTTTCCAAGATTTCGATCCTTTGGCCCAATGATGTTCTTGTTGATAACAAGAAGGTTTGTGGCATCATCTGTGAAAGATTCAAGAATGCAGTAATTTGTGGTATTGGGCTAAATGTTAATATTGAAACATTTGATGATAAGTTGGCTAATGCCACCTCGCTCAAGCTTGAATCAGGACGAAATTATGACATTGATGAAATGCTTAATCAAATTTTGGCAAAATTCAATCCTCTATACAATGAATTGCAGAATGAAGGCCTGAAAATTAAGGAAGTTTTGAATTATATCGGTGGAATAGGTGAGGCTGTTGAGATTGTAACTGCAAAGGGAATAATAAAAGGAACAGTCTATGATATCGATGATGATTGGGCTCTATTGTTAAGAGAACACTCTGGAATGATCAGGAAATTCTTTTATGGAGATGTGAGGCAGTTGGTATGGTAGCCGTTTTTGATATTGGTAATTCAAATATTCATTGTGGACTTTATAAAGGCGAGAGATTGGTGAAAAATGCCATATATCCTCTGACTGAGAGAGCGCTCTGGGCAAAGATCTTGAGGTTAGTAAGAAATCGAGATGTCGAAGGGTCAGCAATCGCTTCAGTCGTCCCAGATCTTACGCATAGATTGAGGAGTATATTGAGGAGATACGTTAAAGTATCTCCTATTATTGTTACGTCGGATCTAAACTACGATTTACGCTTTGGATATCATAACCCCGAGACTTTAGGTGCAGATCGTATTGCTAATGTGGTTGGTGGTCTTGCACGTTACAACAAGAATATGATTATTGCTGATATTGGAACAGCGATAACATTAGATATTGTGTTAAAAGACGGCTACTATATAGGTGGTATTATTGCCCCTGGCATTAAGGCATCAATAGATGGCTTGACGCACCAGACCGCGTTATTAAAAAATGCTTCTTTTGAGAAACCGCGCGGTTTGATAGGAAGAAGTACGAAAGAATGCATTCGTTCTGGAGTGTACTATGGAAATATTGCGATGTTGAGAGGTCTGATTCAGGCAATAAGAGGGAAATACAGAAAGAGATTTTTTTGTATTGCCGTGGGTGGTTGGGGAAGAGTAATGACTGCACAGATTAAAGAGATTAATCGTTTTGACTCGGATCTTACGCTCTATGGAGCATTGAGAATCTATTACGATAATGTCTGACATGATAGAACTGAATAAGGTAACAACAAATTCTCCCGAAGAGACTATTGACGTTGGGTCAAGGGTTGCGTCCTATCTGAAACCAGGTGATGTCATATACCTATCTGGTGAATTAGGAAGTGGTAAGACTGTTCTCGTAAAAGGTATATGCTATGGCCTCGGTGTCAAGGAGAATGTAACGAGCTCAAGTTTTGTCATCGCGACTGAATATACCGGATGTATGCCTGTTTCCCATATAGATTTGTATCGCCTTAATCGAGCTGCTGTGGCTGAGTTGCCAATTGATGAATATTTTTTTCACGATGGTGTTACGATAATCGAATGGGCAGATCGAATGGACCGCAAGCATGAGAATGGGATTAATATAAACATAGTTATCTTGAGTGCCAGCCAAAGGGAATTAAACATTGAGGATCTTAGGTATTGAAACGTCATCACCACTATTCTCGCTAGCTGTTAACGATGATGAGAGGATTATTTATGAAATTAGGAAAAACCGCACGATGTATGCAGGCAGCAGAGATGCTCAATTCTTTATCGAAGCAAAGAGATTAATGGAAAGCTCCAAGCATCACAAGATCGAGGCAATTGCAATAAGTATCGGACCTGGCATGTTTACTTCATTAAGGGTTGGTCTGAGTTTGGCAAAAGGTATTTCCTATGCACAGAATATTCCTGTTGTTGCCGTTAATACACTCGATATTATAGGTATATCTGCGGCATTTTTTGAATATCCGGTTATGGCAGTTATTGATGCCTATCATCAAGAGGTCTATGTTGCACTGTACAAGAAAGACGCACGAGTAACAGATTATCTTCTTAAAAGTCCAGAAGAAATCGAAAAGATTGTTGCAGAAAGGACTGTAGTTGTCGGTTCTGGGGTGGACGTACTTAAGAAATGCGCAACATTGAGTAATAGCAAAGATTTGATATATGTTGACGATGATTCTTTCTTACCAACGGCCACAAAGGTTATTAAGATCGCCTTACCCTACATTAAGTCTAATAAATTTGATGATATTGAAACACTTGAGCCGTTCTACATAAAAAAAACCGATGCAGAGAGAAATTACGATAAGGCCAATGCGGTTTGATGATCTGGATAGGGTGTACAATTTGGAGATGGAGTTGTTCCCTAATCCATGGCCTAGATCATTCTTTGAGAATGATCTTAGATTAGAAGGTTCGATTGCCCTCGTTGTCGAGAATCAGAGTACAATCATCGGTTTCACACTCTCCTCGTGCGAAAATGATAAGATACATGTTACCAATATTGCGGTTTCTAAAGAATATCAACGTAAAGGTATAGCTTCGTGGCTTATGCGACAGGTGGAAAAGATTGCTCTTCAAAGACACTGCAGCTACGCCTACCTTGAGGTGAGAACAAATAATGTTGCTGCGATAAATCTCTATTTGAATCTTGGTTACGATATTTCATATACACGTAAGCATTACTACATTGATGGTGATGATGCGTACGTGATGACGAAGGAATTGCAGTAAGAAATGCATAAATTCTTAGGATTTTGGTAATTTAGTCGTTTTGGATTTTTGTGTATTTTGTATGAAAGGGAGGTTTTTATGAACCTAATACTGGCTATCACAATATGTGCTGGTTTGGATCTTTATTTCTTAAAAGACTCACCGGATCTCTTAGTGAGAATCACCCCTGAAGTACAGACAGAAAAAGTGACATTATATTATAGTTTTTCAGACACGAATTGGGATTCTATGGTTGTAGAACAGCAGGGTCAGTTCTTTGATGCAATAGTGAGATCGCCTGACACGCTGAATCTTATTGGGATATATTATGTTTATGATAATGGTGATGTTGAGGACAATAATGGGTTACTTTATCTTTATGAAATAAAGATATTTCCAAAAATGCTCATGCCCTTTGCGATGTCCGATCTTGAAGTGGTGATTGAGCAGGCAAAAAAGAAGATACTTTCTGGTGTGCATGTGGATGAGGCGGTTATGCTGTTGGATTATGTTGACAATATACTGGCTGTTGTGCCCATAATCAAGGATGGGGATACTGAGTTGAAAAGAAATTTATTGAGGTCGGAAGCTGATAAATTAAGGGAACTGATAGGCAAATAATTGCATGATCTGCCAAAAGTGCGGATTCAAGAATCCTAAGGGTGCAAAATTCTGCAATCAATGCGGAGCTGAACTACGCATTGCGCGTCGAGAGCGAGATAAGGGGCAGCGAAGGCGTGTTGCCGTGCTTTTTGCTGATATATCGGGTTTTACGCCACTTTCAGAAAATCTGGATCCAGAAGAAGTCAGAGATTTAATAGATGATTGCCTACAGCGGTTGGCAGGGGTAATCTATAGGTATGAGGGCTATATTGATAAATTTATAGGTGACTGTGTGATGGCATTGTTTGGGGCGCCAGTCACACATGAAGACGATCCTTTGCGCGCAGCTATTTCAGCATTAGATCTCTTAAAAGAAATAAAAGGATTCAATAAAGAAAAGAAATTTGATCTTTCACTTTCAGTTGGTGTAAATTACGGACTGGTAGCCACCGGCGACATTGGGAGACCAGGAGAATATACGGTTATGGGTGATGCTGTGAATCTGGCGCAGAGACTTCAGTATGCAGCTCCTAGGGGTAAAATTTACGTAAGTGAATCGATATATGAAAACACAAAGGATGAGATCGTATATAAAAAACTGAAGAAGATAAGAGTCAAAGGTAAGAAAGAGCAAATATTGGTATACGAACCACAAAGAATTAAACGTCAGTATTCGTTGCGGAAGATTAGAGAGTTGCCGTTGATTGGACGTGAGGATGAGTTAAAGACATTATTTGATAACTTTGTGCGAATTAAGACAGGATCAGGTTGTGTCGTTTCAGTCGTTGGTGAGGCAGGTATTGGAAAATCGAAACTCGTTTACGAATTTAGAAAAGAGCTTAAAGATGATATGTACATACTAGAAGGGAGGGGTATACAGTATCTCAGCAGTTCGCCCTATCTTGTACTAAAAGACATAGTAAAGACCCTTTTGGAGATCAAAGAGAGTGACTCAGATGAATCTGCGGTGAAAAAGGTGGTTGATTTCATCAATAGAACTCATTACTCATCCCTTTTGAAAATAGTCCCATTCTTGCAGTATTTTCTTGGTTTGCCTTTGAGTCGTGATGATTATAATCGTTTTGAATCTATGCAGCCAAAAGACAGAGTCAGATTGGTAAACGAGGCGCTACTTACCCTCTTGCTGCGAGTTTCATATATAAAACCGCTCGTAGTGATATTCGAAGACTGCCATTGGATAGATACAGAGACAATTAGCTTTATGAGCCGTCTGGTAGAGGAAATCGCCAATAAACAAATTATGGTAATAAATATGTATCGACCAGAATTCAAGGTCATCAAGAAAATCACTAACTTGAATTACTATTCTCAGGTTAATTTGAAACCTCTTTCAAACGATGACACAGTAACATTGTTATACGACCTACTCAATTGTAAAAAGATCGAAGAGAGATTGGTTAAGCTCTTAATGAAAAAATCAGGATGTATACCGTTTTATATCCATGAACTTGCCAATAATCTTATAAATAATAAAATAATTTTTGTTGAAGATAACTTGGCAAAAATGAAACGTGGTATGGAATCGGCAGTTCCCCGCACACTCGATGAATTGGTGATGGCAAAGATCGACAGACTTGATAGTAAACTCCGGAAGATTGTAGATATCGCTTCTGCGATTGGTGATGAATTCTCGGTTAGAGTTTTGAATATACTACTAAGAATGGATGATGGATTAAAAAAAGGTCTTTCTCTTTTGGTACAGCAAGGAGTTCTATTACCCCTCAAAGGAGTTAAGGGTATTTCATCACACGATGAAAGGTATACGTTTAGTCATTCCTTAATGAGAGAAGCCATTTATCAATCCTTGTTGAAACGATTGAGAAAAGATTATCATGAGAAGATCGGGTTTGCCATTGAAGAGGCGCATGCAGATAATCTCAGAGAATACTATGACGCCTTGGCGAATCATTTTTTACTCGGCGGACAGAAGGCAAAGGCAGTAGAATATTTGGAAAAAGCAGGAGATCGTAAAAAAGAATTATATCTGAATGAAGAAGCCATTGATCTGTATCAGCATGCTTTAGAACTGATTGACAAGTCACAAAGGATTAAGATTGCTGAAATCTATGAACGGTTGGGAAAGATCTATGAACTGATAGGAAAATATGAAGCAGCATTAGATGCTTATTCGAAAATGGAGCGTTACGGAAGCGAGGATGCGATATTGCTTGTCAAGTCGCACGTTGCAGTTGCAAATGTCCTAAAGAATCAGGGTCTATTTGACAAGGCTCTAAATCTTCTTGATAAGTCGAGAAAGATTCTTAAGAGAATGAAAGAGGTTACGGCTCCTGCGGTAAAAATACAACTCGCTGATATACTTGGTATCGAGTGCGTGATTTATCGCATAAAAGGAAAGATTGGTGAGGCAGAGAAAAAGGGTTCAGAGGCGATTTCGTTAATCAAAGGCGTAAAAGATTGGGAAAAATATGTCGATTTGAAACATTCGCTCGCAAAGGCATACGGATATTTTGCCATTGTCTGCATTGTAAAAGGTGAGTTTGAAAAGGCGATCGATTTGTGCAAATATAATTTGAAGATTGCTGAAGAACTAGGCGATAAGCAACGTTCTGGTGTTGTCTATAATACTCTGGGAACGATATATCGTAATCAGGGTAAATACGATCAAGCGATTGACGTTTATACAACAAAGTTAAAGATAAGTAAGGAGCTCGGTGATAAGAACGGTGTTGGTATTGCCTACTGCAACCTGGGGAATGTTTATCAGAACAAAGGCGAATATGAGAAGGCAATAGAGTTATTAGAGAACTATTTAAGAATTACCGAAGATCTTGGTGATAAGCAGGGTGTGAGTCAAGCGCATGTTAATCTAGGAATAGTATATTGGAACAAAGGCGAGTACGAAAGATCGATAAGATCATTTGAAAAATGTCTGAAGATCAGTGAAGAACTCGGTGATAAGAGAGGCATAGCTGTTGCTTTGGGCAATCTTGGTGAGGTCTACGAAACTAAGTTTGAATATGCAAAGGCGATTTCATTGTTTGATAAGTATTTGGCCATGAGTACTGAGCTTGGTGATAAACGAGGTATAGCGATGGCTTCATCAAGTCTTGGCTCGGCCCACGTGGAAATCGGTAAACTAGAAAAAGCAGAGGTATATTTAAAGACAGCTCAGCGATTATACGAAGAGATAGGTAATAAAGTTGCGGTCGGAATCGTAAAGAATTATTTTGCGCATTTGAGGATAAAACAAGATAGATTGGCTGATGCTCGTAATGATGCAAAGATGGCATTGATGTTGGTGAAAGGTACTGGCGCAACTGATATACAGATAAAAGCTCTCATAAATATGGGCAAAGTGAGCGGCGCTTCGCTCGATTCAAAGTCATTGAATGAATCGAAAGGATATTTTGAAGAAGCAGTTAGCCAGGCAAAAGAATTGAAGGACAGGAGGTTGCTGGCTGATACATATTATGAATATGCAGGCGTCTTCTTGGTAGGTAATAAATCTGCAAAGAGTATAGCACGCAAAAGTTATCGCAAAGCATTAAAGATTTATAGAGAACTCAACCTAAGACGCAGAATAAATGAGATAGAAAAAATCATAAAGAGAGGATAATACAGAGGAAGGAGTATTTACTTCATTATTTTGTATTCATCAAAGCTATAGATCCCTTTTTCTATTTGCCATCCAGCTTCGCCATTTTTTTCTTCTCTTGTACATATGAGCTCTTTTGTATCGTTGATTCTGCCTTCGTAGACAAGATTATCATCAATAATTACGATAATTTCATGATTTAAATCCAAATGATAGAAAGGCAGGGAAATGCTCATTTTTGAGATATTGTCAGTAGAAACTTTGATGACATTACCGAATTTAACCTCTGCAGATATTTTAGCAAGCTTGTCCGGATCTTGCCACTTAGTGATTGCTACCCAATACCACTTGCCATCTTCAGGTAATTCTGCCGCACCAAATATTTTATTTGGAACGAAATTTTCTGTTTCTGCCAGTTCCTTAATTGGTTTGCTACTTAAGGATTCAAAGATATTACCGTCTCCTGTACCAACATAGAATTTCCCATCTGCAAATTCTATTGACCTTGGTTCTTGTATGATTGGTGGAATCAGATGATACTTCCAATTTTTTGCATTCTCTGTTCTTGCTATAAAATGAAGATCGTTAAGTTTGATAAGAAGGTATAGAGTATTTTCTTTGGTCAACACATCAATTAATTTGTCGTAGTTGAATTTAATTGCTTTCGTATTTTTGCCATTGAAACTCAGAAGCATTATTTCTGCCTGAACCGTTAGTTCCCGGTCTTTGTTCAAATAGTCTATATATTCTCCAAAAAGTGCTGGTATGATTAATTTATCTTTGAACACAAAGGGCTTCGAAATGTAACAGAGTTTGTCGTAAGGTATGATATCTTGGCAGCACCATCTCGCTCCATCGTACGTGATCACATCACACGGGCCGAAAATGTCCTCGGTTAGTATTAGATAGTGACCTTCAGCATGCGGCTTTTCAGATAATCCTTCGTGATATTTTTCAGGTATTTCTTCAATTGCCAAACCAGAATAGGCGAAGGGAAAAGCGTATAGTTTATTTTTGTAGACTACAAGTGGATTTACACGGTACACATTTCTGTCATCGGCTGGCGTTGCATAAGAGAGTGACCATGTCTTTCCTTTGTCGGCTGAGCAAAATATTCCGCCAACATAATACTCTATATCTTCACCAATTTTGCCAAAGGTTCCAGCACTGGCGAAAAGTTCTTCATTGTACCAGGTGAGGTAATTAACATGAATACCATTAGGTATGGTTCGGTGCTTGATCCATCCCGAGTCTTCGAGTATATAGAAATTACCAAATGTCCAGTCCTCAGTAGCATCAACACCTGGAATCATCAGTCTATTATTTACAATCTGATATAGGTAAATAGCCTCATCGTCAACCGTGAATTCAGTTACGAATTCATCACTATTGAAATCAAAACAAATGACATCAGTGGGACCTGTGTTCACGACAGCATCACCATGACCAATATAGAGCTTGTTTTCAAAGAAAGTCATGTCATTAATGCTCCACGCAGCCCGTGTTTTTTTTGATGTCGGAAAACCGATAGACGACAATTCAAGTAAGTTGCAGGGCTGGGGTAGTTTGTCTTTTGACCAGGCAAAATTTGATAATACAAATATGGATAAAACCAATCCCGCTATTGTATGCATATTCGAACGTCTATTACTAACCTTTTTTTTGTGAATTTCAGCCATGGCATGATGCCACGAGAGGACATAGGATGGGATGTCACACAACAAATAATAAATGAGCGATTTCTTAAACATTGATCCTCCTGCTTCAGTATATTCGAGAAGAAACTACAGTCAAGATTCCCGTTTAAATTGAGTTCCTTACTAATCTAAATGAATGTATTGATGGAGTCGAAGTGACTGCGGGCAGGTGAGTCTTGAATAAATGAAATAAATAGATAGTATTAGGTACCATGCAAATCGAATATTCGAGACATCGTATAAAAAGTATTTTTTTAATCGGAAGCGGATTTTATGAACATTAAAGGTCTGGATTATCTACTGACATTTGAATGCAACTCCCGATGCAGACACTGCTGTTATCTCGCAGGTCCGCAGAGACCCGGGTTTATATCTCCGGATCAGGCTGAGCAATGGTTAACAGAACTATATGAAATTCAACCATTACAGACTATAACAATACATGGTGGTGAACCATTTTTATATTTTGATGTAATGCTGCACGTTCTGAAAAAAGCGCGTGGGCTGGGTGTGCAGAAGCGGTGGGTAATCACCAATGGATTTTGGGCAAAGGACTATGATATCGCCAAGGAAAAATTAACGGTTCTCAAAGAAGCTGGGCTAACAGCCATAACCTTTAGCGTTGATGCATTCCATCAGGAGTATGTACCATTTGATAATGTAAGAATAGCAATTGAGTGTGCAGCGCAGATTGATTTAGAAACGGTTGCGATTGATAGTTATTTTTTGTTTGCGGAGGAAAGGAAGAATACTTACAATATACGAACAAAGGAATATCTTGATAATCTGGGCATGATATATAATATAGAAATCAATAAGTTCGCTGCGCACTTCACAGGAAGAGCTGCACGACTTTTAATCGAGCAAGACTATACCCAGGAGCAGATTCCTAAAGGCAGATGTCGTCCTCCTTTTTGGTTGGGTGGTGATTTAAGGGACCCTGAGACGATTGAGATCGATTGCGAGGGAAATGTGAGTCTATGCCCAGGTATTTCAATCGGTAACGCCAGGAAACAATCTCTTACGGAAATAATCAGAAGTTATGATTACGAAAAACATCCTATTGTTAAGATTATTGTTGAAAAAGGCCCGATTGGACTTTATAAATTGGCGTGCTCGTACGGATACAAAGGAACTAAAAAATTTGTTGATGAATGTCACCTCTGCTATGAAATGAGAAGATATCTTCGCAAACAATATGAACAATACTTAGCACCGGAGGATTGCTATTATAAGGGTTGAGAGTGCTTTTCTTATCCGGGTTACAGAAAAAGAAGATAGTGAGAAGGTCAATAATATTCTCGCTGAAAGTTTTACAGCAAATTGAGGAGTTGAATCAAGCGATTCGAACTGAGGGATTTCGGGTTTCAACCCGAAATCCTCTTTTTTATTTTGAACTTTTTTTACGGAGTTTAAAGGACGCAATGACGCATTTTGACTGACGTCAAAATGCTTTTCACCCCGTAAGATAACATTATCTTTATGCGGTAAGCCTTTATTTGCTTCACTTTTCATATTACGGGGTAAATAATAAAGATTTAAGCGAATTTCATCTTTTGAATAGACGATATTCTTAATGAATTTTTTTATTAAAAGATTCCTTTCAACGCCTTTCTACTGGGCAAGGTTTACTACTGAGTTTGTCGAAGTAGGTTTTATGCTGAGCTAGTCGAAGTAAGCCGAGGAAAAATTTTATTTAGGAAATTGAATAAATTGAAAGATTTAGCATTAAAACGTCAATTATTTCAAGTGAGGTGGTAATATGAATTGTGTAATTTATACCAGAGTATCAACTGATAGCCAAGCAGAGGTTGAATTTAATTCTTGCAAGGTTCAAGAAGATTTTATCATAGTCGCTTAAGAAGCCGAAAATCTCCTTTTATCAGAGCTTCTTTCTTTTTTCTTGTCCAACCTTTAATTTGACGTTCTCTCTTGAGGGCTGATGATCTGTTGTCATGATTTTCTTTCCAAACAAGTTCCACTGGATCAAAAGTGCTTGTATAATGTCCACCTTTTTTGGATTTATGTTCTTTTATCCTGCGTTCAATATTGTTAGTAATACCTGTATAAAGAGTGTTATTTCGGCATTTTAAGATGTAAACCCACCACATCCTTCGACTCCTTTCAGTCGCTCAGGATGGATTTTCCTTGCTTTGAATAGCACCGCCTTCGGTTCACTACGCACTTCGTGGTGAGCGAGCCGAAGGCGAGTCGAATCCACTCCTCGGGCAGGGCTCGAACCTGCAACCCTCCGGTTACATTGACCTCTAGCTTTCGCTGAAGAATGGACTATCTCACTCCCGGTGTTGTTACTACCAACATGACGGGATCGGGCGCTTCCTTCCCTTACTAAACGAGAAGTACTTCCTTACGGAATAGTCTCTGCACCTTCCCTACACTATTGTGCGCAGGGCTTGGCTCAGGGTTACCATATCCTAAAATGAGCAGTGGGACTTAGGTTCCCCTGAATTCACCCGATTTTTCAACCACGATTTCTCGTGGAAGCTGCAACAAACCTGCATGAACTTCACGGTGACAATTAGCACATAACATAATACATCTATCAAGTTCAGTTCGTACTATACGCCAGCTTCTTGTATAACCTTTTTGAGAGATACCAAAGTCTTTGGCATTATTAGCAAGGTGATGAAATTCTAATGCTTCACGACAGCGGTCGTAACCACATATTTGACATTTCCCACCCTTATAAGCCACAGCCATCTCGCGGATTTTCTTTCGTCTCCTTCTTACGGCGTTAATCAGATATTCTTTTCTGTCATGATAGCGGCGCTTATCAGCCATAAAGATCATGCCTCCTTTTTATTACAGCCGGATGCTCTACCATTGAGCTACCGAGGAATTATTGTATTATATGGATTTCAGGCCAATTGTCAATTAATTTCTTTGTTACAGAGAGGAGGTTCTCTCCAATCTTTAAACCACCCAATTTGCCTCTTGACATTATGTTAATTATTGTTATAATGATATAATGATTAGACTTAAGTATATCATCACCCTTTTTATATTCGCAAATACTCTTTTTGCCCAAACCGGTGCGCGCTATTTGATAATAACACCCGATTCTTTTTATGATATGCTTCAACCGCTTGTTGAATGGAAATACAAGAAAGGGATGAAACCCGCAGTTTATAAATTGTCTCAGATTGGCAGTGATTCTCTGTCAATCAAAATGTTTATACAGAGTTGTTATCAAAGCTGGGATATTAAGCCTGAATTTGTCGTGCTTGTGGGCCACCCAGGGTATATCCCGATGTGCCGTTATCCATATGGAGGAAACTGGTATTATACGGACAATTACTATACAAATATGGATGGAAATATTTACAATGAGATCATCCCAGGAAGGCTTTCAGTTTCCAGTACCTCGGAACTGGAAACATTGATTAACAAAGTCTTTGCATACGAAAGATATCCAGAAACAAGTGATTCATTATGGTTTAGAAAAGGCTGCGCAATCGCGCGTAATGATTGGGACCCCGATTCAATAATTTATCTATCTGATATGCGTTATGCGGAGAATATTGCGACGCATAATGGATATGCCTCTGTTGATACGTTTAATGACCATCGTGGATACAACGCAAGCCATGTTATAAATGCGATAAATGAAGGTCGTGGATTTGTCCAGTATCGTGGTGTTGGAAGTGTACACTGGTATGATCCATTTGATGTTAGTCCATTTTCTACTTGGAACGGCAATAAATTACCAATAATAATTTCAACGACTTGTCAGACTGTGTCAACGAGTTCATCACCAATTCTAGGTGAAAATTTCATACGTGTCGGCACGCCCTCGGCATTGCGCGGCGCAGTAGGTTTTTTTGGCGGCACACGCAATGCAAGCAGTGTTGCACACTTAAGAAGTGCCACTGGACGCGGTTTCTTGGATGCGATGTTTGTTGAAAAAAAACGAACATTTGGTGAGGCATGCGAAGGAGGAAGATACAGGGTCTATCAGTGGTATGGCGAACTAAGGGAGTATAATAGTTTCACGTGCCTCGGCGATCCAGACCTGAATCTATGGACAGGCACACCTTGCTCTCTCGTTGTGCAGCATCCAGAATTCGTGCATTACGCCTCTGAGATCTTTGAGGTTACAGTGTCGAAGGCTTCTAATCTAGCACCAATCATTGACGCTATTGTCTGTGTGGCTGGAAAGGCTGATACAAATGTATATGCAGTCGATACCACTGATGCAAATGGAAAGGCTTATTTTAACATCATGCCACAAATCATTGAAGATACGATTTTTGTCACAGTTACTGGCAAGAATCTTCTACCTTATGAAGGCTTTATGATTGTCAGAATGATGGACTGCTGTTATATGATGTATCTTAATTCTTTCATTGATGATTCCTTATCGGGCAATAATGACGGCAATATAAATCCTAATGAGGAGATTGAACTTCCTCTTATGATTGAGAATCTAGGTGATAGTACAGGATATAATATAGTAGGAATACTGAGAACATGTGATACTTGTGTATCTGCGATAAAAGATTCCGTGAAGATCTTTGGTAATGTAATAGGGCATGATACTGCGTATACAGGATCTGATGGCTATAATTTTTCAGTTATCCATTCGTGCCCTAATATGCATAACATTGATTTTGAACTGGTAATCACCGATTTTAATGATTCGATGTGGGTATACAATTTTTCACATACTGTATTTGCGCCCGATCTTGTTTTTAGAGGAGTACTTGCATGTGGTGGCAATGGTGATAACATTGTGAATGCTGGAGAGACTGTACAGCTGATAGTGACACTAAAGAATGATGGTGATGCACCAGCCGATGATGTTTTGGCCATACTGCGATGTGCATTGCCTGAAGTGAGCATTCTTGACAGTATTGGTAGATTCGATGAGATTGGTGTTGATACTCTTGAGGATACCACATTCGACTATATCGGCATTGATAGTCTTAAGGATAATAGCCTCGATCCATTTGTCATGAGCGTTGATTCCGGTACACCGATCGGTACAGTTGTTGATTTAAAAATGATTGTTTTTTCTGACTACTGTAATGATACTTTTGATTTCGCAATCGTTGTAGGTAGAAAGAATTACTATGTTTGGAACCCTGACCCGTCGCCATCATCCGGGGAACATATACATGCAATCCTGACTGGTTCAGGATATTCCGGTGATTATGGAACAACACTTCCCACACAACTGGGATTATATCAGTCAGTCTTTGTCTGCCTTGGTGTTTACACAAATCGTTACCTTATTACTACGGGAAATCCTGAAGCGACTGTTCTGACAGAATTTCTAAATACTGGGGGGAGGGTTTATATCGAAGGTAGCTCAGTATGGTTTATTGATCCTTACTATTTCAGTGGTCATGATTTTCGTCCGCTCTTTGGCCTTAGTGCGGATGACTGGAGCTATGGTGATATGGGACCGATAGCTGGTGTTACTGGTACCTTTACTAATGGTATGTATTTTACATATGGAGGTGAAAACAGATATATGGATCATCTTGATCCTGCTTCTGGATTTTTGATCCTACGGGATAGTGACAATGATTATAATTGTGGTATTGCATATGATGCGGGTATCTATCGTACAGTAGGAACGAATTTTGAATTGGGTTTACTGAACGACGCTTCTCCGCCATCAACACGTGAGGCACTGCTAGATTCGATTATGAATTTCTTTGGCGTTTATGTCGGGATCTACGAAGAACCCAAATTGAAACAGGGGTCTGTAGATTTAACCTCAGTAACTACGTTAGGACCACTCTATCCAAATCCATTTAGAGAAAACGTAGAAATAAGATACATGATACAAGATACAGGATATAGGATTCAAGATTCCTCCTTAAGAATCTTCGATGTCTCAGGTCGGTTAGTTAAGGAATGGTCCCCCCAGACAATTGGACGATCAGATCAAGTAACCTGGGATGGTCGCGATGATTTTGGCCGTGCAGTACCTCCTGGTGTTTATTTTGTGCGGCTAGAAGTAGATGGGTATAAACGAGTTGAAAAAGTTGTCTTACTCAGATAGAACAACCAAAAAATAGAATTCGATATTGTGACAATCACCAAAGTAAAGTACTATTAGCTTTTTAAACACGTTTGGACAAAAGGTTTTTTATTTTGCGGTATAATGCAGGTTTTGCTTTTGGATAATGCCAGGTGTAGAATAGATTGTTGTGATAAAGAGGGTCAGTATCTTCATCAAATCCCGTTTTTTCGAATTCTTTGGTGTGAGGGATTGGCGAAAATTCACAGAGGTGTGTATGTACACCGAGGTTGTGGCATAGCTCGATTGAGTCGATGATCTCCTCATAATCTTGGCCGGGTATGCCAAACAATATGTAGGTGTGAATTGAATCCGGCGAAAAACCTATTTTTGTGAGTGTTTTAACTGCATCGATAAATTCTTTTGTGCTAACCTTATTACCGGTCTGCTTCTGCACTTTGGGATTTGTCGTTTCTAAACTCAGGTACATTGTTTTGAAATTCGCTTCGAACATCAGGCGCGCGATTTCTTCGTTGATATATCGACAGTGGAGTCCATTTGAGGTATGGAAGTTTAATTTGTATTTTCTTTTTATTATTTCTTTTAACAGCTTGGGAAAATCTTTATTATAGAGTAAGGCGTCGTCAAAAAAGGCGATATTTTTTGTTCTTTCAGAAAAAAAATCCAGCTGCTTTAGAATAACCTCATTAGGAAAGATCTGAAATTTCGGACAAAGAAATTTTGTTGCACAATACGTACAGTTAAATGGACAACCACGCGACGTGAGGATGACACCATAATTTAATTTTTTATAAAAAGAAAAATTTGGTATAATATAATCGAAATCATAAAGAATTTTTTTTATGTATCCCAAATCACTCAAGAGTTCAAGCAGATGCTTTTCTGAAGGTCCAGTGAAGATTATGTCGGCACCTGAATATTTTTTTGCATGTTTTTCACAGAGTGTCGCATAAATGCCACCGAGGACTATTCTTGCCTTTGGAAATTTTTCTTTTAGAATTTTTATCGTTTCAAATGCGCCCAGATACCAATAGGTCATTGTTGAGGTGACAAAGATGATGTCAGGTTCTTCTATTTCATTAATAATACTTGCATATATTTTTTTTGGTATGCCGTACCTCTTATAGCGCCGCGGGATTTTCTCGAAAAGCTTTGGTTTTTTGACGATTTCGTGATAGTATTTGCCACGACCAAAGAGGTCAGTTTTCGTATTCGTTATGAAATAAGGGCTCAGACGGTCCATGCAGTCAATAAAGTCGATTTCAAATCCAACTTTTTTCAGGATACCTGCAACGATCAATAATCCTACGGGTTTATTCCAGAAATCAAACGCCTTGAAATCATACACCCAGGGATTAACCAGTAGCGCTCGCATACATTTAATTGTAACAAATAGAATTAATATTTCAAGACTACTGTTCTGACTTAGCAGAGAGCCACGGACTTGTCATCGACCAAGGTGGCAGGTCTTCTTTGAAAAGTATCAATAGTCAATGAGATAACCAAAAAGCCCTCCGATTTCTCGGAGGGCTTTTTGGTTCTGATAATTATCTTATGATAATGCCACGGTCAGAGTGTGTTTTTCCGTTAACTTCGAGATTGTAGAAGTAGATGCCTGCAGGTACTTTTCTGCCTAGGTCATCATGACCATTCCAGTTTACTGTATAGACACCCGCTTTTCTGTTTTCATTAAAGATCGTTTTCACGAGCTGCCCAATCGAATTGTAGATCTTTAATGAAGCATGACCATTGGTTGATATATTGCAAAAGATTTTAACCGCAGTATTTGCTGGATTCGGTGTTAATGCGATTGCCCTTGATTCCATATTTGGGTATTCTTTGAATTCATCAGCAATACCGACCCAGCCTTTCATTCTCGGTTGTTTGGTCGTGAATTTGATTGCCCGTCCTGCGACCAGTGGCATGGCACCAATATCCCACATATCATTGAATGTGTAAGTAACACCGCATTTCTTGGTCGAATCCTGTTGACCAATTGTAAGGCTAACATGAGGACCGTTTACAGTTTTGTACTGAATAACGATATCACTGTGCCCGCCTGGGCCTGCTAATGTAGAGTCGTAGATAAGGAATTCAAAGGTCTGCCGTAAACTCGTTCCCCGTATGGGTACTGAGTCGTATTGCACAACAAAGCAGTGATTCGTTGCATCATAGTAACGCCACCAGCTGGCTGGTGAAGATGTTGATAGTGTATCCCAGTAACCAGCAACCATGTTGGATGCTGTTCCTTGGGTACTGGTGTAATCACGCATCTTTGGTAATTTACTGTTATGACGAACCGTCATCGTGGTTCGACCAAAAGATATCCAACCGTTAGAGCAAATCGAAAGACTGTCAGTGCCCGGAAAATTCTTGCCATAGTGAACGACTCTAAACGGCAGACGCGCGCGAAAAGTCACGTTATTGCCACCAGGGCCAACAGAAGTTCCGGAGCCACCATGAGCCGGATTGATTTCCATCCAGGAATAAACCGGCGATTCAGTGTATAAAGAATCAGAATCATCCAGGACAAAATATCCAACACTGTCCGGACCCATAACCGAACCCATTCTGATGTGGAAATTCAGGGTTTTCGTATATGTACCAGAGGTCAATGCCAGTGTAAAAGGCACTAGTGTACCGAGATCGATCAATGTATCAGCCGACAAGATGAATGGATCTGCGCCATTGTCACCTTTGGTGGCTGGATCAATATTGCCAAACGTGCTTGTCGAATCGTTGATCGTAATATGGCTATTCGTGGTGCGTAAAATGCCGGTTACGCCATTAGCAACCATACTTCCAAGATTTACAATCGTATCGACGAGTGTGATTCTTTCTGAGGGTTCAAAAAAGTCGTTTGCATTTCCATTGGGTATTGGATCGAGAACGATATTACCGAATTCAGCAATGCGTAAGTCAATGAATGAACCTGTAGCAGGTGTATTATCGATTGAGCGTTTTGCTTGTACTCTACCAGCACCGTACATCGTATCCTTACCCGCTGCGCCAAGATCCAGTGAGAACATTTGCATAAGACTGTCAATCTGTGATACCGTGAGATTTGGGTTCTTGGAAAGCAGCAAAGCGGCAACGCCAGCACAGCAAGGCGTGGCCATTGATGTGCCACTCATAGTTGTATAGGCACTGTCATTGGATCGGGAACAGGAAACAATACTGACTCCGGGTGCAGCTATGTCTGGTTTTCGCAAACCAGTACCAGGTCGCCATGGATAATCATAATACCAGGGGGCATATTCCCAGCAGCTTGGACCAACCGATGAAAAGGTTGCCAGGACATCATTGTTGTCTGTGGCGGCAATAGATATAGCCCCGCCCAGTTGTCCGGGAGTGTCAGAGGGATGCAACCACGGACCAGGATTATCACCTGGACAACGTAGATTATATGGAATAGGACAGCTTGAGCCGGCGTTGTTACGTTCATTACCAGCCGCAATAAAATATGCTATTCCAGCCAGAGCGACATTGGATACAGATTTTCGCCATACACTTCGTCTTGGCGTCCAGACAAAATACCATCCCAAAGACATGGAAACAACATCGGCACCATGAGTCGGTGAAAGTGGTGGCGCAGTGACAAATTGCATTGCCTGCAATACCTGTGTCTCTGATAATGTATCTGGATGCGGATAGGCGATTGAGGTTCTGACGCGACAAACCATGATTGAACATTGAGGTGCCATTCCGCATGAATCGCCTGCTGAACCATCCGAGCTAATCGTACCTGAACAATGAGTACCATGTCCATGGGAATCATTGGGGTCGTCATCATTATTTTCAAAATCCCATCCATGATGCGGATAATTCGCATCGATCCACATGTGATTGCGCAAATCATAGTGAGTATAACGGCATCCAGTGTCAATGAGGCCGACAATTACTCCCTGTCCCTTGAATCCAAGTGCCCAGCAGGAATCAGCAGCGACCTTGCGGACGTTCCATTCAACGGTTCTAGATTCCACATTAACCGGTTCTGGCTCGCCTTCAACCAGCAGTATGTTTTCGCTGACTATCTTTGAAGATTCGATAAAATAGATGCCTTCAAGAGTGCTGAGCGTATTAATAATCTCGGAAGTTGCCTTGCAAGCAACAGCATTTACTATCCATAATGAAACGATGTCTTCGGCTTTTCCTGATAATGTTGCTTGATTTAAACAATCAAGCACCTTTGCCTGCGTTCGAGCCGAAAGGCTTTTCAGCTCTTCGATCACCACATGACGTTTTTCCCGTCTTGACACATCAGCGGTCATTTCAGCCAGCATTTGCTCATCAGACTGTTCCTCCATTACAATGAGTATTTCAATTGGCGTGTTGCCGCTAACCAAGCTCATTTCTTCAAGGAGTTGTGGTCCGATCAATGCCTTTCCCTGGAGTGTGTTAGCCATAATGAATAGCATTATGACTAGAAAGATATGCTTCATACTACCTCCCTTCTAGTTTATTAATTACAACTAGTGGTCTTCTTTACTACGTTAGCATTCATACATTTTCCTTATGCCTTGCTTCATACAAAAATAAACAAGGCATGACTCTTCGCAAAAAGCAACGACCACTGGTCATTCTTTATAAAAGTATAAAGAGAGATTATGGTTTGTCAATAGTGTTCTGTTCCAAAAATCAAATGCCTTAAAATCATACACCCAGGGATTAACCGGTAGAGCTCGCATAGAGTTTTATCTTCCCAAATAAGCTTCTTTTACTTCTTTCTTATTTAGGAGTTCTTTTCCTTTACCTTCTAATACAGTCTTTCCGTTCTCCAAGACATATGCATAATGAGTTATTTCAAGGGTCTGTCTGACATTTTGTTCGACAAAGAGTATTGTGACGCCTTCACTATTGATTTTTTTTATTGTTTCGAAGGTCTGCTGGACAAGGATAGGGGCCAGGCCTAAAGAAGGTTCGTCGAGCATGAGGAGTTTTGGTTTGGCCATTAAACCTCGTCCAATTGCGAGCATCTGTTGTTCTCCACCTGAGAGCGTGCCTGCCGGCTGATTCCTTCGATCCTTTAAAATTGGAAAGAGTTCAAACACCCATGCGAGAGTCGTTGCTCTTTCCTTTTTTGCTTTTTTAGTGAATGACCCAAGCATCAAATTCTCGAGGACTGTCATAAAGGGGAAAAGCCTTCTGCCCTCGGGTATGTGGGAAATTCCTAAATTCACGATCTTGTGGGCCGGGAGCACGTCAATTCTTTTATTTTCAAATTCAATGCTGCCTGATCTTATCGCGGTGAGATTTGAAATCGCGTTTAAGGTGGTTGTTTTGCCAGCGCCATTTGAGCCGATGATTGCAGTGATTTTTCCCTCATCTACTTTCAAGGAGACATCCCAAAGTGCCTGCATATCACCATAAAAGAGATTTATGCCTTTCAGCTCAAGCATATGTTTCTCCCAGATATGCATTTACTACAGCCTTATCTTTTCTTATTTCTTCTGGTGTCCCATCGGCTATTTTCTCACCGTGATGGAGCACGACAATTCGATTAGAAATTGCCATAATAAACTTCATCACATGTTCTACACCGACAACCGCTGAGATGCCTCTATCCCTTAATTTGCCAATCAATTCAATTACTTCTTCGGTTTCTTTGGGGTTCAGACCGGCGGCAGTTTCGTCTAAGAGTATCATAGCCGGGTCAGTGGCTAATACCCTGGCGAGTTCAAGACGCTTCCTGTCTGCAATTGTCAGACCTCCGGCGCGACTCTCTTTTTTGCCAACAAGCCCGGTAAATTCCAAAACCTCTAATGCTTTTTCTTTTGCATCCTCTTTTCTATCCAGTCGGCAAAAGGCACCAGCCATCACATTTTCAAGTACTGTCATCTTTACGAGAGGTTTTACAACCTGAAAAGTCCTGACCATCCCTTTCTTACATATTTGGTGAGGTTTTAAACGCACTATAGATTCATTCTTAAATAGAATATTGCCAGAGGTCGGGGTGATGAATCCGGTTAATAGATTGAATACAGTTGTTTTTCCGGCGCCGTTCGGGCCGATCATTCCGATCATCTCCTCGGTTCCAACTTTTAGGTCGAAATTTTTGACCGCGGCAAGGCCACCAAAATATTTGGTAAGTTTTGATACTTCTAAGATCATTTTTTTAGTTTCCCGATAATCCCAGATGGCATGAATATGATGATAAGGATAATTAGTATTCCATATATTAAGACATGGGCGTGGCCAAATACTGACCGGAACCCCTCACCTGCCAAGACCATGATAAGGGCGCCAACAGCTGGACCCCAGAACGTGCCGGCACCACCGATCATGACCACTAAAATGGCAGTGATCGAAATGTCAACAAGAGAAAAAGCTATGTGAGGATCAATATAACCCATATAGTTCATGTAAAAGCTTCCGGCAAGTCCTGCAAGGGCTCCAGAAATGATCAGGGATATGAGTTTGTATTTTGTTGAGTTGATACCGATCGCCTCTGCTGCGTCTTGATCTTCTCTGATCGCAATCAAATAGAATCCAAGTTTTGATTTAATTATTTTTTTAACCAAGAAAAGTGCAAACAGAGCAAAACCGAGTATCACAAAGTAATAAGGAATCTTACTCTGGAAAGAAGGAATTATTAATATGCCAACGGGCCCATTTGTGATAGATCGCCAGTTTGTTGTGATAAGTCTGAGCACTTCTGCGGACGCAAGCATTGAGAGGGCAAAATAAGGACCTCTTAATCTAAAACAGATCAGTCCCAGTGGAATGGCAAGAAGCGCAGCAAGTGCAGTACCGACAATGATTCCATACCAGGTCGAGATTCCGAATTTGAGGAAAATTAGACCAGCACCATAAGCACCGGCGCCGAAAAACGCTGCGTGTCCAAATGAAGCCTGTCCAGTATAACCGCCTAGAAGGTTCCAGGATTGTCCAATCACTACCCACATAAGAACAAGTATCGCGAGGTGAACCGCATAACTGTTGCTTACAATCAATGGAAAAATAATAGCAATGATAAGAAGTGGTATATATATTTTAGACACGACCTTTTCCGACAAGTCCTGAAGGTTTAAGCGTTAAAACGAGGATGAAAATAACAAAACCTATTGCTTCTTTGTATCCAGTAGAGATGTATACAGCACCAAAAGATTCCGCTATGCCCAATAACAAGCCGCCCCAGATTGCGCCTGCAACATTGCCCATCCCACCTAAGACACAGATGACAAATGCCTTTAAGGTGAATGGCGAGCCGACGGTCGGGAAAAGGTAGTACAGCGGAACAAGAAGTGTTCCTGCTGCTCCTGCCAGAGCTGCGCCAATACCGTAGGTGAGATATGTTATGCGCGTTGAGTTTATGCCCATGAGCAGGGCAGAAACTCGATCTTGGGCAGTTGCACGGATCGCTCTTCCAGTATCAGTGTTTTTGAGAAAAAGATGAAGAATGAATATCGATACTACTGCAATGGCAAATGCTGCAGAAAAGGGTATGCTTATCGATATTCCGCCCACTTTCCATATCGCATCTGAATAAGATGTCCTTACAGATCTGTAGTCAGCCGTAAAAAGAAGCATCGCAAGGTTTGCGAGCACAAGTCCTATTCCGACAGTAAGGAGAACCTGATTCTCGGGGATTGGTGCTTCGCTGCCTATGACACGATTGATGAGGAATTTTTGGAGGACGATGCCCACGAGGAAAAGGGCTGGAACGCTAACAATTAATGAAAGATAGGGATCCATACCAAAGATTTGAAACATAAAATAGCTTATGTACATCCCAATCATCAGGAGTTCACCATGGGCAAGATTAATTACTCTCATCACACCCATGATAAGACTCATGCCAACACCTATCATTGCGTAGATTCCACCGACAAGTATGCCGCTTACCAAAGACTGGAGAAAAGTTGTCACCGATCACTCCACTTTGGCACAGGATAAACATACTCCGACGCTGCTATGTTTTTTGGCCATACGAGTTTGTACTTCCCTTCCTGAACCTGGAGAAGAAGAGTTGACATGCGATTCTGATTCGTAAAACTATCATAATCTTCAAACTTGATTGGACCGAATGCGGTCGTTAAAGAAGTTTCTTTGAGGACTTTTCTTGTTTCCTCGGTGTCAAGGGATTTGCATCTTTTTAGGACATCCGCAACAATGTAGAGGGATGCGTATGCCTCTGCACCATGGTAATCTGGGGAAACACCAAACCTTTTTTCATACTCTTTATAATACTCTTTTGCTTTTGGAAACCCGGATTCTGGAGACCAGAGTGTGACTGAGATGACAAATTCGGCCGCATCACCGGCTCCTTCAAGGAATGAAGGCATCGTGAAGCCTGCAGCGCCGCCAATAAACGTTTTAGGATTTATATCGAGTTCTTTTGACTGACGTATAAGCAGGATCGCATCCATAATGTAACTAACCATATACACGACATCCGGTTCTTTTGCCTTTACCTTAATCAGCATCGGTTTAAAATCTATTGCTCCGGATTCATAAGGCTCGTGCATCACGACCTCAATTTCATTTTCCTCGCACCACTTCTTCAGGGCTTCTGCCGATGAGGTTCCAAATAGTGTATTCTCAAAAAGAATCGCTATCTTTTTGGGAAGGCCAACTTCTTTGAGGAATTCTTTGAAACCAGAAGGGTATTCACTGGCAGGAGGGTTCATCCTAAATACATAATTCCATCCCTGTTGAGTGATCTTGTCGGCTGCGCCGCAGATATTTAAAAAGGGCGTTTTATAACGTTGACACACACCGGCAACTGCAAAGGCACAAGAACTGCTGTATTCTCCAATGATCATCGGAACTTTATTTCTTGTTATTAATTTCTCAGCGGCTGCCATTGCTACCTCAGGTTTCCCTTGGTCATCTTCGTATACGATTTCGATAGGTCTGCCATCTATTCCTCCAGCGTCATTAATTTCTTCAAGGGCAATTGCGTATGATTTTTTGTCCATTTCGCCAAATTTTGCCATAGGTCCTGTTAAAGGGATTATGCAACCGATCTTTATCGGCTCGGCAGCCAATATCAAAAAAGTGAAAGCGGGCAGTAAAACTTTCAACATAAAACCTCCTTTATTCAAGTATTAAAGTAAAAATACAAATCCCAGAAGATTATTTATTGCAGTTATTTGACTATTTCTTCGAGATTTTTGACAAATAGTCTGAAGAATTCTTTTTTTGGGAAGATGCTGGCAAAGATTTTCGCTACTAATGGAACTGCTTCTTCCACTGGGAGACAGTATTGCATCTGTAAGAATCCTTCTCTAAACTTCTTCACTTTTTCCTTTGCGTTTCCATTTTTGATAATCACATCAGCCACATATCCAGCGAGGGTGTTGAAATCTGCTTCCTTCATCCCGAACCGTGTCATTTCTTGGACACCCATTCTTATGCCGCTTGCTTCGAGAAAACTTTCGTCATCGGGTAATGCCTGGTAATTTGTGACAATGTTATTTTCTTCGAGTCTTCGGGCGAGTATGTCTCCTAGACCGTATTTCTTCACTCTGATAACAACCTGATGAGTTTCAGTAAAACCTTCAGATTCATCTCCTTCGACATTAATCCCGTTATCTTTCAGGGCGCGGGCATAGGCCTGGGCATTCTTTCTCACCTGGATCTGATATTCATCCTTAAAGGCGTTCATCTCGTACGCTGCCATAAGCAGTGCGAGTAGTGTTCCAAGATGATGATTACTCGTGGAACCTGGGAATGCGCGTCCCTTGATATCCAACCAGAGTTTGGATAAAGGACTTTCTTTTGTAATGGTTGATGCAATTACACCACGCTGTGGGCCATAGAATGTTTTGTGCGTACTGCCAGTTACGATGTCAGCGCCTTCTTTAAAAGGTTCCTGCAGAATGCCATAGAGACCCAGCACATGTGCCATATCATACATGATAACCGGTCTTGGATTCCAATCTTGAACTATATTGTGGACAAAGTCGACCGGTTCCCTGTGCAGAAACATGCTTTTGCCAAAAACAATAAGTTCTGGTTTTTCTTTTTCCAAAATTTCTGCTAACGCCTCTGTATCTGTTTTGTAAAGACAATCTTTCTTCACTGGGAAATTAATAACTTTTTCTTTTCCTGTTCCAGGATCTTCATCAACAAAATTGAAGAGTGCACCCATGGGTTGAGAACTCAGATGACCACCTTTTGTCAGTTCATTATTCATCACCAATTTTAATCTGCGGAAGGACTGTCCCTCTTTTCGTCCTCGATTTACAAATTTCACCAGCGCCTTAAAGACCACCTCGTTCGCCATCTGTCCACTTATCGGTCTCAGCTCAACCCGAGGACAACCAAAATACTGAACCATTTCTTTTCTCAGTTCTTCTTCGACCTCGCGGATAAAATCTATACCTTGATAAAAGTATATTTCTCTACCTTTCATTGTTCTGTGCTCGGCATATCTTCCCGAAGGGTCTGATATTTCACATAACTTCACCAGAGGGCTCGGCGTGGTCTCAGATGGGATGAGATTCACACACTCCTTCTGGCGCCACATATTGTTTTTTTCTATTTTTTCGACTAAATTTTTTATTTTTTCTGATAATGTAGACACATTGACCTCCATACGTTTGCATCTAATAGTATTCCTAAATTTCTGTATGTCAAGGCCAAGAGAGCTTTGAGCAAGTATTCATCGTTCTTTTGATTATCCCGTACGTGTTAGGTTATCAGGACAACAGGCCGTGGCAACCAGGATACCAGGAAATCAGACCGATAGAATTAATACTTATAGCCTGATGTCCTGATATGCTTCACCCTGATTATCTAATAACCTGATATCCTTTTTCCATCATCGTATTGACTTTTTTAACCTTTTAGATAAAATTATCCATCATGAAACTCGCTGTTGTCGGACTTCAATGGGGTGATGAAGGAAAAGGTAAGATTGTAGACTATCTTTCTAAAGATTTTGATTTGGATGTTCGTTTTCAGGGCGGTCCTAATGCCGGGCATACTGTTCAAGTTGACGGTAGGAAAGTTATTTTTCACTTAATACCCTGTGGTGTTCTTAACAAAAATGTCTGGGGTGTCATCGGTTCAGGTTGTGTTTTTGACCCCGCGGTATTCTTTAGTGAGCTTGAAGCATTAGAGAAAATCGATTCCGACATCAAGAAACGAATTAAGGTGTCTAAGTACTGCAATCTTATCATGCCTTATCATATTCTTATAGATAAAGCAAGAGAGGAAACAAAGCAAGGGCTCGGAACTACCAAGAGGGGCATTGGTGCAACTTATGAAGACAAGTATGGTCGAGTTGGCTTGAGAATTGGTGACCTTTTCAATCCAGAATCTTTCAAAGAAAAACTACGCGTTAATATTTCCAGGAAAAATCTCATCTTGATGGAAATATATCATGCAGAGCCGCTTTCTGATACAGCCGTATATGATAAATATCTAGAGTTCGCGGAAAGACTAAAGCCGATGGTTGTCGATGAAACTTTGCTTCTCAATGACGGTATGGTCAATAGCAAAAATATCATTTTTGAGGGTGCGCAGGGTGCATTACTTGACATCGATTACGGCACTTATCCTTATGTTACATCGTCTCACACGATATGTGGCAGTGCGAGCGTAGGATGTGGTGTCGCACCCTATTACATTGAGAATGTCCTTGGCGTTGCCAAGGCATATACGACCAGAGTGGGGCTCGGTCCTTTCCCAACCGAAAGTAATGAGGAAATAGGTAAGCAATTACGAGATATTGGTCAAGAATATGGTTCCACAACAGGACGTCCACGCCGATGTGGTCCCTTTGATGCATCGATCATCAAATATGCGGCCCGTCTCAGTGGCGTTAAGGGAATAGCCCTTACAAAATTTGATGTTCTATCGACGCTTGATAAGATAAAGTTGGCTGTTGGCTACACCAATGCCAAGGAATTTGATCCGTTTATAGCAGATGAGTTAAAACCTGTGTATGAAGAAGTTCCAGGTTTTAAAAAAGATATTTCTAAAATTCGTAATTTTGATGATTTGCCCGCTGAGGCGAAAGAATACATAAATCTGATTGAACATTACACGCGATTAGAGGTGAAATATATATCAGTGGGTCCTGAGCGGCAGGCAGTTATCAAAAAGTAAATTCTGATAATTCAAAAATTTGTACAATCTAAATTAAGGTATATAAATTTATTTTGGTCTATTCTGTAAAACCCGTGTAGTTTAAGCGATCTTTCAATATATTTGAAATTTCCTCTTGATTTTTTTTTAATTATGTATATATTTATGTTAATGAATGTCACAGAAGGTAGGGTCTGGGCAGAGATATATCTTGACCACTTAATCGATAACTACAGAATAATTAAAAAGAGGGTGAAAAAAGCGAGAGTTATGGCGGCAATAAAGGCTGATGCATATGGTCATGGTGCAGTGGAAGTTGCCAGGACGCTGGAAGCTCAAGGCACTTATATGTTCGGTGTGGCAAGTTTGGAAGAGGGGATTGAGTTAAGACAAGCAGGGATAACGTCCAAAATCCTAATCTTGAGCCCAATTTTGTTTTCTCAGATCACACCAGTTTTAGAATACAATCTCATACCCACAATCTCAGAACTGCAATTCTTCAAGATTTTAGACAAAAGACTGAAGCGCTTGCAGAAGCACATTTTTGTTCATGTCGAAATAGATACAGGGATGACAAGGACTGGGATCTCCTACAGTAAGGCAAGAAAGGCAATAAGCAAGATGCATAAATCTCCATTCATAAAGATTGAAGGGATATTCTCACATTTTCCACTTGCAGAAGCAGATGGTGCATTTACAGAGAAGCAGATTAAAGATTTCAGCGATCTTATTAGGGATTTGAGTAGGAATAGAATGAGACCGTCTCTGGTGCACCTTGCTAATTCTTCAGGCATATTTAAACATAAAGATTCCCACTTCAATCTCGTACGCCCCGGGATTGCACTGTATGGATTAACTCCATCTTCAGATGTAAAATATGCTAAGGGTTTTATGCCGGTGATGGCCTTAAAATCGAGGGTTGTGAATCTTAGGCATGTAAGGGCAAATACGCCAGTGAGCTATGGTCACACATACTCTACCAAAAAGAGAAGTAAGATTGCAACGATAAGCGTTGGGTATGGTGATGGTTATCCACGAGCTCTTTCTAATGTTGGTGACGTGTTGATAAAAGGTAAGCGGGCGCCGATAGTTGGAACGGTTTGTATGGATCTTATAATGGTGGATGTTACAGATATCGAAAATGTTGAGGTTGGTGATATTGTTACTCTGGTTGGCAAGGATGGCAAGGAGGAGATCACAGTTGAAGAATGCGCTCGCAAATCTAATACAATTGTTTATGAGATTACCTCAGGAATTGGTCCAAGGGTTGCCAGAGTATTTAGATATCATGATAGGTTTTTTAGCGTAAGAGATTTATTAGGACGCTGGAGATATATTTGAGATTTGCAGCAAAAGAAAGTTTTTCAGGATTTTACCTGAGATTAACAATAAGATTTTCTAAAAAGGAGGCATAAATGAAGAAATTGTTAATCCTCTTGGTGTTTGTCTCGATCTTTGCACAGGAGACGAATCATATTGTAAAGGAAGGTGATACTCTATGGGATATTGCTGGTTACTACTATCAGAATCCATTTCTGTGGCCATATATATGGCGCGCCAATCTTACTGAGATCGATGATCCACACTGGATATATCCGGAACAAGTGTTTCTTATTCCACCTTCACCAGAAGAAGGAATTGGCATCCCAGGTGAATTGCCGACAAAGGTTCCGCCAGAGGAAGTAACCGAATATGTTCCTGAGGAATATGTCCCCATGCCACCGCCACCGCCCAAGAAAGTCGAGGCCGAAGTCATTTCGGTTATTACACCTGAACGGAGGATTTTTACTGAAGAGATAATTCACCGTGCGGGTTTTATACTTGACGCAGACCTACCATATTGGGGAAAAATTGTTGGTACTGAACCTCGGGGTGAGGACATAATAGCTAGCTACAAAGTAGTATATATTGACCGCGCTCATGAGGTGAATGTAGAAGACATGTTGACAATATATCGTCCGGGCAAGGTCGTCACACACCCGAAAACCGGTGCCCGTTTGGGCAAAGAAATTATTGTGCTTGGTAAGGCAGAAGTTGAGGCTGTTGGGAATGAAGGTTCACGCTGTAAAGTTGTCGCTTCTTACGATATTATCAAAAGAGGTGATTTCGTTACACCTTACGAGCCCATTCTTGCTCCAGAACACGTGGAATTGATCGAGACGACAAAAGATGTTGAAGGTTATGTTGTCGAAGTCAAAAGCACAGACAAGGTTACGCCGCCCCATGTTTTTGTGTATCTTGATCAAGGTGAGGAACATGGCACAGCAGTCGGTGATATGTTCGATGTTTACCAGAAGAGAAATGTTGGCGGAAAAGAGCAACCCGATTATGACATCGCTAAAGTTCAGGTTATCAGTGTTTTTCGATACGCTTCAGTCGGATTGCTTCTGCATCAACTCAAAGAATTAAAATTAGAAAGAGGTGAAAGGTGCAGGTTGGTTCAGGAGGCTAGGTGAAAGAGAAGGAAGCACTTAGTCAAGTCTATCTCTTTCGAGAACTGACACCCAGTGAGATGGATATTCTTATTTCTATTTCAAAAGAGAAAAGGGTAAAAAAAGATGAGGTTATATTTAAAGAAGGCGCGGCTGGTGATGCTTTCTATCTTATTGTTTCCGGTGCTGTACGCATTTCTACCATAGTCCCTGGCGTAGGCGAGGAAGCACTGACAATTCTCAAAGAAGGAGAATACTTCGGTGAGATGGCGCTAATTGATGATGCACCACGTTCAGCTTCAGCTATTGCAAACGATGATACAATTTTGCTTTTGATCGAAAAAGATAATTTTCGCAAGTTGCTGGCTCAGGAGACTGGCATAGCCTACAAATTATTGTGGGTGTTTACTAAAACTTTATCGGCACGGTTACGCAAGACTGATGAGCAGTTAAAAAGTATATTTTCGATTGCAAAGACGTTTTGATAATGGGTGAAGGATTTTAGGTGTAGAAGCTGGAGATAGGTGAAAGATATTTAGAGTATTTTATCCCCCAGCCTACCCACTGCCAGCTTCGCGTATCTACAGTTTAGAAAAGGAGTTGCACAGGTAAGGTAGTAGATGAAATTTGACATATTCGGTGCGAAAGATCCAGAAAAAGCCCTGGAGAAGGCAAACGAAAATATTCGAGAAGGCAGAATTGGCCCTGCAATAAAGGTCCTTGAAAGCAATCTCACTGATGGCGAGGAGTCATTTGATCTATATTTGCTTCTTGCTCGACTGTATTTTGAAACGGAAGAACGTGGGCGTGCGGTAGAAGTTCTTCGTAACGTTAAAACAATTGCGCCGCGGCGCATTGATGAAATTGTGACTTTGCTTTCCGAATTGTATTATCAGCATACCTCAATTGATACAGGCGATTTCTTGCTGGAGTTGCACATTGAACAGCAAAGATTTGATGAACTTAGCAAAGTGCTCAAACAGCTAAGTGAGAGGGAAGTTAGACTTCTAATAACCAGGTACGACAAGGTTAAACAGACTATTGACGCTAAGAATGTTGTTTCAAAAAAGGATTTCGAAAATATGCTTATCCTTGCGACACTGAGATTCTTTGTAAACGAAAGTGAAAAAGCAATGGAAGCAGTTGAGGCGATGGTCGATGCTGAAGTTTTTTCACGACAGCTGTTGAGTTGGATTACGATAATCTCGAGAGAAAGGTATAATGATTGGCATGCAGCACTTCTTTTGATGAGAATTCAAATGGCGAGTCTAAATTATGATAGGGCGCTTACTGTTGCACAGAGGACTGCTGATAAATTCCCCGATAGTGTTAATTCGCTAATTGCTTTGATTAGTGCAGCTACGCCACCCAAGGATCTTGAGGCATCGTACACGAAATTTTTGACAGATCTCTACATTAAGAAAGGTGATCTTAATGCGTCGATTGAGCTTTTACTGAGCGTCCCAAAAAAGGATACGAAGAAACTTGATGACGTTATCAAAGGTCTAAGAGAACTTGAGAGAATTAGCCCAGATAATCTAAAAATCTTGTACTCGTTAGGTGATACTTACCTCAAGGCAAAGAGAATTTCTTTAGCGGTAAGCGAGTTTAGCAAAATTCTTGAAAAGGATCAGAGTCAATATGATAAAGTAGTTGAGAAGTATAAAGAGGCATTTAAGAAAGAGCCCAATAATCCGCAGGTTATAGAGAATTTGGTGAACGCATATCTTTCCCGCGATGAGGTTGATGCCGCCGTGAATGTTATTGAAACTGCCTATAAAGCAGATCCAGGGTTGCTCGGCGAGTATGTTGTCAATTTGAATGCTATTTTAGAAAAAAATATAGATAACCTTAAGGCGCTTCATCTTTTGGCGTTGTGTTATGCACATAGGGGTGACGATGAAAGTGCTCTAGTGATTTTTGAAAATCTGATGGACAGGAGAAAATACAAACATGTTTATACTGCCACAGAGGAAATATGCAGAAAAAGACCTGATGATTTAAGATTTTTGAATTTGAGAGCAAAAAGCATGATAATGGTTGGTGAAGAAAAAGAAGCTCTATCCATGATCAATTCTTATCTTAAACAACATCCTGATAAAACAAGTGTTCTTTTGTCGACGCTCGATATGATACTGAATAAGAAACCAGAATTATCAAAACATATTATTCCAATTTTCAAACAATACGAGCATGAAGATCCCTTTATCGCCAAATTGACTATGGCACGGGCTCATGCCTTTATGGGTGAATATGAGAAATCTGTTGCAGCTTTTGAAGAATTATTCAAGGATAAAGAACACAAAGCTGTAACTAAGAGGGCATTAATTGAAGTTATTAGGGAAAGAGCCGACGCTGTACCTTTGTTGCTTGCTGCAGCGAGAATATTCATGAAAGAGGGAGAAGTGGAAATTGCCACACAATTCTTCAAAACTGCTCAGACCGTAGATCCGAAAGCGTTCTTCGAGATTGTTGATGAATTCTACGATGCGCTTAAGGCTTTTCCCAAAGATCGAGAAGTGCGTGTTTTGTTGGTTGAGACATTCTTCAATCGGAAAATATGGGATAGGGTAATAGAGGAATGTAGGAGGGCGATAGAAGTATTCGGGCGAGAAGCGCAATATTTTAACCTCAAATTAGGTCAAGCACTTGTTGAAAAAGGTAATCTCAGTGATGCTGTGAGACCTCTCATGATTTCTTTAGAGGGCTCAGAAGATTTTTCAATAGAGGTAATAAAGTATCTTGATAAGATTCTCGGTATTGATAAAAGCAATGTCCCAGCACATTTTGCACGAGGAAGAGCTCTCAGTAAGGCTAACCGAATAAATGAAGCGGTTGAGGAATACCTATTGACTGTCAGAATTCTACCTGCACGTGCAGAGTATGTTTACGATGAACTGAGGACGCTTTCGTCCAAGGCTATGGCAAATCCCCTTATTATATTCGCTATGGGGAATGTTGAATACATCTTGAGGAAATACGATGATGCTGTTAAGCATTTATTACAGTCGTGTGAATTGGAAGCGACATTGGTGAAAAGGGTTATTCCACTGTATGAGAAATTGATTCAAACTACTAGTTCGCCATTACTCGATTTCTCTCTTGCAAAAGCGTATCATTTGGCTGATGTGAAGAGCTCAGCGGTTAAATACTACATGAAAGCTCAGGCGGGTGATAAAAATCTGAGAGAACCGGCGATTTCAGAAACGAAGAAAATTTGTGCTGAAAATCCGGACGATATCGAATCACGCAAAGCTCTGGCTGAAATATATTTCAACTATAATAATTTAGAAGATGCGCTAGATTCGGTGAGTGAAGTGTACCAATCAAGGCCCCAGGAAAGCCACTGGGCAAAACAGTTTGTTTCGAATATTCTTCAAAAGAATCCACAGCACATTCCGTCCTATTATTTTTTGGCTCAAATCTTCCTGGAAGAGCCCAATCACAAAAAGACCGTAGAGGTTTATAAGAAATTGCTTGAGTTATCGCCTGCTGAAATCACAAAAGTAATTGGCATTTTGGAGGGTTTTAAAGAGAAGACGGGCGAGTTGCTATTATACTTAGGTATACTTTATAAAGATACGGGTGAACTTAAAAGGGCGATTAGATTTTTTGCTGAATTATTTAAACTTGATACATCTTTCGGCGATGCAATTATTTATCAAATAAAAGAAATTTTAATGAAAGATGCAAATATGGGGCAGGCGTATCTATTGGCTAATAAAATATTCATTCACCAAAAAGAATATGAAAGGGCGGTTGAGGCTATTAAGCACGCAAAGGAACTGATACCTGAGAATGAAGGTATTATCTTAAAGGAAGGCCAAATCTATTATGAAATGGGTGAGCCTGAAAAAGCGATACAACTTTATACTAAACTACTTGATAAAACCAAAGACCGAAAATCAATCTATCGTCTGATTAAGCAAGCGCGCGACAGTTACCTGAAGGAAAGACTCAGTATGATTAAAGAAGATAACGATAACGACAGATTGGCCCGAGCGCACATTTATTTATTGATGAATAAGCCATCAAAGGCTGAGAAAGAATTGCGGTTTACACCACATAATAATATTAGTTTTAAGCATCATACGTTACTCAGAGCGAGGCTCTATCTGAAAAAGAGCCGTCCGCTTGATGCTCTTGAGATTATGAAAAATTTACCAATCGATGAGGAGACTGCATCGATCTACGCAGATATCTACGAGTCGATCGGCTCTTACGAAGCAGCGGCTAGGGTTTTGAGACAAGCAAGTATTGAAGGTATGGAGCAGAGAATTGCAGGTTATGAAAGACTTGCACAGGAGAGAAGATTGGCAAAGGGTAGATATTTTATTGAAGGGAGGCGTTGATGAAGTGCCCGTTTCTGATAATCAGGAAGGATGTTTTTGACAAAGGAGGAAAGAAGGTAGGTGAAGAAATCGAGCTTCAGGATTGTATCAAGAATGAATGTATGATCTATGATGGAGCTACAAAGTTGTGTTCGTTGCTTTCTTCAAATATGAAAACAGGTGTTTTGATTGATGATTTAAAGAACGGCATTAAAGATATTAAAGAGGATATGTTTCAGCGAGGTGAAGCACTTGGCGTTGTTATATCGACTACCATACAAACACTGCAGGAATCGCTTCAAGGTCGTTTCGATATTTTGAAAAAGCAGAATGAAGTTATGGTTCTTGGTTTTGATCGATTGGTTGAGACAATTAGTAATAAATTTGAGGGCATTAAATCCTCTTTTTCTGAATTTAATAGCAGTCTCCTGTCAATGAAAGAAACTACTGAAAGCCAGGGAGAGAGCATAGAATCACTCATGCAGTCTCTGCAGAGAACGCTGAATGAAATAAATAATGTGCAGACGCAGTATATCGGGGATGTTAGAGCCTTTAACGAAGAACTGTTTAACAAACTGGCAGAGTATAGCGAGAAGAATGAAAAAGCAAATGAAAATACTTATTTTAAGTTTGATGTTTTAAAAGAGAATTTGCAGAAATTAACTACCACGAATCAAGTAGGTATGGAGGCGATTGGCGGTACAATTGAAAGGGTTGCTACGGCGAATCAAGAGATTATGACGAGACTTGAGCAACTCGATGCTCTGATCACTGGTGTTGACAGTATCAATAATTTGGTCAAGACGGAAATCGGCGGATTGAAGACTGAAATAGTTAGTGGTCTAAGTAGTATTTCGGCGAAATTTGATGACCTAGGTAAGGCATTTTCTGATACGTTGAAGCCCGGTATTGATACAATGACAGAGTTCATGAGGACTGAGATCGCCGGTCTAAGGACGGAAAGCTTGACTGCACTCGGCAATATTGCGGTGAAATTTGATGAATTGAGTACAGCAATGGCCGATACTATGAAGCCAGGGATCGACAGCATGACTGAGTTAATGCGTACTGAAGTTGCCGGCCTAAAGGCAGAGAGTTTAAGTGCTTTGAATGGAATTTCAACCAAGTTCGACGAGTTGGGCAGATTATTCTCTGATGAACTGAAATCGAGTGGTGAAAATGTCCGGAGTGTTGTCAGTGATTTCAACGCCATGAGTGAAGGTATAAAAAGTGAGATTAGCGATTTAAGAAACAATATAGGTTCGAAATTCGATAATCTTGGTATAATTTTCAAGGATTCAGCAAAAGCGCAGGAACAAGGTTTACAGAGTATGGTAGACAGTTTTGGTAATATAGGAGATGGGATAAAGACAGAAATCATCGATTTGAAGTCTAATACACTAACAATTCTGGAAGGATTCAAACACGAGCTCGGCAACTATATTGATGGAGTAAAATCAGAAATTGGCAATCTAAAAACCGATCAGATTACATCTTTGAATAATGTTCAAGGTGGAATAATGCAGTTGCAGGAACTTTTTAAACAATCCTCTGACAGTCTTGGTTCTATGAGCGATATGATGAAGACTTTAAATAACAACTATATTGAGTCGCTTGGAAAAATCGCTGGTCTTGCAGAAGGTATGCGGAAGGGTGTCGATAAGGTTGGTGAAGGAATGCACGATTCGGTAAAGGATTTGGTGAAAGAGATGAAGAACGAGATCGGTGCCCTTGAAAAACAGTATGAGAAGACATTTGGTGATATTGCAAAATTGGCCGGCAAATTTGATGATCTAAACAAACGGATTAAGGAAATGACAAAAGAAGTGGAGGGTGAGTTTAAGGATACATTCGTTCGTCAAGAAAAACTGTCCGATTACACAAAGACAATTCTTGAACACATTAAAGACTATTTCGTGAAAGAAGAAGCCCGATATAAAGAGGAGCAGGCGCTGCGAAGGAAGAAAGAGGGTCTTGATCATTTTGACCGCGCCACACTCTATTACTACAGGGGTAACTACGAAATTGCGGTTAATGAGATAAATAAGGCTTTAGAAATAGAAAAAACTGCAGAGTATTTGAATTTGAAAGGTTTGCTTCTTGCAGAATTGGGGAAATTCGAAGAATCGAAAAAGATATATAAAGATGCTTTAAAAATAGAACCTGATTTAGCTGAAATACACAACAATTTAGGATTATTGTATCTGAAGATGAAAAAATTGGACGATGCGGTTGTTGCATTCCAGGAAGCGCTGAAGAAAAATGTAAACTATGCGCTTGCCTACGTAGATCTCGGCAAAGCTCTTATCGAGTTGGAAAAATTTGAAGATGCAATAAAGGCCTATGAACGGGCACTTGAAATTGATCCGTCAAATCGTGATGCACTGGATGCGATTAATCTATACAAAGAAGGAAAGATCGGCGAATGAGTCTGGTTGAAAGGTGAAATAACTAAAGGGGGAGTACATGGGCATACTTGATAAGTTAAGGAAAGAAAAGAAAAGTGAGTCTGTTTTGGATTCCCTAATTAAGAAAAAAGAACCTCAAGAAGAAACTAAGGGTATAAAAAAAGCAGAGGACATTGAAGTGCGGGAACTTAATCCGGCTGAAGCAGAAAAAGTAGTGGCACCCGAAGATGCTGGTATCCAACCTGTACAAGAAAAAACGATACATGAATTTAGGACTGAAGGGATGCATGAATTTGAACTAGATAGCCTGGGGACATCGACGGATGCGGGCCTTAAGGCTGGATATAAATCACAAGTGGCACGCTTAATTGACGAGAATAAGATAGATGAAGCAATCAGGGCACTTCAGGAACTAAAGCAAAAACTTACAAAAGAAAAATAGCCGTTAGGTCAAGGCCAAAGCCTTACGCCCGATTTCACCAATTTTTAGACCTCGTTCTACGTACAAATATTTCGAGATGTTCACATACTTGAGGAATTGTTTTATCCTTAATCCAATAGATTTTTTCTTTACCTCTCGTTTCATATCTCACAATGTCAAGATTCCTTAATATTCTGAGAGTGGAAGAAGTCAATGTTATGGAGATTTCCATTTGTTCAGCAATCTCGCTTGGTGTTTTCTTAGAACCAATAAGCAATTTTAAAATCTGGTAGGCAGTTGGATTGCCTAAGACCCTACAGATCCGTGAAGCACGATACTGTGTTTCTGGCATCCTCTTTCGCATAATTAACTCTACTCAAAAAACGACTTTTGTCAACACAATATTCCAACAATTCAACAATTGTTGAATTGTTGAATTGTTTTGATGTGAGTTTGGGGACAGAATTGAGTGTTTGGATTGAATGTTTGGGTTGTAAGAAAAGACAGTGATGTATGTAATCGGTTTCTCTGTTTAAGAAGATCTAAGATAACTTAAGATTTTATCTTAGTAAAATAACCTTTTCTGTTTTGTTATATTTGCCAGTTTCTCCTACGTGATTTGCCGTAAAGCGGACGAAATAGACACCTGCAGGGAGTGCACGACCTTGCGTGTCTCGGGAATCCCACATTATCGTATATTTATCAGGTTCGTGAGTGCCTTGTACAAGTATGCGCACCAGACGACCAGTTACATCGTACACACTTAGCACAATATCTGATGTTTGTGCTAGCTGATACTGTATATTTAAATATTTTGTGCATGGATTCGGGAACAAGGATGCAAACTCAGTTTTCATCGGTAGAGTACTAGATTTACCGTATTCGCTGACTCCTGGTGCTGAAGGTGGCCATGTCGTATATTTTATGGCAAAAGAATCAGTTACCATTGCGGCTAATGAGTCATAGACACCATCGAAGTAATATTGAATACCGATCGTCTCAGAGAAGTTCTCAATACCCAAGGTGTTATCTGCCTGTTGCATCTCTAGTAGATACTGCATAATGATTTCACCATCACCAGCAGGTGTCGGGTAAAAGACAGGGTCATGCAGGATAAATTCAAAGGTTTCGTGATCGCCGCTCGGATAGTGCTCAATACGAAAATATTCAATGATAAAACGATGGCTTAGTGAGTCATAATAATAGTAAACATCGCTTGGTTGTCCACCATTTCCTGGATCAAGATCATCCCATAAACCAGCAATCATAACCCGCGGGCCATTTGCATTTGGAATACTGTAATTCGCTGCATAGGAACCGGTCTCACGCCCCATCGAAACCCAGCCGTTCGAACTTACTGTAATTTCATTGTAGTCAATGCCGTAGAATCTGAAAGAGAATGGTAGATTCACATAGACATACTGATCGTCGCCCAAATCCAATGATGTGCCAGGATATGTCGATTGAGAAGAATCAATCGCTATCCATTCAAAGACCGGACATTGTGCATGTGGTCCGCCTGACCAGTAAGCATAATAATACCCAGTGTCAGTTGGCACGAGTTGCCCGATAATAATGGTAAAAGTGAGTGTATCGAAATAGTAATCTGCCTGAATAAGTGCCCTGAATTCCACACTCGTACCTTGGGGAGTACCACTCGCCGCAGTAACATTGAATGGAGTGTCTTCATTATTGGCAGTATTCCCAGGCTCTATGGTGCCGAAAAAACCGTTGCTATTGTTGATGGTTATATATGGTGATGATGTTGTCAGGCTTGCTATATGCGCACTATCTGCTGGAGCACCTCCTTCGTTCGCTATCGTTATATAGAAATCAGATGTTTCGCCTGGATCAATAATACCGTTGTTATTCCCCGATGTATCGACAACAGTATAAGATTGATAGACCAGGTCTGGTGCGTAAACAACAATTTGCGGATAAGAATTATATGTTTCCACTGTATCATGGAGTTCGATCAGAAAGTTTACATGATGGCCATTAGTACAGGCACTTGCCACATTGAATCTGTAAAAGGGGTCGGACAATGCAGAATCACCCGGTGCAATGCTGTCTGCATACCAAGTTGAATCGATAAGCATAGTTATGAACGTATCAGACTCAATCATGAATCCATACACATTGTATGAGGTTGTAAACCCATATTTTAATACCCATGTTCCATAGTCGATTGTTTCGCCCGGTTCTACGATGCCGTTACCATTACCGCCTGTTGAATCATCAATAATAGTACTGCATACAGTGAGTAAATCAGAGGTGCCAACACATGGCACATCAGCTTCATAACGGTAGTAATTCGCCTTTGTCACAGTGACCTTCATTATTATGCCGGGCATCTGTGGTTGTATAGGAATGTTAAGTGGTGCGCCCGTACCTTCGGCAACACCGATTATTTCACCATCCACGGTTAGGGCAATGATTGAGCTGTCATTCGCCTGTACTGAGAATGATGTAGCACCAGGTGGAAGAACAGGTGGATGTGAAACAGCCAGATTTTGTGGCATTTCAGAATAGAGCGTGGTAAATGCATCGCCATGCATGTGAAAGAGGTGGAAGGTTGTGACTTTGTAACTATATCCCATACCTGCTGAATCAGGCATCCACGATGCGTGGAGATAATACTTGCCTGATGCATTGGCAAAACCAGGACGGAGATTTTCATGACCTGGAAGGTCATGAGCTGGGTAGCCTGGATCGAACTGAGACCAGATTCCATCAAAAAATCCCCAACCATAGGTATCCTTAACAAAAGAGTAACCAAGTCCTAATGGAGCAATTCCTCCCAAGCCACCAGCTCCAGGCTTTCTGTACCATACCTCAACAAAACATGGGTTTGGTGTATTGAAATCGCCATATGTCCCATCAAATAGGAATGCGAAAGGATATCTGCTATTGAAAAGCCCGGCAAGGTGTTCAATTCTGTAGAAAGAAGCATGATCATGCAGTACAAAGAGAAATGTGCCATCATTTATGGTATTGTTAATACCGTCAGGTGAACCATTGTCCCAGAATGATGTATCATAAGGATTAACAAGATCAGGAAGCCAGCCAAGATTGTACCAGTACTGAACAACAGGAGCGGTTCCTTGGCGAGTTGACCATGGACAACCAGGGGTTGGTATACCTGAATATATCCCGTACTGTCTCACTGGACTTTTACTGAGATCATTAATCCAGAAATGCGCCATGACTTCAGAACAGAGTTGAAACCATCGCTCAGTTTGCCAACCTGTGGAAGTCAACGGGTGATTATAGAAGTTAGGGTACGTATATGGTGATCTTTCATAGCTCAAGAATTTATTTATCATCACAGATAAATGTGCAGCATCTTGCGCACAAATGCGAGCAATATTTAGATCAGGTAAGCTATCGCCGTTAGTATCAGCATACTTATTATCTCCTATTGCTGTTGTGGGAATTCCATAATCGTCTCCTGAAGATGGATGATCAGATAATAACAATACTGCTACTGGTGCAGGAGTCCAGTTATTATAGGCACTATCAATGAATGATTCAATTGCCTCGGGTGTTGAACCGCCGACCTCAGTCATTGTAAAAACCTCGGTGGAGATTCCCTGCAACTTCCTCCAAACTTTTATGGTATCACCCCATCTTTCA
>Ga0209427_10000241_pt1 | contig 54954 bp, 62 predicted proteins | sample DeeMarSWOR136_30_FD_187465 | JGI IMG/M metagenome (GOLD analysis project Ga0209427, IMG submission 187465) | Marine sediment microbial communities from White Oak River estuary, North Carolina - WOR-1-36_30 (SPAdes) (version 2) | ecosystem: Environmental > Aquatic > Marine > Intertidal zone >...
CAAATAGAACAAATTACTCTAAATGTTGCTAATTTCTATTGGGGCGTAAGAGAAATGATGAGGCGGCTGACTATAGATACTAATCAGATGCAAAAAACTGAACGGAATATGCAATCCCAAGGGTTTGCTTAGGAAGTCGACTTATTTAGAACTTGCTCGATTAAATAGGTTCGAACTTTGTCCATTCCGGACAGCAGTCTAGTGTTCGGTATCGAGAGACCGAGACGCTTAAAACTATGTCTAATATTTCAGACAATTTAAGATATTTTCCCGAGCGTCCAAAAGCTATTAAATTTTGGAAAAGAAAATATGAGTTTAATCTTGCTCTTTCTGTTATAATAAAACCACAGAAAAGCGAATATGCAAATAAGATAAAAAAACGGCAAAAAGAAATAAAAGAAAAGGTTAAGAACATAAAAATTATAAACAACCCTTATAAAAAAGGATTATATCAATATCCAATTGATGATTTACATTTCACCATTATAAATTTCTTAAAATACGGAAGTAAAAACAAGGACAAAGTTAACGAGTTCGAGAAGTTATTAAAAAAACATACTAATTACAATAATATAAAAGAAAGAATTTTAAAAGAAATTAAGGAAAAAATAGAAAGGAAAAGTGAGGCTGATTTAAGATGGATATATACTGGAGATAAGGGGGAAATAGACTCTATTTCTCTACAATCTTTTCTAAAACCGGAATTTATAAAAAAACTAAAAAAAATAGAAGAATGGGCAAAAAATCGAACTTCCGAACTCCCCTGTGATTCGGCAGGCATGAAAGCATGGCCAAAAGAAAATCCCAGGGCTTTTATTGTAAACACTCTTCGTTTTATGGGTGAACCTCAAAAAAGATTAAGTAATAATAACGAAACGCAGATATTGGATATTGTAAAAGAACTTAATATAAAAGATAATCAAAAGCCATTTATTAAAAACTTAATAATAAAGAAAATCTTCTTAGTTGAATCCGACCCATTTTTATACGAGCATAAGTGTGAAAATGAGATTCCATTAAAATGACCCTGACCGAGACGGGTCAGTGAGACAGCCCGAAAACGCCCCGAATTCCCCTTAAATCTTTGGTTCCAGACCGGGGGCCACAGCACACAAATATGAGCTTATCTAATCAAGAAGAAGAAATACTAAAATCAATTGTGGTTGCCTCCGAGAATGATCCTCAGAAACCAGAATTTCCTGCTGATAATCCAAAATTTCCAGCCACGCCAACATATCGTATTAAGATTTCAGGGTTTTCTGATATTTGGCTTAAAGATGAAAGTAAAAATCCAACTGGGACACATAAAGATAGAATGGCTTGGGAAATGGTTGTTTCTTATCGGGATTTTTTATTAGCTAAGAAAGGAGGTCAAATTAAAGGACTTCTACCTCAAATGTCAATAATTAGTTTTGGTTCAGCAGCCATAGCCATTCAAACACAACTTAAAAAATATAAACTACCGAATTTAAAGGTTTTAATTGATAGAGAATTTATTGAGTCTGTTGCCTTAAAGGCTATTAAGAAACTGGGCTGTGAAATTTATGAGACTGATTTATCCAAAAAACCACTTAGCTGGAAAGAAATTTTAATACTAACACATAATCAAAATGGTTTTGATATTACGTCAAATGAAGCCTTAGATCCTACGACTAGATTTTATGATTGGCTGAGTTATGAAATAATAAATAACTCCCCCGATTATTGTTTTATTCCTTTTGGGACAGGAAACTTATACGAGAATGTCTTGAACATAAACAAAAAGGAAGTTTCTACAGATAACCATGATCCTAGGTTTAGAGGGGACGTAAAAATTCTAAGAAAATGTAATTTTTTGGGTGCAACCTCAAATAACCCAAGAACTAAAGCTGATAAACTATATTCTCCACATTTACCCTTTGTTCATTACGATGAACAGTGGATTCGATTTTATAGATATGCTGGATTTTGTGGACCAGAGTCAGATGTTCATTTATTGAAAGAAGACTATTTAGAGCAGGCTATGGTTTTAGCTAAGTCGCAAGGAATTAATTGTGAGTATTCTGGAATTGCGGGATTAGCCTTGATGTTACAAATGAAAAGTAAGCTTCCGAAGGATAAAAAAATGCTTATTGTTAATACTGGCAAGACTAAATACTTAGAATAATTTTGTTTTCCCGTCCCACAAGACAAGTTCTAATATCGTCCATCCGGGGGAGCCCCGATTTCCGTCGCTTTCTTAAAAGGCGATTTTTTGGTAAATATCCGGAGTTGTTGTTGTCTCGGCTTTTTGTGCTAAAATAAGTGAAAGGTCGCTCTTCAAAAAAATAATAAATTTAATAAACTATGGAAATTTTAACTTTAAAAATAAGAATTTCGATGTTATGGATTTTTATGGCAGTGCTTATGTCAGCCTCAATGATAATATATCTTTGGGGGCCAGGTGTACTAGAGGAAATCATGGCTGGAGAGATGGAGGGGATGAAGATTAGTACTGGATTTTCGTTATTTATGGCACTTTTCTGGTTGATTCCGTTAGTCATGGCTTTCCTGTCTGTAACACTAAGGGGCTTGGCAAACTACCGAACAAATCTGACTCTAGGTACAATCTTTTTGGTTTTTTACATCTTTCATCTAATGGGTCATGTTATCCAAAGGAACTTACCCATCGATCATTTAGTAATGTGTGTTTTAACAATCGTGCTTCCGGCTCTAGTCATCTATTACGCGCGGCAGTTGCCTAAACAGGAAGCATAGCTCATTAGTGAAGAAGAACAAAACCAATTTAGAAGATGTAGCTACAGATAAACCGTAGGTTCGGTCTCGAAGTCCTACTAAAAAATAGTAGGTAGTAGAACAGGATAAATTAAGCTACCTGCCGAAAACCAAAGAATCGCCTTATAGGCGGTTTTTTGGTAGAATAATATAATAATGAAGTTGAGTTTTTTGCCACAAAGTTGTTTGGGAAAATGGTCGGTTGGGCTGATTGTTGCAATGCCAATATTTTTTTATATCGGTATGTCGTTTGTGATATTCCATGAATCTGTTCCGGCCGGAAGAACGATACCGCAAGATATTATCGTAAGACCCGGGGTAGCACTACCGATGTTAACGGGATTTTTTTGTGGAATTACTGCTTTTTTCATCGGCATCACCGGTATTATAAAAAAGAAAGACCGTTCTATTTTTATATTTTTAGCTACTCTGCTCGGATTTCTGGTGTTACTTTGGTGTCTGGCGGAAATTATCTTCCCTCACTAAACAGAGCTACCATACCCGTCTATTATTTTAGGCGGTTTTTTGACAGAGATTCTGCCTGGAAGTTGCTTTCGGGTTTTGCTTTCATTCTTTTTTTTGATACAATATAACAATCTCTAAAATGGTAAAGGTTCCAAAAAACACTTTTAAGAAATTTTTACTAGGTTTTCTCATTTTTTTATTAGCGATGGCCTGGGTTTTTGGATACCCGCCTCTTTATGAAGATTTTTGGCGGGTAAAGATTTGGCAGGAGCCGCCGATCCCGCCAAAAATTCAGGAAGCGAGAGCGGAAAACCTTTCCTTGTATGTAGATGGTTTCGATGCTTCTGAAAATAACTGGACTAACGTAGGTGCTTCTCCCTACCTTACTGCTCAAGACCAACCTACTAATTATATTTATAGCAACGGCCGAAATAAAAACAGTGGAAACTATAGTTTTGCCAACACTTCTACAATAGGCATAATCAATAGCGTGTATCTTTATATTTATGCTTACGGAGTTGCCACTAATGACTTTGAAGCAGTATTAAGTGGCGTAGGTACTGGCCTTGGACCTCCGGCTGGTTCTTGGCAGTGGGTGAGCGTCGATGTGTCGTCAATTCTTACCACCTGGGATGCAATTAATGCTGCAACGGTTCTTTTCGACAGGCCCAATACAGACAATGAAGCCGGGGTTGATGCTGCTTACCTTTATGTGGATTATACGCCACCGGCCGCGGAAGTTTCCTGTAGTGTTAGTGCAACCTCAACCGGTTTCGGCCTTGTGCCAGATGATGCAGTTTCCACCTCAACTCCCAATATCGATGTTTCAATGTCTTGCAGTTATACGGCATCAGGTTGTACGCTCTCGGTCCAGGGAACAGGCTCTGGTGCCAGCCCTGGTTTATGGAATTCAGTTGCCTCATATTTGGTTACTTCAACCGACGTCACTCTTTCAGCCGGCACCGAGGGTTACGGCATCCAGGCAACGAGCAGTGATGGTGACTGGACTCTGAGCTCAAAGTACGTGGTTACCGGGAGTCAAGTTGGCGGCCTGACAATAGCTATAACTACTCTGGCTTCCTCGACAGCAGATATTACCACTTCCACTGCTACTATTACTCATAAAGCTGCCAGAAGCAGCGGTACGCCGACAGGTAGTTATCAAGATACAATTATTTATAGCTGTACAGTGAACTGACAGATGCCTAGATTCTGTGGAAAACTTGTATTCACTTGTTATTGAAGATTTATTATTATATAATTATAAAAGTGATGCTTTAGAGCTTTTTAAAAAGGTCGAGTTTATAACAAGTTAAAAATGTCGATTTTTAAATAACTAAAAAGGGAATGATTATTTACAAAAGAGTTTTGTTTGCCGGGATCTTGGGGTTAATGATTGTTTTTGTAGTTGGTTGGTTCTTGAGCGCTGACTTAGTGGAAGGCGATGGGACAGTGGAGGTTACTGCTACAGTAGGAGAAGTGACTTGTAGCGTAAGCGTAACCTCTACGGCTTTCGGAAATTTAGACTTGGGTACGATTAATACCTCTACCCCTGACATACTTACAACTATGGCTTGCGCTGCCGTACCGTCAGGCTGCACGCTTTACGTTAAGGACACGGGAAGCGGTTCTAATCCTGGCTTATGGAATAATTCCGCCTCCTATCTTGTTACTTCAACCGATGCTGGCCTTTCAGCCGGTACCGACGGTTATGGTATTCAGGCAGCGACGAGCAGTGGTACCTGGACAATTAATTCAAAGTATGAGGTCACTGGAGACAATGTCGGCGGCCTGACGATAACTGATACAATCTACGCTTCTTCTTCCTCGCAACTTTCCACCTCAACTGCTACCACCACTCATAAGGCAGCTATAAGCAGCAGCACGACAGCGGGAACCTACGAAGACAATATTACTTATAGCTGTACGGCAAACTAAAATTTTAAAAATGACCAAGAAATTTGGGTTATTATTTGTTTTATTTTGTATAACCCTCGGTTTACCTTTTAGTGCGGGTGCTATAACAATCGGGCCGGCCAAGCTTGAGCTTGAGGCGGATCCAGGCCATATTCTGACGGGCGAGATGTCATTATTCAATGAAACCGACAAGGCCGGTACTTTTTATATTTCTTTTCAAAAATTTATCGAAGAGGAGGGTAAGAAAATGTTTCTTCGAGATGAAGAATCTCTGATAGCCGAATGGATAGAAACACTGGAGTCAGTTTCTTTAGCTGCCGGTGAACGCCGAAACATTCCTTTTATTATCAGAGTTCCTGAGAATGCTCCGCCCGGCGGCCACTTTGCAGTTGCCTGGTGGAGCACGGTGCCACCAGAGGCAAAAGGCGGAGTAGGTATTGCTGTGCGAGCCGGTATTTTAATTTTTCTACGGGTTTCCGGCGAAGTTACAGAAGAAGCTGAGATTTTGTATTCTCCGAAACAAACTATTGTTGGCTCTCTGCCTTTGGGTTTTAACGTAACTTTTAAAAACTTGGGGAATGTTCATTTAAAACCCTTAGGAAATATAATTATTAAAGACTTATTCGGTCGGACAAAAGCCCAGATTTCTATTAATCCTCAGCGTTTTAATGTCTTACCAGAAAGCCAAAGAACTTTTATTGCAGATTGGCAGGGAGAAGGAATTTTCTTCGGGCCCTATCGGGCAACGCTTGAAGTTAGCTATGGATCTGATGAATCTAAGGAATTTAAAAAAACGGCTTTGGTCTGGGTTTTACCCTGGATTTTGACCTTGCTGATTGTTTTGGCTTTGATTATTTTAATTTTAGTAATTATCAAGGGAATCCCGAAATATAACCGGTGGGTGATAGAAAAAGCTAAACGAAGATTGGAAGAAGAACAAAATAAAAATAAATGAATGCGAAACAAATCGTTTATTGCAGCTTTAATACTTATAATTGGTAGCGGTTTGCTCCCCGTTGTATTTTTTGATTTGGACTCCGCTCAAGCCAGCGGAGTTTATGTTACTGGTTACATTTCGGTTTGCGGGGATGGTGTTGCTCATGGAGATGAAGTATGTGACGGTAATGATTTGAAAGGGAAAAGCTGCCAAGATTTCGGCTTTAGCGAAGGCACTTTAGCTTGCAATGTAACTTGCGATGCCTTCGACACTTCAAATTGCTATACTCCGCCTACGCCGCCGGGCGGCGGTGGCGGCGGTGACTTAGCACGGGAAACCGGAGCTAATTTTTCAGGAAAAGCTTATCCTAATCAATCGGTAACCTTACTAAAAGACGCCCAGGTTATTGCTACCACTATAACTGGGAGTGACGCTAATTTTTCTCTGAGAGTAACCGGCCTGACGTCTGGTATTTATATCTTTGCCTTATATTCAGAAGATTATCAGGGGAGACGTTCAACCCTCTTGACCTTTCCTCTTTCTATTACTTTAGGAACTATAACTAATGTAACAGGTATATTTATTGCTCCCTCCATTGATTTAGATAAAAGCGAAGTAAAAAGGGGAGACAATATTGCCATTTTTGGCCAATCAGCACCGCAGGCTGATATAGTTATTTCAGTTTCTTCTGACGAAGAATTTTTTACCAGAACTATTTCCGACAAAGACGGTATATATTTGCACAATTTTGACAGTTCGGTTTTAGAGTACGGTACCCATTACACAAAATCAAAGGCTTCCATCAGTAATTTAGCAATCATCAGCAGTTTTAGTCATAGCGTTAATTTTTTGGTTGGCACAAAAAATGTTCTCAAAACCGCACCAACAAAATGCCCGAACAAAGGTGACTTGAACAATGACTGCCGAGTTAATTTGGTGGACTTTTCTATTGCCGCTTATTGGTACCACAAATCCTTGAGCTCGGCGATGAAAGAAACAGAGTGCGAAAAGTTAAACTGCGACGAAGCGATTAATCTAACGGATTTCTCGATAACGGCCTACTACTGGACAGGCTAATATGAGATATTTATATTTTACATCTTTATTCTGCGTTTTGATTTCCGTATTTTACATTGGTGGTACAGTATATGCGGCGGAGTTGTTTTTTGAACCAAAAATACAAGAAGTTGGCGTAGGGCAAGAATTTCAGGTTAGCTTGATACTTGATCCAGTGGGTGAGGAGATAAATGCAGTAGCCGCGAAATTGTCTTTTCCGGAAGACCTTGTGGAGGTTGTTGAAATACGGGATGGAAGCTCTATCTTGACGCTTTGGGTGGAAAAGCCAGCTTTGCAAAATGGAAAAATCGCTTTCGCCGGGATAGTGCCCGGAGGATTTATAGGAATACTCGGTCCTTACGAGGAACCAAAACCAGGTAAAATTTTAGAAGTTATTATGAGAACAAAAGATGTTGGGCAAGGAGAATTTACTATAGAGGAAGCTCAAGTGCTTCTTAACGATGGTTTAGGAACGCCGGCAGATTTTCAAGCTTCAAATTTCAAGCTTCAAGCATCACGGGATATAGAAGTGGTACCAATAGAAACTTTTCCAGATACAATAGCGCCCGAACCATTTACTCCGGAAATAGCGCAGCACCCTGATATGTTTGAGGGCAAATATTTTTTGGTCTTTTCTGCTACGGATAAACAAAGCGGTATTAGTCACTATGAGATTCAAGAAGTAAAGAATGGAATACGAGAAACAAAATGGCAGAGAGCAGAAAGCCCCTATCTTTTGCAGGATCAGGCCTTAAGAAGTTATATTTATGTTAAAGCAGTTGACAGGGCAGGCAATGAAAGGATTGAAACAATAGAATCGCAGCATCCTGTGAGGTGGCATGATAATTGGTGGATTTGGATTATAATAATATTAGGGTCAATGATTATTTGTATAATATGGAAAATTTTAAGGAAAAGGGATTAATTAGCTTATTGTTTGTTATTGGTTTAGCGCTGCCCGTAACCATAGATGCAGCGACGCTTTATTTGTCGCCATCTTCCGGTTCCTATAATGTAGGGCAGACATTCCAGGTAAGTGTTTTAGTTTCCAGCCCTGGACAGCCGGTAAATGCTTACTCCGGGACAATATCTTTTACTCAGCAAAATCTTGCGGTTGTTTCTTTGCCGCAAACAGATTCTATTGTTAGTTTCTGGGTGCAGCAACCAAATTTTTTAAATACCACGGGTCAAATAATTTTTGAAGGAGTGACGTTTGACCCAGGCTTTCAGGGATCAAGCGGAAGAATTCTGACAATTAGTTTTCGCGCAAAAGCTGCTGGTAGTGTAATACTTAGTTTTACGAAAAGCGCCGTACTTGCTCACGACGGAAAGGGTACCGACATTTTAACCTCTGCTTCCGGCGCTCAATACAATATTAGGGTAGCAGAAGTTGAGCCATCGGACCTCCCACCGGAGCCGGAAGCAGAACTGCTTGATACGGATCCTCCGGAACCTTTTGAAGTAGTGGTTGAAGATGACAGGTTTATTTTCGAGACAACCGACAAGGGTTCGGGTCTGGATCGTTATGAGATTATATTGAACGAAGAATTATATGATACCGTTTCACCCGAGGATGTGCCCCCTTATCAATGTTCGCCTCCCCTTTTCCCAGGTGAATATTCATTGGAGGTTAAGGCGTTTGATAAGGCAGGTAATTTTACTTCGGCTTTTACCGACTTCGAGTTTCTGGCCAGTGGAGATATTACCATCACCGAGATACCTTCAAGGATCAGAGAAGGAGATCCTTTGCCTATCAGAGGAAAAACCTTACCCGAACTCCTTGTTAAAATTTATATCCAAAGAGAAGGGGAACAACCAACTGTGGCAGAAACAACTGCTAACTCGACAGGTGATTTTATGTTCCAATATAACAAGGCCTTGGCAGAAGGAAATTATCTCATCTGGGCCCAGGGAACAGACAAAAGAGGGTCTTTGACCAACCCAAGCCAAAAACACTCCTTAAAAGTTGGTTTGCCACCCTTCTTGAGATTTGGTAAAATAACCATAGATTATCTTGCTACTATGATTGCCTTAATCTTTTTAATTATTGTAGCAACAATAATTATTGCTTATACCTGGTACCGCATTTCTTTATGGCGAAAGCGAATGAGAAAAGAGACAGAAGAGGTTTCAAAGCGTGTAGTAGCAGCTTTTAGAAATTTACGGAAAGAGGTAGGAAAACAAATACAGTTTTTAGACGGAAAACCTGGTCTTAATAAAGACGAAAAGCAAGTCCGAGATAAGTTAAAAGATGCCCTAAATGTTTCAGAAGAATTTATCACTAAGGAAATCGAAGATGTAGAAAGAGAGCTTGAATAATTGTTTTTTGATTAACGCGTTTTAGCTATTTATCGATAGATGATAAACAGGGATCGCCAATTAGGCGAATTTTTTTTATACTGAATTAGTCGAAGCATTTACACTAAACTTGTTGAAGTGGTAAGATAGATTAATATGAAAAAAAATAATATTGTTTTCTATTGGCAGTTACCCTTTTTCAAAAATTCAAATTTAAAATCTAAACAGAGAAATATTTCCCAAAACCAAATTCTAATATTGTACTGTCCCCAGGGCTATAATCGGCACTCTAACGCCATAATTCTCCATAAAGCAGGTTCGAAGATGGTAAACAGTGCCCAGCTAGCTTCAAAGAGTCGTCTTATGGGCGGTTTTTTGGTAAAATTCAAAAAGACCCATGGGAAAACATAAACTTTTCGAAAAAGAAATTAGTGGACCCTTTACGATACCCTCGGGTGTCATTACTACAGAAGTATTAGTCCTTGAAAAAATTGCCAATGAGATTCCAGAAATAGGAATATTAACAACAAAGAGTATCGGAGCAGAGCCTCGGGAAGGAAATAAAGAACCTATCATCGCCCAATACAATTCTTTTTCTTTTATTAACGCTGTCGGTCTTACCAATCCCGGAGCAGAAGAATTCGCAAGGAGATTATCGAGAATAAACATTCCTGATAATAAATTCTTGCTTATTTCCATATTCGGAAGTAATGAAAAAGAATTCAGAAAAACAGCAGAAATATTATATGATTATGCCGATGGTTTTGAATTAAACATTTCCTGTCCACATTCTAATGAATATGGATTGGTTGTGGGTCAAGATAAAGAACTTGTAGAGAAAATAACAAAGACCGTTAATTCTTTTGGAAAACCCGTTTTTGTTAAAATTTCTCCGAAATTAAAGATCAAAGAGACTATAAGGCATGCTATAAAGGGCGGGGTTTCTGGAATAACAGCAATAAATACCAAGGGGCCAGAATTATATTCGTACGACAATTTTCCCGTTCTTTCAAATAAAGTAGGGGGAATTTCTGGAAAGGTAATTTTAGATTTAGGTTTAAGATGCGTAAGGGAAATAAGAGCAATTACGGATTTACCAATAATTGCCTGCGGTGGTATTTCAACAGCCGAAGATGTAAGAAGTTATAGAAAAGCTGGAGCAGATTTTTTTGGAGTGGGTTCTGCTTTAGTTGGAATGAATACAGAAGAAATGAAAAAATATTTCAGTGTCTTGTCGGCAGACTTAGAACAGGGAACAAGTAATGCAGATAATTATTTAAAAACAGAATTGAATATGAAATACAAGAAATACAGAATAAAAGAAAATATACAATTAGCAGAGGATCTGTTTCTTCTGAAGTTAAAAGGCACCATAAAAACAAAGCCAGGACAATTTATTTTCGCCTGGTTGCCAGAAAAAGGTGAGAAACCATTCTCTGTTTTAGACGACGACCCCTTGTCTCTACTTGTTCAAAAGAGAGGTTGCTTTTCCAGCAAGCTATCAGAATTAAAAGCCACTGATGCGCTTTATATTCGTGGACCATATGGAAACTCTCCAGAGATAAAAGGAAAAACTTTATTGGTTGGAGGAGGAACTGGCATTGCAGCGCTTTATTTGTTTGCCAAGAGAAACAAAAATGTATTCGCGGTATTAGGCGCAAAAGACAAGAAACACTTAGCAAATTTTGATAGTTTTAGAGCTTTGTGCAGAAGGATTTACCTTGCTACCGAAAATGGTGAGATAGGCCGTAAGGGTCTAATAACAGATGTTTTAGATACCGTATTAAGGAAACTGAAGCCAGAATATTGTATAAATTGCGGTCCAGAGCCCATGGTGAAAGCAGTTATTGAACAAGAGAAGAGAATGAAACCAAAAGAAATATATTCTTCTATAGACTTTTTAACTAAATGTGGAATTGGTTTATGCGGAAGCTGTTCGACTTCTAAGGGCTATAGAAGCTGTGTAGATGGGAACTTCTTAACAGATAATCAAATTTACTAAACAGGCTTTGATATCCCTCAACCAAAATTTGTTTTTATGGTATAGTACATTAAGGTAAAGGGCAAAAATTGAAAACAATAAATAGCAAACAAAATAATGAAGAAAAAAACAAGAAGACGATGTCCGGGTTCTAAAATCAGGTCAAAAGGTAGAGGAAAGGGTCTAGGTCGAGGAAGGGGGAGGGGGCCGATTTCTCCAAGACCGAGCTGGAGATAAAATATATCTATGGATCTTAATAAAATTACCTCGGGCAAAAATCCACCCTCTGAAATCAATGTGGTTATTGAAGTTGCGCAGGGATCCTCAGTAAAGTTTGAAATTGATAAAAATTTAGGAGCTTTAATGGTTGACCGTTTTTTGTATACCTCCCTAGCCTTTCCATTTAATTACGGCTTTATCCCTCATACCCTTAGCGATGACGGCGATCCGACTGATGTAGTTCTTATTTCTTCTTTACCGGTTGTACCCGGAGCAATTGTTCCTTCCCGACCGATCGGACTCCTTGAGATGGAAGACGAATCGGGCTCAGATGATAAAATCATTGCCTTACCGGCAGAGGAAATCGACCCACTGTTTGCAAAAACAAAAGATATAGCCGAAATGGATGATCATCTTAAGGAGCGTATCAAGCACTTTTTTGAGAGATACAAAGAATTAGAACCGGGGAAATGGGTAAAGGTAGAAAGGTTCCTATCTAAAGAGCTTGCCGAGAAAAAAATTAAAAATTCACTTGTAGAAAAAAAATAACAATATGAAAATTGCAAAAATTATTGATCATACAAATATAGATATTAAGGCTACCGGTGAAGACATTAAAAGGACCTGTCAGGAAGCGAAAAAGTACGGTTTTCGGGGAGTTGACGTCAGGCCAAAATGGATAAGCTTAGTAAAAAGAGAGTTAGCGGGGACAGATATAAAGGTGATTGTTTTAATTGATTCGCCTATGGGTCAAAGTTCTCATCAAGAGAGGATAAAAATATGCAAAAAAGCTAAAAAAGATGGAGCTAACGAACTTGACGTAGTAATGAACATTGTAGATTTGAAATACGAAAGATATCAAAAGGTTTTTAAAGACCTCAAGGTAATTTGTAAAATTTTACCAACGAAGGTAATCATCGGCTCAGGATATTTGACTGATGAAGAAGTAAAGAAGGCCTCAGAACTTGTTAAAAAATCCGGTGCCATTTCCGTAAAAACGGCTACCGAAAAAGATCCTCTAGAAAGAAGAGAATTAAAAGAAAAAGCTAGGCATCTTAAAATTATGAAGAGGGCCGCACCCGGGCTTTTAATTAAGGCCTCGGCCAAAATCAGGACCCTGGAAGATGTAAAAAAAATGGTTAAAGCGGGAGCAGATATTATCGGTACGAGTTCCGGCGTTAATATCAAAAAAGAAACATATGGCAAAAAAAGCTAAGAAAAAAATTGAGAAAACGCAGGCAACATATTTATATCCGGATCCGCACTTGCCACGCGTAAAAGATGATTTCAGAGAAACTTTCCAGTGGAAAATTTTTAAAATAATGGCTGAGTTTATCGATGGATTTCATTTCCTGGCCGATTTAAAAAAAACCATCACTATTTTTGGTTCAACCAGCTTTGTCCCTAAAAATCGTTATTATGAAGAAGCGAGGAAACTAGGCTGGCTCTTAGCCAAAGCAGGCTTTACCGTGATTACTGGCGGAGGACCGGGTATTATGGAAGCTGCTAACAAAGGCGCTTTTGAAGCGAAGGGAGAATCTGTAGGCATTAACATTCAATTACCCGAAGGCCAAAGAATGAATAAATACGTAACAAAACCCATCGGCTTTAACTACTTTTTTGTACGCAAAGTAATGCTCTCTTTTTCTTCCCAAGCCTATGTCTTCTTTCCGGGCGGCTTTGGTACCTTGGATGAGTTTTTTGAAATGATTACCCTCGTGCAAACTAAGAAACTAACAAAGCCAGTGCCCGTTATTGCCGTAGGAAAGGATTACTGGCGGAATCTTTTTGGCTGGTTGGAATCCGAAGTTTATTTGAAGCAAAAGTCAGTTAAGGCAGAAAATTTAAAAATTTTCCAACTGGTGGATTCTGCAAAAGAGGCTTATCAACTTATTAAAAATATAAAATAGTGATGCGAGTACCTAAAAGCCCTATTTTAACAGTAGACGGAATGCTTTTGGAAAAAGGTAAGATTTTATTGCTCAAGCGGGCCATGGAGCCCTTTGTTGGTTCCTGGACGTTACCAGGAGGTCATGTTGAGTACGGAGAAACAGTAGAAAAAGCAATTAAAAGGGAAATAAAGGAAGAACTGGGTATTTCGGTAAAAATTAAGAAATTGTTCGGAGTTTATTCTGGCCCTAAAAGAGATCCTAGGTATCACACGGTTTCAATAGTTTATCTACTTGGAAAAATTAGAGGAAAAATACAGATTAATAAAGAATCCTCAGGCTTTAAATATTTTTCCTTAGAAAATCTTCCAAAAAAAATTGGCTTTGACCATCGTCAAATACTCAACGACTTAAAGAAAAAACTATGAAAATTACAATTTGCGGTAGCGTGGTATTTCAAAAAGAGATACTTTTTTTAAAAGAGGGTTTAGAAAAAATGGGGCATGAGGTAAAAATATGGCCCAGTAAAGTAAAAGGTAAGAACGGGAAACCTATTCAGGTTCAAGAATACTATAAGATACGACATGCAGCAGTTGATGATGAAAAATGGGTCTGGGATAGGAAAGCTGAAGCCGTAATGGAGCATTTTAATAAAGTTGCCTGGTCGGATGCCATTTTGGTTGCCAATTATGACAAGAAAGATATTAAGGGTTATATTGGCGGGAATACCTTAATGGAAATGGGCCTGGCTTTTTTTCTGAAAAAGAAAATTTATCTTTTAAACCAAGTCCCTGAACTGCCGTATAAAGAAGAAATCTTAGGAGTAAAGCCTATTATTCTTAGCGGCGATTTAACCCAAATTAAATAATATGCGAGAGGCGACCCTATCTTTTTTGATGAAAGAAATTAACGGAGGGAAAGAGTTACTTTTGGCGATGAAAAAGAAGGGGTTCGGAAAAGGTAAATGGAACGGCGTAGGAGGGAGGTTTGATTCGAAAAACGATAAAAATATTCTTGCCACGGCAAGGAGAGAACTGGAAGAAGAAATTGGCGTAATCGCTCAAGAAATTTTAAAAGTGGCGATTTTAAGCTTTTATTTTCCTTATCAAAAAGACTGGAATCAAAATGTTCATGTCTTTTTTGTAAATAATTGGCAGGGAAAACCAAAAGAGACCAAAGAAATGAGACCGAAATGGTTTAAAATAAATGAAATCCCCTTTAATCAGATGTGGCCGGACGACAAGTTCTGGCTACCCAGAATCTTAAGAGGTGAAAAATTAAAAGCCGAATTTGTTTTTAATAAAGGCGAGGTAATTGATTCTTACGAAATTAAAACTATTTAAAAAGAGAGTGCAACGGTGAATAAATAATACCTTACAGCACCCTCTTTTTCTCTCGCATGAAAGATGGAATAGAGAATCTTCCTTGATCATCTATTCCCTTAAAGGATAAAGAGATAATCCCAAGCCCCATAGCCCGATTCAGTCTTCTGATGGTCGACTTTTGGAGTCCAGCAGGTTCTTGAAGTCCTTGAAATGGTTGAGACTCTTCTTCGGTAAGGAAGCGAAAGCGCTTTCTGTATTTTACTATAAGCACCTGCTTCTTGAATTGGACCCTTTCTTCTTTTAAAAGGCGGTATCTCCTTCCTTCTTCCAGCTTGATCTCGTCACATTCTTTAATAAGCATTACTCTTTTTTTATCCCCCTTTTATGTCAAGAATCTACTTAATTTAATCTATTTTTTAAATCTTGTCAACCCTAAAAACTTAATTTTTTTATTTTTAGAATTAATCAAAATTTTGGTAAAATGTAATTATGGAAATCGCAATTTTGTATCAAGATGAATTAAAAGAGTATGATTTTGGACCAGGTCATCCTTTCCGGAGCGACCGGTATGAGATTTTCCCTGATTTTCTGGAAAAAAACTTGCCCAAGAAAGCTAATTATCAGATCTTGACAGCTAAGCCTGCGACAGATAACGATTTGGCTTTAATTTGTCAAAAAGATTATATTGACTTTACGAAAAAATATTTTAAGGCTCGCAACGTGGGACAAGAAACAAACGGTCTTTTCTGGAAATATCATTCCAGCGATAACTTCCCGCCTATTAAACCCGGGAAAATAGAAGCAGCTGCCAGAATAATTATTGGGCAGGCGAAATTGGCTTGTGACTTGATTCAAGGGGGCAAAACTCGAAAAATAATTTCTCTCGGCGGAGGAATGCACCACGCGAAAGAAAATCATGGGGAAGGATTTTGTCTTTACAACGATGTCGCTTTTGCTGGAAAGTATTTGCTTAAAAAATACAGGCTAAAGAGAATTTTAATCTTGGATACCGATGCCCATGGCGGGAATGGCACGATGGAATATTTTTATTCTGAGCCAAAAGTGTTATTTATTGATATTCACCAAAATCCTGCCACTCTCTATCCCGGAACAGGTTTCGTGAATCAAATCGGCGAAGATAAAGGAAGGGGATTAACAATTAATGTCCCTTTGCCGATATTTGCCGGCAATGATTCTTACCAATTAGTTTTTAAAGAAATTATTGAACCGGTAGCCAGAGAGTTTAACCCTCAGATTATTATCCGGAACGGCGGTTCCGACCCCCATTTTGGTGACGAGCTAACTCAATTAGGGTTAACCACTGAAGGGTTCAGAATGATTGGTGAAAAAGTAAGAAAAGTGGCTGAAATTTGCGAAGGTAGGGTTATTGATATGATTGGTTCCGGTTATAATAAAAAAGTTTTGCCATTTTCTTGGTTAGCCCTGATCTCCGGCTTAACGGGCCTTAAAACCAAAATCAAAGAGCCGATACCGGTTCCTCAACAACTCCAAAAAGACTCTTCGTTGAAAGAGACTGAAAAGATTATCGCAGAAGCTAAAGACGATCTTAAAAATTACTGGAAATGTCTTGCCTGAAAAAGCTTGCTCCCGATTTATATAATTTGATATGATAGAAGAACAAAGGTCGTGAAATAACTAGTAAAAAATTAAAGAAAGTTTATGAATCCTTTTTTTATTATCTTAATAATTGTTGTGGCTCTGGTTATATGGGTGGCCCTTACTTACAACCGTTTTATTGTTTTGAGAAATCGGGCAAAGGAGGCCTGGTCAGATATTGATGTTCAGCTAAAAAGAAGGTATAACCTGATTCCCAATCTGGTAGAAACAGTAAAGGGTTATGCGAGTCATGAAAAATCGGTTTTTGAAAATGTTACTAAGGCGCGGACTAACGCGATTTCTGCTCAACGATCAGGAAACCCTCAGCAGGTGGCTGAAGCTGAAAAATTTTTAGCAGGAACCCTAAAAACCCTTTTTGCCGTAGTTGAAAACTACCCTGATTTAAAAGCTTCAGCAAACTTTATGGAACTTCAGAGAGAGCTGCGCGACACTGAAGATAAAATTCAAGCAGCCAGGAGATTTTATAATGGAAATGTGAGGGATCTGAACATTAAGATCGAGAGCTTCCCAGCAAATATCGTAGCCAACCTTTTCCACTTTCTTAAAATGGATTTCTTCGAAATTGAAGAAGCAGCTGCCAGAGAGCCAGTAAAAGTTAGTTTTTAGCCCTGGAATGTGTAATATATAAAAATAGAAATAACCTGTTTTAGGTTATGCCTACTTTATATACTCACGCAGAGTCAAATATCCGTAAGACCTTGTTCTTGATGTTTTTCTTTTTTGTTTTTATTATTTTTTTGGGCTGGCTTTTCAGTTATTTACTGAATAATTCTATTTTTTTGATAATAGCTTTTATCTTTGCTATTTTCCAAAGTTTTTTCAGCTATTGGTATTCAGACAAAATTGTCTTATCTTTAACAAAAGCGAAATTGATTGAGAAAAAAGATAACCCCGAACTTTATAACACCTGTGAAAATCTTTGTATTACTGCTGGACTTCCTTTGCCGAAAATTTATATCATAGATGAATCCCAGCCCAATGCTTTTGCTACGGGCAGGGACGCAAAGCATGCTGTGGTAGTGGTTACGAGAGGACTCTTAGAGAAAATGGAAAGAGTGGAATTAGAAGGAGTAATTGCTCATGAGCTATCTCACGTTGGAAACAAAGATATGCTTTTACAAACAGTGGTGGTAATCTTAGTTGGGGTTGTGGCTATGCTTTCCAATCTCTTTTTAAGAATTAGTTTTTTGGGGGGAGGAAGGCGTTCCAGGGGTTCTGGTGGGTTAGCCATCTTGGGAATTATTGCTGCTTTTTTAGCTCCCATTGCCGCTACCTTAATCCAATTGGCGATTTCGCGAAAAAGAGAATTTTTAGCTGATGCTTCGGGTGCTCTATTAACTCGCTATCCTGAAGGACTAGCCAGGGCTTTAGAAAAAATCTCTCGAGACCCAAGTCCTTTAAGAATAGCTAGCAATTACACTGCCCATCTTTTTATTGCTTCGCCTTTTCGAGGAGAAGAAAAAACAAGCTGGTTTACAAGGCTATTTATGACTCATCCGCCGGTTGAAGAAAGAATAAAGGCACTACGAGACATGTCCATTTAGAAAAACCTCAGGATCCTTAAGTAAAAAAGATTTGACCAAAGGTCGGATCTGTTTTTAAATAAAGATGGCAATTTATATAATATAAATAGTAAATACGAGGCAAAACCAATAGAGCTAGCCAAATAAATTGACTAGCTCTATTCAGTTTGATTAAACCGGGCCTATTCTGCTCTTCTGACGTATTCGCCGGTTCCAGTGTTTACTTCAATAACGTCGTTGGTTTTAACAAAAAGAGGAACATTAATTATGGTTCCCGTTTCCAGGGTAACTGGTTTTGTCCCGTATTGGGCCCTTTCACCTTTAACTCCGGGCGGAGCTTCAATAACCTTCAATCGGACTTTAATCGGTAAAATAATATTAATAATCTTCTCCTGAAATTTAATTCCGATTAAGGCTTGCCCCGCTTTTAAAAACTTGCAGCCTTCGCCGATTTGTTCTTCAGACAATTGAAACCTTTTTGAAGGATTTTTAGTCTCGGAAAAACAGAAATTTCCTCGGTGTGAATAAACTAATTTTACCTCAATTTTTTCAAGTTCCGCTTCTTCAAAATTATCTCCCTGATGAAAGGTTTTTTCCAGAACCTTACCGCTAATCAAATTTCTAATCTTTGTTCTGGCCACTACCATATCCTGAGCTTTGTAGATCTGCTGAAATTCCAAAACCTCGTAAGGCTGCCCCTCTAAAATAAATTCTACCCCTTTTCTTAAGTCAAAATAAGATAACACATTATTTTAATATAGTACCGATAAAATTAAGGTGACCCCGCAAAAATTCTTCAGAGGTCATTTCTTTTTTCCCTTCCAATTGCAACCTCTCAATCACTAAAAAATCTCCTTCTCCCGGTAAAAAACCTTTGCCACATTGAACACAAATTTGGTTTTGAGAAACAGTCAGGGTTTTACCAACAGGATAAGCAATCCCTCCTTTTGATTTTAAAGTTGTGGCTTTTGAAATCTTTATTTTCAATAATTTGCGGCGGCTTTGCCAAAGAGTAAAACTCTCTGGCCAAAGTTCAAAAGCCCTAATTTGTTTTTCAATTTCCTCAGCCGTCCTCTTCCAATTAATTTTACCATCTTGTCTGGTTAAAATTTTGCTATAGGTTGCTTTTTCTTCATTCTGAGGTCGCGGTTTAGCCAACCCTCTCCCTAGCTGAGAAATAGTTTCTAATAGGAGACGGGCACCGAGATCGGTTAATTTTTCAGAGAGAGTTTTTCCAGTTTCATTTTCGCTAATAATTATTTCTCTTTGAGACAAAATCGGGCCGTGGTCAATTTTCTCATCCATTAACATAATGGTTACCCCGGTTTTTTTGTCGCCATTCAAAATCGTGTATTGAATCGGCGATGGGCCCCGCCACCTCGGCAGTAAAGAAGGATGAATATTCAAACAACCATGCCGCGGTATCTCTAATATACTTTTAGGTATGACTTGTCCGTAAGCGACAACAACTATTAAGTCAGGCTTGATGTCTAAGATTTTAGATTCAAGATTTAATATTTCCTCCGGCTGAGCTATAGAGATTTGATATTCCTGGGCCACCAGTTTAACCGGTGGCGGAGTTATAACTTGCTTTCTGCCAACCGGCTTATCAGTTTCGGTAATAACTAAAACCGGCTTAAATCCGCCATTTATAAGTCCTTTTAAAATATCAGCTGAAAAATCTGGCGTGCCGATGAATAAAATTTTCATATACCACCAAGTTTTTTATCTGATGAAAAACGAATTATTTAATTATTTCCCACTTAATCTCATCTTCCTTGCCAGCGAATTCCAGCCATTCACCTTCGGGAGATATAACATACCACTTTTTTTTGGTCTCTGACCAAACCATGGGGTTTCCCTGATAATATGGTTTTTTAATAATTTCTTTCGGCTTTAACCTGCCTAATTCTAGCCATTTTTTAAAAACTGTTTCAATGGCGTAATCCAGATCCCTTGACCTTGCCCATTCAACCACTTTGTCCATGGCTTCAATCGCCTTTTTCCGTGAGCCGGCTAGCTCTAAAAGCTGTTTCGCCGACTTTACATACCGGGAATAAATTATCTTTTTTTTCTTGGCGCTTGCCTTGATCTCCTTTAAAGCCAGGCCCTTGGTATAAAAATAATGGTTAACTATTGCCTGGATATCGTTGGCTAATTTTAGGGGTAGTTCTAACTGTCCGACTTTTTTTAATTTTTTCTTTAATTTTCTAACCATTTTATGACTACTTGATAAAATTTCTTGGCTTTTTTAAGTTCTTTTTGGCCCTTTTCAGTAATCTGATAAATCCTTCTTCTTTCTTTTATTTCGCTTTTAACGAATCCTACTTTTTCTAATCGGTAAAGAACTCGATAGGGAGTAATTTTTCCTGGTTTGAAGCCGAGTTCTTGTTCAATCACAGCAGGAATTTCCCAGGCATAAATCTTCCGTTTTTTTAAGAGAGCCAGGATATAAATCCATAAATTCTCTATTGTATTTGATTTTTGAAGACGCTCAATAGGTAGCATACTAAGTTGTCCTCTTGACACACTATTTTACAGCCGTAAAATAGTAATAGAAGCGCCGACAAGGCTACTTAATATAAGTTAACTTAAATGAAGAAAAAAATCAAAGTTGGAATAATTGGAGTCGGAAATTGCTTCGCCGGTTTAATTCAGGGAATTGAATACTACAAGCGGAATAAAGAGAAAAAAATAATTGGCCTGATGCATAAGAAAATTGGGCCATATAATTTTGACGATATTGAATTTACCTCGGCCTTTGATGTTGGAAGAAACAAAGTAGGAGAGAGATTGGATCGAGCAGTTTACGCCAGTCCAAATATGGTCAATTGGGTTAAATTACCCAAGCTTAAAACTCTCGTTAGAGAGGCACCAATTTCAGATGGAATTGGAATTTATGTTGAAAACAAAATAAAGCCAATAAGAAAACCTTTATCAATAGAAAAATTAAAAAGAGGGGCTGAGGAAGAAATTAAAAATACGAAAACAGAAGTTTTGGTGAATTATTTACCAGTCGGGAGTCAGAAAGCCAGTGAATTCTGGGCAGAAATAGCCCTTGAAACAAAATGTGCCTTAATAAACTGTCTTCCTGTTTTTATCGCTTCAAATAAAAAATGGGCAGAAAAATTTAAAAGAAAAAAGATTCCGATTATTGGCGACGACGTCAAAGGGCAAATCGGAGCAACCATTGTCCATAGAGTGCTGACAAAACTTTGCTCAGATAGGGGAACAGTAATTGATAAAACCTACCAAATAAATGTTGGTGGCAACACTGATTTCTTAAATATGAAAGAGCAGGCGCGCCTTGAAAGTAAAAGAATCAGTAAAACTCAGGCTGTTACTAGTCAATTAATTGAAAATATCAGCCCTGAAAGCATTTATATCGGCCCTAGTGATTTTATTCCCTTTTTAGGTAATAAGAAATTGGCCTTTATAAGACTGGAGGGGAAGATGTTTGCTGATATAGCATTTTCAATAGAACTACGCCTAGACGTAGATGACAAGGCGAACAGTGCCGGAATAGTGATTGACGCAATAAGGCTGGCGAAATTAGGTCTAGATAGAAAAATCGGCGGCCCCCTAATTGCCGCCTCAGCCTATTTAATGAAACATCCACCGACCCAATTTACCGATGAAAAAGCCAGAGAAATGGTAGAGAAATTTATTATTGGTACTTCTCGGCGGTAAACTTATAAATAAAAACTTTCTCTTTTTGTGGCTCAATCCCGCCTTTCTGGCAGGCGATGGAGATCTGTTTTTCTGCACTATCCACTCCTTCTAAGTCAGGAAGTAAAAGACCTGTCTTTTGATAATATTCAGGAGCGGTATTAAATATCACATCTGAGCCAGATGAAAACCCCTGGCTTTTTACAATTATCCCAAACTTTTTTGGGTTCAATTCTTTAATATCTTCTACCGGTTCCGGATAACTTAAAATATAAACCGTATAAGAAAGAAAAGGGAGTTCCTCTGTTGTAATCAGGCCAAAGCGATAATCTTCGGTGGCAGCCGCAATAGCATTGTGAATAATTTCCTCGGCGATATTCGCTCGGCTAGACAAATAAGTCCCAATGCAGCCGCGTAATTCGCCATTTTTCTCAATCGTCACGAAAGTTCCGGCTCTTTTCTTTAAAAAATCCCCAGGCAAATCTCCTGGTATCTCAATAATTTTCCCCTCTTTAATGAAACTTTCTACTGATTGCTTTGCGAGCGAAACTAAAGGGTTCATAATTTTCAGCACTTTATTTTAATATTTCTTTTATTCTCCCGGCTTCTTTTTGGACAGTTTCGCTGTCGTACTCACCGGCGTGAGCCGGCACACCTTCATAAGTCGGCTTTTTCTGGTCTAAATGTAAATTGAGAATCAGACTATCATCTTTGGTTTTTACAAAGAGATGAAACCTAGGATAGCCTTTGGCTGGCCGGGCAAATTCAAGTTCGCCTTTTTGCTCATCTTTTTTAAAGAAATAATAGTTAATCTTTCTCATCAAAATGTAGATATTTTCCTTAAATGGCCCTTCTATTTCAAACCTCATAAAACCTTCATATTCTCAATTTATATCCGCCGCTTTCAATTATCTTTTTTGGATTTAAAAATATTTTTTCTTTTAACTGTCTTCCAGATAAAGTACCTTCTAGAACCAACCCATAAGAAAGCGGGAGAAAAGATTTAAATCCGGCAATCCCGGTTTTTCTAGGTAGGGGAGCATAGTCAGAAGCAATTACATCAATTGTTCCATCGGCTAATCCTTCTTTAATCGCTAGGACATCCTCTTTCCCTGCCAACGGTGGATTAACTCTGGTCTCTAAATCATCTTTAGTGTAGGTAAAATAATGAGGACAAGTTTCGCAGGTTATTTTTATTCCGCTTCGCTTCGCTTCTCTAATTAACTTAACACTTCCTTTCTGACTGAGATGCTGGATATGAAGTTTACCACCGACTTCAACCAAAAGGTTTAAATATCTCTCGATAAATTTAGTTTCTAGTTTAGGTTCTTTAATTCCTATTTCGTAAGGAGGAGAACAGTGGGCTAAAACCAGAACATTCTTTTCTAAAATTTCCTTTAACAAATTTAAATTTTTCAGATATTTTCCATCGTCGCTGAATCCTAAAACATAAGATTTGATTCTATCGACATTAACTAATTCTTTTCCGGCCAGGTTCTTGGTAATGGCTGCTACCGGAATCGCCCGGCAATATCTTTTCTTCTCTAATGATTTTTTAATTCTTTCCAAGTTATCAAGCGGGGGATGGCAGTTTGCCATATGTACCACCACATCTATTCCGCTTCCTTTAGCAATTCTGGTATGTTTGGGAATATCATTCCTTAAATGAGCATGAAGATCTATTACTGGAAATCCTTTAAACATTTAATTAAGTTTTCTTTAATAATTTAAAATTCGCGACTAAATAGCCGACGCCGAAGGGTTCTTCATAAGACAGAATTCCCGGTTGCCAATCTAAACCAGAGGCATCTAAGATTCCTAAAACAAAACAGAAAGACCTCAGTCCGCATTCGCCAGCTTCAGGATATTTATCGTCTAACTTTAAGATATTGGCAATATCTTTTTTCTTCAAAGATTCTATTAATTCTTTATCAAATTTCGGTCCATCGGGCTGAAAACCGTAGGGACCATCTTCTTTTAGACAATGAGACATGTCACCAGAAGAGATTAAAGCATATTTTTTATTCTTATCCATCTTTTTATAGGCTTTCTTCCCTTCTTCGAAATAGAATTCGGGTGGTTCAATTCCAATTAAAAAAGTTTCTATTTTACCTTTAAAAGCTTTAGCTAAAAAAAACAAAGGAACGTTAAAGCCCCAATCAGGATGAGGAGAAGAGATAATTACTAAATCAGGGCTTACTTCTTGGAATTTCTTGCCCAAAAATTCCAATGACTCAATCGTATCTTTAACTTGAGCCCTGTCTTTCAGAGAACCGACGTCAGGCAAGATTATTGGTGGGTGAGGGGAGATCGCAGCAAAGACGATTGACATATTAAAAAATAATTTTTTTATTACTAAAGGCGGACCTTATTTTTACCCTCCTATTACCCGGAATTACCTCTCCAATGACATCTGCCTTAAAATCTCTTATTTGATGAAGAATTCTAATAGCTTCTTTGGGGTAAGCTGATAGAATAAATCCAATACCGCAATTAAATATTCTATACATTTCCTTGTCAGAAATATTTTTTTTGTATAGTTCTTTAAAAATTTTTTGTGGTTTCAGTTTATGATTTCTTCTGATTTCGATATCCGCTTTTACTAAAAAATCTTTTAATTTTGTGAATGCACCTCCAGTTACATGAACCATCCCGTGAATGTTAAACTTCCTGATTAGTGGAAAAATTGTGTCGAAATAAATAAAAGTAGGGGTGGTGAATTCGGGGTAATAAGTCTTGCCAAAAATTTCTCTAATTTTGGTAAAACCATTTGAATGGAGACCATTACTCCCAAGCCCGATTAAAATATCGCCGGTTCTAAATTTATTTTCCCTTGGTTTTTCAACAAATCCCAACATCGTTATACTTAAATCAATTCCTTCTAAATTATTATGATATGACATCTCTCCACCGCTAATGGCTATATTTCTTTTTCGACATTCTTGAGAGAGATGTTTTATTATTTCAAGAATTATTTCTTTATCATCTCGGGGAATTAATAAATGATCTACCACGGCATAAGGCCTTGCTCCCATTATAAGTAAATCGTTTAAATTCATTGCTAAGGCATCTAAGACCGCGTTCTTAAAGGTTTTTTTCTGCCAATGATAAATACCCTTTGTACCAATACCATCTGAATGGTGATATTCTGGAAGAGAAAATTTCTTTCTGGCAATATGATTTTTGACCAAAATATAAGGCGTATCCCAAGTTTTCTGAATTAATCTTATAATTTGTTCTTTTTTAAGACTCTGCGAACTCATATTCCTATTCCAAGATTAGGTCTAGATCCTTGCCGCACTGGGGGCATTTGCCTTTCTTGTCGTGGCGATGAACTATATAATTTGTTCTGTCAATACAAAGAGTGCCGCATTTTGGACAAAAGGTGTCCTCCGAAGGAAGGCCGGGAATATTGCCGGTATAGACGTACTTTAAACCAGTTTCTTTGCCAATTTTCCAAGCCGATTGTAAGGTCTCAACCGACGTACTCGGTAAATCTTGAAGTTTCCAAGAAATGGCTCCGGAAAATTTAGAAATATGCCAAGGCGTTTCTGCGCCTAATTCTTTTCTAATAAAATTGGCTATATTTTTAAATGTTTCTACTGAATCAGAAAGAGTCGGAATAGCCAAGGTTGTTACCTCAAGCCAGATTTTTTTCTTTTTTACCCTTTTTGCTGTATCCAAAACCGGTTGCAATCTCCCGCCGCAATATTTAACATAGAACTCATTTGAAAAGCTCTTAAGATCAATATTGGCGGCATCTAAATAAGGAAAGACTAAATCAAATAGCTCCTTTGACCAAAAACCATTCGTTACCCAGTTATTTTTTAAGCCCTCTTTTTTGGCAATTTTCATTGTTTCTAGGGCATATTCGGAAAAGATTGTCGGCTCCGTGTAAGTGTAAGAAATACTTGGTGCTTTATTTTTTTTAGCCAATTCAACAATCTCTTTTGGCAAAAGGTTTTCTCCGGGAATTTCTTTCTTTCTTTTAAAACCCTGCGAGATATCCCAATTCTGACAATTAAGGCAGGTAAAATTACATCCTACCGTAGCGATTGATAAAGAGTGGCTGCCGGGTAGGAAATGGAAAAACGGTTTTTTCTCAATCGGATCAATATTTACAGCAATGGCTTTTGCGTAATTTAAGGCATATAATTTCCCGTCAATATTTTCTCTTACGCCACAAATACCTCTTTTCCCTGGCAATACAAGACAATAATGGCTACAGTTTTGACACTGCACCTTTTTATTTTTTAATTTTTTATAGAGGATGACTTCTTCCATTCTTTAATTTTAACCCTTCTTATGATAAAGTTCAATTATGCGTCACAGAATTTTTATTGCTATTAACTTACCAGGAGATATCAAAGACAAGCTAGTTTCTTACCAAAATAAAATTGAGAGGCTATTTACCTCTTACCGAGCCGAAGGTTCTGGTATGGGGCTCTGTCGCTGGACGAAGAAAGAGAACCTCCACATCACCTTGGAGTTTTTGGGCTATCTGGCTGATGAAGAATTAATGGAGCTTTGCCAAAAGACGAAAGAAATGGCTTCCACAAAAAAATCTTTTGACATTCACTTAAATGAAATTTGTTACGGCCCACCCGACAAGAAGCCTCCCAGGATGATCTGGGTTGTAGGGGAGAAGATTAAAGAATTTAATCTCACTCCCCATATTACTCTAGGCAGAATTAAAACCTGGCAATTCAGACAAATTGAACCAGAAGAAAGACCAGAAATTAATAAAGATATTGATTTAACTTTTGAGGTAAAATCTATTGAAATAATGGAGAGCCAGCTAAAGAGAGGAGGTTCCGAATATACGATACTAGAATCAGTGCAACTTCTTAAAATATGAAAATACATTTCATTGGTATTGGCGGGATTGGCGTCTCAGCTTTGGCTAAGTATTATCTGGAAAAAGGCTACCGAGTAACCGGCTCTGACTTGGTTTCTTCAGAAATTATCGAGGCCCTTAAAAAAGGCGGGGCTCGAATTACCGTTGGAAAGCAAAAAAAAACAAACATATCCCCAAATACAGATATGGTGATTTACAGTCCGGCTGTTCAATTGAACAATCCCGAACTCCAGAGAGCGCAAAAATTAAAAATAAGATGCCAAAGTTATCCTGAAGCTCTTGGAGAACTGACCAAGAATCACTTTACTATCGCCGTTTCGGGCACCCACGGTAAAAGTACAACTACGGCAATGCTTGGTATATTACTGACCAAAGCAGGATTTGACCCTACGGTTATCGTTGGCACAAAGCTCAAAGAATTTGAAAACAGCAACTGCCGGACAGGAAGCTCTAAATACCTAATTATTGAAGCAGATGAACATTTTGCTTCTTTTTTAAATTACTGGCCGAAAATTATTATTCTGACCAATATTGAAGCTGACCATTTAGATTATTATAAAAATCTTAAAAACCTCAAAGAAGCATTTAATAAATTTATCAGTCATTTGCCAAAAGACGGAGTATTAATCACAAATAAATCAATAGACAAAAAGGTGTCCCCAAAAATTAAAAAAATTCTTAAAGTACCCGGCGCCTATAATATTTATAACGCCTCTTTGGCATTAGCAGTTGCCAGGGTTTTAAAAATTCCCGACAAAGTCTCTTTTAAAGCCCTCTCAGAATATAAGGGTTGTTGGCGCCGGTTTGAACAAAAAAACGTAAAGATAGATAATAAAAAAATAATACTTGTTTCAGATTATGCTCATCATCCTACTGAAATAAGAGCAACTCTGAAGGCGGCTCGAGAAAAATGGCCCAGAAAAGAAATCTGGTGTATTTATCAACCCCATCAATATCAAAGAACTTACTACCTGCTAAAAGATTTTATTAAAGTTTTTAAAAGAGTCTCGGTTGACAAATTAATAATTACTGACATTTATGATGTGGCTGGCCGGGAAGAGAAAAAAATAAAAAAGAAGATAGATGCTGCAAAAATAGTCAATGTTATAAAAAAGCCCTGGGCGCTTTACCTGCCAAAAGTAAAAATAATTGATTATTTAAAAGAGAGCTTGAAAGGAGGGGAAATAGTAATAATTATGGGAGCGGGCGATATTTATAATCTTTTTCTTGAGTTGACGAAAAGAAATAGGAAAGATAAAATAAACTAAGAAATTTTTTAAAAGGTCGATTTCCGCCCTGTTAAATGGTATCTAGACAGTTTAACGGGGCAAATAACCTTAATTCACTAATAATATGCAAATCATTTATTGGATAATCGCAATTGTTGTCGTAGTGGGAGTAGTATGGTATCTAATAAGTAGAAAGAAGGGTTCGGGCCCGGGAGAAATGAAAAGGTCTGAAGGACCAATGCAACCTCCTCCGACAACTCCGGGAATTTAATTGCTTAGTATCGAATTTTATTTATCTAGTATAAAAAGCTTCTTTTTGGTTGCGGTTTTTAGGGATGGCGAATTTTCAAAATTGGCACATTGATTTTTAAAAAATTTGATATAACAAAAATAGACAAGCGACCTTCTATTTATGAAAACATTAAAAATAGGCCTAATCGGACCAACTAATATTAAAAAAATAAGTAAGTTGACCAAAAAACCGGTTGGTTTTTTCATTAAAAAGGCTAAAGCAGTAGGTAAATTATTAGCTGAATTTAATTGTGAAGTTTGGGCAAACGGTGATAAAGGAATGGTCAGTACTGTTGCCTTAGCTTATAAAAAAAATGGGGGTAGAAAATTAACGATTCTTTATCCCCATCAACCATCACCTTGGCCGAACAAACATGTCAGGTTTTATAAAAAATATGCCAATAAAATTAAAAAAGAGTCCAGCTGGTTTTGGGCAAATTATAATGTAGTAACTCAGCCAGATTTATGTATCTGTGTTGGATTAAGCGCCGGCACCCTAAGCGAGTTAGCCTACATTAAGTGGAATTACCAATTAAAGTGCGGGAGATTAAAAAGGTTGATTGCTATCAAAGAATTATTGAGGGCAAGGAAATTGCCTCCGGAGATAGAGGTTGATATTAAAAAAATTCTAATCTATATTAATAAAGTTGGGGACCTAAAAGGAGCTTTAGCAAAATATTCCAAGGAAGTTTATTAGAATTAACCTCCGTTCTTAAGGAGAGATATTATGGAAAGTATTCTTAATTTTTTAATCAACGTTGGGAAATTAAAGAAGGTACATAGAAAAGGAATAACTTTTTATGGTGTAAAAAATCCTGATAGCGCTACCGACCATGCCTACCGAATGGCGATGATGGTTTGGGTTTTAGGCAAAGAGAAAAAAATTAATATTGAAAGAGCACTTAAAATAGCTTTGATTCATGATGTTTGTAAAATTCTAACCGGCGATATTACCCCCTATGACGGACTCTTACCGAAGAATAAAAAAAAGAGGGATCAATTTGTAAGAAGATGGCGCCGGCTTCTTTTGTATGAAAAAGAAAAAAGATGTGCTGAAAAATTCAAAAAAGAATGCCGGGCCTTAAAAAAACTAACCTCAAAACTACCTCCAAAAATTAAAAGAGAAATACAAAGTATCTGGATGGATTATCATAAAGGGAAAAGCCCGGAAGCAAAATTTGTTTGCCAGTTAGATGTGGTAGAAAATCTTTTAGAGGCCTTAGAGTGGTATAAGAAAAATAAAAAATTTCCTACCAAGCCATGGTGGGAGCATGCCGAAGAGGTGATTGATGACTCTACCTTATTAGAATTTTTAGAGCAAATTGGGAAAGAAGAATTAAAAATAAAATAAATTTCTTTTTTTCTTCGCCGCTTCACTGCGGTTTTTTATTATGCCCGGGTTGTTTCATAGAATTAAAGAAAAATGAGTTGACAAAAGCGGATTTTTTTGATATAATTTTGTAGTTAGGGCGAATTAGTTCTTTTAAATTATCGTTAAAGAATTTTGGCTTCTGACGAGGCCCTCAATTCAGATCTTCTGTGGAACATTCAGTCTGAGTGAGGGCCTCTTCCGAGGTTGAAATCTCGACCAAAGTTTGAGATTTCGATAAAGGTCGAGTCGTGACGAAAATAATTAGAATAATCCATGAATGTTCCACAAAACGAATTTTCTCCTTTTCTTGAAAAATTTATAAAAAGGAGGAAGCTTAGATTTCTAAGACAAGGAGTAGTAGTAATAGAAGATAGATTAGAGAATCTGTTGCTCCTGATTGAGGCCTTGGAAGAGCGAGGAATACCTTTGAGAGACAGCTTAAATAGCTATTATCTCAAAAGAGGGTCTATCCTTTCTAAAACAGTTAAGCTGTATATATCAGAAAAAACAGCATGGATATCTCCAGGGGAGAGCTAAAAGCTCTCCCGCTTGTTTTAGTGAAGTTTGCCTGATTGAGTTTTTTAGAGTAAAATTAAGCAATATACGAAAAAATTCACGTCTTCCAGGGTATTACAACTTATGCCCAAAAATCAACAATATGATGTGGTAATAATAGGGGCGGGGCCGGCAGGCTGTATCACGACTTATTATCTCTCTAAAAAATATAAAACCTTGCTTTTAGATCGTTCGGATTTCCCTCGGGATAAGCCCTGCGGCGGTCTTTTAATTGAAGAGTCTCAAGATTTCTTAAAAGGACTAAGAATACCAAGTTATGTATTCTCACACCCCAAATACTTAGGCGTAAAATATATTGACTGGAACAATAATATGGAAGTGGGCCAAAAAAGAAAAATTGGAAATATTTCAAGAAAGAAATTTGATTACTGGCTTTTGAAATTATGCCGTAAAAATATTAATTTTTCTCCAAAAACAACTTTCCTAAAATACCGAAGGGGAAGAGATGGGTTAGAAATATTTATTAAAAAAAACGGGAAAGAATCAATTATTAATACAAAATATTTAGTATTCGCAACGGGTTCATCTTTGCCTATAAGGAAAATTTTTACTAATAAAAAAATAAATTATTATCTTGTCATTCAATGGTGGTTGAAGGTTAATAAAAAGGTCAAAGATTTTATTTTGATTTATGATAATAAAATAACAGACTCTTATTCTTATTTAATACCAAAGGGTGACTATTTGATAGTAGGCACGGGGTTGATCCCTGGTAATACGGAAGCAAAAATGAAAGATTTTGTTGAAAAATTAAAGAAAAAATTAAACATTTTAGGGAAAATAATAAAAAAGGAGGCGGCAATAGTTTTAAACCCGAGGAGCGTAAGAAATATTGTTTTAGGTAATAATAATGTTATTTTGGTTGGCGAAGCGGCAGGGTTTATCAGTACTAATGCTTCCGAAGGTATAAGCTATGCCTTAAGGAGTGGATATAGCTGCGCCAAGGCGCTAAATAAAAATTTCAAGAGTGCTCCAAAAAAATATAGAAATTTGTGTAAGCCACTTATTAAAGAAATTAAGGATAAAATTCAGAAGTTTAATATTTTGGCTAACCCAAGAAGAAGAAAAAATAATTTCTTAAAGATGGGGAAATGATAATCCAACGAGTCCTAAAGTCAATTTGGAAAGAGTTTGTTTACGGAGCGCACCTCGTCGCGCTTACTGGTCCTGCAGTTATCGTCACAATTATAATTTTACTAGAAGAAAAAAACAATTGGGAATTACCATTGATTGCTTATTTATTAGTGTTTTTGAATTATAGATACAATTATTACAAAGGGATAAAGACAGATTCTTTGACTAATCCAGCAAGAGCAGATTATTTGGGAAAATGTATAGAATGCTCTCAAGGACTCATATGGGCTGCTTTTTTAGTGCTTCTGTTCGTTCTATTTTTTTTCGTTGATTTGAAAGTCGTCTTATTTACTATTTTCCTAATAATAATGGGCTTGTGTTATACTAATTTGTTTAAAGAATTAACTAACAAGATTATGGGACTTAAGAATTTTTATATATCAATAAGCTGGGCTCTTTTTGTAGCCCTCGTCGGTTTTTATTATTCTGATTTTTGTTGGAGCTTATTAATTGTTTTTCTTTTTATTTTCTTAAAGGGTATGCTAAATACTATATTTCTTGACATAAAAGATATTGAATCAGATAAAAGAGAAGGGCTTAAGACTGTTCCGGTGGTTCTTGGGAAAGAAAGAACATTAAAATCACTTCACGTCTTAAATTTTTTATCTCTATTACCTATAATAATCGGTGTCTATTTCGTTTTTCTCCCCACAATAGCGCTAATTTTGTTAATCTTTTATTTCTATGATTTTTATTATTTTAAACTAGTCAGCAGCCAAAATATAAATATTCAAAAATTTTCATATATCTCCTATATTGCTGCTGACGGTGAATTTCTGCTTTGGCCCATTGCTTTATTTCTTGCTAAAGCTATTTTATTAATTTTTTGATAAAATAATTGAATATGGCTTTTGATATAGAGACCATAAATAGATTAATAGTTTTATTTATAAATGCTTTTGGTATTTTTTTGGGAGCATGGGTTTTATTCGCCAATAGGAAAGCAGCTCTGAATAGAAGATTTACCCTGATGACTATTGCCGGTTTATTGTGGGTAAACTCTGCTTATTTGGGCTTTTCTTCAAAAGATGTTTCAACGGCGGTAGCCTTGTATAAATTAAACGGAATAAGCGCACTTCTTACCGCTTTAACTTTTTATTATTTTTTCATCCTTTCCTTCTTAAAAGAAGAAGAGAAACACTCGCTCTTAAATAAGATAATCTTACTCGTTATATTTCTCTTAATTTGCTTAACCGGCTTCACTGACCTGGTTGTTAAGGATGTGCGGTGGAAGGAATTTGGGATGGAGATAATTCATGGAGAATACGGTGGTATCGCATATTATCTTTTTGCCTTTTTCTTTATCCTCTTAATGGCTGTTTGGCTAATTAGAAAATATTTTGTTTTATCTATACAAGAAAAACAAAAAACTCAATATTTCTTTATAGGAATCATTCTCTGGATGTTTTTTAATATTGTATTTAACACCTTAATTCCGCTTATTTTTAATACAGCGAGATATCAGCATTTTGGCGATTATTCTATTATTTTCCTTCTTGGCTTTACCGCTTATGCTATTGTAAGAAGACAGCTCTTTGGTATTAAGGTTCTTTTAACCGCTTTACTAGTAGTCCTGATTGCAATATTGCTTTTATTAAATACCTTGCTTTTTACTGAAAACACTCCTTTTCAGATTCTCAATGGGATAATTTTCATTGTTTTTCTTTTCTTTGGTTACTACCTTATTAAAAGCGTACAGACGGAAATTAAAAGACGGGAAGAACTAGAAGAGCTGACCTCTCGGTTAGAAAGGGTTAATGTTGAGCTGGCAACGGCTTATAAAAAATTAGAAAGATTAGATAAAGCGAAAACTGAGTTCCTTTCTATTGCTTCCCATCAGCTGAGAACACCTTTGACAGCTGTTAAGGGCTATATATCTATGATGTTAGAAAAAATCTACGGCAAGCCGCCGAAAAAGATGATAAAACCCCTAGAAAATATTTACGCTTCCAATGAAAGATTGATAAGACTAATTAACAGTCTTTTGAATATATCACGAATTGAGACGGGAAAGATCGAGATGAACCTGGAAAAAGTATCCTTAGAAAAGCTAATTAATGATATATTTGGAGACTTAAAACAAGCAGTTGAAGGAAAAGATATCTTTTTAGAGCTTAAAAAAACAAAAGAGCCCTTGCCGGAAATCTCGGTCGATAAAGATAAAATAAGACAGGCGATTATGAATATTTTAGACAATGCTATAAAATACACAGAACGCGGAGGCGTTACCGTGAAGTTGAAAGCTGTAAAACAAAAATTACAAATTATTATATCTGATACCGGAGAGGGGATGACTGGAGATGAGATTTCAAATCTTTTTGTAAGTTTTACCCGAGGAAAGGCCGGTGTTAGAATGTGGACTGAAGGAGCCGGTTTGGGCCTCTATATTGCCAAGAAGTTCGCAGAAATGCATAATGGTAAAGTATGGGCTGAAAGCCCGGGCAAAGGTCGCGGTTCAACTTTTTACATCGAACTACCGATAAAATAAACTTTTAAACTCGGATCTATGAAAAAAATACTAATTGTTGAGGATGAAAAAATGCTGGCAGAAATGTATCATGATAGATTCGTTCAGGCCGGTTTTAAGATTGTCATGGCGTATTCTGCAGAAGAGGGGATTAAGATAGCTTTAAAGGAAAAGCCAGATCTGATACTGCTCGATATTTTATTGCCCAGAGAAAATGGAATCGGTTTCTTAGCAAAATTAAGGCAAAATCCAAAAATAGCCTCGACCAAGGTGGTAGCTTTCTCGAATTATGACGATCCGACTACAAGAAAAGAGGCCATGGAATTCGGCGTTAAGGAATATCTGATCAAAACTAATTATACTCCTCAGGAAATTATCAAAAAAATAAAAACTTATTTAAAGTAGCCAGCAACCATGAAAAGAATCTATAACAGCGAGACTCCTAAATATTTAGGGAAGGAAGTAAAAATTTACGGATGGGTGAATACTCGCAGAGACCATGGCGGGATTGTTTTTCTAGATTTAAGAGATATTTCTGGTTTAGTTCAGGCGGTTTTAAAACCAGAAATAGCTGGGGATGTCAGACCGGAATGGGTTGTTTGCCTTGAGGGCTTTGTCAAAGAAAGGCCTGAAAGAATGCGGAATCTTAAAATTGCCACCGGCAAAATTGAAATAGAAGCCCAAAATCTGGAAATTTTGTCAAAGGCAAAAACATTGCCTTTTGCTGTTGACACCGATGGTTATGAAATTTCTGAAGAAAAAAGATTGAGATACCGCTATTTAGATTTAAGAAGAGAAAGAATGAAAAGAAATTTACAAGCGCGCCAGAAAGTAATTCATTTTACGAGAGAATTCTTAATCAAAAATGGCTTTATCGAAGTAGAAACGCCAATTTTAACCAAATCAACACCAGAAGGAGCCAGGGATTTCTTGGTGCCAGCCAGATTGCAAGCGGGAAAATTTTACGCCTTGCCGCAATCGCCCCAGCAATACAAGCAACTTTTAATGATTGCCGGTCTGGAAAAGTACTTCCAGATCGCCAGATGTTTAAGAGATGAAGACCCGCGGGCCGACAGGCAGGCTGAACACACTCAATTGGATATTGAGATGTCGTTTGTTGAGCAAGAAGATATTTTAGATTTGGTGGAGAGGCTTTACACAAGTTTAGTCAAAACAATATTCCCGGAAAAGAAAATCACCAAAATTCCTTTCCCGAGAATAACCTATAAAACAGCTATGGAGAAATATAAAAGTGAGAAGCCGGATTTACGTCGAGATAGAAAAAACTCAGATGAATTGGCGTTTGCCTTTATTGTTGATTTCCCGCTTTTTACTCCCCAAACTAAAGAAGATTTTTTTTACGGTTCAGGGACTGCTAAATTTGCTCCTTCTCACCACATGTTTACGGCTCCCAAAAAAGAAGATATTCCCTTGCTTAATTCTGATCCCTTAAAGGTAAAATCCTACCAGCACGATTTTGTTTTGAACGGTCGTGAAATCGGCGGCGGAAGTATCAGGATTCACGACTCTAAAATACAGAATAAAATCTTTGATTTAATTGGCTTTACCGAAAAACAGAAAAAACAATTTACTCATTTTCTGAAAGCCTTTGAATACGGGGTTCCGCCCCACGGAGGAATTGCCCCGGGCATTGATAGATTTTTAGCCGTAGTCCTTAATGAGCCTAATATCAGAGAAGTTATGGCTTTCCCGAAAACCGGCGACAATTGCGATTTAATGATGGACTCACCCAGTGAAGTGACCGAAGAACAGTTAAAAGAACTACATTTAAAAATAAGCAAAAAAAAGAAATAATAATGAAAAATAACGAAAACAGAATAAAGAATTTAAAAATTCTCCTAATTGTCTTCTTGGTTAGTCTCCCTTTTTGGTGGGGAGTCAATGTTTTTCAGGCAAATCTAGAAAACTATTTTTATGCCCAGATTGGTCAACCGTTTGAAGAAATAAACATTCTCCAGATTCCGGAAAGAATTCAAAGACCACCGCTTGAGTTGGATGCCAAAGCGGCAATTTCTGTATTTATTGATTATCAAGGGTCAGAGAAGGTTCTTTTTGAAAAGGATGCTGACCGACCCTTGCCCATCGCTTCTTTAACCAAATTGATGACGGCCAGTATTTTCTTGAAATATTATGACATTGAAACTGAAGAGACTGTAAAACTCCTTTTATCTCTACTAATAGAGTCTGATAACGAGGCAGCAGATGATCTGGCAGCGATAATTGGGGAAGATTCTTTTCTGGGCTTGATGAATTCAGGAGCCAAAGAACTGGGAATGGGAAATACTTATTTTACCAATCCGAACGGTCTTGACCCTAAAGAACCGGACGAATCTCTGAATTATTCTACAGCTAAGGACTTGATGAAACTTAGCAAATATATAACATCGGAACAACCTTTACTTTGGGAAATTTCAACTATCCAAGAGCTTGAGGGTATGAAAAATACTAATGATCTTCTGGGGCAGATTCCCGGAATTATCGGAGGAAAAACCGGAGAGACACCGTTAGCTGGCAAGTGTCTCATCTTGGTAGTCCAGACCTCGAAAAACAAGGGCTTTCTAGTGAATGTAATCTTAAATTCAGAAAATCGTTTTGAGGAAATGAAAAAATTAATAAGGTGGGCGGGAAATGCTTATAGGTGGTAGAAAAAATTTAATAATAATTTTGGTTATAATAATAATCGGGCTGGGACTTTATTTTCTTTTTAACCATTTTAATCAAGCACTTGTTCCTAAAGAAGAGGTTGTCGAAGAAGAAATTTCGAAAGCAGAAGTTTTTGACCCTGTTTTATTAGATTGGGAGGAAGTATCTAGCACTGTTCCTTGGCCACCACGGGATTCTCATAGCGTGGTGGTTTATCAGAACAAATTATGGTTAATGGGAGGCCTGAATGGAAACGATTTTGTTACTAAGCCAGGAGTTGTCAGGTACGGAGAAGCGCCCCATTTTAGCGACATTTGGGTTTCTGAAGATGGAATAGACTGGAATTTAGTAACAGATGGAGCGCCCTGGGGGGAAAGAAGGTCAATCCAATCTGTTATCTTCCAAGATAAAATTCTGGTCATTCCCGGTTGGGGGCCTTGGACAGGGACTAAAAATGATATTTGGAGCTCGGAAGATGGAGTTCACTGGAATCTTATCAACGCCAATCCTAATTTTCCGCCTCGAGAAGGCCACCAATTAATAGTCTTTAAAGACAAGCTTTGGTTAATTGGCGGTGTTAATTATGACAAAAGTGAGGTAAAAAATGATGCCTGGTCCTCAGAAGATGGGATAAACTGGTCTGAAGTTACTTCAAGCGCTCCCTGGCGGCCACGCTGGGATCATGAAGTCGTTCTTTTTAAAGATGAACTGTGGTTAATTGGAGGAATGGATTTGAACGACAATGTTTTCAGTGAAATCTGGTCCTCAGAAGACGGTGAAAACTGGTTTCTAGTAACCGATAGTCCTCCTTGGCTAGCCAGACAAGGCCACGAGACAATCGTCTTTAAAGATAGAATTTGGATTTTGGGGAGGTTAGACGAAGAAAGTCAAGGAGGTGGAAAAAATGATGTTTGGTTTTCCGAAGACGGAGTAAATTGGGAAAAAACGAAGAAAGATCCTCCCTGGGAAGGCAGAGAAGACCATACCGCAGCTGTTTTTCAAGGTAAGATTTGGATTTTTGGCGGAATGACTGCTGAATGGGTTTGGAAAAATGATATTTGGCTCTCAAGATAAAATTTTATGAATCCCCGCTTCAAAACTCTTTTAATTTTGCTTCTCATCGCCTCTCTGACTCTTTTGGGAATGGTGGCTTTCCTTTTGCAGAAGATTAGAAAATTTGAGCCAGCTGTTTATTATAATGTACCACCGGAAAGATCTTTCATTTACTCCGAAGGAGCGTCAATCTTGGGGATAGAAAATTATTTGAAAGACGCCATTGAAAAAGAAATGGGGAAATTAAAAGAGGAGAAAAAAGATTTTCTTTATGCCGACCTCAAAGAAATGAAAATTATTCTTTATGAAGAAGGAGAAGAAGTTAAGTCTTTTCCAGTAATTGGCAAAGGAGCGGATTGGTTTTTAGGAGAAACGCCCTTGGGCGTTTATCACGCCAGCTACAAAACAAGGCTTCATTTTTCTTCTTGTTGTCATGTCTGGATGCCCTATGCAATCCAATTCTTTGGAAACTATTTTCTCCATGGCTGGCCTTATGACAACCAAGGTAGAATGGTTAAAACGACCTATTCCGGAGGTTGCATCCGATTATCTACTCCGGATGCCTCCAAAGTTTTCGATTTTGTTGAGGAAGAAATGCCCATCTTGGTCTTTGACGAAAAAAATATCCCTTCTCTGCTGGCTATAAAACCAGAATATGAAGAAATGTCTTTGCCTGAAATTCAAGCTCAATTTATTTTAGTGGCTGATTTAAAAACGGGGGAAATAATTTTGAATAAAGGCGGTGATTCCCAGTTTTATGGAGGGCCAGCCGCCAACAATCTGATATTAGCTCTAACTGCTACCGAAAGCATCGATTTAGATAAAATAATTTTCGTAAAGCAATGGATGTTTGAAAAAGTAAATGAGGGAATAATTGTTCCTGAAAGAAGTTATCGTGCATATGATCTACTAAGACCTTTACTGGTTTACTCTTCAGAAGAAGCAGCTATGGTACTAACTCGTTTCTGGACGCCGGAAGATTTTTTAAGACTAATGCAGGAAAAAACAAAAAGTTTAGACCTGGAAAATACTTTCATTGCCGACCTGACAGGGAACTCGCAAAAGAACAAGACGAGTTTATATGATTTAGCCAGAATATTTCGCTATACTAAAGATTACCGAAAATTTCTTTTAAATATGACCAATGAGCTTACTGGTCCTAGCGAAGATGAAAAAGAGTCTAAATTTGCGGTATTCGAAATGAAATATAATGGTGAGGAAAGAACTATTTTTATCGGCCTGGCTAATTCTTCAAAAATTGAAGAAGATTCAGAAAAAACTTTAGAATGGCTAGAAAAAGATTTTGGCTTAACGAAGATTTAAGAAAAATATGACCCTTTTTACTTTTAATGTAATTCGGCTTTTAACTCTCTCGGCCTCAGCCGCCATAATTGCTTTCTTGTTGGCGCCACATTTAATCAGGTTTCTAAATAAAATTAAGTTCTGGAAAAAAGAAGCCAGAAGAAAAACTATTACCGGAGAAGAGGCAAAAGTCTTCTATTCTCTGCACAAAGAAAGGGAAGTGACCGTGCCCCGAGGAGGGGGAGCGCTTATTTGGCTGACGGTTTTAATCGTCATATTTTTATGCTTTGTTTTATCTTTTCTTGAAAACCCCTGGTGGCTGAAAAACTTTAATTTTTTATCCCGACCTGAAACCTGGCTTCCTCTTTTTACTCTAGTCGTTGCTTCTTTGGTTGGATTAACTGATGATGCTTTAACAGTTTTTGGAAGAGGGAAATATGTCGGAGGGGGGATGGGATTTACCAGAAGACTATTAATTGTTATTTTAATTGGGTTAATTGGCGGGTTGTGGTTTTACTACAATCTAGAGTGGGACTCAATTCATATTCCTTTAATCTATAATTTTCCTGAAGGGATCGACCTTACAATCGGTTTTTGGATTATCCCTCTTTTTGTTTTGGTAATGGTTGCTTCTTGGACAGGAGGGGTAATCGACGGACTAGATGGATTGTCGGGTGGCATTTTTGCTTCAATTTTTGGTGCTTTTGCCATAATCGCCTTCGGTCAGGGAAGAGCTGACTTAGCAACTTTTTGCGCGGTAATTGTTGGCACTCTTTTTGCTTTTTTGTGGTTTAATATCCCTCCAGCTAGATTTTATATGACAGAAACTGGAATTCTAGGCTTAACTTCAACTATGGCAGTGGTGGCTTTCTTAACCGATTCAGTAGTCGTTTTACCAATTATTGCCGGCATTATAGTTGTTTCAGTCGGCTCAATAATTTTACAGCTTTTATCTAAAAAAATCAGGAAAAAGAAAATCTGGCTTTCCACCCCAATTCATCACCACTTTGAAGCCCGTGGCTGGCCATCTTATCAAATCACAATGAGATTCTGGATAATCAGTATCGTCTTAGCCTTTTTAGGAGTAGCCATCCGTCTGTTAGGCTAAATACAAAATGCGAAATGTAAATTCAAAATTAAAAAATTTACGAAAAGAATACCCAAGATTTATTTATGAGAGTTATTCTTACCAAATTTCTAAAAATAATTTAGAGATTTTTTTAAATTTTAAAGTCCCACCCGATATAAGATTTAAACCGAAAATTGTCATAAAAAACATTAATAAATTAAGGATAACTAGAGTAGGAGAGAGAGAATTAAATAATTTAATATTTCATCTCGGATTGATGGAAATTCCTAGTTACTGGAAAGCCACTTGCTCGCCAGAAATTGAAATCCAAGCTGACCAATTAAACAGAGAACAAATTAATTGGTGGAAATGGTTGATAATCAATGGCATGGGTCAGTTTTTCTACGAAAACAAAATCGACTGGCGAGTTAAAAACTTCTTGACGATAAAACCAAGCAACGAAAAAAAATACAAGATATTCAATAAAAAACTAAAAGATAGATATTTAGTTCCGTTTGGGGGCGGAAGAGATTCAATTGTCACTTTGGAGAATTTAAAGAAGCGGGAAAAAGAAATTGCCTTATTTATGGTAAATCCAACAGGAGGAATTCTAAAAACCGCGAAAGTATCGGGAATTAAAAATAAAATTATCGTTAGGCTGTTAATTGATAAAAAACTTTTACAGTTAAACAAAAAAGGTTATTTGAACGGCCATACGCCCTTTACTGCTCTCTTGTCTTTTTTAAGCGTTCTTTGCGCGATTCTGTTTGATTACAAAAACGTTGTTTTTTCTAACGAAAAAAGTGCTGATGAAGGTAACCTAAAATACCTTGAAAAAATGATAAACCACCAATGGGCAAAGTCTTCTGAGTTTGAAAGAATGTTTAAAAAATATTGCAAAAAATATCTGGCAAAAAATACAAATTATTTCAGCTATCTACGGAAATACGGCGAACTGGAAATTTCTAAAATGCTTACAAAATATCCGAAATACTTTTCAGTTTTTTCCAGCTGTAACGCCTCAATGAGGATTGGGGCTCGCCAAATAAGATGGTGTGGTAATTGTCCGAAATGTCTTTTTGTTTATGCTACTTTATATCCTTTTTTGAATAAAAAAGACTTGCTGAAGATTTTTGCTAAAGACATTTTTGGGAATAAAAAATTATTACCCATAATGGAATCTCTAATAGGGCAGGGAAGACCTAAACCCTTTGAATGCGTCGGTACAAAAAAAGAAAGTAAAATCGCTTTTAAATTGAGTTTAGAAAAAGCAAAAAAATTGGGCGAGATCTCTTATCTTTTATCGGAATATAAAAAATTACAAAACAGGTAACATCTCTACTGATACCCGTTAGAAATACTTCATTTTTAACGGGGCTTATGTTATTTTAAAGATAGATGGTTCAAAAATCACTATGTAATGAAATTAAACCAACTAAAAGATAAAAAAATAGCGATTCTCGGCTTTGGTAAAGAGGGCCGGGATACTTTTAGGTTTTTTAGGAAATTGTTTCCGAAAAAAAATATCGGAATCGCTGATAAATCAAATAAAATCAGGCGGCCAGATAAGAGGGTAAGGCTGTACTTATGGAAAAATTACCTCAAATCGCTTAAAAATTACGATGTAATAATCAAATCGCCGGGTATACCCTTTAAAATCCTACCGAAACCAGTCTTTAAAAAAATTACCACCCAAACGGAAATTTTTTTTAATAACTGTCCGGGAAAGATTGTCGGAATAACCGGGACAAAAGGAAAAAGCACAACTGCTTCTTTAGTGTATAAAATTTTGAAAAGCGGGGGAGTAAAAGCCTACTTAGTTGGCAATATCGGAAAACCAGTCTTAAACCTGCTTTTCTCAGCTAGATCAAATTACGTTTATATCTACGAGCTATCAAGTCATCAATTGTACAATCTAAAAACACCACCTCAAGTTGCCGTTCTTTTAAATATCTATCCCGAGCATCTGGACTATTATAAGAATTTCAGAGAATACGCTAATACCAAAGCCAATATCACTCGCTATCAGACAAGAGACAACTATCTGGTTTTTAATTCTGGAGATAAGCTGGTTAAAAAATTTGCCAAAAAATCGCGGGCAAAAAAAATTCCGATTCGAGGAGTGTATTATGACCTAAATAAAAATGCGGCCAGGGCGGTAGGGGAGGTCTTTAAAGTTCCAAAGGCAACTATTGAGAAAGCCATCAGTGAATTCAAGCCCTTACCGCATCGTTTGGAATATGTCGGAACCTTTAGAGGGATAACATTCTATAATGATGCTTTATCAACTATTCCGGAGACAACAATCGCAGCCCTTAATATTCTGGGCGACAAAGTTGAAACGATTTTGTTGGGCGGATTTGATAGGGGATTGGATTTTAAAAATTTAGCCAAAGAAATTTTAAAGGATAAAATAAAAAATCTTATTTTATTCCCGACAACCGGAGAAAAGATCTGGAGGGAAATATTCAAGCAAACTAAGGACGATTTTTCTAAATTGCCGAGGGCCTTTTTGGTCCAGAACATGAGAGATGCGGTAAAATTGGCCTACGAACATACTCCACGAGGAAAAATCTGTCTTTTATCAACAGCCTCGGCCAGTTTTAGTATTTTTAAAGATTATAAAGAAAAGGGTAATTTATTTAAAAGATACATAAAGCTGTATGGCAAAAAAACCTGATTATGTATTATTGGGAACTGTTATTATTTTAATGGTTATCGGGATTCTGATTTTAGCCAATGTTTCGGCTCCGCTTTCCCTAGAAAGATTCGGTACTACTTATTATTTTTTAAAACATCAACTGTTGTTCGGTTTTTTAGTCGGAATAATCTTTGGTTTTTTAGCTTTTAAAATTCCTTTAAATCGCTTAAAAAAATGGGCTCCGATTTTACTCTTGATAAATTTAGCTCTATTGGCAATAATTTTTTTACCTGGGGTTGGTTCTAAGCTAGGAGGAGCAGCCAGATGGATAAATCTGGGTCCCTTTTCTTTCCAACCCTCAGAGCCTTTAAAGCTGATTTTCATTTTATATTTAGCTACTTGGTTAGCCAGCAGAAAAGATATCCGAGATACTCGAAAGCCGGATGAAAAGTACTTGAAATGGACGCATAGCCAAACCCTCCTTGCCTTTTCAATTATAATCATAATAATCAGCCTTCTTTTAATCCTTCAGCCGGATATTAGCACTCTTGGAGTAATTCTATTGGTGGCTATTTTAATGTATTTTTTAGCCAAAATGCCTTTATGGCAGATTTTCCTGATGGTTTTGGGCGGTCTAGTTGCTCTTTTCGCTTTAGTTAAACTAGAGCCTTATCGACTGAATCGCTTTTTAGTTTTTTTTAATCCAACAGTAGATCCCATGGGAATTGGCTATCAATTGAAACAGGCGGTGATTGCTGTCGGCTCGGGCGGAATCTCGGGCTTGGGAATGGGGATGTCTCAATTTAAGTCTGGTTTTTTGCCCCAAATAATATCCGATTCAATTTTTGCCGTTTTTGCCGAAGAAACAGGGTTTATTGGAAGCTGCGTTTTGGTTTTACTTTTTTTTATATTTTTATGGCGGGGATTAAGAATCGGAAGATTGTGCCAAGATAGCTTTTCTCAATTAACAGCCTGGGGAATAACTATCTGGATTTGCCTCCAAGCTTTTATCAATATAGCAGCCATGATTGGTATTTTGCCCCTGACCGGCATCCCCTTGCCGTTCATTAGTTATGGAGGTTCGGCTTTAGTTGTACAACTAGCGGGGATAGGAGTATTATTAAATATATCAAGACAAATAACTTAATGAAGCTAAAGCTTCATTTTGAGCTTCAACCTTAACAAATTAAATTTTTACTACATGAAGATACTTTTTGCTGGCGGTGGGACCGGTGGTCACATATTACCAATAATTGCTATCTGTCGAGAGATAAGAAAAATCTACCCAAAACCAGATCTTCAATTTTGTTACCTTGGTCCCCGCGATGATTTTGACCAAATTTTGCTTTCTCGAGAAGGCATAAAAGTAAAGCATGTTTTTTCCGGAAAACTTAGACGATATCTCACTTGGAAAGTCTTTTTTCAGAATCCAATCGACGTCTTATTTAAAATTCCTGTAGGCGTTGTCCAAGCCTTTTTCTATATTTTCTTTTTAGCACCTGATTTAATCTTCAGTAAGGGCGGTTTTGGTTCAATACAGGGAGTCTTTGCCGGCTGGTTATTAAGAATTCCTGTTTTTTTACACGAATCAGATATCAGCCCAGGACTAGCTAATCGCTTTTTGACTAAATTCGCTTTGGAAGTTTTCGGTTCTTTCCCCAAAACGGAAAATTTCTCGCAAAAAAAGATAATCGCGGTTGGCAATCCAGTCCGAAGAGAAATTTTAGAAGGATCGAAAAAAGAAGCCCAAAGGTTGCTTAAATTAGAGCAACGGAAACCGGTAATTCTGGTTTTGGGAGGTTCCCAGGGAGCTCAAAGAGTTAATGATAAAATTCTGGAAATTTTACCAGAGCTTCTTAAAAATTTCGAGCTAATTCATCAGTGTGGCCAGAAAAATTTTAAAGAGGTTGAGGCTGAATCAAAAGTAATATTACCCAAAGAACTTACTTCTTCTTATCATCTTTTCCCGTTTTTATACGAAGAGGAATTAAAACAGGCATATGCGGCCAGCGATTTCATTGTTAGTCGAGCCGGCTCTGGAAGTATTTTCGAAATAGCGGCCCTAGGCAAACCCAGTATCCTGATTCCTCTGCCGGAAGCTGCTCAAAACCACCAGGTCAAGAATGCTTACGCCTATGCGAAAAATAAAGCGGCAGTTGTTCTGGAAGAAGCTAATTTTACCCCCCATTTTTTCTTAGAGAAATTGAAATATTTACTCTCTCAGCCGGAAGAGTTAGAAAAAATGCAAAAAGCCGCTAAAGAATTTTCCAAACCTATGGCAGCTAAAATAATTGCTGGTTACCTCCTTGAATTTTTAAAATAATTTTATAGCTTTAATTTATGGACTCTGAGGAATTTAAATTCCGAAAGCCGGGTGAAGTACGAACTCGATTCGCTCCTGCTCCAACCGGTTTTTTGCATATCGGTGCGGCTAGAACCGCTCTTTTCAATTATCTTTTTGCTAAAAAGCATAAAGGCGTTTTTGTTCTAAGAATTGAAGATACTGATATTGAGAGATCAAAACCAAAATATGAAAAAGACATCCTGGAAAGCCTAAAATGGTTAGGGATTGAATGGGATGAAGGTCCAGACATTGACGGAAATTATGGACCATATCGGCAAAGTAAAAGACTAAAGATTTATTCCCAATATCTGGAAAAACTCTTAGCCGAAAACAAGGCCTATTACTGTTTTTGCTCCGAAGAGGAATTGGAAGCTCAGAGACAGTACCGTTTATCAATAGGAGAAGCGCCCCGTTATTCTAGAAAATGCGCTGATCTCTCAAAAGAGGAAGTTGAGAGATTAAGAGCGACGAGGAAACCATCGGTTATCAGATTTAGACTTCCAGCAAAAAAAATAGAATTTAATGATTTAATCAGGGAAAAATTGGAATTTGATACCTCTTTGATAGGAGATATCGTTATTGCCAAAAATCTGACCACTCCTTTATACAATTTTGCCTGCGTGGTTGACGATTTTGAAAACAAAGTCAGTCATGTTATCAGGGGCGAAGAACATATTTCCAACACTCCAAAACAAATTTTGCTTCAAGAAGCTCTAAATTTTCCATCACCTCAATACGCCCACCTGCCGATGATTTTGGCGCCGGACAGAACAAAATTATCAAAAAGACACGGGGCAACAGGTATTCTAGAATATAGAAAAGAGGGTTATTTACCCGAAGCTGTGATCAATTTTATAGCTTTTTTAGGATGGAATCCAGGAGGCGAAAGGGAAATTTACTCGATGCCTTCGTTAACTAAAGAGTTTTCTATAGAAAGGGTCCAGAAAGGCGGGGCAATTTTTAATATTAAAAGGTTGGATTTTTTGAATAGTTTTTATATCCGCCAACGTTCGGCTGAAAAATTAACTGAACTTTGCCTCCCTTACCTGCTTGAAGCGGGACTAATCGAGGAATTAAAGCCAGCTGCTGAACCCTCGTTCATGCCCAGTCAAGCTCTACGAAAGAGAAAGAAAGAGCAAAAAAAGGACAAGGTTTTCGGTGAGCAAACTCAGAGTACTCAACTATTCGAAGAAAAAGGGGCTAAATTCAGAATAAAAGCAACTGGCGAAGTTATAAATTTGGCCTGGCTACAAAAAATTGTTTTAATTTATCAGGAGAGATTAAAAAAAATATCGGAAATCTCTGAATCAACTGAATTCTTCTTCAAAGAGAAATTAGAATATGAAAAAAATTTATTAAGATGGCCTCAGGCTAAGGCTTTAGCTCAAGAGCAAGTAATGGCCGATAAAGAAATCAAGGTTTCTCTTGATAAATCAGAAAAAATATTATCTAAAATAAAACCAGAGGATTGGAATAAAGAAAATTTAGAAAAAATTTTAATACCGGAGGCAGAAAAATTCTCTAAAGAACTTGGCAGGGTAGGGGAGCCAGCTGCCAAAATTCGAGAGACAAAAATAGATAGGGGATACCTATTATGGCCGTTAAGGGTTGCCTTGAGTGGCAAAGAAGCTTCAGCCGGACCTTTTGAGGTAGTAGAGATCTTGGGTAAAGAGAAAACAATAAAAAGGATAAAAGAAGCAAAAGAATTATTGTGAAATACTTTTTATTGATATTAATAATGATTGGTTTATTTTTGCCAGTTTCTGGTTTTGCAGAGGATCAGATCTCAGAGCCGCCGGCAACACTTGAAGAAGCAAGAGAATTAGGCGAAGAAAGCTTAGAGGTGACCAAAGAAGATATGCCGGGAATTTTGGGAAGAATCTGGAATGAAGAAGTAATACCTTTCTGGCAAAGAATGTGGGGCTGGGCCAAAAATTTCTGGAAAGATACATTATGGCCCTGGATTAGGGGACTCTGGGAAAGAAGAATCAGACCCCCAGTGGAAGAAGAAGTCGAAAAAAGAAAAGAAATTATTGAGGAAAGATTAGAAGAAGAAAAGGAGGAGCTGCAAAAAACATCCATTCCTAAAGGTATTAGATCTCTCTGGGAAGAAATTAAAGAAATGGCTCAATAATATTGTACGACATTTAATAAGGGGAAACGCACCGTTAGAAGAGGGGAATCTAACGGTTTTTTATTGACAAAATTCATTAGAAGAGTTATAATTATTAGGCTTGGAGGGGGAAAAGGTGGTGACTCAGGCTGATTAACTATGCTATGGCGGGGGCTCTGGTTAATGCTCTTTCGGTCACCACGCCTCAACTGCCCCCTCCAGGTACCAGCACCTTATCATCTGAATTTTCTGATACAATGTTGCTAAATTAAAACTATCAAGTGACTAATCATCGGTTGATTAATCATACTTGTGTGTTCCAGGACGCGTCCCTCTGACGCGTCCCTGTTGTTTTTATATCGACAGGAATGATAGGGGGGAGATACTTGACAGGCTATTTTGGCCTGTTATTATGAATATAGAGAATGTCGGACAATGTAGGTTAAGCGACGTTCTAGAAGGGGCTTATTCGGACCCCCTCTCGGGGCCCCTCTTCAACCAGCTATTCCAGAGAAGGCCTGAAATACGGCAAATAATATAAAATAATTATAAAAAATTTTAAAAAATAATTTATGAAAAAATCTGACTCACCTATTATAAAACATATCCCCGACTTTCTTGACTATTGCGAAGTTGAAAAAGGCCTCTCTTCAAACACTCAAAAAAACTACCACCGATACCTTCAGAAGTTCATTTCCTGGTTAAAAAGTACGAATAAAGAGGATTTACTGCCTCACCAGCTTAATTCCGAGCATATTTGGAATTACCGCCTATATTTAAGCCGTTTTAAGGGCGAAAAGGGCCAGGAACTCAAAAAGGTCACCCAGAACTACTATCTAATCGCTCTAAGAGCCCTTCTAGGCTATTTTACGGCCAAGGACATAGAATCACTCCCTGCGGACAAAATAGAGCTCCCCAGGGCTTCTGGGGCCGAAAAAACGGTCAAATTCCTCACCCTAGAGCAGATCGAGAAGCTTTTGGAGGCTGCTGACGGTAAAAAGCCCGAAGACATACGAGATCGGGCCATTTTAGAGACATTCTTTTCAACGGGCTTAAGAATCGCCGAACTGGTGGCTTTAAACCGCGAACAGTTCGCCAACATAAAAGATAAAAAGGATCTGGAACTCGGCATTATCGGCAAGGGCAAGCATCCCCGCACTGTCTACTTTTCAGAAAGAGCCCTAGGATGGATTAAAAAATATTTGGAAACCCGACAGGATAAAGACAAGGCTTTGTTTGTCCATTACCGCGCCAGGAAGGACGCTGATAACCGGCTGACAGCCCGTTCAATAGAAAGAATTGTCAAAAAATACGCCTTATTATCTGGCGTGCCGTTTTTCACTACTCCTCATACCCTACGTCATTCATATGCAACGGATTTATTGTCGCAAGGAGTTGATCTAAGAACCATCCAGGAATTCCTCGGTCACCGAAATATCGTCACAACCCAGATTTACACTCATGTAACAAATAAAAGATTAAGAGATGTCCATCGCCAATATCATTCCCTTGGTAAAGAATCAAAATAAATTATAAAAATTTTAGCAAAAAACAGTGGAATCGCTGTTTTTAATTACCCTGATTAAATGTCGCACAATATTACAGCAAAGCATCTAGTTCTGGTCCTATCCCCCTCCCGTAGTCGGTCTAGAAACTTTATTTCAGGAACAAATTCGGGCCTTTTTGAGGATGTCTCATAATACCTCTCGGTTGGGGCTGTTTTAAAAAAAAGATCTTAGTCCAAAATTTCTGTGAAATATCTTTTAATTACTTCTTGGGTTTTCAGATTCTCTTCAATAGAGAACTCTGGAACTCCTTGAATCTCCAATCCCAGAAAATCACTGTTGGCAAAGAAACCAAAAATCCTATCATCTTTACTTGCCTTTTCAAGAACTATTTCATGGGCCCTCGCGCTTTCCTGCTGGGTCACAAGCATTCCATCCAGCACGCCAAATTCTGTGATAATTATTCCCTTACAGCTGTCTCTCTCGGCTTGGGCAAGCCAGTATTTTAGAGCCAGTTCAACATATTCTGAATACTCTTCCAATGTCTTTTGTTCAACCGGCCACATGGGGCTAAACCCTATGTAGTCATATCCTGCGAATCGTCCTGGAGTCCCTTCAGCAACTGACCTAAAGAATTCATCGGTTAATTCTTGATTCAGTGGCAGACCAGCAGACCCCTCCGAGGTAATCTCGCCGTGGTAAACCTCTCTTACTTTGGGAAGTATCTCTTGCATCCACTCACTGGTCTTTGCCCCGAAAGCCTTCTCTGGCTCGCCCATTGGAGCGAAAAGTTCGACATTGTACTCTTCTGCCAACTCTGCATATTCAATGATTTTCGCGCTTAAAAGCTCTGTGTCATATTCCATCCCAAGAGGGGGATTCCAGGTTACCAGAGTCAGCGCAATTTTAAGGCCATTATTGTGAGCATCCTGAATGGCGCCGGTTATAATTTCTTTTTCGTCAGGAATGACTTCTTCAAGTTTTTTAACTAATCCAGGAGAGGATTGAAAATTCTCCCTAGCCCTTTCAAGCCACTCCTCGCCCTGAGTAGCAGGCGCCATAATGAAAATTGTATCTATCCCCATGTCCTTAAGTTTCTGGGCATTAGTGGCCAGATAATGCCGGTCCTGAAGTAACAAGGTGGGCGTCCAAATGCCTTTGTAAACTTGTACTTCAGTGGATGGCGCCGGGACTACTCCTTCTTCAATCTCTATTTTTCCCTTTTCTGGAACATAAATATTTCTCCAGATAAAAACCCCTCCCACGCCTAGACCAATTAAAACTATTAAGATAAGTAAGGTTCTGATGTTCATTATTCTATTCTACCAAAAAACTACCCAAATGGGCAGTAATACACTAACTGGGGGTATTGGACGACGTTCGGACCTGTTTTAAAAGTCCTTCTAATTACCCTGAACAAGCTCGTTTAATCTACGGTCATTAAAATAAAGGATGAATAATCCGATAGCAATAGAGATAACGAAACTCACCGTTGGATTTTCTGGAAATAGATAAATATCCATCAGACCCCAAACGCCACGCCATACAGCAACTATTCCAATTGCTAATAATAAAAGGCTAAAATTACTTCTCATATTTTTCATATTACCCTATTCTACCAAAAAATTACCCAAATGGACAGTAATACACTAACTGGGGGTATTGGACTATGTTCGGACCTATCTAGGTTCTTTGTTTTATAATCAGATAACCACCGAAAAGAATTAACCCCCCGCCCAAAAATGTAATTAATGAAACTGCTTCTCCTACGAATAATATTCCCCACAAAACCGCTCCTAAGGGCTCTAAATAACTCAACGCTCCTCCCTGTTGAGCTTTCACCTCTCGTAAACCATCAACAAATAAGGTTACTCCAATACCCACAACAAAAATCCCAATCAAAAAAACGATGGCTAACTTTAAAATGCCAAGGGAAATAATACTAGTGAAAGAAATAAATGGCAAAAGGAGTAAAACAGAAAGAAATATGTGCCAAAGAGTAATGGTGTCTGGTCTAAAGCGAGGAGAAAGCTCTTTCTTAAGAATGATTTCTGAAGCAAAGAATATTGCAGATAAGGTCCCCAAGGCTAAACCAACAAAATCTTTATTGTCAAAACTAAGCTCATTTGGTGATACTAAAATAATCAAACCGACTAGACAAAGCAGTAAAGCTAAAAGAGAGCTTTTTTCAATTTTCTCCTTCAAGAATATAAAAGCCAGAAAAACAAGAAAGAAAGGGGCTAAATAATGGGTTAAAATAGCGTTGGCGATAGTGGTAACCTTAATTGCTGAAAAAAATAAGGCGTTATTGATTGTGGTGGCTATCCCAAGTAAAGCTATAGCAAAAATACTTTTCTCTGGTTTTAAAAGTTCTTTAAATCTATTTTGGCATAGTATTTTTAAAGTAAGAAAAATAACCCCAGAAAAGCTGAAGGCCCAAAAAAAGGATATTCCGTCCAAAGGAATAAGTTTTACGAACAAGGGCGAGAAAGAAAAAATAATTACGGCTATGATAATTTTAAGATGTCCCTTTGACATAATTAAACCATTCTATCAAAAAACCGCCCTAATGGCGATTCTTTTTAAACTTCGGGCTAAATTTTGGCTACCTTCTTCCTTTTAATCTTTTTCTTTTACGAATACGGGCTAATTCTCTCTTAGAAGTAGATAACCTTTTTGAAATAGCAGATGCCGACCTCTTTATTAACAATATTTCTAAAGTAGATGTTTTATACAAAAGTTTCCAAAATTTGCGTTTTTGTAAATACCTTTTTATTTTATTTTCTAACCGAGGGATTGATTTGACTGTAAATAATCTATGTATTATTTCAACCCTCAAACGATTGAAATAATTTAGTTCTTTCATTAAAGATTTGTTTTCACATAGCATTGAAATATAATTAATCATTTGTCCAAGTGTAATTTTTTGGATATCTTTTTTAGTTAATGAATCAATAGAAAATTTTATTTTCCTCCCTTTATCATTAGCTAATTTGTTACATATTAATTCTTCATACCGTTTAATTATTGCTTGAAGCTGTCTTTCTAAAATTACAGCCATTAAAAAAATAACTTCAATATAATGTTGATTATTCATTAATTTAGCAATTCTTCTCTCGAAAATATTCCTTGTTTTAATGTAATCCTTGTGTTCCATTTGATAAAAATTTCTAACTTCGGGCTAAATTTTGATTATTTTTACCTTTCTACATCTTTATTCTACCAAAAAACCGCCTTCTTGGCGATTTTCTATCAATCTGCTATCTAAACAAAAGGAAGTCTATCTTTTGGATAAACTTCCTTGGCTTGACAGCGAGCACCTTTTATCAAGTTGTTAACCGTGGCGGCCTGGTTAGAATTCTCCCGCCCCTCATCTGAAAGGAGTCTTCAAAAGGAGTTAAAACTATCATCCTTCTCAAGATGAAATTTTTCCTTCTGTAAGGATAATTTCCGTAATAATCAAACCAGACTCTCATAAACCATGCTATTGATTCTTCTCTTCTGTGATGATCATGGGCGGGATCTATAATTACGATTTTCTCTTCATCCAGATCCAGGCCAGTAACTAAAGAATAATGGCCGTCATCTTCCAAAAACCAATCGACAACAACGGGTACTTTTTTATTTATACAATAGCCAAGATCAGAAATTTTACTATTATCCTTCACTATAAGCTGAAGATAGAAGTAATTGGCTACCTTAATAAACCCCCTTAAAGAAGTACCCCTTTCTCTGGTAGAGAGAGCTAAATCTGCTATTTCCCGCTCTTCGCAATCACCGACCTTAAAGTAGTTTAATAGCATTTTCACGCAGGCTGGGCCACAGAACCCCGAACTTTGACTAAAAGGTTTAAGCAATATTTCGTTTTTAACGGACATTTTTCCCTCCTCTTTTTATTTTAGTGTTTTCTTCTTACAATATTCTCTAAAAAAATCAAGCCCCTACCAAAAAACCGCCTAATTGGCGACTTCGTTTTTGATATCCCCTACCCTATTTGAAAATTTTGTCAAGAGTAGAGGTTAAAACAAAGAGCGGGTGGAGACGAACCTCTTCGTCTATCATCCACCCGCATATTTGTTCCAAGTAATGGATTGAAATCTTGGCACCGACTCTTAGGCTTTATCCATCACAACAACCTCTATTATCTGATCCTTTGGTCCCACCTCACGCTCGATCCATGCAACCTTAAATCCTTTACATACCGTCAGAGTTTTCTCTTTCGCTTCTGGGAATTCATCTCTCACGGAAACCCAGAAAGCCCCACGCATAGCATCCTCTCTCAGTTCGGCAAGCGCTACCGATCTCTTCAGCTGCTCCATCTTCTTTTCCGCCTCGAGGACATCGGTAAGCACGGGTTCTTCCGGGAATTCGAGCAGGATTTTTTTGACACTTCCTGCGAATGCCTTCTTGGCTGTCTTGGTTGCCTCAGCGGTCTTGCGCCAAAGCGTGAAGAGTTTCTTCAGCTCCTCGCTCATCTCGCCGACAAGGTGGTCCGTTTTAGGGTCCATCTCATACTCGGGATCAACAAGGTCTCCTTCCCTGATCTGTGCCAGTTCTTTTTCGATCCATCTGTGAAACATGTTTCCCTCCTTTTATCTTTTTTTTGTCGCTCAGGACCGTATCTTTTCTTCTATTTTTTATACCTCCAAAGAACTAAAATATCCTACTCTATTAGGATACTCACGAGGGCGAAGCAGCCGAAACTGCCGACCGAAGGCATTATCGAGACAAAAGAATCGAAAATGCCAGCCACTATCATTCCCCTGGTCTTCCTTAAAACAGAAGAGACAAGGAATAGCAAGGAAACCGCGGCGAGTACGCCAGATAGTTCCTGGAAAAAGCAGGTAATACTGACGCCAGTCTTCTGGTATCTCCTCTTGGTGCTTAAGCAGATATTCTGCCTGACGCTGACCAAAATTAACCTGCATTTCCTTGGCGCATTTAATCACCTCTTCACCTGAGATGCAATCTTCTTCTCCGGAGAGAAAAAAGTTAAGCGCAAGCTGATTGACTGGAAGAGGAATCATCTCGCTCGCATCCTCAATGAGTTTCCATCCATTTTTTCGGTTATCGTGCCGAAAAGATTCGCCCAATTTCTCGTCGGACACTTTCTGCGTCATTAACGATACCTCCTTCCTTATTTAATTTATCGTCTATTATATACTTCAATTAACTTTTTGTCAATGCTTTCTGTTCAGAACAAACGCCCTCTTGGCGATTTCCTGAAACTAACTCCCTCGAATAGACGACATTCGAACCTCTCTGCTGTAATAAAAAGCACCGTTTAAGGCACGGTGCAGCCTTTTTGCCTTGTCTTTGCTTATCCCACCGATTAGTTATCAATTGAACTCTTATGTTTATCGAATATTTCCTCTATCTCCTGAGCTTCCTCGGCCAAAAGCTCCATTATTCTTTCATTGCTGCTACTATAAACTTCATGGCCAGAAACATTCTCAAGGGTGAATACATTCTCTGTATTCATTGGGAAAACATAGACCTGTCCCGCTGTTATTGAGTGCGGAACGCCGTCGGCAACCCTCAGTCCCACTTCAGCTGCAACCTTCTTTGCTAGCTCCAAGTATTCTTTAGGGATACTTACCACTGCCCAGCTCATATCCTGCCAATCAATCACATGGAAAATAAATTCGTCATTCTTGGGAGTGCCAGGTTCAAAATAAAAATATTCAAGCTTCACTACAAATAACCTGACTCCTATCCTCGGCGGGATAATCGTGCCTGCAAGATGCACGAGTCTTTCATTGTTGGCAAGTCTCTGAATTTCCTCATCAGTCACCTCCGTGGCATCTGGGTATCTTTCGAACATTTCTCACCTCCGAATATTCTTGCTTTACTTTATCAACTTTTGAAAGAAAGCAATAAAACAATACCGCATTGCTGTGGTATTGTCAATAATTACCTGCCCCAAATGGGCGGTATTAGAATTTGCTTTAATCGTATTTTATCGCAAAATATAAGATTAAAATCGTAATAATTAGACTTATTAACTAAACTGGCGGTTTTTTAGTTTTGATATCCTATCTGATTATACCGTATAATCCAGTTACAGGATCTAAGAATAAGAAGTTTTCTAAAGGAAAATACGAAAGCAAACTAAAGGCGGCAACCGCAACAACTGTAAAGCAAAGAGCTAAAATCTTGTATTTTGAAAAATCTCTTTGCCAAACCAAAATTTTATAGCTGGTTATATATCCGATAACAATAGCTAAAACAAAAATAAATATATCTAAAAATAAGTTATGTTCGGTAAAAACAGTATAGCCATAAAATAAAACAATAATAAAAATCGGTATTATATAGATTTCTTTGGCCTTGGCAAGGAAAAAGTTATTTTGATTTTTTCCATAAGAAAAATACTCAAATATTCCAAAAATAAAAGCTGGCCAGAATGCAATCTTTAAATGTTCCCAAGTGCTTTCGTTAACTGCGGCAAATAAAGCCACTGGTTTCAAAAAGCCACTAAGTTCATAGGTGAAATGTAAAAACGAACCGACTATAACTGTAAAAATTATTCCTCCAATATGATAATAAAATATTTTTTTATTCATTTTTTCCTCATTAACTTTAGGCTAAATTTTGATTATTTTATTTTGAGTTAAAAAATCTCTAACAGTCTCGAATATCTTTTTATGTCCCTCTGAATTTGG
>Ga0209427_10000242_pt1 | contig 54893 bp, 56 predicted proteins | sample DeeMarSWOR136_30_FD_187465 | JGI IMG/M metagenome (GOLD analysis project Ga0209427, IMG submission 187465) | Marine sediment microbial communities from White Oak River estuary, North Carolina - WOR-1-36_30 (SPAdes) (version 2) | ecosystem: Environmental > Aquatic > Marine > Intertidal zone >...
AGTCTCAGGAGCGTGATAGACTTGAGCACCTGCTTTTGCCCCTTTCAACGCTCTTCGTCCCCATATTCTTCCTTCACATGGGCATGCAGGTAGATCTGATGGCTCTCTTCTCGGTCAAGGCTATTGTGGTTGGGGTCGTCTTGGCTGGAGCCGCTGTAGTCGGAAAGATGGCCTGTGCAGGGGGAGTATTTTCGAGGAATGAGAGGTTGGATCGATGGACAGTGGCCCTGGGTATGGTTCCGCGGGGTGAGGTGGGCCTGATTTTTGCGGCGCTCGGGAACCAGTTGCGGGTGAACGGTCAACCATTATTGGATCCGGCTCTCTATGCTGCCATCATTGTGATGGTTATTGTTACCACCGCCATGACCCCTCCGCTCCTCAACTACAGGCTATCCAGATCCATGAGAGGATGATGATTATCCATTTGCCCATTAAATCGTTAACTTATCCCTACCTGTACTCCGATGTGCCTATTTTACCCCTTATCATAGGAGCCATGGCTGAGTCCGGGAATTTCTCCAGGAATATGCGGTAATTGTTCAGGGCCTCCTCCCGCTTGCCGAGCTTTTCGTAACACCGGGCTATATTAAGATACCCCCAGGGTTGGAGAAAGCTCTCCCCCTTGGCAACGAGGCTTTGGAACGAATCCAAAGCCCTTTGGTAATCCCCTTGTCCTTCATAGGCATAGCCCAAGTTTTGCAAGGCCAAAAGTCGGTACAGCCCTTCTCGTGGTTCGTTATCCAGAAATTTGCGATACGTTTCCACCGCCTTCTCATACTGTTTTAAGTTCAACAACCCTTGCCCCAATTGTAATTGAGCTAACTGAAAGGCATCTGTATGCGGATATTCCCTTTGGATCCGTTCAAATTCATCTATGGCCTCTTGATAGCCTTTCGAAGAGGTGTCCTCTGCGGACATCAATATCTCCGAAACACGATAGAATGAGTTAAGCGCCTCGATCTCTCTGTTTCTCGCCCTTATACGCCAAAAGACCAACGAGACCACTACCAGTGCGCCTATGATGATACCGATGAGAATAAGTTTCAGATTTTCCATCGTCCACGAGATCATCCTGGCCGTAGTGGAAATAAACTCGTCGGGCTCCTTCAATTTCTTTTTGGAAATTCGCCTTCTTCTTGCCACTGTTCATCCCTCCAACGATCACCTTGACTTCCTCTAATACATCTAAATCAACTATTTTGTCAATAATTTCCTCGATCCCCTTCGGTTCCAGAAACCACCTATAGTTTGATCCCGGTACATCGGGGGACTTCACGGACGAACAGTCAAAGAAACAAAAATCCCCAAGAAGACCAAGGACCCGTCAAATTGACCTTGACTAACGAGGTGATTTGACCTACGTTTTTGAGGGAGTTCTATCAAAGGGTGGCCAATGGAAGAGGAAAGCAATATCGCCACTGAGACTCTGGCCGAGCTGTACATAAAGGGGGAGAATATTGCAGAGGCTTTCAAGATCTACCAACAACTCCTCAAACAGAATCCAACCAGTATCAGATTCAAGGAGAAGGTGAGGGAGCTGGAATTGCGCTTGAGGGAATCGAGAGACGTCTCCTCAGGAGGAGAATCTCCAACGAAGCCAAAAATGAACATTGAACGTGCCATTGGGGAGCTTAAGGAATGGCTCAACCGGATTAAACAGGCCAGGAAGAGATCATGGTAAGAGGGATTCCGGTACCAAGAATGGGACAAGAAAGGATCAGTCGTATAAAAAAAGTCTTGAGGGAAGATCATCTAGATGGGATTTTGATCACCAGCTTGGAGAATATCCATTACCTGAGCGGATTTACGGGGAGCGATGCCGCCCTGGTGGTGACCGAAACCAAAGGGTATTTTTTAGCCGATTCTCGTTATACAACTCAGGCCAGGGAAGAGGTGTCGGGATTTGAAGTCATCGAATATAAGAAGAAAATCGAGGGATTATCCGATCTCTTGAATGACTTGGGATTGAAGGGAATAGGTTTCGAGCCCCAAAATTTAACCTACGGGGCTCATAAAGAACTCGCTGAGAAGGTAAGGAGAGGTGAACTCATTCCCCTCAGTGAACGAATAAAGAACATCAGAGTGGTGAAGGATGATGAGGAGATAGGGCGAATAAAGAGGACCATTGATATCGCTTCCAAGAGCCTTAAGGAGAATATATGGAGGATAAAGCCTGGTACCCGGGAAAACGAGATCGCATTGGAATTGGAATTTTCCATGAGGCGTAACGGTGCCGATGGTATCTCCTTCGATACTATCGTTATCTCTGGAGCTCGTTCCGCCCTTCCCCACGGCAAACCCAGCGAGAAAAGGATAGATGAAGGCGAGTTCATCATCGTGGATTTCGGGAGTCAGTGTGGAGGCTATTATTCCGATGAAACCTGCACCTTTTTTTGTGGGAAGCCGAGTCGTCGCCAGAAAGAGGTTTACCAAATCGTTAAGGATGCTCACGATAGGACGATTGCCTCCGTCCGTCCCGGGAGAAGAGCAATGGAGCTCGATGCCATCGCCCGCGGTTGGATCAAGGATGCCGGATACGGAGCCCATTTTGGCCACATGACCGGCCATGGGGTTGGGCTAGCCGTCCATGAGAACCCGGTAATAGGCCCCGAAAGTGAGGATGTTGTGGAGGAAGGGATGATATTTACTGTCGAGCCGGGGATTTACATACCCGGATGGGGTGGAGTGAGGATTGAGGATATGGTATTAGTAACGGGAAATGGATGCGATGTCCTTACTAATCTCTCCAAGGAGATTGAGATTATTGAGTGAATTAAGGGGAAAAAGCCATGCCCACGACATCTGAATTTCGGAAAGGGCTCAAGATCGAAATGAACGGAGAACCCTTCATTATCGTCGATTTCCTCCATGTGAAACCCGGAAAAGGCGGAGCTTTCGTGCGGACAAAGCTCAAGAGTTTGCTAACGGGGAACATCTTGGAACACACATTTAGGTCTGGGGAAAGGGTGAAAAGCCCCGACATTGAGGAGAAGGAGGTACAATATCTTTATCATGATGAAGAAAATTACTACTTCATGGATAAGGAATCGTACTGGCAATTCGAATTGACCCAGGATCAACTGGGCAATAGTAAGGATTTCCTCCGGGATAATATTACCCTGACCGTGCTTTTTCACAACAACAATCCAGTGGGTGTACAACTTCCCACATTTGTAGAGCTTCGCATCGACCGAACGGAACCGGGCGTCCGAGGGGATACGGCCACTGGAGGAACAAAACCGGCGAAATTGGAAACGGGGGCGGTGGTTCAGGTGCCGTTATTCCTTGAGGAAGGGGATATCATCAAGATCGATACTCGCACAGGTGAGTACATTGAGAGGGTTACAAAATAACCCCATCGTGACTCTAAGAAAACTCGCTCTTCGCTGGTCAAAACCTTTTTTCGACCATTCTAGAGTCCGCTTCACTACAAATTCAAAAACTCGCCCTTTGGCCTCAAACATTGAATTTGCGGCCGTTTCGCTTCACTAAGAATGGTTACCGAAAAAATCTTAATTCGCGCTCAGAGCTCGTTTCCTCAGTTCTTGAGATATTTCGTAAATTTTCCTTGACAAGACCCGTGAAATTCCATAATGTAAAAATGGTTTTACGCGGGCGTAACTCAGTGGTAGAGTGTCAGCTTCCCAAGCTGAAAGTCACGGGTTCAAATCCCGCCGCCCGCTCCAGGAATAATTTAATAATTTCAAATAATTACAAAATTCAACATCCTAAAAGTACCGTCTGTGAAACGTCTACAGACGGTATTTATTTTATATTTACATAATTATATTCTGTAAAATTTCTAAGAAATTTTTTAGAATGTGATTGTGATAGAGAGGAGGAAATTATGCCAGGACCTGGTGCGTTTCTCGTGGGTGAAGAAGAAAGAAGGGAAGTGGAAGATGTTCTGGAAAGCGGGTACCTATCCAGATACGGCCGGGAGGATGATCCTCGTTTCAAGAGAAAAGTCGTGACCCTGGAGCGGGAGTTTGCCCGCAGGTGGGAGGTCAAATACTGCGTTGCAGTAAACGGTGGTACGAGCTCCATTATGGCCTCTCTAGTCGCACTTGGAGTTGGCCCGGGTGTTGAGGTGTTGGTCCCAGGGTATACCTTTATAGCTTCTATCTCAGCAATTATCTTGGTAAGTGGTACACCTGTGTTAACCGAGGTGGATGAGTCTCTGACAATGGATCCGGATGATATTGAAAAAAAGATCACAGAAAACACGAAGGTAATCATGCCTGTCCACATGTTGGGAAATCCGGCCGATATGGATCGAATAATGGCTCTTGCCAAAAAGCATCACTTATTCGTCCTTGAAGATGTATGTCAAGGGTTAGGGGCAACGTATAAGGGGAAGCCTCTTGGTTCGATCGGCCATGTGGGAGCGTTTTCTCTGAATATCAACAAAACCATTACTTGTGGTGATGGTGGCATAGTCATAACGAATGATAAGGATTATTATGAAAGAGCGTTTGGCTTTCATGATCAGGGGCACAAACCTTTAAGAATGGGGGTTGAGATAGGAAAGCGGTCTATAATTGGCATGAATTTGAGGATGCATGAGCTGAGTGCAGCATTTGCCAATGCACAGTTGAACAAACTTGATAACATCCTGAATTTGTTAAGAGAAAAGAAAGGGAAGTTCAAAAAGATCGTCTCGGATGCTAATATAAAGAATATGCATTTTAGAAAGATCAACGATCCCGGAGAGTGCAATACGTTATTTACTGTGATTTTTGAAGATAAAGAGCCAGCCGAAAGCGTGGCAAAGGCACTGGGAACAATAACCGTATCTGGAAGTAGTTGGCATGTTTACAACAACATGGAACAGTTATTAGCCTGGACGGATAGAGAGGGGAATAATCCCTATCAAAAACACATGTTGCCTCAGACAGACGATATTCTTGATCGAACGATAAATATCAGTGTGGGCGTTGTAGACCCGGGACTTGGAGCGGGTTTTGGAATTAATATCCTCTCAAGCGATGAGGAGATAGAACAAAAAGCGGAGCAGTTTGTAAAAACTGTGAAGAATGTTGTGGGATAACAAGCATGCTGGATATAAGAGTGAGACAGTAAACGAAAGAAAAAAGGGTTTTTAGGAACTGTTCACAATTCTTTTTACGTGGGAAACCAGGTAGATTACCTGATAGATACTAAAGTGGGATCAATCTCCGTTGTTGCTTCTCTGGTCGGTCAGCGGCTCGTCCCGAAAAAATCTCGTGTTAGACTACAGTTTATTCCTCATGGAACCAGGTCGTTTCCGAAAGAAGCTGGTCTTAGGTGGTCTTCGTATCGAAAAGAGGGTTATCATGAATAATCAACAGTCACTTCGAATCGGTATAGGACTTCTCGGTTACTCTGGCGTCGGCAAAGCCCACATCAATGCCCTTAAAAAAGTTGGTTACATATTCTGGCCTGCACCGACGGATATTTCTCTCGTCTCCTTGGCAGGGCGAGATGAGGCCAGAGTTCAAGAGGCCCGGCACCGCTACGGCTTTAGCAAAACAGTGACCGACTGGCGCCAACTCGTCAACGACGATGAGGTTGACCTCCTTATCAACTGTACACCGAATCAACTGCATGCCGAACCATGCGTGACAGCAGTCCGAAATGACAAACATGTATTGTGCGAAAAGCCTTTGGCTCGCAATGCTATCGAAGCCGAAACCATGTTCGAGGAGGCGTTGAAGGCCGGAGTAAAGCACATGGTATCTTTCAACTATCGTTTTATCCCCGCTGTTCTTTTGGCCCGTGAACTCATCAGCAACGGAGAACTTGGTACCCTTTATCACTTTCGCGCCCGCTACTGCGACGATTCCCTTTTAAATCCCAATGCGCTCTTCAGCTGGCGACAGGATGTACGACTGGCCGGCAGCGGCGCTGTGGGGGATTTGGGGGCCCACATCATCGACCTGGCTCGATTTCTGGTAGGGGAGCCGACATGTGTAACCGCACGCACTCGCACTTTTATTCACGAGCGACCCGGTGCCGCCGAACATACAGAACAACACCGGGTGTCGGTTGATGACGCCTTCGAAGCCGTGTTTGAGTTTCACAACGGAGCATTTGGCACTCTGGAGGCCTCCACCTTTTGCGCTGGTCGCAAGAATTTCCTTTACTTCGAAGTAAACGGTTCTAAGGGAACTCTGGAGTTTAACCTGGAGCGGCTCAACGAATTGCGGGTTTATATTCGCAAGGAGACAGCGTCAGTGATCGACGGGATACGGGATGTTCTGGTCACCGATACTTCTCACCCCTACGGGGGTCGCTGGTGGCCGCCTGGGCATATCCTGGGTTGGGAACATACCTTTGTACATCAGCTTCACCATATGCTCCAGGCTATCGCATACGACGAAGAAATTGGGCCTCTGGGGGCTACCTTTGAAGATGGCTATCGGAATGCTATTATCTGCGATGCGCTGCTAAAATCTGCTGAAACGGGACAGGCGATAACCATTGCCTATTGAGTCGCAGCATAAGAATAAGGAGGTGATGATACCATGTTAGCTGCTGTTTTTGAAAGTGAGGGGAAACTTGTACTTAAAGAAAGACCTGTCCCAAAGGTGACAAAAACTACAGACGTCCTGATCAAAGTTACGGGAGTTGGGATATGCGGTACAGATTTACATATCCTTCAGGTGCCACCCGCTCACCCTGCCAAAAAAGGGATCATTCAGGGACATGAGTTTACAGGAATCGTTGCCGAAAAGGGAAGCGATGTTAAGGGATTTACGACAGGTGATCATGTGTTAATCGATCCTCATCCGGGATGCGGGCAGTGTGAAATGTGCAGGAAGGGGTTTCCTGATAGATGTATACCACTAATAGAAGCTTCGGACGAGCCAGGCCATCCTGCGACAATAGGTATATTTTCAGACGGGGCAATGGCAAGCTATGCAGTTGTTCCACATTATGCTCTGTACAAAGTTGACCCCAAAGTTCCGTCACATTTAGCTGCTCTGGCAGAACCGCTAGCGTGTGTGCTTAGTGCTTCCAGGAAACTTGATGTCCAACCTGGAGATTCGGCTGTGGTTCTTGGCGCAGGGCCCATTGGGCTTTTGTTTACTGCTGTATTGAAGAAATCAGGAGCATCTCAGGTTATCGTTTCAGAACCCTCAGACTACAGACGAAATGTGGCGCTCGAGATCGGAGCGACAAGAGTAGTCAATCCTCTCAAAAAAGACCTGCACAACATTGTCGTGGAACAGACCAGGGGAATCGGGGCTGATATTGTCGTTGAAGCATACGGGCCGCTTCTGGTAGAAGCTATCAACCTGGCAAGATGTAATGGAGTCGTCTTGCAGTTTGGGCATGATGAGCTTGCTGAACCAAAGGTTCCTCTGCGAGAGATCGTAAAGAAAGAACTGACAATTCATGGCGGATTTATAGGTCGATTCAGTTTTGATAAGGTTGCCAGAATCTTAGAAGGTGGCGATATGCCGCTTGAGAAAATAGCCTCTCACAGAATGCCATTGAAGGACGTCCACAAAGGTTTGGAACTGTTAAGAAAGCAGCAGGCATTGAAAATTATTTTGGAGCCAGAAGAATAGGTACAGAAGACGAACTATCTCGCAGAGCAAATGGTAAATTATTTCCTATATGTTTTTCACTTCAAAGCGGGATTGGATGAAATAGCAGGGATGGCATGAAACGCCGAAGACTTCAGATATGAGGCAATGAAATAGGCTTCAAGCGGCACGGCTGTCTCAAGAAAACGACATGCTGTACATCCTTTGGCAATTGTATATGCGCAGACCTGTTGCGTTCTTGTAAACCGTTCGTAACAGTGCTGGAACAGAGCGTGGTATATGTGTTATGGGCATTGAGAGATTTGCCGTCACTCTTGAAAATCCTTTGTAAACTCAAGCCTTGTAGTTCAACAGAATTCCGTAAAACCTAATTTTTTAACTCTCAGAAATACGTGATCTTCCCTTCCCACATGGACTCGAACAAGGCCAAACATTGTTCCTTAGACATTGGCCGGGGGTTGTTGATTCGCGGGTAGCGGGCGATGCAAACCTGCGCCATCTTGGGGATATCCTCCTGCTTGAACCCCATCTCTTTCAGGCTCAGTGGCATCTTAACGTCTGCCATGAGGTTGTAGACCAGCCCAACGGCTTGCTGGGCTCCTGCCCGCGTGGATAGGGATTCTATTCGCTCACCCATGGCCCGAGCAATGAGTGCCTGTTTCTCCTCGATCATTGGAACGTTGAACGCCATGCTGTATGGTAGTCCCATACCGCAGCCAATCCCATGCGTCAAGGGTTGGACCATGGACAGTGCGTAAGAGATACTGTGGGAATACAACGCTCCAGTGTTGTCCATGGACATCATCGACATGGTGGCCGCCACCGCCATGTAGTAGCGGGCCTCTATGTCTTGTCCATCGAACGTAGCTCGGCGAAGGTACTTGGCAATGAGCTCAACACCGGCAAAGCCCAATGAATCAGAGAGAGGGTTGGCAAGCTTGTTCATCAGGCTATCGATGGCATGGGAAAGGGCATCCATGCCTGTGGAAGCAGTTACATTTGGTGGCATGGACACCGTGAGTCCAGGGTCAATGATGGCGATCTCGGCATAGGCGTATGGTGTGCCAAAAAAATATTTGTCATTGCCCTTCGAGACCACGAGGTATTTGGAGACCTCGCTCCCCGTTCCCGCTGTGGTGGGGATGAGGATCTTTTTTAAAGCTGGTTTGTTGACCGCTTGTTTCTTCATTATTTCAAAGGGCTTCTGCCGGTTGGTGGCGGCGATGGAGGTCAGTTTGGCCATATCCATTGAGCTGCCTCCGCCTAGACCGACAACGAGGTCAAACTGTGTCTTGCATACAATTTCGTAGAGCGCATCGGCGGTCTCAATGTGCGGTTCAGGGTCTACCTGTGCGAAGACCTCTACCGTCAACCCCTCCTTTTCCATCTCTTCCTTGACGAGTTCAACGTAACCTAATTGTGCCATAACCTCGTCTGTCACCAGGAGCGCTTGCTTCCCGCCAAGCTTCTTGGCCTGCTCTCCCACCTTTCTAACCGTGTTAAAGCCGAAGAGAACGTTATTAGGTGGAAGAGTGCCAGCGGTCTGAAATACGAATTCACGCCTTAGATGTGTGGGAATCTCAAAATCCAATTGTACCTGTGCCATACTACACCCCCTTTCTGGGATTTGGGCCTCGTTGCCCGTTAACTGTAGGCTCTTCCTTTTCTATGATGCTTTTCAGTTTGCCTCGATCGTCTCTATCCTTAACAAAGCAACAAGCGACTATCTCATCGGCTTGATCTTCGAACTATCCCTTTCAGGCAGCCTTACCCTCAGGTCCCGGCTCAGCGATTTCCACAATGATCGCCGGTGTATCGACGTAGGCCCATTTAACCCCTGTACGCTCCCCGCTCATAATCGGCTCGGTCCCAACTTCCTTACTCACCAACAAAGCAATGTAGATGATTTTTCCCCTCTCGTGCTTCATCATTTCCTTGACAACAGCTTGGGTGAAGGAGAAAGCAGCTCTTGAGCAACACGTTCGAGTTCATCAATCGATCGGCTCGCGATCATCAAATCCGATCCAGCTCCAGCAAGGGCGCGGGCAATGCCATGCCCCAATCCTCGTCCGGCTCCCGTAACAATGCTCACCTTCCCATGGAGGGAAAATAAGTCTTTTGAGCGTCTCACGGTTAAAAGGCTCCCTCGCAAATGTGTTACATTCAATCGATAGGATAGAGCAGATACTTCAATCCTACTCCCTTTTCGAAAAGTCGAAATACCTCCTCCCACTGATCGAGGGGAAACTCTCTGGAGACCAACGAAACGAGGTTCACTTTTCGGTCTCTCAATAAATCTATCGCTTTCTCCCACGTTCTTCGATTATGGGTGAATGACCCTTTGATATGGACTTCCTTGAAAGTTACGTCGTCATAATTCAGCTCGATGGACCGCCCGAAGAGCCCCACTTGAACGATCTCCCCTCCCTTGCGCACACCTTGCAGGCAGTCGCTTAGTGCACCTGGAGCCCCAGAACATTCAAAAGTCGCATCTACTCCCATACCCCTGGTGAGGTCATAGATAAGAGGATGGGGATCTTGTTGGTCAATCTGAACGCAATAATCTGCGCCAACGCACTTCGCTAATTTGAGCCTTTCCTCATCTCGCTGGGCACCTGAGACGACGACCGTCGCTCCCATGGCCTTTGCTACCTGGAGGACCAACAGGCCAATGGGACCTGGTCCCGTGACAAGCACCGTTTTTCCTGGCTCGATGGAGCTCCTTTCCATCACCGCATGTATGGCGCAAGCCAAGGGCTCGCAAAGTGCTCCTTCTTGAAATGAAACATGATCAGGGAGTTTGTGGAGACCATCCTGACGAGCGACCACAAGGGATGTGAAGGCGCCATCCCTTCCAGATCCAAAGGCCTGTCTTTTTTCACATCGCTGTGTCTGGCCCGAACTGCAGAATTCACAAACCCTGCAGAAATGGGCAGGAGATTCCACGGCAACCCTATCCCCCACTTCCCATCCTTGGACGTTGGGGCCTAACTCCGATATGACTCCGGAGAACTCGTGCCCCAAGGTAACTGGAGGCTGGGCCTTAGGATAGAGATCGTGGAGAATGTGGATATCCGTCCCACAAACACCTGCGTATTGGACCTCTACGATCACCTCCCCTTCTGCAGGGCGGGGCGCATCAACATTCACCAGGTCCACATGACCAGGTCCTCGGCGGAGCTTTCGTAAGGCTTTCATGGTTTGGCCAATTCTTTTTCGACTCGCAACTTCAAATAGAATAGAACGGGGAGAGAATTCTCCAGAAAATGATTTTTCCCCGTTCACTTCCCTTCCCGGGTGGAGAATCCTTGAGTTTTTGCATAACACAGTAGGATTCAAAGTCAAACTTTTTTTAAATTTGGCTTAAACTTTTTAGCATTTGCTGTTCTTTTCCGATCTCCTTGGGAGTTTATCCGCCGTCATCTCTCCTGCACCCCTGCGATCTCGATTCTATAATTAACGGATTACCCTTAACTACTATTCTGATTTATGTCAACTTTCATCAGGCATTTCTCTGAGAGTGGGAGAGTCGCCTCCTGTATATAGAGGATGTCTGAATCAAACTCGCGATAGGAACTTTAGCCAACATTGCGGAATAGAGCAAATTAGCGGGGCTAAACATTTCTCATTAAAGACGATATGAGATACCTCGTTGTGGTTTTTATGTTGACAACATTTCGAGATCGGGGGTAAACTAGCTTCGTTTTCGCTTCGAGCAAAGCCAGGTATATTTAGAGTCTTGGGGAAGAAATGAGGTTTAAGATGTGCTCTCCTATCTCTCAATAGAACGTTATCTGTTCTGTTGGGAGTCTGTGACGGTACCTCGAACAATTAACCTCTATGACTTACCCTGCTTTCTTGCAGTTTTCGGGTGCTTATCACGAGTGCCCAATGTCGTTTAGGGCAAGAAAGCAAAGACCAGTTTTTCTTCTACGACACCACTTCTGCCCTTTTGCCTCGAATATCGAGAAGCATCTACGTAACAGAACTCTGAGAGCTTCAGCCTATGCTTAATGGAAGAACATCTAAGGAAAACCCTCGGGAAAGGGGGTGATAACCAAAATAGCAGGCTAGATTAATTTCTCCAAAGATCATCCAAAATTAATGTAAATGTGTAGGAGGGGAGATGATCATGTCAAAGAAGGAAAAGTCTGTTAAGGTTACGGTAACTGCGGTTATTTTGGCCATGATGATTTTCGCTTTTAGCTCTGTGCTGGTCGGGCAAACAAGTGGCCAGAAGCGGTTCCAAGCCGTTGAAATCACCGTGTTTACCCAACCTCCGCCCTTTATTGCCAAGCCCGTCCAGATGTTCAGAGCTGACTGGACAAAAAAGACCGGTGGGACGGTAAAATTGATCACAGCACCTTGGGCAGAGCTATATCCGAAGATGTTCTCGTCCTTCTCCATGGGGGTGAAAAAGTATGATATCATCATCTTCCCAGCAGCCTGGTTGGGGGACTTTGCAGGCAATAACTTTCTAGTTCCTCTGGACGATTTCATCAAGAGAGACAAACAACTAGCATGGGAAGATATACTGCCAGTTTACCGGGAAAGAATTTCCTCATATGGAGGCAAGATTTGGGCTATCCCCCTGGATGGTGATAACCACATCTTCTACTATCGCCAAGACGCCATAGGGAATCCCGAGTACCAGAAGAAGTTTAAAGCGAAGTATGGATACGAACTGGCACCTCCAAAGACCTGGAAACAGCACAGGGATATAGCAGAGTTCTTTAACGGTTGGGATTGGGATGGCGACGGCAGGCCCGAATATGGCATTGTGGAGGCCATGCGGAAGGACGACCAAGCATACTGGACATTCTTCTCTCGTGCGGCAGCTTATGTAAGCATACCTGGCCAACCCGGCGGCCTTTTCTTCAACCCTGAGACTATGGAGCCCTTGATAAACAGCCCTGGTCATGTTAAGGCACTCGAAGATTGGAAAAGCCTGATAGAGCTTGGTGTCCCAGGTGTCGTGAATATGGACTCCGGCGAGATACGAACTGTGTTTACTGTCGGAGAGGCGGCTATGGCCATAGACTGGGGAGACATTGGAGTCATGGCAGATACGAGCCTTGAGAGCAAGGTGAAGGGGAACTGCGGCTACAGTATCATGCCCGGGACGACGAAAGTCTGGGACTACAAGAAGAAGAAATGGGTAGAATTCCCTGGAGGGAATCAGGCGCCTTATCTTGCTTTTGGGGGTTGGATAGCTGCAATTGATGCCAAGAGCGATCACATCGAAGCAGCCTATGACTTCATCTCCTTCCTGGGTAACCCAAGAAACAGCTACATCAATGTGACGACACCCGAGACAGGCTTTAACCCGTGTAGGAAGTCCCATTTCGAGCAATTGGCCGGCTGGTACGGGTATGGATTTGTGCATCCAGAAGATTACTTAGGAGCCATAGAGGCAACCATTGCACATCCCAACGTCCAACCCGATTTGAGGATTCCTGGTGCAGCTCGCTACTTTGAGGCACTCGATGTACAGCTCGCCATGGCGCTCGCAGGCAGTAAAACTCCCAAAGAGGCGCTGGACACTGCATACAAAGAATGGGAGCGGATCACTGCGGACATTGGTAAGGATGCCCAGTTAAAGGCCTATCGAGCTTCCCTGGGGTTACCCATCAAGTAGTCAAGCAAAGTGAGCTGTAGGCATGTCCCCGGTGACTTGGCATAATTCCCAAAGTTCCCGGGGACATGCCGCTATTGGAGAAAGGCAGCATAGGAAAACTATATGAAGAAGATATTGAGCTTATTTTCCGGGAAACGGGCAGGCAGATCATTCCTTACTCCTACAGTACTCGTTCTTTTTGCTTTAACTACATTTCCATTCTTGTTCTCCCTTTGGCTAACGCTCAGTAAGGTATCTTTTGTTGGTGGTTTAAGCATACATTTCATTGGCCTCCGTAATTGGGCAAGGCTGTTTGCCGACGAGCGCTCCTGGAACGCCTTATCGAATACCCTCTTAATCGTAGTGATAGCGGTAACTGTTGAGTATGTCCTGGGTCTGGGGTTAGCTCTACTGCTCAGTAACCCCAAAATCAAAGGGAGAAGTTTTTTTAGACTCCTGTTTCTCACCCCAATGATGCTGGCACCTATTGCAGTTGGGTATATGGGTCGGATGATGTTCAACTATACCCGCGGGCCGGTCAACCATATATTCCCCTATCTTGGGCTTCCCGCTTTGGGGTGGCTGACGGACTCAGGGACGGCGATATATTCCATTATCATTATGGATATCTGGCAGTGGACACCTCTTATGTTCCTCATCTTATTTGCGGGGCTAGAGACCATCCCCTCAGGTTTTTTCGAGGCAGCGAGGGTAGACGGCGCCTCCCGCTGGCAACTATTCAGGCACATTATATTCCCCTTACTCGCTCCTGCGTCTATTGTCGCTATACTCATCAGGGTTCTCGAGACATTCAAGATAATAGATACGATATATATTATGACTGGTGGCGGCCCTGGCATAAGTACCGAAAGTATGACTTTGTTCGGGTATAGCTTAGGTTTGACCGCCTTCGATCTAGCATATGGTTCTACAATAGCCTTTAGCTTGTTTATTATGGTCTTAGTGATCTCCATTGTTCTCTTATTGATGACGAGACGTTTTCAGGAGCTGGCTGTGCAATGAGAGTAGAAGGTAAGGAAAAGCTGCTGAAGATCCTTACATACACCTTACTTGTCAGTTGGGCAATGTTTGCTCTATTCCCTACCTATTGGACGATAACTACCTCCTTCAAGGAGAAACTAGATGTCTTCCTTGGCCCGAAATATGTTCCCTGGGCAGATTTTAAACCAGTGCTAAAATGGTGGAAAAGAATATTTACCGTAGAGCGCAGTGAGGTAATTCGACCCTTCAAAAATAGCATAATTATTGCAACCATTAGCTCGCTGATTGCCATGTTGTTGGGCACGATGGCAGCTTACGGGTTGACCCGATTTCGGTTTAAGCTTGGCCGCCTGGGCAACCAAGATATACTCGTCTGGATAATCTCCCAAAGGATGATGCCGCCAATTGTTACCGTGCTGGCACTTTTCTTGATGTTTAAGATAGTCAGTGAGAAATACCTGATTGATAGCCTGCTGGGTATGATACTGGTCTATAGCTCATTCAATTTGCCCATTGCAGTGTGGGTTATGCGCAATTTCTTGTCACAAATTCCTCTTTCGATCGAAGAGGCAGCCATGGTCGACGGCGCCTCGCGAACCCAGATATTTTTCAGAATTATCATACCCATGACGCTCCCCAGCTTGACTGCTACTTTCTTGCTGTGTTTCATCTTCGCCTGGAATGAGTTCTTGTTTGCCCTGCTCCTGACATTTAGTGATGCCAGGACTGTGCCTATATTAATCGCCTCCCAGCATTTCCAGCGAGGTCCGCAATGGTGGGATATATCAGCATTATCAACACTGGCTATAGCCCCGGTGATCATAATAGCTCTGAGCCTACAACGCTATCTGGTTAGGGGATTAATACCGATGAAAAGGTAGTGGATATGGCGATCTGAAAGAGCTGTTAAAGGTCATGATGTGCCAGATGAACCTTCTGCACGCCAAGGCAACCAACTTTCTGATGACAAGGCCGATGTGCCTTCTACGCTCAACTTTCAAATTTAGCCGGGTCCTCGTTGAGGATGTACTCGAATCGCATGTCCGTATCCAGCTTGGCGTGAATTCTCTTCAGTTTATCCAAGCGTGGTTGGCCGCGATTTACGGTGATGAATTTCTGAGGGCGATCAAAGGGACTGGGCAATCCTGGCGCGTAGACGCTGATTGCTACAGCCGAACCACCCGCCCAATACACATGACATGTCTTCCAGTGCGCTCCCAGTGAACCGGTTCGACAAAGGCCTCCCATGCCAACCCGGATGCGATCGGGTCCTTGGGGTAACCCCCCAGCCGTCCATCGCGCTTGGAGATACACGAAATCTCCCCGCACAGCTCGGCATAGGGATCGAGGTAATCGAACATATCACGTGTGGCGTCTAGCAGGGCGATCTTGTGCGAGGTCACGAGCGCGCCCATTGATAGTCGGTCTTCCTTGATATGACATACAATGGACCCATAGATCTCAGCGGGCGCATGAATAGGGGCGTCATAGCCAACGATCTCCGCACCCAGGCCGAGAATACCGGACCAGCTAGGGTACACTTTCATGATAAACGACTTGGTTGTGCTTACACCAATAAAATACACGGTAGGAACTGTACGTGGTTTTGAATGATTTATTTGTCGCGTCACTGTAAACACTCCATGTTTCTGCCTCAGTCTGTCTGGTTTGATCCGTACATGTTTGTTTTGGTCAGTGTGATAGCTTTTACCGCGACCGGTCTTATGACGGTCTCAGGCTTCATGCGACTTCAGCTATCATGTCAAAGACAGGTACCAACGCCTGATAAGTGGCTTCGAAGATAGGGTAAATCTGTTCATAGGCTTCCTGGGTAGGAGGATCGGGTTTGATTATTTCAGTGATCTGATTCATCTTCTCGACCATCCCAAAATCTGGGTACAAGCCGACACCAATACCACCGGTCAGCGCAGCCCCCATCGAAGTTGCCTCTTCAACTATAGCTAGCCGGTACACAGGCATACCGTATACACTAGCCATCATCCGGTTCCAGAAGCGCCCACGAGCGCCACCTCCAATGAGACGCATCGCTTCGATCTGAGTATCCTGCGACCTAAAAGCATCCAGAATCACCCGTAGGTTCATGGTGACGCCTTCCAACACGGCGCGTATCATATCCGACCGCGTGTGCCGAATTGTCAACCCAATGAACGCCCCCCGCGCATGGGGGTTCCAACGGGGACTCCGCTCGCCTAAGAGATAGGGCAGAAAGATTAGTCCATTAGCTCCGACAGGCGACCTTTCTGCCACAACGTTCATCAATTCGTACGGGCTGATCCCGAACGTTTTCGCGGCTTGTAACTCGATGGGGCATAGCTGGTCGCGTGTCCATTGGTAAGAAGCGCCCGCAGCCTGCATGGTTCCGGTGGGCATGACCATACCAGGCACCACGTGTCCGAAGGTAAAGGTCTTGTAATTGGGGTCGTAGAATGGTTTCTCGCTCGCCATCGCTATCCAGGATGATGACCCAATGTAGTTGTAAGCGCTACCTTCACTCACGACCCCTGCACCTGCCGCAGCACATGCACCATCGCCACCCCCGATTACGACTGGTGTTCCTGCTGACACACCAACTTCGTCGGCAACTTCGCGCAGCACTTCGCCCACTACGTCAATTGACTGGTGTACATCGGGCAATTGAGCTGGCTCAAGTTCGGCAGCTTCAATGACGCGCTCGGACCATTTGCCTTGTTCTAGATCATAGAGATTCATCCCTGACGCATCCGAGGGATCAGTTACGAAGACGCCTGTCAGCCGGGCCACGATGGCATCTTTCGCGTGAACAAACTTGTAGGTCGCTTTATAGATATCGGGTTGATGATTGCGTAGCCAGAGTATCTTGCATAGCGAGTACGAGGCGCTAAGACGGTGCCCGGTGATACGATAGACCTCTTCTGAAGAAATACGCTCGCCCACCCAGGATTCCTGTTCCCCCGAACGTTGGTCCGCCCAAATAATGGCTTTGCGTAGTGCCCTGGTGTTCTTATCCAGAGGGACGCAGCCCATCATCTGCCCGCTGAAGACAATGCAGGCTACCTCGTCAGCACGAACCCTGGTTTCTTGCATCAGTTTACGTGTTGAAGCACATACGGCTCGCCACCAGTCTTCAGGATCCTGTTCAGCCCAACTGGTATGTGCATACTCGGTGTCGTAACCGTAAAAGGCGCTGCTCACCAGACACCCCTCTCGATCGTAAAGTGTCGCTTTGCTACCGGTCGTACCCAGGTCATGTGCGAGGATATAATCTTTCATCTTTGCCTCCCACTCGCGCAGAGAAAAATCCCGATACGAGTTTCGCCCCAATTGGCGAAACGCCAATGTTGATCCTGAATCATCACGCCAAACGAATGTTGGTCGTGGTCATCACTGAAAATTTTCCTCTTTTTATTCGCGCGGCAGGTTACGTGATACCAAGCACCAGAGTATGCTATGCGAAGAGGTCTGACGGTACGGTAGTAATAGATAGCGGGATAGTAATTTATTGTCAACCAAATCCATCAAATAAATCTCGAACTCGGGCAAGTGCTGACAAGGTTCAAAAACCTTCTTTTTCATCACCTACGGGTACATAATGAGCTTCTCCGAAGAACTACCCATTATATGGACCAAATCAAATATTTATTGTTTTTTCAGGTCGGGTTGTTAAAATGAGAAGAAATTTGGGTCTTGGTTGACACGGCCTCAGACGCGCGCGGCAATTATGCTCTGGATCCATGGCGTGGCCGCTTCAATGAAGTTCCTGTTCTGATTGTGGAATAGGCCATATATCGGGAAATAAGGATTGCGATGGACGTTTTATACGGCGGCATAGAGGCGGGCGGTACAAAATTCGTTTGTGCGGTCGGCGCCGGCCCGGAGGATCTGCGGGCAGAGGTCCGCTTCCAGACTACAACCCCCGGTGAAACCATCAACCAGGCAATTACGTTTTTCCGGGAAAAGCAGAGACAGTGCATCCTGGCGGCTATCGGCATTGCATCTTTTGGCCCGGTAGACCCTGACCCGGCTTCAGCAACTTTTGGCTATATCACTTCTACGCCGAAGCCAGGTTGGTCACAAACCGACTTTGTCGGAAGGGTTAAACGGGCTCTCGTCGTGCCAGTAAGTCTAGATACTGACGTGAATGCGGCCGCCCTGGGTGAACATCGGTGGGGTGTTACGCAGGGACTGGATAGTTTCATCTATCTGACTATTGGCACAGGGATAGGTGGCGGAGGGATGATTAACGGCCAGCTCATGCACGGTCTGATCCATCCTGAAATGGGTCACATTCGCATCCCCCATGACTGGCAGGTCGATCCTTACCCCGGTCATTGTCCGTTTCATGGTGACTGCCTTGAGGGACTGGCATCAGGTCCGGCGCTGGAAGAGCGCTGGGGTCAGCCACCGGAGACCTTGCCCTCTGATCATTCGGCCTGGAACTTGGAGGCTCACTACCTCGCTTTGGCACTTACTAATTTCATCTGTACACTTTCGCCCCAGTGCATCGTGATAGGTGGGGGTGTGATGGAACAGCCCCAGCTCCTCCCATTAGTGCGGCTGAAGGTGAAGGAACTACTCAACAACTATGTACAGGCGCCGGAAATCCTCCAAAAGATTGACGATTACATCGTCCCACCGGACCTGGGCAGAAGGGCCGGCATCTTGGGAGCCATTGCCCTGGCCCGCCAGGTTGCTCAGCAGGATGGGGGCCAGTAAGTTTTTTTGGAGTTATGCGGACTGCATTAGATTGAATTAACATTTGAGATTCAAAAACCCGTTCGCCACCCGAAGCTAGTAACGGAGTATTATTTATAATACTTCTTTTCCAATCCCTTGAGATATTTCAGGCCCTCGGTCAGCAAAACGTCACTTGAAGGTGCAAGCTATCTGCGGCGCAGGTTGCCGTATCCGATGCAGCGATTTGTTAGCCGGAGACATGCTGAGTCATGGTGAAGTCATAATGGTTGCCAAAATAGAAGCCGGCTGCAAAGATAAGAAAGCTCAAAACCACGAAACAAATCGCAAGAACCATTTTCTTCATGTAGGCTCCAGCAATCTAACGCCATGCATCACCTGCGGGCGGCGGAGCCGACCGTCAGGTGCATGTAGTAGTTAGGCGGGCCCACTATCCCCGATCGCTCGTTGAGTTTCACCGTATATGCGTTTCATGTCAGGGAGCTCCGTGGAGTAATAGTGCACCCAGACATATAGATGATTGAACAGCGCCACGCACAGTGCTGTCGTCGACGCATACCACAAGCCTGGAAGCCAAAGAATTAGAAACCCGAAGACGTACATGCCGTTGCGTGTAAATCGGAAGATCCCTTTTCTCACGAGGGGCAGAGATCGATATGACTCATCGAAGTGATCGATACCAAACGCTCGCCTGAAGCCAAAGTAACGCTTGACCGAATAGAACAAGTACGCGGTGGGTATGGCAAGGATCAAGGCCAGAAACTTCAGAGTAGTCGGAGCCATGTGGAAGGTGTCACGGTTTGATATCGCCAGGAAGAAAATGACAACCGCCCGCGCAACTCCAAGGATCGAGAACGCAACGGCATAGACGGTGAACCCGCGGTGTCCGAGAGTGCGGGTGAGAAGGGACGCATGCAGCTGTGTTCGCCAACAAAACCAGACGAACACTTGGTGGACCACTGCTAATGCTGCTGCAGTCCAAAACCACACCGTGGTGTTGATCCCCCAGAGCTGCCCAGCATGGAAGCTATCGATGCGGCCAACTTGCACCAGGGCGACAAGCAAGGCTACCAGAAGCAGGGCATGAAGCCACTGCTTCTCAAAGATCAACTGGAATTTGGGCAAGCGAGAGTCCTTTCGCTCGCTTCTTCAACACTGACATATCACAGTCACTGGGGTTGCCTAACGTATAGAATTTATACGGAAAAATTTCCGCCTAATCCAATAAATATGGAAGGTAAGGAGGTTTGGAATCCTCGGTCAGGTCTCTCGTTCGCAATTAAACCTGAAGAGTGAGGTTAAGTCAACCGGAGATCAAGACCTTGTGTTCGAATTCAAGATGTAACCTTGCACCGGGAGACAAGCTAAAATTATCCATTTGCGGTAGAAAGTGCGCCACGAACGTGCACTGGAAGATAGAGTTATTCAAGGTGCACGGAGTTGCGCAAAAGATGAGGGAGGGTCCCTCGAAGGCGGTTTGCAGGAGCAGGCTTCAAACCGCCTAAGGCTGCTCTGGTAAAAAGCCAGGGCAGTGAGCGTTTAGGAAAAGTCACAACAGAGGAATGTGGCAGGTGAGGGTTAGGGAGACGAGCGTAAGCGAACCACTGATGAGGTGTCGAAATCAATAGGGTGGCGTCAAAACTGGGGGCTTAGCGTACTACAGGACAAGTCCAGGGGGAACCTGCTTACTGCCTGGGCGGCGTCCGGCATAAAGGTGGCGTGAACCTGATCCAGGCTTTTGTGCGGAACGTGGGAACCTGTCGTCTCGATGTGAAGGGAGAAGCTCAAATGGAGGACCCACGAGAGTGAGAGTACCGATGCGAGGCACAGGGGCGGACCATCCCATAGTAGTGATGAAGTTCTTGTAATGAGGATGGAGCGAAGGGGATGGGCCAGCTCGTGGAGAAAGCACGCCAACCAGGAGACTGGGAGGAGCGGGTTTCTCTCTTTTTCGGCTCGAGGTCGTGAGGCCTCAGGAGGATGGCTGGTAGGAGCCGGATGAGTCGAGAGGCTCACGTCCGGATCTGTGAGGGGCTGGGGGGGAAGTTCCCCCGGCCTAATCGACTCAATAAAGGCAGAGGCTGGGAAAACTAATTAATCCAGTTAGGAATCGCTCGATCTGGTTTTTCTTTTGACATATCTCCCCATCCTGCTAAAATCGGACACATCGACAAAGCCAAACCATCCGTGAGGGCGGGGCGGAAAGCCACGGGTCTTTGAGTCTTCATTTGGGATTGGCTTCAGCAAGGGAAGGGGTAAAACCCGATAGTCTTGAGAACCTCCAACCGATTTGATCTTCTTCTCCGAGATAAATGAGGGCCGGAACAGGCCATGAGGACTATCAGCGGCTCATCGGGATTCCGTTCCACCTGTACCCCTTAGCTTTCTAGAATCTCTCTTTGCTGGCATCGGCCATGAGGAGACCATTTACTGCCCATTGGATATCGAATCTTCTATCGCAATGGAGAAACGGGGGAGATCGGTTATTAGTGAATCCTGTGGAGGGCATTGAAGTGGGTCCGCCATATGGCCAGCAGATTAATGTGGAGGATAGTGCACAAGGAAGGTGGTGATTGAAAGGAGAGAAAGAGTAATCCCGTTTGATTTGCTTTTTTCATGAAAAGAGGAGGAAGAGATATGATGGGTGAAAAGATTGGTATGAAGACGAAGTGGTTAACCATTTTGGCTCTAATCATGGTGATGGTTGTGGGGTTCAGCCTGGGGAGCGCCTCAGCGGCGGATTATCCCAAGCGACCCATAACCATGATCTGCCCATGGGGCGCGGGCGGCGGAACCGATGCCTGCTCTCGGATTATCGCCACCCTGCTCAAAAAGGAGCTGGGCGTGCCGGTTAACGTGGTCAATCGGACCGGCGGCGGCGGCGCCGTCGGCCACACGGCCATGGCCACGGCCAAGCCGGACGGCTACACCATTGGTATGCCCACGGTCGAGATCACCATGATGCACTGGATGGGTTTGACTAAGATCACCTACAAGGACATGACTCCGATCGCCCTGGTCAATGCGGACCCGTCCGCCATCAACGTCCGGGCCGACTCGCCCTGGAAGACCTACGAGGATCTGGTCGCCTACGTCAAGGAGAATCCCGGTAAGCTCAAGGATTCGGGCACCGGCCAGGGGGGCATCTGGCACCTCGGGATGGCCGGATGGTTGAAGGCGATCGGTCTTGCGCCTGATGCCATCAAGTGGGTCCCCAGCAGGGGGGCCGCTCCGGCTCTGCAGGACCTGATGGCCGGTGGCATCGACATGAGCACCTGTTCCCTGCCTGAGGCGGCCACCCTAATCGACGCCGGCAGGGTACGGCCCCTGGCGATTATGGCCGACAAACGGGATCCCAAGTTCCCCGACGTTCCCACCCTCAAGGAGAAGGGCACCGACTGGACGTGTGCCGCCTGGCGCGGCATTGCCGCTCCCAAGGGAACTTCCCGCGAGATCGTGGCCGTTTTGGAGAAGGCCATCGCCAAGGTTCACAAGAGCCCCGATTTCCTTAAGTTTATGAAAAACCGCGGGTACGGGGTCAGGTGGATGGATTCGGCGACCTTTTCCACATTCCTGGCGAAGGCAGATAAGGATAACGGCGAGGTCATGAAGGCTGCTGGAATCATCAAGTAGACGGTGCCGGAACGAAGGGAAAAGCCATGCGAGTGAGCAATACGGCTATTGGAGCGGGGCTGATCGTGTTTGCGATTGCGGTGCTGTTTTACACTCGGACCTTCCCCACCCTGGAGAGGGGGTATCCCGGTCCCTCACTCTTCCCCAACGTCCTCGCCGTGTTGTTCATCATCGCCGGCATCACCCTGGTGGCCCAGGGAGTTCGGAGCGGTGAAAGGATCATAAAGTTCGATACCAGCGGTATTACTCGGAGCGGGCTCATCAATATCCTGCTTGTTTTGGGCGGGATCGTATTCTATATCTACCTCTCCGACTTCCTGGGCTTCCAGATCACCTCCTTTATTCTGCTCTTCGGCCTGATGAAGTGCCTGCGAGTGTCTACGCACTGGAGCCTGGTAATGGCCTGCGGCATAACCCTCGCCATCTACCTCTTGTTTGCCAAGATGCTTCTGGTGCCACTCCCCTGGGGCCTGTGGGGCTGGTGATGATGTTTGAGCATATCCAGACAGCCATTTTGCTCATCGCCAAACCATACGTCCTTTTGGTCATCGCAATGTCGGCCGCCTATGGCCTGTTCGTGGGGGCTATTCCCGGCCTGACCGCAACTATGGCCACGGCCTTGCTGGTGCCGGTAACCTTTTTCATGGACCCGGTCCCAGCCCTGGCGGCCATCGTGACCATGGAGGCCATGGCCATCTTCGCCGGGGACATCCCCGGCGCACTGGTTCGCATCCCGGGCACGCCGTCCTCGGCGGCCTACGTAGAAGAATCCTATGCCCTGACCCTTCAGGGCAAGGCCAGCTTAGTATTGGGTGTGGACGTGACCGTGGCGGCCATCGGTGGCCTCATCGGCGCGATTATCTTGATCGTACTGGCCCCCATGCTGGCCGAAGTGGCCATGAAGTTCACCTCCTTTGAGTACTTCTGGCTGGCCTGTATCGGCCTTAGCTGCGCCGTCCTGGTGACCAAGGGGTCATTGATCAAGGGTATGGTCTCGCTTCTGATCGGGCTGTTCATGACCATGGTCGGCGTGGACATCACCCTGGGCTTTCCTCGCTTCACATTCGGTATTACCGACTTCTTAAACGGTTTCAACTTCATCCCGGCCATGATCGGCATGTTCGGCGTCTCCGAGGTGATGCGGAACGTCTCTTCAGGTGATCTGTCTTTCAAAATCGCCTCGGTCAAGACCGAGAAATTGTTCGCCGGCATCGGAAAGGTGCTCAGAAAGTACAAGGTCAACATCGGCCGGGCCGGTTTCATCGGCACTTTTGTCGGCATCCTGCCCGGAGCCGGGGCTGACATCGCCGCTTGGATCGCTTACGCCGTGAGCAAGAGGTTCTCCGGGGAGCCGGAGAAGTTCGGCACCGGTCACATCGAGGGGATCGTTGACGCCGGAACGGCCAACAACGCCGGCCTTGGCGGGGCATGGGTCCCGGCCCTGGTATTCGGCATTCCCGGCGACTCCATCACCGCCATCGTTATCGGCGTGCTGTTCATGAAGGGGCTTCGTCCCGGGCCGATGATCTTTCAGCGGACCCCCGAGATTCTTTACGCGGTCTACGTCGCCTTCATCCTGGCCAACCTTATCCTGATTCCCTTCGGCATTCTGGCCATCAAGGGCGGCAGCCAAATGCTGCGCGTCCCCCGCAACATGCTCATGCCGGGCATCCTGATGTTCTGCATCGTCGGTTCCTTCGCCATCAACAACACCACCTTTGATGTGGGCATCATGCTCGGCACCGGGATCCTAGCCTACTTCATGGAGGCTAACGACATTCCGGTGGCTCCGGCTGTTCTAGGCATCGTTCTAGGCCGGCTGCTCGAAGACAGCTTCATGGTCTCGATGATCAAGAGCGAGTGGGACTTGAGCGTCTTCTTCCACCGCCCAGTCAGCGCTGTGCTTGGGGTGATCACCATCTTTCTCTGGACATCCCCCTTTGTCGGTCTCCTGCGAGGCCGGAGACGAAACAGGTAGGCGTGACGCACGTTGAATAGAACTAAATAGCAATCGATTGGCGAGCCCCAGTGTATTATGCTGGTGCGAGCAGCAGTCCAGCTTATTGCGGGATTTTCGGGAGATGGATAGTGAACTCCAAGAGTTAATTACAGAGCTTGGGATCATCACTCTTGAGTTTCTGGTATTAATAGAAGCCCTAGTGATTAAGATGAATCAGACGGTTCGGACCCAACCCTGAATATCATTGATTTCAATCGCAATTCGTTAGTTTTGCCGAAGCAGCCCACTTTAAAATAGTAACCCTCCGGTGTTGGCATCAAACAACTTACTACTTGTAATATAGTCGACTCCAGTTATTGATGGCCAATGTTTTCCCAATCAGGAAAAACGTCTTGTGAATTTTATTCCCATTTGCTACTATGGGCCGGGGGGTGGTGAGAAGTAAAGAAGTTTGTTTGGCTGTTTTGCTTGTCTTTTCACCATTAATGCCTTTGCCGCAGAAATCCTGGGCGTCTATTTCCCCAAAAGAAGCTTAGATTTCAGACTGCTCATTTCGAGAGGAGTGCTATCAGATGGACGTCTTTATAGACAATCTCAAACAAGCACTTTGTAACGGGGGTAAGATTCTCTCCTACAAGGGGCTCAACGAAAGCTTCGGGCACATTTCCGCCAGATTCCCGGACCAGGAGAAGTTTCTGATTACCACGAGAGGTGCGCTCGCCTTCGTTGAGCCACATGAGATAGAGGAAGTTGATTTCGAGGGCAACAAGTTGACAAAGAACTCGCTCGGCGGGGCGCCGAACGAAGTGTTCTTGCATGCCGAAGTCTACAAGGCGAGGCCGGAGGTCATGGCCATCGCGCGGACCCAGAGCCCATGGTGCGAGGTTTTCGGCATTCGGATGGAGCCCGTGAAACCGGTCCACGACTTCGGCGCTATCTTGATGGGTGAAACGGCCTTGCTTGACGAGCCGCTGCTTGGAGACGTAGGACATGTCGGCAAACGGATGGTCCAACAGCTTGGCGACAAGAATGCTATCCTGCTAAGGGGCAACGGCAATGTGGTGGTCGGCCGGAGTATCGAAGAAGCCGTGGTGAGAGCGGTATTCCTCGACGAATCGGCACGCCTCCAGTATCAGGCCCGATGCTTGGGGGAAGACGCAGTCCGGTGCTTCGACAGCCAGGAAGTAGAAATCCACGGCGTAGCGCTATCGCGGGCAGACCGGATTCAGAGAGCGTGGGAGAACTGGCTCAGGTTGGCGATCGTTGCGTTGTAGCTCCGGCGAGGGGAATTCTGGGGACATAATACCTATTTTGAGTCTTATGTTTTCGATCTCGGCCAGGCGGAAGAGAACGTAACTACCTGTCCGTAACCCTTTCTGCTTCTCCCATCAGCTACTTACCCTCACGACGAAGCCTGTTTACCCTCCACGAATGCCCCACTTCTCCAGCAGATTACGTTCAGGAGCACCTGGGTCACCTATAACCCAGGAAACTCCTTATATAATTAGTATTGACAGAAGTCTAACCAAAACATAATAATAAAAAACCTATTTGAGCTATCTCTGATGGGAGCATTTTTGACGGGTCCGAGCCAGTGGTTCATCGCTTTTTGTTGGACCCCGGAGAGCGGTGCACATGAACCTTCCCAAATTTGAGTACCTGCGTCCCACATCCGTGGAAGAGGCTGCCCAGCTCCTGAAGGAGTGTGGCCCGCGAGCTCGGTTGGTTGCAGGCGGCACTGATCTTTTCCCGCGCATGAAGTATGGGCTGGCTTGCCCTGAGGTGCTAGTCGGCCTAAAAGGGATACCCATCAAGGCCCCAACATTGAATCAGAATGGCGATTTGCATCTGGATGCCCTGATGTCATTGGCAGATGTGGCTCGCTCGCCTGTAATGGCGGGCAGGGCCCCTTTGTTGAAAAGCGCGGCTTTAAGCGTGGGTTCTAACCAGATCCGGCATATGGGAACTCTGGGCGGCAACCTTTGTCTGGAGAACCGGTGTCCTTATTATAACCAAAACCACACCTTTCAGTTTATGGAGCCATGTTTCAAGCGCGGCGGTGATCGATGCTATCTTATGCCCAAGGGGAAAAAGTGCTGGGCTGCATTCTCCGCGGATACGGCACCAGCTCTGATTTCACTTGAGGCCCTGGTTACTATTAAGGGCCCCGAAACTAATCGTCAGGTGCCGCTGGAAAAGCTTTACACTGCGGATGCATTGAAGCCGCTTGACATCACTGGTCACGAGGTTGTGACGGAGGTGATCATCCCGGGCCAGAGATCTCGGCAGGGCACGGCTTTTGTCAAGTTTAGCCTGCGCGAGGGACTGGAGTTCGCCGCTCTGAACGTAGCTGTAGTACTGAATGTCGAGGAAGATGGGGTTTCTTGCCGTGAGGCCCGTATTACTGTTGGAGCCATCTCGGCAGCCCCTATGCGAATGTTTAAGGCTGAGGAGGCGGTGATAGGGCAACGCCTCTCCAAGGGACTGCTTGATCAGGTGGCTCAGATGGGAGCCGCCGGGGTTCGGTTATGCCCACGTCTTGGATTTTCGGCCCTGTATCTCAAAGAGTGTCTAAGGGTTCAAACCTGTCGAGCTTTGAGCCTGGCCGCCCAAAGAGTCTCCCGACATAAAGGGAAGAAGACCAAACAGTAGGACGTATTCGGTGAAACAGCGCGTTGAACTTTCTATTAATGGTGACACTCACGAACTAGCAGTTGAACCGCAAACAACATTGCTTGAAATCCTGCGAGACCATCTGGGGCTGACTGGTACTAAGGAGGCCTGTGGGACGGGCGAATGCGGTTCGTGCACTGTTCTTATAGCGGGTAAGCCTATTCTATCCTGTCTTGCCCTGGCCATGGATTGTCAGAAGCAGCCTATCATAACGATTGAGGGCTTGTCCGAAGGTGGGAAATTGACGCCCGTGCAACAGGCTTTCTTGGATTGTGGAGCCATTCAATGCGGTTTCTGCACTCCGGGCATGGTCCTATCGAGTACTGCCTTATTGGAAGAAAATCCCAGTCCATCAGAGGAGGAGATTCGGAAAGCCTTGGAGGGACATCTGTGCCGTTGCACTGGATACAACAAGATAATTGAGGCTGTGAAGAAAGCAGCAGAACGAATGGCTAACAAATAGAGCCGATGGGAATTAACCCGTGGACAGCACCTTAACCTATATAGGACAGCGCATCCCGCGCAAGGACGGGCCCGAAAAGGTTACCGGGAGGGCAATATACACCGTCGATATTCAGCTACCTGGAATGTTGATGGGCCGCATTTTGCGCAGCCCCCACCCCCATGCCCGGATCTTGAACATCGATATCTCTCGGGCCACGAATTTGAAGGGTGTGAAAGCGGTTATTACAGCTCAAGATACGATCGGGAAAAAACACAGCTTTGTTGAGACGCCAAGATATCCCGCAGACCAATATCCATTAGCCACGGATCGTGTCCGATTTGTCGGAGAGGAGATAGCCGCAGTGGCCGCAACTGACCCATATGTGGCTGAAGAAGCCTTAAGCCTTATCCAGGTGGATTACGACCCCTTGCCAGCCGTTTTTGATCCTGAGGAGGCCATGCAATCAGGGGCCCCTGAGATCCACCCAAGTCATCCAAAAGTCACGAAACCGCTCATGAACGTCGCAGGGAAGACAGAATCGGGATGGGGAAATGTTGAGCGTGGGTTTGCCCAGTCAGACCACATTCGTCAGGACCGGTTTGAAAGCCATCTTCGTACCCACGGCTACCTGGAGCCTCAGGCCACTGTGGCAAGTTTTGAACCAGGAGGTAAGCTCAACGTCTGGACTTCTTCTCAAGGGCCGTTCATTAAAAGGGCAAAGTTGGCCGGGACGCTTGGCCTCCCATTCTCCACCGTGCGAATTCAGAAGGCCTACGTAGGAGGAGCCTTCGGCGGGAAGATCGACCTTTTTTCTCACGAGGTCTGCGCTTCACTGTTGTCCATGAAGACGGGTCGACCGGTTAAGATTGTAGCCTCTCGAGAGGAAATCTTTACCGCATACCGGCATGGTCAGCCTTTAATCGTAGAGATCAAAACCGGCGTAAAAAAGGATGGGACCCTTGTCGCACAACGAGCACGGGTCATCAACAATTGCGGGGCTTATCGTGGTAGCGGCGTGGTGGTCATATTCTTGGCGTGGGGTTTCATCATGATTCCCTACCGGTTGCCCAATTTAGCATACGAGGGATACGCCGTATACACAAACAATCCGATACGAGCCCCCCAGCGCGGCCATGGTGCGCCACAAGTCCGCTTTGCCGTAGAATCTCAACTGGATATGATTGCGGAAGAACTGGGGATAGACCCTGTGGAGATCAGGTTAAGAAATGCTCGGCTCCCTGGGGAACAACTTCCTAATGGCGACAACGTACACAATTGTGGCCTGATTGAGTGCATTCAAAAGGCGGCGGAACATACGGAGTTCCGAAAAAAATACGGGATGAATCGGTCAACTCCTCGATTCGGTGGTCGAATACGTCGGGGCATTGGCATCGGGGTGAGCTCCTACTTCAGCGGTTCCCTTATTTACCCCAATAGTTCGTCAGTGGTTGTAAAGATGAACGACGATGGGACTGTCACCCTTCTGACAGGTGCTTTGGATATTGGTCAGGGAGCGGAGACCATACTCTGTCAGATCGTGGCTGAAGAGCTTAAAATTCCCTTAGAAGAGATTCAGGTGATAGCTGCTGATACCGAGACCACTCCGGTTGATATTGGATCGTGGATCAGCGGGAACGCATATGTTTCTGGTAACGCCGCACGTATGGCAGCTACCGAAGTACGCAGAAAGCTGCTGGATATCGCTGCCGGCGAGATGGAGGCCAAGGTTGAGGATTTGCGCGTGGAGGACAAGAGTATCTATGTTGCCAGTTCTCCTGGCCAGAGGCTTACTTACCGTCAGTTAGTCGCCACTAGTATCCAGAAACGTCGGGGTGATCCGATTATTGGAGAGGGACACTGGCGCGCCATGCGGGATGAACCTTTTCACCCGAGTCTGGCCACCACAAAAGGACGGTGGAGCGAAAACTACGCTTTCGATGCTCAAGTTGCAGAGGTGGAGGTCGATATTGAAACCGGACAGGTTCGCTTAGTCCGGGCGGTGACAGCCCACGACTGTGGCTTTCCCATTAACCCTCTCTTAGTAGAAGGACAGGTCGACGGGCAAGTTTCTATGGCATTGGGCCATGCCTTGATGGAGGAGGTGCTCATGAAAGAGGGCCGGACCCTCAACCCTAATTGGCTGGAATATCGCATGCCCACAATCCATAACGTGGCTCTATCAGAATACATAAATGTCATAACGGAACAGTATAAAATGGATCGGTCTTATGGGACCAAGGAGGGGGGAGAAGGTTCCACCTCAGCCATCCTGGATGTTGCCATGTCAGAACATGTCGATGTCAGGCCCAAGCACGTTGAACTAGGCCCGCCTTACCGGAGCAAGGAGGCGGGAGAAGGTCTCGTTTCAGCCATCTTGGCTGCCATTGCCAATGCTATTTATGATGCTGTGGAGGTAAGGCTCAACACCACGCCTTTCACCCCGGAAAAGATTCTGCGTGGATTGGGGAAAATCAGATAGCTCTATCCCAAAAGTCTTCGCAATAACATTCGTGTTCTTCCTGGTGGGAGATTTTTTTACCATTTCTCGTAAGAATTTAAATTCGAAACCCGAAATTTGAAATAAATTCAATTAACAAAAATTCAGGCGGGAAAAGGAGTCAAGTCTTTTTTTGTGGTTACCGAGGAACCGGATGAGCAAATTGCCCACGTCCGGATCTGTGGGGGGACTGGCTGGGTAACCACTGGTCCTACCCGGAAGTTTCACGGAGGCAACCGGATTTCCAATGTTCTTAATGGATGATTTTTTCTCTTGACTTTGTATGAAAAACGAGATAATTTTCTCGCTATCCAAAATATTAGCTGATTAAGGAGGGGATTATGCGATACGAATACAATGGTAAGATCTTGCGCATCGACCTTTCATCCGCAACCATCACTGTTGAAGAACCTCCTGAAGAATTTTACCGTAAATACATGGGAGGGAGTGCTCTCAATCTGTACTATCTTCTTAAAGAAATACCTCCCGGCGTCGATCCGTTTGGGCCGGACAACATTCTGGCCCTCAGCGTCGGGGTGACAACCGGTGCTCCTATTTCCGGGCTGAGCCGGGCGACGGCCAATGCCAAATCGCCTCTCACCGGCGCCATTGGGGATTCACAATCTGGCGGCTTCTGGCCGGCAGAACTGAAATTTGCCGGCTTCGATGCGATTATCATCAGAGGCAAAGCATCGTCGCCTGTATATCTGTGGATACACAATGGAAAAGCCGAACTCCGCGATGCCTCTCATCTGTGGGGTAAGATCACTGGCGACGTTGAGGGTGCGATCAGACAGGAGTTGGGCGATGAGAAAATTGAAGTGATGCAGATTGGCCCTGCCGGTGAAAAGATGGTTCGGTTTGCCTGCCTCATCAATATGTGTAATCGGGCGAACGGACGCACGGGCATGGGTGCGGTGATGGGTAGCAAAAACTTGAAGGCCGTTGCCGTACGGGGTGACCAGAAGCCAGCTGTGGTTGATAAGGAGGCTTTAACTAAATTGGCACGCTGGGGGGCCAAGGCCTTGCCCACCTCTAATGCAAGTGGCCTCAGCAAATATGGGACCGCTAATGTGGTCTCAGTACAGCAGGAGGCCGGAGGCTTGCCCACCTTTAATTTCACAAGTGGGGTATTCGATGGCTGGAAAGCCATCGACGGGCCGACGATGTATGAGACCATTCTCAAAGGCCGGGAAGACGGAAAGCAAGACCGGAAGGGGCGTGACACATGTTTCGGGTGCATCATCCGGTGTAAACGCGTTGCTGAGATCCAAGAAGGTCCTTACAAGGTAGACCCCCTTTACGGCGGTCCCGAGTACGAAACGGTTGCCACTCTCGGTTCCTACTGTGGTGTCGACAATCTAGCCGCGACCGCGAAGGCAAACGAGATTTGTAGCAAATATGGCCTGGATACGATCTCCTGCGGAGCGACCATTGCATGGGCCATGGAAGCGTTTGAGGCCAGAGTGCTGAACCTCGAGGACACGGGTGGACTGGAACTGAGATTCGGCAATGCCGAGGCCATGGTGAAGCTGACAGAGATGATTGGCAACCGACAGGGTTTTGGCGACGTCTTGGCAGAAGGCTCGGCCCGGGCAGCAGAGCAACTGGGGCGGGGGGCCGAGTTCCTTATCACTAGCAAAGGGCAGGAAGCGCCGGCGCATATGCCACACGTCAAACGCAGTCTGGCCCTGATTTACGCAGTGAATCCATTCGGTGCTGACCACATGAGTAGCGACCACGATCCATCCTACGAAGTGGCTTTTGAAACCTTCAAGGATCGACTAGCAACAATCGGCCTGACCAAGCCGCAGGAGCCGCAGAGTCTGGGGTCGGAAAAGGTAAATTTTGCCCGGAAGACGCAGCATCTTCATAGCTTGCTGGATAGTCTCAGCTTGTGTCAATTTGCATGGGGCCCGTCCTGGCAACTCTATGGCCCAGAGGAAATAGTAAAGATGGTTCAAGCGGTCACAGGCTGGGACGTGACCATCGAAGAGTTGCTAACTGTGGGCGAGCGCCGTTTGAATATGTTACGTGCCTTCAATGCCCGCGAAGGCATCAATAGGAATCAGGATAAACTTCCCGAGAAGTTCTTCAAAGAAGGCCTTAAGGGCGGCCCAAGCGACGGCTGGGTGGTGAAAAAGGATGAATTTGAGGCCGCTTTAGATGAATACTACCGCCAATCGGGATGGGATGTGGAAACAGGGACCCCGACGGGTGAAACTCTTGAACAGTTAGGCTTGGGGTGGGTGTCAGACAGTTGTAGTTCATCTTCATGGAAACCTAAATAGTTTTAGCGAGTCATTATCATGTCGCAAAATGAATCTCAATCTTCCGAAATATTAGGCTCAGTGATACATAGCAGATGAACCAACCAGATGATGCAACCAGCTAGAAGGCCAATATTTCAACCACAAATCATCAGGGATAACCTGGCCCCGCTTTTTTTCCTTGTAAACATTGTTTCCCTATGATTAAGATTTTTCTGTTCCTTCTTGTACTTTCCCCTATTTGTCCCCCCGTTTTCTGAAATCGTTGATTTCCAAACCCGCCAATCTCCGCCTTCCATCATAAAATCCTTCAGTAACCCTACCTTTAAATCGATCTGAATTAAATTTCGCGGATTGCTGGGAAAATAAGAGGTATTCCAAGGAAAACTAAGATTTACTGAGATTTTGAGATTCTTAGATACGTTGAGAATAAAATGAGATAAACTGGGATAAATAGCGATAAATATAATTTTGGATAATCATTAAAACACAGGCTTTGATTTCGTGAACATTTATGGTAATAAAGGCAGTAAGCGAAAGGCCAAACCATCCGTGAGGGTGGGGCGGAAAGCCACGGGTCTAGCGGGGGGAACCCCAGGCTTCCGAGATTTATCTCAAGCGGTTTCTTAGACAGCCGGGTTGCCGAAGTGATGAGGCAATCCGGCTTTTATTATTTCTGCAAGAGGGAGGAAAAGGACATAAAGATGATTATGAAACGGCTGATACTCGTTACTACAGCGGTGCTCTTTATCCTCAGCGTCAATGTCTTCGGAGGTGAGGCCATAATCACGGGCCAATATAAGGGCTTTACTCTGATCAAGACCGATTGGCAGACTCTCCAGGAGATAATGGAAGCGAAAGGATTCTCACATTATGTGACCTGGTTAGCATTTACCGATTTCAGAAAGCGGCAGGTCTGGTACACCGAGGATCCGGTCGAAGGCTTTCTGGAGAAGATCCCGTTGATCAAGCGAATCCATGTAACTCCTCTGGACCATGAGCTCAAATGTATTGATGATATCAAGTATCGGATCAGGACAGCTATTAGGGATAGGGGAATTCAGCAAGAAATCGCCTTTGACAAAAGGAATCGCAGGCTGTTTGAGTAATGGGATCGTAAAGCTCGCGGATAAGATCGAGAAGGGACGTCAGGATTATCAAGTTGAATTTTCCCGAAGGTCAATCTAACTCATGACCCAGAGGTCATTGCTTTAACTCCAGATCCCCGCTACCGCGTGAATGCAAAACACGCGTGCTCAGCACGGTTTCCTGCCTCAACCAGCCTTCGAGGGTGAGCTGGTCCGTCGTTGACGCGGTGCGGCCATCCAAATTCCGAGGAGCCCGAGACTGATATTTACCAGTACCAGGAGGAAGGGGAGGGTATAGTTTCCTACTTGATCATAAAAATACCCACCGAGATAAGCCCCCAGCGCCCCGCCGAGTCCCCATCCCATTGAAAATGTCCCCATAATAAGCCCGAGGGAATTCCCGGGGAATAGATCGCCTGTTGCGGCGGCCTGAGTTGGCCCGATCGAGCCATGGCCAAGCCCAAAAAGGATTACAAAGGCATAGAGCATCCAGGGAGAGGCGGTATCCCTTACAAGGAGAAAGAGCACCATTCCCACGAAGGCGAACCCGCCTCCCAGGGTATACCCAATTTCCCTGCCTACACGATCAGAGATGAAGCCGCCGAGAACTCCCCCTGCCGAACGAAACAGACCAACCAATCCAACGAGTAATGCAGCCAGGCTCTGGCTGTATCCCGTATCGACCACGTGTGCGGCCTGATGCACCACCAACATGTTGGTGGAAAAGCCTACACAGAAGTTTAGCACGGCCATCCACCAGAAGGCTTTGGTGTAAAGGGCTGCTTTCAGCGTCCACTGTTCGGAGAGATGGGAAGATCGAGTATCTTTCGGGAACCTTTCCGACTGGGGAGCATGGGTTTCGCCAGACTCCGGAACAATACCATCGGGAAATTGGCCTACATCCTCCGGAGAGCGGCGCTGAAAGAGAGCCGTCATGGGGACCACCACTGCCATGACGATACCGCCGAGAATCAGGAAGGCGGAGCGCCAGCCCATACTATCTATAATGAGTTGAATAAAGGGAGCCATTACCATGGTTCCCACGCCGATTCCCGATACTACCAAGCCGCAGGCCAGTCCCCTTTTCTTGATGAACCATTTGGGAATGAGAGACATATGGGGTGAATAAGACAGGGTGTTTGAGCCCACGGCCATAATCACCCCAAAGAAGAGGTAAAGATGCCAAATAGCAGTGATGCGACTGGCCGTAGCGAAGCCCATGGCCAGAAAGGTTGCACCAAGGGGAAAGAACATGCGGGGACCAAAGCGATCGATGAGTTTTCCCGTTATTATTCCGAAGAACGCATGAATCACCAGGGCGAGAGAAAAGGCTCCTGCCGTCTCCCCGCGACCCCACGCGCACTCTTTCAGGATGGCAACGTAAAATACCCCGAAGGAAAAGCGAGTACCCAGGCTGAAAAAGAGGGTTAAGAACGACACGCCTACAATTGCCCAGCCGTAGTACCACCGTTTTGGTTTCACATTCACCCTATCAATGTTTTCCTTTGAAAATAGTCAATTTCCTTTCTTTTTGCCTGCAGGGAAATCCGCCACCTTTTGGACGTAAAATTTAGCCGATCCGTAGCTCCTCGGACTGGTGCCAGGAGCCAATACTCAATCCCCTGCACTGTGAAGTCAATCCCTATTGTCACTACCGGAAGGAGGGGGGAGGGCAAGATTGACCCAGATCATCCCTGATTTTTTCAACTCTCCGGTCTCAAAAGGGGGAGGTGGCGGTTCTTGTGTGACCCTTCCGGATCGAGCCAGGGAAAAGACAACTCTATTGCTGGTGTTTCCACCCTTATCCCGAATGAATAGGGTCAGCGTGAGCTCACCCCATTCGTTCCGCTCAGTACCTATACCACTCCAGATCATACAATCGAAATATCCAAACAGCTTTGCCCGGCCACCTTTTTTGATACCCGCATAATTGACGCGAGATCCGCGAGGACCTCGACTGACCACGGCTACAATCTTTCTCATATCCCCATCCGGATCGTTCGCCTCTAAGTAGATCTTCCATTTACCGTTGTGAGACAAGTTCTCAGAGGCAAAAGAGCGGGTGATAACGGGCGGAATCCCACTTGGCTTACTCAGCCATTCGGCCAGAGATTCTGAGTAACCCATCTTGAGGGGGATAACCATAAAGTCCAGTAGGGAAGAGATGACAACACGAATTTTCCTTTCAGTCTCCTTTCTCTTCCTTTAATCCTTTAATTAGAATATACATGAAAAGTAAGATGGGCGGGAGTGGCATGGGTGTCATCCCTGCGAGATTTCGGGGACTAACAAGTATGATCTTCCCCACTACTGCATAGACGAATGGATCTTTGTCTTTGTAGTGGTAGAATCTAGCCAAAAGGTAGGGTCAGCAATGGTCCTGCCTTTTGGCTTGTGAGTCTCATTCCACTCTGTTAATATAAGCCTATGAGGTGGGCTATTTTCGTTCCCGTAAGGAGAGGGAATTGTGGGGAGGATAATAGGCTTCAACTGAAGGATTAACTGTGTTACTCCCATTTTTGTGACCGATGGGCTATTTAATAAAGACTGCATGCTTGCGCTGTTCAAGAAGAAGAGCAAAGAAATTGATCCCACCATAGCAAGTTTTGTGGGTGAGAAAATAGTGGAATCTTCCACTGACCGTAGTGGGGGCTATCAACGCTCATGAGATGGCCTATTCAGAAAATTATTCTCCCCCTTTTTATTCTTTTATCCCTATCTGTTCCCCTATTTTCCCAAGCCACCGATTCCCAGACTGCCTGGGTCAAAAGAGTTATTGGTCGATAGGAAGATGAGAAGAAAGGGGAAAAGTAATCTTTGAAAGGAGGGTAAGGGTATGAAAGCTAAGCGTAGGAAAATAATTTAAATGGTTAAAAAAGGCATACCCGATAGGGAAATAATGAAAGAATTGGGAATCTAAACAAAGGCCTCTTTGAAAAAGATGTATTATGATGCCTTGGTTGAAGCGGGCAAGATAAAAGATATCCTGATAAAGAAGCAAATTGAGAAAGTACCTACTTTTAGGGTTGGTAAAAATGGGTCCATTCTTCTTAGTAAGGCGTTACTAGTTGACCAGCTTGGTTTCAAAGAAGGAGGTGAGTTCAGGGTTGTTAAGAGAAGGGACAGCATTATCCCTAAGAAAAACGGAGTAGTTCACATGCTTTGAGGGGAATGTGAATATGAAATCAACACAACTCGAAAATCTATTAAAGAAGATTAGACACATCCAGTCCATAATGGTTGATGTTAGCACTGGCGAATCCCTCATCCAAGAAAAGGAAGACGAGTATATAGTAACATATCTCGACATCGCAGCCGATATTGAAAGCCTGGCGAAAGATGGACTTGCTGTATCGCATAATAACGCTTTCCGCACTTTATGGGACTGGTACGGATATTGGTCTTCCAGGCTTCCATCCTATGCCTCTAGAAGGCAATACGTACAAGAACTCTACGCTCCCTTGGTAAATCCAATAGAGAGTGCATTAAACAAGTACCAGGTTGATAAAACACCACTTGAAGACCTGATCAGAGATCTAGCGAAACAAATAGAAATTAAACCTGAGGTCTCTGTACAAGGATTCCGAATGCGCTTTGAATGGCTTCACCCGAAAATTGTACAACAATCCTATATCCCTTTTGAAACCGGCGAATTTGATGACGCTATATTTCAAGCTATGAATGTTGTAGAAGAGGAGGTACGTACAAAAATTTCGGCAGATCCCATAGAAACAGGTGTTGATCTTATTTCTAAAGCAATGAATCCTCAATGCCCTATTTTATCTTTCAGCAAGGTCAATGCCGAGCAGGATGTAGTGCATTTACTGTATCGTGGGACAATTGGCAGCTTCAAAGGCGCTGTTGGCCACCGCCTTTTGGATAATACTGACCCCGTAAATACCTTCGAGTGCCTTGCCCTGGGAAGTCTTCTAATGAGAATGCTTGATAAAGCCACATAGATGGGAAAAAGGTATCTGACGTCAGAGGAATCCAACCGTGGAAAAACCACTTAGCCGAAAAGACATCTCGTATGTCAAATTGGTGACCCAGCCTTGTTACGGGGAGGAGTAAGCGATGGAAGGAAAGAAGGAAAAAACGGAGGACCTTGCAGATAAACTTACTAAAGAATTCGGCCGAATTCTTAGGAAAGAGCGGGAAAAAAGAGGTATTTCCCAAGAGAAACTTGCAAATATGATGGGAATTTCGGGCCCTTACTATTGTAAGTTGGAAAGGAGCGATAGACGCATTCATATAAGGCATTTAGCAGATTGGTGTGCTGCCATGCATGTTTCGCCTATGGTTGTATTGGAAAAATGGGCCCGATCCAAATATGCCAAGGAAATCGATAAAGAGAGAATCAGGGAATACCGACGTACAATTGAGGAAATGATTGAATTTGGGTTCCATTCTGAGCTTGACAACGTGATGGAAGTCTTTGCTCAGATGGTCAATATTGAAAAAATGGTCCGAAAAAAGACAACCGAGTTACAACGCAAGCAGATAAAACTTAAATTTTCGGGGTCTTAAGACCTGCCGAAATTTCCCTTTTTTGGGCAATCATAGAGGTAAAAAAGCGAAGGACGCATTTTACCAAATCCACCCTCAGCAGCTAGCAATCGAAAACACTCATGAAAATCTCAGAGCAAAAAATACTATTGACGGGGAGGCCGGGGGTGGGAAAGGGGACGGACATGCGGGAATCCGTTGATGCTCTGGGGTTGAGGTTGACAATCGGGTGCTAACCATTGATTTAAGCCACTTTCGATTTGACGACTTTGAGATGCCTTCTCTCCCTTCGTTCTATTGCCTCGGCCATCGATTCTTCGTAACCGTGGCGGCGGATGTATATTTGCGTTGTGGTGACCTTGGAATGGCCGAGGATATGCTGAATCGTCTCTATCGGAACGCCTAAAGAAGCGAGAACCGTAGCTCCATGGGGCCTCAATTGGCCGAAGCTGAAATATTCGACGCCGGCCTCTTTGCAAGCCTTCTTGAGCACCTTCTTCCAATTTTCCAACTCTTTTCCCGTGTATGGCGACGGGAATACCAACTCATGAGGATGCTGGCCATCCCTCATAGCCTTGAGGGTATTGGCCAGTTTTCTTGACATCGGGAATGGATTGCCCCGGGCTTTACCCTTGCCGCCCTTGTAGTCCTTTACCTCTATCGCGCCATGATGCCAACGCGGGTTGGGATGTTCGAAATGGACGTCCTTCCAGCACAAACGGGCGGCGGATATGGGGCGGCAACACGTCTGCTCGATGACTATCCCAAAGGCCTTCCAATATGCCGGGTTCACCTTGGGAATCGCCTCCAATGCCTTCTTCACATCCTCCTCGGAAGGGATAGACGAAACCTTCCTCTCGTGGGTGAAGGATTCGGTAGCATCAACGGGATTGTAAGGAATTTTGTATCTCGGCATGGCCCACCGTATCACTTCGCCGAGAATCGCTCGGTCACGGTTGGCATCGTCCGCACTTACGGCTTTTAGTCTCTTTTCCATGTGTTTGTCAATCATGCCGGGTTCGAGGCCATCGGGAATCATAACATCGAACCATTTCTTGAACCGCATGAGGCGAGTCCGTTTTTTGCGGAGCTGGGCTTTGGAAACCCTCGATTTCTTGTATTCCAGGAATTCGACAATCAAGTTACCCAATGGAATCCCCCCCGTTGTGGTGGTCTCGGATTTCTTGAGGACCGCCTTCAGCATGTCGTTGATCTCCTGATAAAACTTGTCTTCCGGGGATTTCTTTTGGCCGAGCTGGTTGCGGCGTTCCTTTTCCCATTGCTCGGCTTCTTGTCGGGTTTCGAACCCGCCGCCCCGGTAAGGCTTGCCTTCGTACAGGAATTTACAGTACCAAGGCCTTGCCAGGGGCGGTGTTTTCTTGACTTGAAATACGCTCATAATTTCCCCCTTTCGCTAATACTTCCCCGCGGGCGCGGGGATGGTTACAATTCGGGCAAGCAATACGCAACGACAATCCCCTCACCCTGAGGCATCAGTTTTTTCGCATCATCCTCGGCCAACTCGATAATTTTCATCCCGGCGTATTCGGTCAGGTCAAATCGCTGCTTTTCATGCTTGCATTCACCCAATTCCTTCTTTAGGTCAATTCGGTCACAAAAGCCGAGGATGAGGAGATTGGGTTTCAATCCCTTAGTCTCCTCCATGAAATCCGAAATTGCCAATGATACTTTTGATTGCGCAGGCATATGAATAGACATATCACACCTCCTATGGTTTGGGTTGGTGGCCCTATGCCGAGCCTTTGGGACCTTTGAAACCTCCACGCTTTGCCTTTTCCGAACTCAATAATATTTCTGCCTTCGCCTTTGCTGTGGCATCCTGCATTTCGTGTAAGCTCTTCCCGCAACGATGACAGAATAATGGGATATCACGTTCAGTCGCCTGTTCTCTTGTTATTACATCGCACTCAGACAATTCTTTTTCCGTTGCGCAGATGACACAAATTTCGACTTCATAATCCTCTTTCGGAACCGAAACTCCTATGATTTCCATTTTTCAACCCTCCTTATCTTTACTGAGCCGTTCCTTGGCCACTTCACGCCTCCGCATCTTTGGAAACATTTTGCCCGACATCATACCTTTGTATGATTTTAACTATCGTCATGCCATCCGGAAAAAATAGAGCATCCGGTTCTTTTTTTGACGTTTTCTCAAGTCCAGACAATATTTCTCGCATCGCTTCTTTAACAGCTTTTATTAACGCTCCTGGAGGTATTGAAATAATCAAATAGGGTTGAGTCTCTCTCACCTTCTCGAGGAATTCAAACATATCATCCTTTTCCATCACCTCTCCTCTCTTATCCCTACTGCGGCTTCGCCTGTAAAGCCACAGGCTTGCCGCCCCACTTTGAATCTATCCCCCAGCACATATTCCATTGTCACAAAAGTACCATTGGGAGGATTCCAAGGGAAGCCCGCCCGTGCGTGGAACAAAAGTTCCGTGCTGGGTCACCGTCGTCCCCAAAGTGGGCAAAAGGGCGGAGCGGCAATTTGGCGAGGCCTCCCTTTGGCATTAACATCAAATCGAACCTATTCCGCTAAATACAATTTCCTTTTTACAAATCCAGCACTGTAAAGGTTCTTCATCGTTCTGCTCATCGGATACATGCCAAATAACGCCAGTCGCCTTCTCTCCTTTGTAATTATAATCGGGCGAGCATCCAGAACAGACGGTGCCATGGTTGGTGAATAGCCAACCGACAATATTTTCATCCTTTAACTCTACGGCATCCTTTTGCATTACTCATACCCTCCCTTATTTGTTAAATTAAGCTTAATCACCTTCCCCTTTTTCCTCGGCTTCTTGCGAATCTCTACCTCCCATCCCTTGCCGACAAGACCCTCAAGCATTTTTTGGAAATTGTCTCGGGTCCGGCGGATTAACTCTTCCCGTTCTCTCTTATCCATTCCTACCTCTATGATTCTCCCCCCTCAGTGGGAACGTTCTTGTCCCCCCGGAGGGAACCCGGCGGGGCATGAGGTGGCCCAACCATTTTAGGCTCCCGCTTTATTGCGGGAAATCCCCGCCGTACTCGTGGAATTTGCCGATACCCAAAAGGCTCAACTCAGTCATATAATGCAAGCCGGTCGGTTTTGAGATACCCGTCCTCTTTACCAAATCCCCGATTCCCAATTCCCCCTTTTCGGTTTCCAGAAGATAGTTGAAGACGATGCGGCGATGTTCGGGCATACTCGAAAGACTCATGTGCCGGATGATGTCCAGGTCTATCCGGTCCAAAGCGTTACGGTCGTGCATCAACGCCGAACCGATGGCGAGCACCTTGAAGATGTTGGCCAACCGGCGGGTGTCTTCCATCACCGGTGACCCATGGCGTACATCACCATTTTTCTCTTCCTTGTACGAGAAGACCGACCGCAGTTTCGCTGTGAGATTCGCATATCGTGCCAACTCTAAACGCTGAGAATTGGATACCGTAACCGTTTCCTGCATAACCTCATTTGGCGGATACTTCGCAAAATAGGTTAAAAGGAATTGGTTCATTTTATCCCGTGTCTCATCCTCGATTTGGGAATTCGGACTCATAAGGAATTGCGCCAACTCCTCGTCGGTTAATTGGCTTTGGTCCGAGTTGTAGAAGACGAACCGCTGGCCCAGATTTCCCATTATCTTGTGGCTTTCCATCGACAACGGCGTTGTGCAACCCAACCAAGTGAAGTAGATGTCTTCCTCATAGCCTCGTCTTCCGTGCACACCGGTCGAGCAAACATAACCCCTGCCGTCAAGGACACTTGCCGTCCTACTGAAGAGGTCTTCACGTTCGTTCTTGTGGCAACGGAAAAAGGTGGCGTCTTCCTTGCTTACAAGCGTCTTGTTTCTGAGTTTCGGAAGCAAATCTATTTTGGAAAGCGTCTCCTTCGTCTTGTCTCCCCTATGCGAGACAAAGGATTTAGGGGTGAAGGAGTCCTCACGGTGAATGTATTCCCTGAGTTCCTCGCATGACGGGAAAAAGAACGATGCGGCGGTTGTCTTGAACGAACCCGACTTGCCTTGGTATTTCGTGGCGATGCATTGCCGATTGTCCTTGATGCTCACCGCACCTATCGTGGCCATTCCCGCCTTCACCATCTGAACCCGACCCGGGTAATACGTGTTTAGGTGACTTTCCAAATCCTTAAACTCTTGTTGCATGGGCACCTCCATTGAAGAGCAGGGCGGGGGCCACAAAGCTGGAGGGTGTTAAACTCACTCTGCGACCCCGGACTGTGGAGGCAGTCTTTTTTCACCCTAAGCAAATAACCCAATACGCATCCTCCAATGCACGCTTGGGTTTCCTGAACCTCCTGCGACAAATAAAAAAGGCCCGTCCTTGCGGAACGGGCCTCAACAGAGTCTCTAATTATGTATATATTTTACCAAAGAAACGTTGCAAGGTCAAATACTTGGACCATCAATTGAATATCGCAACATCGCACTGGAGGGCTTCGGCAAATTTCTGTTTCAGCTCATCCGACGGCTTTCGGTATCCGTTGACGACACGGGAGATGAGCGATTCGTTGCAGCCAACGGCAAGGGCGAATTCTTGTTGTGTGCCGTATCTCGACCTAATCGCCTCCAAGAGTTTGTAATTCGTTTTTCGCATTCTCTCACCTCCTCCTACCTTGATTTTTCGGCGAATTTGGTTTAATCCTTTCGCATGCCTAAGTTAGACACCCAAGTGTCAACCACCGCAAACCCGCCACTGAAGCTATTTCTCACCGGGAGGCCGGGGGTGGGAAAGACGACGGTCATCATGAAGGTGATCGAGGGGTTCAGGTATCGAGCGGGAGGGTTTTACACCGAGGAGATAAGAAAGGGGAGCATCCGGGAGGGTTTCCGTATTAAGACCCTGGATGGTCGGGATGGAATCCTGGCACACGTCAGCCGCTCTGGGCCCTTCCGGGTGGGCAAATACGGGGTCGATGTTGACGCCTTCGATGAAATCGCCATCCCATCCCTAGAAAGGGCCCTTGAAAGGGAAGAGTTGATCATTATCGACGAGATCGGCAAGATGGAACTCTTCTCAAGGCGGTTCCGGTCGTTAATTCGCCGGATCTTGGAAAGTGATGAAAGGATCCTGGGGGTTATCCACCAGAAGACGGATCCGTTTACCCAACAGATCCGGCGTTACCCAGCCGTGGAAATAGTGGCCGTTACGGAGACAAACCGAAACGTCCTGCCCTCCCTTATCTTAGAGAAGTTGGGGCAAGGCCCGCCCTTTGGGAGGTGAGAAATCTACTTTATTTTCCCAATTTCCCTGCCGTTTCGAGGAGGGGTTTCACCAAATCGATTGGTACCGGGAAGACTAACGTCGAATTATTCTCCGCTGCCACCTCCCTTAAGGTTTGGAGAAACCTCAGCTGCAGGGCCGCGGGATAGGTGCTCAGAACCTTAGCCGCGTCTGCCATCTTCTCAGCGGCCTGAAATTCGCCCATGGCGTTGATGACCTTGGCCCTTCGTTCCCTCTCAGCCTCGGCCTGTTTGGCCATGGCCCTTTTCATCTCCTCGGGGAGGTCGACGTGTTTGATCTCCACCATGGATACCTTAATCCCCCAGGGGTCCGTCTGCCTGTCCAGGATGCTCTGGAGCTCCCTGTTCATCTTTTCCCTGGCGGAGAGTAACTCGTCCAGCTCGGCCTGGCCGACCACACTCCTCAGGGTGGTCTGCGCGAGCTGAGACGTAGCATAGAGGTAGTTTTCCACCTCCACAACGGATTTGTCCGCTTGCATCACCCTGAAGTAGACAACGGCATTCACCTTGATGGAGACATTATCCCGGGTGATAACGTCTTGAGGGGGAACATCCATCACCACCGTCCTCAGGCTTATTTTGATCATCCTGTCAACGATGGGGATGATGAGGAAGATGCCCGGGCCCTTGGGGGGAAGGATTAGTCTTCCCAGGCGGAAGATAACCCCTCGCTCGTATTCACGACAGATTTTTACCGCGGAGGCCAAAATGATAAAAACGAAAATGACGACCACAATAATACCTGGAGTAAAGACCATGTTGTCTCCTCCTTTCTGAAGAAGAGGTTATGCTTTTTCTATCTTCAATTTGAGATTGTGAACGTCCACCACTTTGATTCTTTCTCCTTTTTCAATCCTTTCGTCGCATTCAGCCCGCCAGAGTTCCCCGTGGATGGAGACGGTTCCCTCGCGGTCGAGCACCGATTCCGATACGCCGATCTCCCCGATGAGTCCATCCACTCCCGTGGTAGGTCTTTTCATGCGCGCTCTGAGGACCATAGTGACGGCAAATAGGAAAAACGCCGCACTCACAAATACTGTTGGGAAGATTACGGCCTTCGAAATCCTCATATACTCCGGGAGATTTTCTGCGAGCATGATAGAACCCAGGAACATGCAGACAGCCCCTCCCACCGATAGCATCCCATAACTGGTGATCTTAACCTCAGCAATGAAGAGGATTATACCCAGGAGGATGAGGGCCAATCCGGCATAGTTTATGGGCAGCATCTGAAGGGCGAAGAATGCCAGGATGAGGAAAATGGCTCCGATGACTCCGGGCAAAATGGCCCCCGGATTGGAGAGTTCGAAGAAAATGCCGTAGATGCCCAACATCAACATGATATAGGCGATGGTGGGATTCGAGATGATATCGAGGAATCGGTACCTCCACCCCATCTGCCTCTTGTTGATGGTTGTCCCCTTAGTTGTAAGGACCTTCTTCTGGGAGTCGATCTTTACCTTGCGACCGTCTATTTTGGCCAATAACGAGTCCAGGTCTGAGGCCACCAGGTCGATAACCTTCAGCTTCAGAGCCTCTGTCTCGGTTATGGAGACGCTCTTCCGAACTGCCTTTTCCGCCCATTTGACATTTCTCCCCCGTTTCTTGGCGATCCCCTTTATCTGAGCAACGGCATCGTTGACGACCTTCTCCATCATGGCTTTGTTTTCCTTTTGTCCTGATCCCAGGGTCACGGGATGGGCGGCGCCGATGTTGGTGCTTGGAGCCATTGCCGCAATATGGGCGGCCATGGTGATAAAGACACCGGCGGAAGCGGCCCTCGCACCTGCGGGGGAGACGTATACAACAGTGGGAACGCGGGCGGAAAGCAATTTCTTGACGATGGCCCTCATCGAATCCATCAGCCCTCCCGGCGTATCCATCTGGATGATGAGACACTGGGCCCCATCTTCCTCGGATTGGTCCACCGCCTCCGTGATAAATTTGGACGCGACGGGATTGATGACCCCGTTGATTTCGATGACATTTACGTGTTTTCCCTCGGTGCCGAAGACAGAGAGGCAGAAAAAGGCTATTGAGAATAAAAGAACTGGAAGAATTAGTCTGAACCTCAACATGGAACTTTCCCTATTTCCCGTGGTATATTTATAATTTTATATCTCATGTCCCAACGGATGTCAATATATTACCTCGTCTTGTTGGCCGAGTATTCGGGTGTCCCTAAATATAATTCGAGGGAGAGTTTCACGATGAGGGGTTTACCTATGAGATATTGGATTCGATTTCAAAGACGGGACTGACCAAACCGAAATGAAGGATGAGAAAAGGCGATGAAATACTGATCCGAGAGAATGAATTCAAATGGATATCTCCATTAGGTCTTTGGCGATAAGCAACTCCCCCTGGTATTCCTTTTTGCATTGTTCAGCGATGTCGACGGTATCACACACGGGATACAGATGGGTTAAAACCATTTTCTTGCAGTTGGCCTCCCGGCCAATTCTTCCCGCCAGGGAGGGCGTAAGGTGGCCCTCGGCCTTCATCTCATCGGGTAATGACGATTCGATGACGAGGACATCCACATCTCTTGCCAACTCAACGAGGTTGGGGCAGTAATCGGTATCCCCGGAAAAGGCCATGCTTTTTCCGTCATGAGATTCTACCCGATAGCCAACGCTTCCCGGGAGATGGTTCATGGGCTTAGCAATAACTCTGAATAGGTCGTAATCCAAGATGTCATCATATACCTCCCTGATGGGTATTTGAAACAGATCGGGTTGAAGCCAACGCCCATATAACTCCTGAATCGCCTGAAAGTAGGTTTTGAATCCCCTCCCGCCGATGATAGGAAGGTCCCTTCTTCGGGGGTTTTCACCGTATTTGCAGGCGAATACCAGGGGAACGAGGTCGGCTACGTGGTCCGGATGGGTATGGGTATAGAGCAGCACATCCAGGTCAAGGTAGGTGATTCCTCTTTTGAGCATCCTTTCGATGGTCCCCGTTCCGCTGTCAAACAGTAAGATCCTTTCGCCAATGCGGAGGATGAGTCCTGGAGAGCCCCGCTTGAGGGAAGGGACGCACGTTCCAGAACCGAGAATGGTAATTTCCATATACATCTCCCTTTCTTGTCATATAACAAGCGAAATAAAACCTAACAGGTTTCCGCTCGATCTTCAACCCAACGGGGTCTCGATGAGTCGGGGAATATTCCCTGCCATCAGGACCAGTTTAACTCTTCCTGTATTCATGAGACTCAAGTCAATTGACGCCCTAAAGCAGGTCTGATATTTTTTCTTTGGCATTCTTTTTGCTTTTCTTCTTTACAATAATTATCCCCTCTCTTCGAGGTTTTTGGATGGTACGCCGTCTGTGGTCGAAGGGATTATCCATCGTAATCGTGGCCTTTTGGATCACGATGATGGGGCTGTTGGTGGGAAAGGTCTATTTCCATCCCGTCGATGAGTATTTGGAGCCGGAGGCCATCGGTTCCGAAGATCGGGTTCCCTTGGGAGAGAGATGGATGGGGATCTACTTCAAGGGTGTCAAAATCGGATATGTCCATGAAACTATCCAGGAGCAGGAGCACGGTTACTCAATAAAGGAGGAGATCGTGATGAAGGTGATGGTGTTGGGGCATTCTCAACAGGTGGACGTGATCACTGCATGCATAGCCGATAAAAGGTTCAACCTTCGATCCTTCCGTTTTGACTTATCGACGGGCTCGACCCGAATGAAGATCGACGGGCAGGTTGTTGGAAAGAAGCTGGCCCTGCGGGTCAATTCGGGAGGTCAGATTACACAAAGGACGGTTTCCTTCGACTACATCCCATTCTTGGCAAACAACTTGAGACCTTTTCTGATCCAGAGGGGGTTGGAGGCGGATAGGCGCTATAGGGTCTCCATCTTTGATCCCTCAACGATGAGCCTCAATAATGTCAATGTCACCGTGATGGGAAAGGAGAAAATCACCGTAGGCGAGAGTGAGCTGTTGGCCAATCGATTGAGGCTATCCTTTCGGGGAATCGGCCTGAACATCTGGTTGGATGATGAGGGTTCTGTTCTCAAAGAAGAGAGCCCAATGGGCTTGGTTTTGGCGAGAGAAGAGAAGAGCGTGGCCCAGGGCGGGGGTTCTGGAGGAGAGTTCGATATCATCCGAGCGGTAGCGGTACGATCCAACATTCCTATAAGTGATCCCCGCAGTGTCTCCTCTCTCAAAGTCAAATTGAAGCGCATCCCATTGAAGAAATTTGCAATGAACGACGGTCGTCAGAGACTCGCGGGAAATACCCTTCATGTCGTCAGGGAGGAATGGCCCAATTCTCCCTCCCTTCCACTGCCTCCAAACGGAAAGGAGGTTAAGGAATTTTTGAAGCCCACTGCTCTCATCCAGAGCAATCATCTCCTCATACGCAGAAAAGCAGAGGAGATTATTGGGGAAAGGGGGGATACCGTCGAGGCGATACGAGTTATGAGCCAATGGGTATATCGGTACATCGAGAAGAAACCGACACTGAGTTTGCCCAGTGCATTGGAAGTTTTGGAGTCAAGGGTAGGGGATTGTAATGAACATGCCCTCCTTTTGGTCGCCCTTTTGAGGAGCGTGGGCATTCCCTCGAGACCCTGTGTGGGGGTTCTCTATTTTGGAGATGGGTTTTATTACCACGCGTGGGCCGAGGTATGGATGGGACGATGGTTGAGCGTTGACCCGACGCTCAACCAAATGCCAGCAGATGCCACCCATATCAAGTTCGTTCATGGCGATATCGAAGACTGGGTGGACCTGGTCAAGATCATTGGCCGTTTGGAGGTGGAGGTGTTAGATTACCAATGATTCAAATGATTAATCTTACCAAACGCTTCGGTCCATTGGTGGCAGTGGATCATATCAACCTGCACGTGAAAAAGGGAGAGATCTTTGGGTTCTTGGGACCAAATGGTGCCGGAAAGACAACTACCATCAAAATGCTGACGGGCCTTCTCAAGCCCACATCGGGAAGGGCATTGGTGGATGAATACGATGTAGTAACTCATTCGATGGAGGGGAAGCGAGTGGTAGGATTTATCCCTGATCAACCCTTTCTCTATGAGAAACTCACCGGGATTGAATTTCTGAGGTTCATTGGAAGCTTGTTTGGGATGAAAAGGGATGAGATTCAATGGGGCATTTCGCAGCTCTTGGATCTCTTCGAACTGGACGGATGGGGGGATGAGCTGATCGAGAGTTACTCCCACGGTATGAAGCAGCGGCTCGTGATGTCGGCCGCTCTTCTCCATGATCCGAAGGTCATAATCGTTGACGAGCCCATGGTGGGATTGGACCCGAAGGGGATAAACCTGGTGAAAAGGATATTCAGACAGAAGAGCCAGGAAGGGGTAACCATTTTCCTGTCGACTCACACCCTGGAAATTGCCCAGCAATTATGTCACCGTCTGGGCATAATCAATAGGGGAAAGCTCATCGCCGTGGGGACCTTGTCGGAGCTGATGAAGGCTCTGGAAGACAAAACGGGCCAAAGGGGAACACTCGAGGCCCTCTTCCTAGCCCTTACGGGGAAATCCCTCGATGAATGAAGTTCTCTTGCTTCTTTGGCCTAAGGCCAAATCTATAGGAAACCGAATCATGCACCGCCAGGCACGGGATCTGATCAGGCCTGTCGTCATGGCTATTCTGGCCCTTTTGTTCTGGGTCGTGATCTTCGTCCTCTTTTATAAGGTGTTAGTCTATTTCAAATCCATCGAGATCCTGGGGGAAATCTTGCTGGCCAAACTCATGGCCGTCATTTTTCTCACCTTTTTCTTGATGCTGACCGTCAGTAACATCATTACCTCCCTATCCACGTATTTTCTGTCTGAGGATACCAGGCTCATCCTGTCAATCCCGGTTTCCACCGAGAAGGTCTATTTGTCGAAATACCTCATCACGTTGGGCCACTCTTCATGGATGGTGCTCCTTTTCGGTATCCCCGTTTTCACTGCCTATGGATCGGTTTATGGCGCCCCGATCACCTATTACCTCTGGTTCACGGTCATCCTCCTGGTATTCCTCTTGACCCCTGGGGGAATCGGGGTCATGATCAGCATGTCATTGGTCAATCTCGTGCCTGCCAGGAGGGCTAAAGGAGTGTTGGTGGTTTTATTCATCCTGCTTCTGGCAGCCCTCTACCTTTTCTTTAGATTCCTGCAACCCGAGAAACTGGTTAACCCCGAGAAGTTTTCAGAGCTCGTCGATTACCTGGCCATGATGAAGTTGCCTACTTCTCCCTTCTTGCCCTCCCATTGGGCCACCCGATCCCTTTTCCCCCTGCTGAAGGGTCGATTCGAGGACAGCATGTTCTATTTCCTCCTCCTGTTTTCCACCGGTCTCATGTCGATATTGACGGGGAGTTGGATCTGTCGGTTTCTCTACTATCGAGGATGGTCGAGATCTTATGAGTCCAGAGAGGTGAAAATGAAGGGGACACCACTCTTGGAGGGTGTGTTCGATTTCCTCATGAGGCCATTTCACGGATCAACCCAGGCGATGGCGATGAAGGACGTGAAAACGTTCTTGCGGGATACCAGGCAATGGTCCCAGCTCATTCTCTTGTTTGCCCTGGTGGTTGTCTACCTCTTTAACTTCAAGGCATTGCCCTTGAATAAAGTTGCCAGCATAAGCTTCTATTTGGAAAACACCATCTCTTTCCTCAACGTGGGGCTGGCTGGTTTCGTCCTTTCGGCCGTGGCGGTGAGGTTTATCTATCCTGCCATCAGCCTTGAAGGGAAGTCCTTTTGGATTATGATGAGTTCGCCCATCGAGCTGAGGCGCTTCATCTGGTGCAAGTTTTCGACATCATTGATTCCCCTTCTCCTTCTGGCGGAGGCCCTGATCATCCTCTCCAACACATTTCTTCATGTCACTCAATTCATGATGGTTATCTCCACGGTGACCATTTTCCTCATTACCATCGCCATCGTGAGCATGGGAATAGGGATCGGGGCCGTCTATCCTCGTTTTCGATTTGAGGACGTCGCCCAGATTCACTCTGGCTTCGGCGGCCTGATCTACATGATCATCTGTGTCACTTTCATCGGTCTTGTCATACTCCTCGAGGCTTGGCCGACCTATCTGATCTTTATGGCTCGTATCGGTCATGGTTCCCTGAGTTTCTTCCAATGGATTGAAGTGATATTCTGCTTTTGCCTAACGACCTTGATCATCCTCACTGCCATCTTTATGCCGATCAAGATTGGACTCAAGAGATTGTCTCGGATTGAGATTTAAACCATCCCCAGGGAATTCATTTTCCATAAATCGGGAGATATCTATGGCCATGACAATCGATGGCTCCTACGGGGAAGGCGGGGGGCAGATTTTGAGGACCGCCCTGAGTCTTTCCGCAGTTCTAGGAAAAGGTGTTGAAATCGAACGGATCAGGGCCGGAAGGGAGAAACCTGGTTTGCGGCCACAGCATTTGGCCGGGGTTAGGGCTTTGGCCGCCATTGCCAGTGCAAAGCTGGAGGGAGACGAGATCGGTTCCCAATCCCTCTCCTTTTCCCCAGGCAGAGCAAGGGGAGGCATTTATCGCTTCAACGTGGCTGAGGAGAGGGGTAGCGCTGGGGCAGTATCCTTAGTTCTCCAGGTGTTCCTTTTGCCCCTTGCCTTCGGTACTTCATCCTCCGAGGTGACGATCCTCGGTGGAACTCATGTACCATGGAGCCCGCCCTTCCATTATCTCTCCATGGTTTTGTTCCCCACCTTGGCCAGAATGGGGCTTTGCTGTGAAGCTGAGATAGAGAGATGGGGGTGGTATCCAAAGGGAGGAGGCGTCGTCCGGGTGAAGATCTTTCCCGTTGGGGAGTTGAGGTCGATCGACCTTTCCACCAGGGGAGGGCCGAGGAGGATACTCGGGATATCGGGCACATCAAACTTGCCCGCCCATATCGCGCTTCGCCAGAAGGAGAGAGCCCATCAGCGGATAAGAGCGAGGTTGGAGTTCGTACCGGACATTCAAATCATGGACAAGGCTCCCAGCCCTGGACAGGGAACCGCCTTATTTCTGGTCCTGGAGTCGGAGGGGGGGGTATCGGGGTTTTCTGCGTTAGGGAGAAGGGGAAAGCGGGCTGAGGAGGTGGCGGATGAAGCGGTGGACCAGCTCATCGAGCATATCGAATCCGAAAGATGCGTCGACCCTCACCTGAGCGATCAGCTCATACCCTTTACCGCTCTGGCAAAGGGCAAATCCGTCTTCACGGTATCCAGGATTACTCGCCATCTCTTAACCAATATCTGGGTGGTAAAGCAGTTCCTCGATGTAAGGATCGATGTGGAAGGGAGAGAAGGGGAGCCAGGAAGGGTGGAAATCCATCCTTGAAGAACCCAGAGGGATCAAATCCCTTGGCTGCATACCTTTCAGAGAATCCAGCATTGCAGTCTGACGAGACCCAAAAACTCTGTATGGGGAGGAGGAAGTCTCTCCCATATTTAGATCGACGGAGGCCTGAAGCCCTACTATCAATCTGTGGGTTCAAGCCCGAACGGGAATTTTACCGGATTATGCGCTCCTTACGGACAACCCTTCCCGCTTTGAATTGGATCACGGTGGTAATGTCCTGATGCCGGTCCGGTTCGGAGAAGTAGAAGTAAGACTTGAGCAAGAGGTTATTCGGCGTAAACCCCTCAAAGGACTCATGGTCCGGAGGGCCAAGGCGAACCAGAACCTCAGCTTCGCTCATGCCCTCCTGGATCAGACCGAATTCACGAAGGTCCACCTGACCGGCTGCCACCGGAAAAGCCAGCACCGCAATCAGACAGGTTATCATAAAGAGTGAACCCTTCTTCATAAAACCACCTCCATTCGAACAATAGCAGAATGAGATTGCGACATTCAAGGGAAACATCGAATAACGCTCCAGTTGTTTCTGAAAAGGAAGGGTAGCTGCCACGTCGCACTAAGAGAAGGTTCGGTTTTTTAAGATTTGGGCCAATCGGAACAAACCCTCTGAGTCGCTGTTACGGATCTTCAATTCTATAGAAGATTTCTCCGGGGGGACGTTTTGCATGCATTTCTTGTCAAATGCGGTTAAATGTGGATAATTTTTTCAGGTGATATGAAAAAATTTCAGAGACAGAGCCGGGGGGAAGGGGAGAGAGTAAGGAAATAGGGCCGAATGTTGACATTTCCCCCATAACGTAGCGTTCGAATACCTCTTGATGGGGGTGTTCTCGCAAGGCATGGTTTTTGCATAAACCAAAAAATACCCTTTCGAATGTATAGTCCCTTTCCCTCAATTGATAAAAGAATTCATGCCCAAATCTACCACAATATGTGCTTTAAAGGGGCTGAATAAGGTTGATGACTAGACAATAATCCCTTGAATCTGGGATTTTTTTGTTTACTACGGCCGTCGCCGCTATAGATGTATTCGATAAGATTTCCTTAAAGGAGGGAACGACCTGATGAGCGAAATGCTCAGCCCCGATTTCTATGATCGCGAGGAAACCTGGAAAAGAGGAGCTTACACCCAAGAAGTTCCATCCTCGTATTGGGACACCTTGAGAAAAATCCCCCTTCTTTCTGCCAAGGAGGAGAAGGAGCTAGCCGAGAAGGTTACCCTGGGTGACAGGGAAGCCCGAGATAGAATGATCAAGTCCAACTTGCGGTTGGTTCGCTGGTTAGCGGCTAAATACATCAACCGAGGCCTTCCCATATTCGATCTCATTCAAGAGGGGAACATTGGCCTCATCAAGGCCGTTGAACATTTCCAACCGAATAGGGGAATTCGGTTTTCGACCTATGCGACGCTCTGGATTAAGAGATCCATCGAGAGGGCGTTAGCAAATTATTCTCGAACAATCCGCCTTCCCGTTCACATTTCATCCGACCTCAATCGATTCGCATGGGTAGCCAAGTCGCTTCTCCAAGAACTCGCCCGAGATCCAACGGATCAGGAGATCGCCGCACGAATGAAGGCCAGCTTGGAGTATGTCCGAAAGCTGAGGGGCATCGTAAAGAGGACCTATCCCATCGACGGAGGCATCAAGGATGAGTATTCCGAACAGCTCTACGGCTTATTAGAGGATATCGAGCGATCACAGCAGATGAGTTCATGGTTGGAATTACTCACGGAAACAGAGAGAAGGGTGATTATCCTTCGTTTCGGCTTGAATGATGAAGATATCCTTACATTGGAATCGATAGGGAAACGCTTTGGCGTAACACGTGAAAGGATTCGTCAAATCGAGGTAAAAGCCATAGAGAAACTGCGGAAGATCACCAAAAAAAAAGCAGTAGAGTTGATGGAGATGATTTGAACATCTGCTGCCCGGGCCTCTCCTAGCTTTGCTCCTTCCATCTCCATTGTCTCTCCCCTTAAGTTGCCTCCTTCCTTTCGCCACCAATAGTGATGGTCACCTCTTCGACGGGGATGTTTTTGCTCGATTTTCGGAGAGCCTCCTGGACGATATTGACCAGTCCGAAACAGCAGGGAACCTCCATGTGAGCTGTGGTGATACTTTTCATAGAAGACTCGATCAAGATACGGGAAAGTTTCTCCACGTAAAAAGCGGGATCGTCGAGTTTTGGACACCCAACAACAACAGCTTTCCCATTGAGGAGATCACGGTGAAAATCGGCATACGCGAAAGGGATGCAATCGGCAACTATCAATAAGTCCGCTTCCTGGAAATAGGGGGCATTCGTTGGCACCAGCTTCAATTGAATGGGCCATTGTCCCAGATTGGAAGGGGTTTTGAGCCCTTCGCGGAAATGCTCGGAAAATTGTTTTCCCTTCCCTTTTATTTGGAGTACCATTGCCGATGGACAGCCATCGAGGCGGGTTTGTACTTCTGGATGGAGTTGGCTTCCTTCGGACTTTTCCATTTGCAGAAGATGGTCATGGACCGCCGTTTCGTCGAAGACCTCAGCTTCCCTCTCTTCAATGGTGATTGCCTCCTGGGGACATTGACCTAAACAGGCCCCGAGGCCATCACAGAACTTCTCCTCGATCAGGCGTGCCTTCCCATTGATAATTTGGAGGGCCCCTTCCGCACATTGAGGAATGCAGAGACCGCAGCCATCACATTTCTCTTCGTCGATTTTGATGATCTTCCGAACTGACATGTTCAGATCCTCCTTCCTTTTTGGTAAAGGATAATCCTATTTTGTATTGAGTTCCTTGACAAAAATCAAAAACTAGAAGAATGGTCATTTTCCATTGACTTTTCATGGGGGAGGCGGCAATTTATTGGGTGGAGGAAAGGTTGACAATGAGAGAAGATCACGGAGAGCTCCGTTTTGTGGTGCATGAGCATCATGCCTCCCATCTCCACTATGATTTCAGGTTGGAGATGGGAGGGGTCTTCAAATCCTGGGCAATTCCGAAGGGACCCTCCATGAATCCAGCCGACAAGAGGCTAGCCATCATGGTTGAAGATCACCTCTTAGAATATGGGACATTCGAGGGAATTATTCCCGCGGGAAATTACGGGGCTGGGGCCGTGGTTATTTGGGATGAGGGTTCCTATATCCCGGTGGGGGAAGGAAAACCTGAGGAACAGCTGAAAAAAGGGAGGTTTAGCTTTGAGCTCAAGGGAAAGAAACTGAAAGGGGGCTTCTCTATGGCCCTCCTTAAGGGGAGGGGCAAGGGAAATCAATGGCTTCTCATCAAGAGGAAGGATGAACAGGCTAACCCCGAGTTCAGGCTCAAGGTTGCCCTAGATGAGGATAGGAGGAAGAAGCTCCATGTGAGAATTCCTCCCTGTGAGA
>Ga0209427_10000245_pt1 | contig 54583 bp, 30 predicted proteins | sample DeeMarSWOR136_30_FD_187465 | JGI IMG/M metagenome (GOLD analysis project Ga0209427, IMG submission 187465) | Marine sediment microbial communities from White Oak River estuary, North Carolina - WOR-1-36_30 (SPAdes) (version 2) | ecosystem: Environmental > Aquatic > Marine > Intertidal zone >...
TTTCGCTGAAAATGAGGCCTTAAATAGCGGGGGTGGTATGTCCAACTCAGCCGACAACACATCACTGGTATATTGTACCTTCTGGGATAATTCGGCTCTTGAGGGAGGTGGAATGAGTAGCATAAGCAATAAAAACATGATGCTTTCATGGTGCGTCTTCACCGGCAATTCTGCTTACAAAGGTGGCGGGATGTTCAACCGCTTTTTGAAGGATGCAGCACTTCTCAACTGCGCATTTACAGGCAATCGTGCCACAGGGGATGGTGGTGCGGTCTACAACTTCGCAAGCACAACCTGGCTTGCCAACTCTACCTATTCTCAAAACTGGGCAGGCAACGAAGGCGGCGGAATCTGGTGGGATCATCTACATCCTTCTTCAGAGCCTCTGCCCGGATCACAGCCTCCACTTCCAACTGGGCCAACACCACCTCCACCTGTTTTAGGAGGCGTAATCGGTGGTAACTCCGTTGAGGAAACTATGGCGTCAAGTGGTTCCGATCTCGGTTATATTCTCGACCCGATGATTACAAACTGCATCTTCTGGGAAAATAGCGACATTGGTGGTAAGGACATGTCGGCACAGATTTGGGTGGATCCAAACAAGACGCCCTTTATCATAAGCTATAATTGTATCCAGGGCTGGCCTGATTCTTTATTTCCTCGCGGTAACATGAACGCAAACCCGGCCTTTGTTGAACCTGGCTATTGGGTAGAACCGAACGACCCGAACCTTCTCAGCGACCCTAATGATCCGAATACCATTTGGGTTGATGGCGATTACCATCTGCTCCCTATATCCCTATGTATCGATGCCGGCGACCCTGATTATATGGCGGAACCTAACGAAACAGATCTTGATGGCAATCCTCGTGTAATCAACGAACGAATCGATATGGGTGCATACGAATATCCCGGGCCGCGGCAGACACAACTGCTCTATGTTGACGACGATGCCATCGGGGCTAACAATGGCTTGTCCTGGGATGATGCATTTAATTACCTTCAGGATGCGCTCTCTATAGCCGGTAGGGGTGATGAAATCCTCGTCGCTAAGGGCATTTACAAACCCGATCAGGGGGGCGGCATCACGACCGGCGACCGTAAAGCTGTATTTCGGCTTAGGAATGGTGTGGCCGTAAGGGGTGGCTACGCCGGAATAGGCGAACACGATCCCAATGAAAGGAACGTATATGAATACACAAGTGTTCTGAGCGGAGATCTTTTTGGTAACGATTGTCATCTCTCTGATGCTGATGAATTGATTTATGATCCGTGTCGGGCCGAGAACAGCTACCATGTCCTGAACACCAGTGAGACCGATGACACCACTATTTTGGATGGATTAACAATTATAGCCGGTAACGATAATCGTTTTTATCACGATCCCTGGCCTGGTCCTGGTCCGAGTTGGGTTCCTATCGGCCAAGGAGGAGGGATATTTAATTACGCGGGAAGTCCCATGGTCAAGAATTGCACCTTTAGCAATAATTCCGCCAACCTGGAGGGCGGCGCTATCTATAACTCTCAGAGCACTTCATCTCTGGCCAACTGCATCTTCAGCCGAAATTCGGCCCAAGAGCATGGAGGTGGAATATACAACTCCAAGAGCAACATCACCCTGACAAGCTGTATGTTTATTAAAAACTTCTCAGGAAGCGGTGGTGCTTTATGTAACCAATATGAGTCTACCATCGAGTTATTCAACTGCACCTTAGTTGGGAATTTTGCACAGAATGGAACACCTCCGTTCATTTGGCAGGACTTCGAGCCTGAGTCGGGGGATGTTCAGGTATCCAGTTCCATATCCAATTCCATTCTCTGGGACGACATAAATTACTTCAGTTCGTCAACCACAATTACATATAGCGATGTGCGGGGTGGCTGGCCCGGTCTGGGCAACATCAACGCAAACCCGTGTTTTGTAGATGAGGCTAATGGAGATTGCCGTTTGCTTACTGGTTCACCGTGCATTGATGCTGGTGACCCTGATTATATGACGGAGCCTAACGAAACAGACCTTGATGGCAAACCCCGTGTAATCAACGGTCGAATAGATATGGGTGCTTATGAATACGATGGCTCTGCGATACAGGCCGAAGTCGACATTGATCCAAATACACTCAATTTGAACAGTAAGGGCAGATGGGTCACCGCATTTATCCGGCTGCCCGAAGAATACAATGTTGCAGACATCGATCCCAACAGCGTAATACTTGAGGGTCAGGTTAAGCCTAAACGTTTCTGGCTTGCCGAAGACGAGCAAATTGCCATAGCCAAATTCGACCGCGAACAGGTCCAGGCCATTCTCGCCGTCGGCGAGATAGAGCTTACTGTCACCGGCCAACTGGCTGACGGCACGTCCTTTAAGGCCTCAGATGTAATTAAAGTGATAGATAAGGGCGGAAAAAAGTAGTCCGGTGTGGGTAGTTCAGTAATGTTGAATAAGTTTAAGACGCGCACTTCAATTCGTGGAGGCCAATGAAAGATTGGGAGCCTTAAGCGCAGTTAACAGTTGGCTTGTCGGCTGTTATTGGTCGGGCTGGAAGCGCATTTTTGCCTGGCCGATGAGGTAGAAGCTGCCGGTAATGCATATCAGGTCTTCCCTGTCGACAGCACTTCTTGCCAGTCGCAGCGCTTCACCCAGCGTCGTAGCCGCCTGGCACATCTTGTTGCACTTTTCCGTATACATTTCGGCCAGTTCTTCCGGGGACATCGCTTTCGTAGATTGGCTGCGGGTGAAGATAACCTTGTCGGCCCCGTATTGTAATTCATTGAGCATCCCATCGATGTCCTTGTCAATGTTACAGCCGAAAATCATCACCATAGAGTCGTAGGGAATATTTTGTCCTATTGCATGTATCAGGGCCCGGATACTTGCCGCATTGTGAGCACCGTCGATCATAATTCTCGGGTCGTCACAAATCATCTCCATTCGGCCTTTTAGCGAGACATTATGGAGCCCCTTGGTAGCCTTTTCATCGTCTATTTCGTAGCCGCTTGCTTTGAGTTTATCCAGCATAGCCAGAGCCAGACCGCAGTTAATAGCCTGATGTTTGCCGTGTAATGGCACCCGCAGGTGTTCAAATTTACTCGATGGTGTTGTCAGGCAGATTCTCGTATGTGGGCCGTGCTCTCGTGACGTTTCAAACCGCTGCGAAAAATCAATATCGCCGCCTGTTACGCTCAACGGCGCCTTGACGGCAGTGGCACATGATTTTAGAACACGCAGGGCCTCCGGGTCCTGCTGAACGGTAATAACGGGTACACCACGTTTGAAAACACCTGCCTTTTCTTTTGCAATGCTGCCGATTGTTTCCCCGAGTTGGGATTGATGGTCAATACTCAAGCTGGTTATCCCAACGACTTCGGGCTTAATAACATTCGTACTGTCCAGTCTGCCGCCCATGCCGGTCTCAATCACGGCAATATCAACGTCCACATCCGCAAAGTGCATAAACGCAAGGGCCGTCATAATCTCGAAGAAAGTAATCCGTTCGCTTTTTGATATTTTTTCAACCGGAGCATAAATGCGATTCAGCAGGCCAAGCATTTCCGAATCGCTAATCATTTTTGAGTTGACTACAATCCGCTCGTGAAGATGTGAAACGTGCGGCGATGTATATAAGCCGACAGTGTAGTCATTAGCTTCCATCATCATGGCAAGCATCGTCGCAGTCGAGCCTTTCCCTTTCGTACCGGCTATGTGGACTGTAGGGAATTTTTTATGGGGTTTGCCCACTAAAGACAACAGATTCTCCATCCTCTCCAGATTAAACGTCGTGACGTTGTATCGAAGATGCTTTTCCTTTTCGTAGTCGGTTTTCTCGTAGAGGTACTTAAGGGCCTCTTTGTAGGTCCTGAAGGCCTTTTTGCTTTTGACTTTAGCAACCTTGGAGGGCCGTTTGCCTGTACGTTTCTTTCCGATTGTTTTTGCTGATTTCGCCATTAAAAATTAATTATAGTAGAAAAAGGCGACTAAGTCAATACTCAGGGCTCACAAAACGCTGTAAAGTTCGGCGGTTATCATTGAATTAATTGATACAACATCCTGTCAATAAAGGAATTACAGAATTGTTTGCTTTATTCTATTATATTTTGAATCTTTTTTATCGGTAAAAGTGAAAGCGTTATTAGATTTTCTTATAAATAACTCTTTGGGAATGATCTAACATTGAATTCCAATTGTATAAGTATGAGGCAAAATAATTGTTGTCATAAGGTATAACTGGCTTTTTATTAGCGCCAAGCGAACCTATCAGGCCTTAACCGGCTCCATTGATTTGTGGAACTCTTACTCCCTCCAAAGAAAGGAAAGCTCCCAGATTTTCAACGGTTTCCATAAATTTAGTATAATCCGCGGGTTTAATCATATAAAAACTGCACCCCATTTCGTAGAAACGGTTCACTTCGCTTGCATCATCCGTCGTTGTCAGGATAATAATTGGGATCTTTCTAAGCTCCTCATCCTCTTTAATCCGTCGAAGAACCTCTCCCCCATCTACTTTGGGCATTCGAATGTCAAGCAGCAATACATAATGGCCGTTTCCATCTGTTTTTGCACGGCCGCTTTTCTTGAATAAAAAATCTAAAACCTCCTGCCCGTCCTTGAAATGCAAAATATCATTATCTATGCAGCTTCGCCAAAGGTTCCTTTTTACGAGTTCAATGTGTCCTGGATCATCTTCTGCTATAAGGATAACAGCACCTTTGTTCATTCACTGTTCCTTATGTTTTTTTAGCATCACTAATCTGTGGAACTTCAACAACCGAAAGAAGCAGACCGACTTTTCTAACGGCATCTGCAAAGTCTTCGTATTCGACCGGCTTGACTATGTAGACACTGCACCCGAGACTATGACAGCGTTCAATAGTACGAGGGTCATCTGTTGCAGTTAACATAATCACGGGAATCTTCTTTAGATCCGGGTTCTGCTTGATTTTCTCCAGCACTTCCATCCCATCCATTTTGGGCATGCGGATATCCAGCAATAAAAGATACTCTTTGTCGGGCTCCCGTTTGGGCCCGTCCCCCCGTACAAGAAGGAAGTCGAGTGTTTCCTGCCCATCCGCAAGCCTGAGTATCTGATTGCAGACTCCTGCCCGCTGCAGACTCCTCTTTATTAGTTCGAAGTGTCCCTCATCATCTTCAGCGATAAGAATGATACCTTCTTTTTTCATGCTCTCCCTTTTCTGTCAACACTGTTTCTTTTGCAATCAAACGCCCGGCAGAGACACAAAAAATTTGCTGCCTTTTCCGGGCTCTGATTCTACCCATACCTTTCCATTATGCCGGTCGATAATTCGTCTGACAATAGTTAATCCCAGCCCTTCTCCGCTTTTTCTGTCCGGTTCGAGCCGATGGAATATTTCAAATATCTTATTCTGGTGCTCTGGAGCAATACCCGTTCCGTTATCCTCCACGCAATAAATACTGTGGCCGTTTTCAGTTTTAGCATGTATTCTTATCACACCGGGCCGAGACTCGTCAAGATATTTTAGTGCGTTATCCAGAATATTTGAAAAAATCTGATTTATTTGTGAAGCATCACCAAGGCAGGCCGGTAGTGACTCAATATTAACGGTTGCACCGATTTCCTTTGCCTGAAATTCCATACTTTTGGTGACATCGGTCAGCATTGCGTTCATATCTAATTGTTCAATATTTAAGGCCGCCTGGCCCAGTCGGGAAAGTCGCAGCAATCCCGACAGAAGTGAATCCATCTTGCTCGCGCTGGTTACAATAAAACCCAGTGCTTCTGGAATATCTTTATTTAAGACAGCGAGTAATTCCGCGCCAATATCTGAAGTCTTAATTTTGTCCCCAAGGGCCGAATGTATCTGGTCACAACAGTGCGACAACTCCTTGCTGAAACCCTGAATATTAACAAGCGGCGCTCTCAGATCGTGTGAGGTAACGTATAAAATCGACTCAAGCTCTTCGTTCTTGAGGGCCAGCGTTTTCATAAGCCGTTCGCGGTCCTTTTCCGCTATCTTGCGGGCCGTGATATCACGGCTGATACCCACGATGCCGATAACCTGCCCGCGACTGTCCCGCAGACATACTTTAGTAGTTGAATACCACTTGCGATTACCTTCCGGATCTACTGCCGGTTCTTCCTGGCCGAATAACAGCCGTCCTGTTTGAATAACGTTCTGGTCGTCGGCATAATATTTGGCCGCCAGTTCATGCGGATAGAAGTCAAAATCCGACTTTCCCATCAGTCCTTCCGGCGTAGTCCCCATTAAATTTGCCACGGCAAAATTTGCGACAACAAAACGACTTTTGGTATCTTTGACGAAAATATTGTCCGGCATGTTGTCTATCAGTGTCCGCAGCAGCTTGCGTTCCTGCGCCAGCATCTCCTCTATCTGTTTGCGTTTTGAAATGTTCTGTATCGTTGAACGGATCCCGCGGATGTGGCCTTCCTTGTCATACAGAAGCCGGTCCTGAATCAGGATCGGAATCCCGATCCCGTTTACCCTCTTAATGGTTCGCTCGAAGGCTTGTCCCGGCGGAATGGTACCTGCTAATTTGGAAATGACCGCCTGCTTTGATATTTCCTTATTGAAATAAAATTCCCACACATGCTTACCAAGCATGTCCTCGGTTTGGTAGCCCAACATCTCCAGCTCCGTGCGGTTCACCCTCGTAATGCGCCCCTCCGTGTCCAGTTCATGGTAACCGACCGGTGCCTTATCGAACAGGTCCTCGAATCGCGATTCTCTTTCTAACAGTTGTTGTTCAACGATTCCCGCCAGGAAGGCGTAAACTACAAAGGCCCACCACATGGGAACCAATGCTCCAACAATGTCCTCCGCCCTGTCCAGAGCTTTAGTTATCCCGGACCACTCGATGAGCAGCAAAATACCGTAGGACAGTGTAAACAGCAGGAGTCCCGCGAATACTAATTTGGCCCGGGGCTCTAAGGCTCGCTTCCAACCTTTCAACAGAACAATCAGCGCAACGGCTGAGGCCAGGAAAGTAACAAGGTCAAAAGCTGCAACTGGATGCATTACAAGGCCTCCTTTTCGACCGGAATTTTCCTTCCAAATACCATCCAGCACCACGCGGCCACAAATAACGAACTAATCGCGTGGCACAAATGCTCGATGAAGTTCAGTAACCATTCATAGAAGAAGCCCTCCAGCACTGTCAAAATCCACGCCACCAGCATCGTATAGAACGCCACAAGAAGGATGTTCGAGGCGGGGAGTTGTTTTAGTTTCTGCCGATTTGCAAGAATAAATACCAGAACACTGGCGCCAAGCAGGAGCATCACAACTTCATTTTCAAATAGCTCGTAATTCATTTCAATGTCCCTTTGTTGGCTTTATACGGTACCGGTCATTCAAAGTTCTCTTTATACCCTCCTGGTTACTATCTTCCGGGAATTTGCAAATATGATAGGGAACGGGCCTTAATTTTTTGGCTTACCATGTTTTACCATACTCTTTTCACTTGGCTGCGTATTACGAAACAGTGACCGGGTTGCCGTTTGCACACTTTCCGCATCGGCCTTGCTCGAACTGTTACTCTGCGTGAGGCACGAAAGCTGTCGTCGTATGCCGAGGCGGGGACGCAGAAGCACCTTACATTTAGACGTTTTTATTCAAACCTTTATTATAGCAGGCCAAGTTGCGCCAGACAAGGAAAATCCCTTTCGAGAGTGCCGTTTGGGTGCATGTCGTGATTGTAGGTGGATTTTTCAAGCCGCCAACGGCTTTTTCGACCACAACTGCTACCATTCCGTATTGAGCCACGCTATACGCAACGCCAACATAGATGATAACCCCACACGAGTCCAGATCATCCCTGATTGTTCCAATCGCTTACCTACAACATGCTTGCATGCACCCTCTACCGCACCAGAACCTACAGCCCTGTAAAAATAAACAAAGAAGATGTGACCATATAAAATTTATTTCCGGTAATCATCTTGTATCTCCTTCCATAAAAAAAGCAGTTGCTCTTCTTTTTTACCTCTTCCTTAAAAAAAGGCATCCTAAACTTATCAAAAGAAATGTTGCTGGTTCAGGAATTATGTTGATATGTAAATAAGAATCTTGAGAAAGATCGAAATAAAATGGGATATCGTTACAGTAAAATGTACCAGTTACGTAACCTTGATCATACCATCCACCCGTGGTCATAACTGTTACATCATAGGCGACAAGATTTACACAACTATACTCAGCCGCCCACAAAAAATCTAAACTCCCTCCATAGATATTGACTGTACAATCATCGCGAGCCCATAGTCTAATCATTGTTCCGTCATACCAATCAGTGATGGTCGTATTGAAAGCAGCTAATCTGAATATATCACCTCCAAAAATATCCAGAGTAACGTCGTTGTATATATCGAGCTCCCCATACACCTCACCATCGAAGATTTCGTGATGGCCTTCTGTCCAAACTTCAGCCTTAAGCGGCTGAAGCATGAGGAATATAAACAAAGCAATGACCATTGAGATTATTTTTGCGCTATTTCTTCCCTCTCTCCCTCGTAGTCTTTGAGTTTTCATGGCTTTTCTCCTTCTAATTCATTGATATTAATCGTACCAAAATCCAAGGCCTAATTCAAGCATTTTCCGGCTGTATTTACGGCTGTTCCAGCCGGTCAAAGCCCTTGAGAGTCGGCCAAAGAATCCGAGGTGTCTGTATATAAATGTTGATTCTTTTCCCAAGTTTTTGACTTTTTACCTGCCCTGTCTGCTCTGAGCCTCGCCTGTCCTGAGCCTGTCGAAGGGAGCCTGCACAGTTTTGCACTTTGAGCTGTGGTTCTACACTTTCCACTTTAACTTTTATTTTTTATTGATTTTTCCATTTTCATCTTTGATTTTCCTTTACGGCCGCATCCTTGGTTGTATAATGTATTCATAATTGAATATGTTAAAAATAGGCTAAAGTAGTCAACAACCTTGGAGTGAAGCGAAAGCATTGGGGGTATTATCAATGTTCAAAACCACAATTGCCTCTTGTGGCTTACATCTGCCGTCTGTCTTCTGTTATCTGTCGTCTGTCCTCTGTCGTCTTTTCTCTACAACTGTAGAGCGCGCACTACAAATTCACCTTTTTTTAACAAACAAAGCCAATTTTCGAAAAGTCAAGTTGGACGCAAGTGATTATATAACAATGAATTATGCAAAATGGACACTTGGTGAACGTGGGAAAAACAAAGCCAATTCAAAGCCAATTCAAACCCAATACAAAGCCAAAACAAAGCCAAAACAAACCCAATACAAACAAAAACAAAGCCAATTTCGAAAGGGGGCGACTGCTCATTAATCAATGGCAAAATCACAACAACATTCCGTTGATATCGAAAAATGGCTCAAGCTGATCCGGGCCGATGGCATTGGACCGACCACGTTTAGAAAACTCATCGAACGGTTTGGCTCAGTTGACCGTGCCTTGGGTGCTTCAGTAAGTGAGCTGGCCAAAATAGAGGGAATAGGATTCAAAACCGGCGAACAAATTGCCGCAACTCGCGACAAATTCGACACAACTGCCGAACTGGACCTGGCCGAGAAACTTGACGTATGGCTAATTCACCTCAACGACAAGCGATATCCGCCGGTATTGAAACAGATTTACGACCCGCCGCCGGTCCTCTATATTAAGGGCAGCCTGACCCGGCAGGATAATTTGTGCATTTCGATAGTCGGTGCCCGGCGGTGCAGTATTTATGGTCAGGAGCAGTCTTCCCGTCTCGCTCACTTCCTGGCTTCAGCGGGCTTTACCATTTGTTCCGGCATGGCCCGAGGCATAGATACCGCCGCACATCAGGGTTCGTTATCAGCAAATGGACGCACAATTGCAGTGCAGGGCTGTGGCTTGGCAGATGTCTACCCGCCGGAGAACAAAAAGCTGTTTGAGCTTATTGCGGAATCCGGCGCCTGTATCAGCGAATTACCACTTCAATACGAACCTTTATCGGAGAACTTCCCGCCTCGCAACAGAATAATTGCAGGACTGGCTCTGGGAACGATTGTTGTCGAGGCCGGCCAGCATTCAGGAGCGCTGATAACCGCCAGAGCCGCTATGGATAATAATCGTGAGGTGATGGCAGTGCCGGGCAAAATCGATTCACCGCTGAGTAAAGGTTGCCATCAGTTGATAAAACAGGGGGCAAAGCTAACCGAGACCGTTGAAGATGTGATGGAAGCTCTTGGTTATATCGGCCAACAACTGCAGGACCATGTTACCGCAGCGAAGGAAGAGGCATATGAAAATCAGGCTGGCCCTCTGTTTGATGCGAGCCAGTTAAATCTGAGCGATTCTGAAAAAAGGATTTGCGACTATCTGAGTAAAGAGCCGACGCACATAGACCAGATAATGGCGGATCTTGATTTGGAGCCCGGCAGCATTAACGCCGACTTAATATCTCTGCGCCTCAAGGGCCTTATAAAACAATTGCCGGGCAATCTGTTTATGAAACGTTAGCTTTTTTGCCTTATCTCGCTCTTTTAAAATTTTTATATATACGGTTGCGAAATGTTGTAAACGCAGGTTTGCATTATTGATGAGAATGTCGAAAGCAAGTTTTTTCTTTCACTTTTTTGGTGTTCGTCCCCGGCTCCATTCGCTGAGTCTTTTGAGGCGAGCGGCGCCCCGTGCGTAATAGGCATTATCGAGCGAGGCAAGATGCTGCTCGCACAACTGTTCCCGGCGGGCCTGCCAGCCCGAAGGTGTTTGCACCATGCCGTTTTGCTCTATCGTTTCATATAAGGCATCGGCTATGAGACGATGCCCCGTTATGTTGGGGTGGACCTGATCGAGCAGCCATTCGCTGCCGGGGATACAATCCGTTGTACGGTCCTCGATGAGCTTCCGGGCATCGACGAGCGGCACCTTGTACCGGACTGCTACTTCATGGATGATTTCGTGCATGGGTTTGAGGATTCGCAGCGGACAGACGTCTTCTTCCTTTGCTTTGGTGAACCACTCTTTCGCCTCCGAAAATCTGCCGATATGTTCGTAGCATTTGCCGAGCAGAAAGAGAAGGCCTGCGTGTTGTGGATCCATCGCAGCGGCCTGATCGAGCAGCCGGATTTTTTCATGAGCTTGCGACCAGTCAATTTCGCTCGCCTGTTTGCGAAGCTCGTTGACCTGTTGTATCTGTTCCTCGGTCAATTCGCTTGTGTGCTCGGATTTAAAAGGGGGACAGTCCTTGAGATTGGAGACCGGATTCACGAGAATAACGGGGACATTCGCGGCGCGAGACATCCTGACCATCGTTTCCAGATTATAATGGAAGTGCTCGATAATATCGGTTTGCCAGTCCTGGTCGCGATGATAAGATTTCAATCCTTCCTGGAAATCGAGCCTGGCCTGAACTTCAGGATCCAGAATGGTCTTTGGCGAGTGTTCGGCAGGTGTGCGCCGGCCCAGGTGCTGCGAAAATAAATGATGGGCGTGGCTGTAGATTCGCAGGTTCAGAAATGCCCTGTGGGTTCGGATCAGGATACGGGGTTTGTTTTTGATGTGTTCGTATGTCCTGTCCTCGAGGAATTCGTTTTGGCCGGTATAGATGATGAAGAGGTCCGGCTCGTATTCGAGCAACTCCTTCATGATGGGGACAAGGCGATAGCTGGCGTAGGATATGCCTCCACAGTTGATAACTTCGCTCTCAGTTCCAGGCCGGGCGGCACGCAGGTTGAGATCGAGCCAGGTTGTAAAGGATGTTTCCACGGAGTAGGGTCTGCCCTGTACCGTTGAGCCGCCGAGGCAGAAAATCCGTAGAGACTTCGGCTTTTTCACGGCGGCAAAGGACTGGGGACAAAAGGCAGTCAGACGTTCCTCGACTATCTCGAAAAGTGTCCCCGTCGGATCGGCTGCAAAGAGCGGACTTAGCCTGTGGAACGATACAAAGGGGTCTTCTATGTTGACAGGGGGGGAAGGGACGGCTAATCTAAGCGTCAACTCAAGCAGTGCCAGCAACAACAAGGCTGTTAGAACGGCCCCGAAGCGAAATATGATGGCGCGCCGCCTGCGGTCCTGCCGGCCTGGTTTCCCCTGTTTTTCATCTACTGCCATTCGTTCCCCTCTGTCCATGTTTTACCCTTTGGCTATTCGTGCTAAGAATAGTGCGAACCGCCTTCTGTGGGATTTATCATATACATTTAACAGAAGCACTTTTGAATATTTGGAATTTAATAATACCAGAATTTCGATAAGGTCTCATCAGTTTTTTGGCCTGTTCAGCCAGCCGTTTGTCACTAACTATATGAGAAATGCAGATTGCGGGTAACCAGGCCTTGATACAGTACGGGCTTTTTCCCGGGTAAAAGAGAAGTACCTAAGCGTATCGCTTGTTTCTGCCGAGCAGGACGCTTGGATCGGTTTTACACGCTATTTTTGGGGTAAAATATTCGGGTGATTCATCATTTTTAAACGGCTCTAAATAACGGTATAAGTCGTAATTATATAAGGATTTAGAGTGAATACTATTGACTCTTATGTCCAATAAATGCTATAATTAGTAGAAATGGTATTTATTGTGTGTTTTGCTTTTCAGAGGCCCGCAAGAAACAAGGAATGGAACTGTGATCAGTGGATGGAAGCATCCCTGGAGAAGGAAGTAAAAGAATGCTCAAGTCTGTAGAAAGGTCCTTAACAGCGTTGCTATTAATTGCATTTGTAGCAGGCCCGGCGAGTTCTCAATTTCACATCACAGGCGATATCAATGGTGACCGTAAGGTTGGTTGGCAAGACCTGAATCTTCTTGTTGACCGCTGGCTGGATGCAAACTGTATTGCCCCTGCCTGCGCAGCCGATCTTGATGGAGTACCCGGCGTCAATATGTTTGACGTTGCGGTACTGGCGGGGAACTGGGACAAGGATCACAGTCTTATCACGCTGGTGATTAATGAGTTCATGGCTGAAAACGACAGATTCATCCAGGACCCAAACGGTGATTATCATGACTGGATCGAGATTTATAACTACGGTGAGTATGCCATAGACATAGGCGGCATGTACCTCACGGATGATGTTAATGATGCCAACCAGTGGTATCGCATTCCCGATAATTTCCCTGAGAAGACAACCATTGGCCCCTCCAGCTATCTTCTTGTTTGGGCCGACAATGAACTCTCAGAAGAGGGGCTGCACGTTGGCTTTGCACTCGATGCCGGCGGCGATGAGGATGTGGGTATATTCGATACTGACGGTGTTACTCTTATTGATAGTGTCAAAGACTTCTCGACAAACGGTGGAGATAATTCATTAGGTCGCTTTCCCAACGGCAACGGTCCCTGGCGTGTCTTTTTTGATGACACTAACATGCCTCCGACACCGGGTACGTCCAACGGAGGTGATTCCGACGTTGATATTGTAATCAACGAGATTATGTATCATCCATACCACTCCATTGAAGATCCCATCGAGCCCGAGGACATCCGTGCTGAGTACATCGAGCTGTTTAATCGGGAACCGGAAGATGTCAATTTGGCCGGCTGGCGAATTACCGACGGCGTGGATTTCGCGTTCCCGAATGATGCGGCGATTAGTGCAGGAGGGTATCTTGTTGTTGCAGCGGACGTGAACACATTTAAAGCCAGATATCCGAACGTAACAAATGTGGTGGGCGGATGGTTTGGAAGACTGAGCAATTCCGGCGAGTCTATTGAGCTGATTGACGATAGGCGAATTAATATCGACCACGTTCACTACGCCGACGAGGGAGATTGGGCGGTGCGTGAAGAGGGCCCGCTTGATTACAATCACCGTGGCTGGGTCTGGTACGACGAGCATGATGGCGGAGGCAAATCGCTGGAACTGATTAATCCGTCACTACCTAATCAATACGGGCAAAACTGGGACGCAAGTATTAATAACGGAGGCACACCCGGCACCTCAAATTCAGTGGCTTACTATGACATTGCACCTATGATACTGGACGTCAAACATCGCCCGTTTATTCCGCGGTCCACCGAGCCGGTGACGGTGTCAGCCCGCATTCTGGATGAGCTGGCCACAGGTATCACAGTAAGGCTCCATCGCCGTGTTGATGGTGCTCCGAGTTTTGTCTCGCAGGCAATGTTTGATGATGCAACGCACGGCGATGAGAGGGCAGGTGACGGCGTTTATGCTGCTCAGATACCCGCATACTCCAATAGTACGATTATCGAGTTCTATATCGAAGCAAGCGATATCTTCGGTAGCTCACGTACATGGCCGGCACCGAGCCTGGTTGGCGGCTTGTCCAGACAGGTGACCAACCTGCTTTACCAGGTGGATGATTCCTTCGACCCGAATGCAATATGGGTGCCGGGCAGCCAGCCGATTTACAGGCTCATCATGACCAATGCCGAGTGGACGGAGCTGGAATACATCGGGTCTCACCGGCCGGATTGCGAGTCCGATGCCCAGATGAACGCCACATTCATCAGTATGGATGGAGTAGATTCGAAGCTGCGTTACAACATTGGGATTCGAAACCGAGGCCACGGCTCGCGGGACGACCCGCCGAATAATTATCGTGTGAACTTTCCACACGACCGCTCCTGGAAAGGTGTGACTGCAATCAATTTAAACACCAAGTACACATACCTTCAGTTGATCGGCAGTGCTATTTTCCGCATGTCGGGACTAGCGCATAGTGAGGCTACGGCTGTTCAGGTCAGGATTAACGGCCAGAACCTGGCTTTAACCAATGACGAGATGTTCGGCTCGTATGTCCACCTGGAGGTCGTCGACAGTGACTTTGCTAATAATCATTTTCCGGACGACGATGCCGGCAATGCTTACAAGTGTATGTGGAGGGGTTCTGCCTCTGTAGCTGCGGACCTTCAGTATGAAGGAAATGATCCGGATGCCTATCGCGATACGTACTTTAAAAGGACCAATGTTGCCGAGGATGATTGGTCCGACCTTATCGGGTTGACCTACGTTCTTTCCGATAATACGCCGGATGAGATTTATGTAGAAGAAGTCAAGCGTGTGATGAAAGTCGACCGTTGGCTGCGTATCATTGCCGCCAACGCCTTGGTGAGTAACAACGAGACGAGCCTGGCCATTGGTTATGGTGATGATTACTATCTTTATTGCGGCCTTGTGGACCCGCGGTTTGTAGTGATACAGCACGACCTGGATTGCTTATTCGGAATCGGCGATAATCCGGATGCGGGTGCTGTTACTCGCAGCATCTTTCGTGCCACAACACTTGCGACGATGAAGCGGTTTCTGGAGCATCCCGAGTTTATCCCTCGCTATTACTGGTATCTGAAGAACCTTATAGAGACGACCTTTTCCCCGGAGCAAATGAACCCGCTTGTGGACCATGTTCTGGGCGGATTTGTACCGCAGGCGACAACCGACTATATCAAGCAATTCGTCGCAGCACGTAACTCATACGTTCTTTCGCTCATCCCCTCCGAGCTTACCATCGACACCACTCTGCCGCAATCCTACGGTTACTACTGGACCACGAGTCCGTCGGTGGATATCAGTGGCGAGGCCGAAGTAATCGATACGCGGTCTGTTCTTGTTAATGGCGTGCAAGCGGCGTATTCGCCCGTTGATGGAGTTTGGAACACCGGCACGGGGTTGCCTGGTGATCTGCTGCTCTTCTTGCCAATAGACACGGTCTGGTCCTATGAGCAGTCAGACATCGACCTGGGCAGTGCATGGCGAGACCCGAACTATGACCCGTGCGCGCCCGGTGACGGTTCATCCTGGAGTTCGGGCAAGGGGCTCTTTTACGTGGAGAGTTCATCTTTGCCGGGACCCAAGAATACGCCTCTGACACTTGGTGCCCCCACGTACTATTTCCGGACTGAATTCTATTTCGACGGCGACCCGAACGAGGTGGCGCAGCTTCAGATATCCACCATTCTCGACGACGGTGCGGTGATATATCTCAACGGCGATGATGTGAATCGAATAGGTATAGACCCCGGGCCAATATCACACACTGATTACGCCGACCGAACCGTCGGAAACGCGATTTGGGAAGGCCCGTTCATAATTTCAACCAAGCGCCTCTGCCATGGCAACAACGTCATTACTGTCGAGGTTCACCAGACCAACGCAACCAGCACGGATATTGTCTGGGGGATGGAGCTGCGGGCCTACGGTGCGCCCACCGGGGGAAAGGTTGCCTTGCATCCGGGTATCAACCGTGTTGTTGTTCAGACGTTTGACGAGCCCAATGGTACCGGCAATGAGCTTAAGAGTGATTTTATTGATATATGGTATGACGACGGCGACGAAGTAAATCTTTCCATTTTGCCTCCGGGCGATTTTGTTATGGATGCTGCTTCCGGCCCGTGGGTAGTGACAGGCGACCTGGTTGTGCCCTCTGGTGTAACACTGACTATCGAGCCGGGGACGACACTGTTTTTCAGTGCCGACAGGAGCATTACGATTAACGGCGGCAGGCTCCTCGCAGAAGGCAGCCAGTACGAGCGTATAAGGCTGGCAAGTGTTCCCGGCAGCGGGTCCGGATGGATGGGTCTTGGTTTTGTTAATTCGCTGAACGACAACCGGTTGAGCTATATTGATATGGAATTTGACGGCCAGAGCGATTCGATTCTCGTCGACCACTCGCAGGTTCTCATCGACAATATGATTTGGACCGGTACTTATGGAACGCTCATTAAGCTGAACCATCCGTCCTTGATCGTCCGAAACTCTGTTTTTCCGGGTAATGTCTTCGGGGAAATGGTACAAGGCGAATACATTGAGGCTGATGAATACCTGATACTCGAGGGTAATCTCTTCAACTACACCGTGGGTGACCATGACCTGATCGATTTTCTCGGTGCCGATCGACCGGGGCCGATCGTGCAGGTCTATAACAATATCTTCCTCGGCGGCGGAGACGACGGAATCGACCTTGACGGTACGGATGCGCATATTGAGGGCAATATATTCACGAACTTCCACTTGAACACAACACGCATCACAACATGCAACGCAATTGCCACCGGGAAACCTCAAACCGGAGGGCTAAATCGTTCCGAAATAACCGTCGTGCGAAATGTTTTTTCCGATGTGGACCATGCGGTATTGCTCAAAGAGGACTGCTCCATGAACGCCGAGAACAACGTCTTTGTGGGCAGCACAGGTGCGGTTATTCAGTTTCATGAACCAAACGGAACTTCCGTCACCGGCCCGGGTAAGGGTGCAAATCTGAAGGGGAATATCTTTTGGAACAATAATGATATGTTCTATCACCTCAATGAGATTGATACGAACAATTTGTCTATCAACCATTCGATTGTTTCCTCCGTATGGCATGATTTTGGCTTGGGTAATATAGACTCCGATCCTATTTTCGTTGACCCGAATGCCGACTGGAATCTGAAATCCATGTCACCGGCTATTGGAGCCGGCCCCTGGGGGCTTGATATTGGAGCCTACGTTCCCGGCGGGGCCTGCATCAGCGGTGAGCCTTATGAGGTGACCCACCAAACATACGCCGCACTTGATGTTGGCGGACCGGGAATCACGCATTATAAGTATTGTGTCAACGACCCGAATGGGCCGTGGAGCGAAGAGCGTTCAGTAGACGTACCAATCGAACTGACCGGCCTGACTGATGGTTTTTCTTATACCGTTTATGCCATCGGTAAGAACTCAGCCGGTGTCTGGCAGAGCGAAGACAGCGCGTGTGCTTCACGCACCTGGACTGTAGATACATCTTACCGGCGACTCGTTATCAACGAAGTCCTCGCCCGAAATGTTGAGGCCGTTGACCACAATGGAACTACGCCGGATCTGATTGAGCTCTATTATGATGGGCCAGCCTCACTCGACTTAGGTGATATGAGTATCAGTGACAATCCGGACAATCCAAGGAAATTCGTTTTCCCGGTCGGAACCATCATCGAGCCCAATGAGTATCTGGTTCTTTATGCTGATAACAATCCCGTTACACCGGGTATACATCTGGGCTTTGGGCTCGACGGCGAAGGGGATGAGGTTTATCTATATAACAATTTGTCGGCCGGTGGAGAGCTGCTCGATTCAGTCGAGTTCGGTCTTCAGATCCCCGATTTGTCTATTGGTCGGGTTGGCTACAATGGTCGATGGACATTAACCAAGCCGACTATCGGGCATGCCAACATCGCCCAGCCGCTTGGTGACCCAGCTAAACTGAAGATAAACGAGTGGCTTACAAATTGTGATATGCTGACGAACAATAATTTTATCGAACTGTATAATCCCCACGCATTTCCCGTGGATTTGGGCGGCTTGTACCTGACTGATAATCCAGTAGCCCGGCCGGACAAGCATGAGATTTCCCCGCTGAGCTTCGTTCCGGGTATGTGTATGGCGGTTTTCATTGCTGATGGCGACCCGAAAGACGGACCGACCCACCTGAACTTCAGGCTGTCGGCCGACCTGGAAATTATCGCTCTGCTCGATGCCGACCTCGATGAAATTGATAAGGTCATCTATGGTCCGCAGACGACGGATGTTTCCCAGGGGCGTTCTCCTGACGGCTCGGATACTTACGCTTTCTTTGGACAGCCCACACCCGGTGCTTCAAATATCGATACCATAGTTGTAAGCGAGGTGCTGGCACATTCACATCTCTACAAAGGAGACTGGATTGAATTATATAACACTACCAACGAAGTGATTGATATCGGCGGATGGTTCCTCAGCGACAATATTGGCAATCGAATGAAGTATGAGATTGCCGGGGGAACAACAATTGAGCCTGACCACTATATTGTTTTTTATGAAGACGTGAATTTTGGTAATCTGAGCGATCCCGGTTGTCATGTACCCTTTGCATTGAGCGAGAACGGTGAGACGGTTTGTCTTTCCTCGGGTTTGCGTGGTGTGTTGACCGGGTACATAAAGGTGCAGGATTTTGGTGCATCACAGACCGGTGTATCGTTTGGCCGTTATATTACGAGTACCGGCATGTATGACTTTATAGCGATGGACCACAATACGCCGAAGCTGGCTAATGCCGATCCCAAAGTTGGGCCGATAGTAATCAACGAGATTATGTACCATCCCGACCTACCCTATGGCAGCGCATACGATAACGATGAATATGAGTATATTGAGCTGCACAACGTAACCTCGGTTCCCGTGACGTTATACCGCCTGGATAAAAGCACGACGTGGAAGTTCACCGATGGTATTGATTATACTTTCTCTTCGAGTCCACCTATCACAATACTTCCTGATAGTTTTCTGTTGGTTGTGAGGAATAAAGCCGCCTTTAAATCAAGATACGATGATATTGTGCCAGACTACGTTCAGATCATCGGGGATTATGATGGCAGATTGGCAAACGACGGCGAGAATTTGCGGATTAGTATGCCCGGCGACCTGAACAGTAACTACGAACGTCAGTATATCCGCATTGACTCTGTAAACTACCGTGATATAGCTCCGTGGCCCACTGGGCCGGACGGATATGGCCAATCACTTTCGCGCAAGGTTTCGACTGACTATGGCAATGACGTAATTAACTGGAAAGGGGCTTCGCCTTCGCCTGGTTACGCCAATCCGTGACAATTTAAAGGCATGTATAGCAGGTCTTCAATGTCTGTAAAAATGGGGGAGAAGTGTACAAATGATGTTTAGGTGCCTCTATTGTGCTTCGTCTTCGTGAGGGCTGATTATTCTGACTGTTCCCGTGCCATAGAAGAACTTGCCTGATACGAATCTGCCGATAGCAATAACCTCTACATCACCATTATCCGGCATGGCTTCAAGCAGCTCAGCTTTATTAAAAACAGCGTGGATTCGAACGTTACTTTGCGCTTCCCAGCCCGGCGGGATAAGGCGTTGCTCGGCGGCTTTGATGGCACCCGGAAAGATAATGAGCTTTTCATGTATGTCGATATCATCTTTGTGAATTGGTTCCGGCAGATGCAACACAACCATATTTGTTTGGTTCAGCGAGCTGCGATGAATTGTGTGTGGAAGTATAGTGAGCTTAGCTTGCGTTTCTACTACAGCTTCATAGGCACCCATGTCAAAATCAGGCAATTCACCATTATTATCGAGACCCGGAAAATTAGAAGGACGAATATTGCCGTCAATATCCTCGTATATCAATGCATCGATTCCTGCATCGATACAGGGAGAACCGGCCAACAACCGATAATCACTGTTGTTGGTGTCGGCAAACTTAGGATCAGTGTCGATGTTTCCCATACCCGGCCAGTTGCCCTGAACATTGCTATAGTTCATCTTGATAATCGAGTTGTTGTAGTTCCATATTTCATTACCACCATCCCAGAGAATACAGTTAGCAAGTTGTAGAAAGCTCTGATATATTTGGTCACGGGAATCGCAGGCCATAGCATTTCCATTTAGTGCCGAATTATCTGCAAAAGTGCAGTGAGTTAATGTCGAGTATGTATTCTCATAATTGTACATTCCTCCGCCGTTGTTTGCCGAGTTGCCGCTGAATATGCAGTTTACAAACGTCGGGTTGCTTGCGTAGTTGTAAACCCCGCCGCCGAATTCCGAGGCTGTGTTGTTGCCGAGGGTGCAGCTAAGAAGACTCGGATTGGCGAGATTGTTGTACATCCCGGCGCCGGTAGAGGCCGAGTTATCGCTGACTATACAATTGGTAATAGTGAAGTCACAATCGTAGGGGCCGTTGCAGATGAATTCTCCCCCACAGTCGAAGAGGCCTCCGCCGCGGTAATTGGCCATATTCTCCGTTATAGTACAGTTTGTGATAGGTCCTTCGCAGTAATGTAATCCACCTCCATCTTTGGCGAGGTTGCCGGTAACGGTACAGTTGCTGATAGGACCGTCGCAATCATACAGGCCTCCTCCTCCGTCCAGAGCGTAGTTGTTGTTGATTATACAGTTACTTATTTTGGGACGGGTGGCTGCTCCATAGATGCCTCCGCCTTTGGCATTTGTGGAGCCGCCTGTGATTGTCAGGCCCCAGACATGACAAGTCGTGTCCTTATTCCCTGCAAGATTTACGACACGGCCACTCATGGTCTCAGGATTTCTATCAGTATCACCATTTATTATTGTGGCAGATACGACATTAAAATCATTTGGCTCGGTGCATCTGAGTGTGATATTGTGCCCTCCGAGATAAATGTTCTCGTAATAAGTTCCTTCGGCCAAGATGATAGTTTCATCGGGCCGGGTGAAGAAAAGTGCCTGCTGGATGGTATGTGCGTCGACAGGGACTTGCCACATGCGTGGCGGGTCCTTGTCTAAAGGATTCATTCCTGCCAGGATTTCCACTCCATCGGCCAAGCCGTCCCCGTCCGTATCAGGCAGATTCGGATGCGTACCGTATAGGCTCTCTTGTGTTGCATCAAGCCAGTCACCATCTGAATCCGGCATGCCACCAGTTTCATAACAGCCCATATCAATTTGTCCGTTTACCATCCTCGTCGCACCGTCTCGGTCGGTGCTGGGAATATTCATACAATAGTAGAAATTGCCGGCATCTTTACATGGTGAAAACGGCAGCAAGTGATAGTTGCCATTTTCAGGATCGACAAAACGAGGATCAGTATTAATGCAGCCGATGCCATCCGAGCCACCTTGAACGCAACTGTACAGAGGTATGGAAGAGACAGACAACATTGAGTCAGTGGGGGAATTGCAAGGATCCTTTCCCCAGATGATGCAGTTAATGATGGGGCCTGAGCAGTGGTCAACTGCACTGACCGAGTTATGAACAATAGTGCAGCTAATAATCGGGCCATTACATGAATAAAGTGCGCCGCCATGCAAGCCGGCTGTGTTGCTGCTTATCATGCAGTTTGTAATCTGCCCGTAACATTCGAACAGGCCGCCACCAACATCTGCAGTATTTTCCATAATGGTGCAGTTTCTGACTGGTCCGCCGCAACCGTACAACCCGCCACCGAAGAATTTAGCCGAGTTGTCGATAATAATGGAGTTTGTGAGCGCTGCACGACTGGGATTTAAGCAGTAAAGTGCACCACCATAATTGGCTGAATTACCGCTGAAAATGCAGTTGTCGAGCATTGGGCTGCTGCTTTCGTTGTTGTACATTCCACCCCCATAGTGCCTGGCCGAGTTATCGGTGAGTTCGCAGTTATTTACAGTGGGGCTGCTTTCAAAGTTGCATATTCCACCACCGTACGAGGACGCCGCATTGTTGCTGAATGAGCAATTTGTAAACTTTGGGTGTCTGAGTGCCGGTGGGGATACTCCAGCGAAGTTGTACACACCGCCGCCGTATCTGGCTGAGTTGTTTGTGAAGTTGGAGTCAGTAACTGTCGGATTGCTGTGGTCATTATACATTGCGCCGCCGATTTTTGAGGAATTATAGCTTAATTTACAGTTGACTAACATCGGATTATCATCACAGTAGCGAAAGGCGATAGCACCACCCCAGTTAGCCGAGTTTATTCTGAAGTTGCAGTCGATAAGTGTCGGATTACCGTTGTGACTGTAAAGAGCACCTCCCCAGTTTTGGGCCGAATTTTTCCTGAAATAACAATTAATCAGAGTCGGGCTGCTTTGTATGCAGTAAATACTCCCACCATCGTTTGCATAAGCGTTAGTGATAGTCAGGCCGACAATAATGGAGTTTGGTTCCTCTGCGTTCTGAAAATTAAATCCTCGATGCGGATTGTGCTCGCTTGCCTGACAATCAATGATACAGTTCTCATAACCTTTTTCACTGCGAACAATTATTGCCCTGCCCAAGAAGTCGATATCGCAATTACCGTGGCCTTTGTAGATGCCGTCGGCAATCCAGACGGTTCCGCCGTTCCAGGAGCGTTTGATAGCCTCTTGTATAGTGCTGTATTCAGCCGGGACATAAACGTTGCGTGGGCCCTCATCGGTGGTGAATTTGAAACAGTTGCCGGCATTATCGTCGAGAGTTGTGTTCAGAACTGCATCAACAGCCTCAATGATAAAAAAGTAGTCTGTTTTTGGAACAACGCCGGTTAGTTTTATGGAATGATTAGTGGACAAAGTCAGGGAATTAGCCTCGATAATATACGGTTGCCCGCAAGTTAGACCGCAGGACACACGTGCGGTGGTTGGTTCGTTTGTTTGGAAAATGACTGTCGGCTCAGGGCCCGGCACATCGACCTGAACATTAAAAATCTGCGGTCCTTCACAATCGGCTGTTGCTGTAACAGTCGCGGCTGACGGGTTGCCGGTGCCGTTATCGCCATCTAAATATGTTGCCGTGATAAGGTTGCCGTGCGAGAGTTGTAGTGTGCCGTCTTCCGTAATAATGGTATCGGAGGAAGTATAAATTGTCCCTGTAAAGATCCAGGGTGCATTCAGGTCTGAAGCCAGAGTCACTGTTTCACAGTCACCGCTTTCAGTTGTTATAATTATTGTCTGTGTCGTTTCTGCTATAAGGTCAAAGTCAAGTACTTCAATCCAGGCAATATCACCGCATGAGTAAGAGTTCCTATCGAATGTAATGATGCCTTCAAAGCCATCTCGAGCGGCTTTATAGGCGTTGGCCCTGCCGGCTCCAAGCAATCCGTCAAATCCCGGGTTCTGAGTTGAGATGTCGTCTGTAGTTGCAAATAACCTTTCAATTATCACTTCTTTGGAGGCGTCGGGATGATTTGACATAATCAGAGCGATTATCGCGGCGACATGCGGGCAGGCCATCGATGTGCCTGAAGCAATCGTTGTATAGTCGTCATATATAGTTCCTAACGAGGTTCCGCCGGCCCGTAATGATAAGACATCGACTCCAGGTGCCGCTAAATGAACCCAGTAACCATAATTTGAAAAAGTTGCCTTCTGGTCGTTTGAGTTTGTTGCCGCCACAGCCATCATATTTTCGTAATAAGCAGGATAAACGGGAGAATCTGAGTTGTTATTGCCGGCTGCGGCGACCATTATCACGCCCAGACTATGAGCATAATCAATCACTTCCTCCAGCGTTTCTGAGGGATAAGAACCAGCCCAACTGTTAGATATAATATCAGCGGCGTTTTCGGTAGCGTAATAAATTGCAATTGCTGCATCGGAGCTGAATCCCTCCCCATTCTCATCCAGAAATTTTAGTGCCATTATTTTTGCATTCCAGCAAACTCCGGCGATGTCGAAGCTGTTATTACCTCGGGCGGCGATTGTGCCCGAACAGTGTGTACCGTGACCGTTGTCGTCATTGGGATTATTATCATGATTGGAAAAGTCGTAGCCGTATATATCATCTATGTATTCATTTCCATCATCATCAATGCCGGTCATTCCATTCCATTCGGTTTGATTAATCCAAATGTTATCTTCAAGGTCTCTATGGTTGTAATCCACCCCAGTGTCAACAACAGCAATAATAACCTCCGGGCTTCCGGTATGTATGTCCCATGCCTCGGGCGCATCTATGTCAGAGTCAGGTGTGCCCGGCGGCAGGTTGTACTTGCCGCTTGCCGGGTAGTCCTGGCCGATGTTGTTCAAAGGCCACTGCAGAGGATAAAGAGGGTCGTCAGGTTCGGTACGAATTGATACCATGTAATTCAGCTCGGCATATTCTACGTTCGGGTCGTTATTGTACGCAGCCAGAACATCCTGAATCGATTCGTGTGGACCAAGAACAAATTGTAGTTTGTATATCCTGTCAAGGGCAGGAACGGCTGCTTTTTCGGGGGCGCGTTTCAGCCGCTGAAGAATGCGTTTTTCCTTTTGAGTCAGCAGGGATTTGTTTTTTTTCGATAAGGCATTTATTTGATTTTGGTGCGTCTTGAAGTTTTTGAACAGGGGCTTGATATTCCTGAGGTGAAATTTCTTGTTAAGTTTGTCCAGAGAGCCGGACAGCTCCAACTGCTCTGCGTCAGGGCCTGCTGATGATTGTTCTTCAGGAGCTGTTGTGGGAGCACTTTTGAATTTTACGATGATTTCATCAGGAGCGGTAGGCAAGCGGAAAAAGCTGTGTTTCTGAGCCCCAAATGCGACAATGTTTGTGGCGAAGAACACGACAACAAGATTTGTAAGAGCAAGCCTCCTCCACATTTTAGTATCCTTTATTTTTAGCCACTTAGTTCTCATAAAAGTAGAGTTCAACTCAAAGAATTGTAGCATAATTCCAGTAATAAATCAAGAGCTATACCACCACTCAATAAACCGTATGATTGCTTATTTGACAGCAGGCTGAGATTCAGGTAATATGAATTTTTTAGGTGCGTAGGTGAATCGATGTTGAACTGATATGGATCGAGAATGAGTGATAAAATCGTTCTATCTCTGGATATCGGGACCTCAAGCCTGTGTGGACTGGCACTTTCGTGTGAATCGCTGCAGCCGATAGCAATCTGTTCAGAAGTAAATGATACTGAAATCGCTAATCTCTCAGCAGGCTGTCATGAGCAGGGCCCTCTGCGTATCCAAGATTTGTGCCTTGGTTTGATTCAGAAACTTTTGAGTAAGAAGGAAGTTCATGAAAATGAGGTTGTTGGCATCGGCATAACCGGCCAGATGCATGGTTTGCTGCTGGTCAACTCTGAGCTGGAGCCGCAAAGCAACCTTATCATGTGGAGAGACCAGAGAACTCTTGAGAGCGGCAACGCCGGTAATATTGATGAAGCCGTAGGAGTCTTGGGAACAGATGTTCACCAGCGTACAGGCTGCCGTTTGCATGCGGGCTATGGCGGAGCGACACTGTATTGGTTGTTAAAAAATGACAAAATTCCTGAAGGTGCAGTTGCGTTAACGATTGCGGATTATATGGCCGGCTGCCTAACGGAGGTAATTGCCACCGAGGCGACGCACGCTGCAAGCTGGGGAATCTTTAACCTTCAGAAAAATATGTGGGATATGGAAGCGATTGATAGGCTTGGTATTCCAAAGAAAGTGCTGCCGACGCTTAACTCAGCGACAAAGCCTTTGGGTACGGTTCAGCCTGTAATTGCAAAGCAGTTTGGCCTTGGGGATAATGTTCAGGTTTGCAGCCCTGTAGGTGATAATCAGGCCAGCATAATCGGGGCTACAGGTTTTGCCGGTGACGCGGCTGTGTTGAACCTTGGCACCGGGGGGCAAATCTCTATTCCTCAGAAAGAGTATAAATTTGTTGAGACGCTCGAAACAAGACCAATGCCGTTCGGCGGATTTATTCTTGTAGGTGCAAGCTTGTGTGGTGGGTGGGTGTATAGTTATCTACAAAAGTTTATTCAAGGAACAGTTCAGAAATTTGTGGGAGTAGAAGTAAGTGACGAAGAGATTTACAATCGGATGAATGAGATTGCAGCAGAAACTGAGGAAGGGGCGTCGGGAATAACAGTGGACACTCGTTTTGGCGGCACCCGGCTTGATCCGAATCTTCGAGGAATTATCAGTGGTATAGGAGTGGAGAATTTCACTATTGCTAATCTGGCTCGTGGATTTATCGAGGGGATGGTCCGAGAACTTGCTGATATGGCAACTGCGGCCGGTGTAAAAGATTTTACGCGGATAATTGCCAGCGGCAATGCCGTTCGTAGGAATCCTGCTGTCCCCGATGTAATTGAGTCGATTTTTGGTTTACCTTGCTTTATAAGTGCCAATCGTGAGGCAGCGGCACTTGGGGCGGCATATTCGGCTGCTATTGGTTTGGGTTTAGTATCCAAAGGTGATATTTGTCCCGGCCTGGAGAGGCGTCGATGAATATTTTCTCTACAGGTTTCAGTGAGGGTTTTGACGGGCCGGGGCGACGATGGGTTGTATACCTTAAGGGATGTAATTTCCGCTGCCGATGGTGTGCCAATCCCGAAGGATTGTCGGTCGAGTCGCAAATAATGTTCTATCCTGATCGTGCCCGGTATGCTGACAAGGCTTGTCCTTATGGAGCTATTAAAAAATCGACAAATAAATGGGGCATTGACCGGATTAAGTGTGTGAAGTGCAAGGGAGTTCCCTGTGTGAATGTTTGGCATCATCCGGCATTTGAGCGAGTGGGTAAAGAAGTACCAATTTCTGAGATTGTTGGCTGTGCGCAACGTTATCGCCCACTTTTTGGTCGGTATGGCGGAGTGACCTTCGGCGGAGGGGAACCAACGTTGCAGGCAAATCAGCTTTTGTTTGCTGTTAAGGCATTGCGACAAAAAGGTATTCATACTGCTATGGAGACAAACGCAGGTACTCCGGATGTGCAAAAATTTGTCGGCCTGGTCGATTTGCTGATTTGCGACCTCAAGTGTATCTCAAGTGATAAACACCTGCAATGGATGGAGGCCGATAACCGGCAGGTCCTCCAAAACCTGCAGTCTATGGCGAGGAAGCAGTCTCAGCTTATCATCCGTATTCCTTTTGTGAAGGGGATGAACGACAGCAAAGAAGAGATTGAAAAACTCAGGATGTTTTTGTATGATTTGACAAGGCAGCGAAAATATTTGCAGGTAGAGGTATTGAGGCAGCATCATCTGGGTGAGCCGAAATACGCTGCTCTCGGCAAGGAATATCCGATGCTCGGTGCTCAACTTCCGGGACGCGATGAGGCACAAGGTTTTGTTAATGAACTCGTGAGATGCGGGATTAGGGCGTCGCTTGGAGGTTGAGTCTGAAAAGGGGAATTATACAGTGATACGATTAAATAAGGAGTGGAAGGACATATTAAAAGAAGGCGCCGAACTTGTTCGCAAGGCCAAACGCTCTCAGGAATGTATGGACGAATGGTTCTTCGTTCAGGAAATCAAGATGCAGGAATGTGAGGCGATGCGGGTTGAGGGCAGGAATCCTGATGACGCTGCCGGTCAGGCAGAGTTGCTTTGCCGGGTGGTTCGGCGTATGCCGATTTCCATCATAAAGGGAAGTGCGATTGCGGGAACGCAGGATGGGGCTTTCTCAGCTTCATATGCTTTGATAAATCCTTCTTTTAAGGTGGAAGAATTTACCGGTTACTGTGATCCTACCGAGATCTACGATGACGTCTCGTCCAATCCTGAAAAGGGTCTTACAAAGGAGAGAATTCAGGCAGTTCGTCAGTACTGCGAGAAGACCGCCTACGTTGATGGCTTGCGAGCAATTTACGCGGAGGCCGGTGATGAGATCAATGAGGTTGTTTATTTTGTGGAACCTGTTACGGGTCATACCATACCGGACCTGCATCCTTATCTAAAGAATGGCGTTCTGGCTATGCAGCGAAAGGCCTGTGAATCAGGTGAAGAATACGGCCTGATTATGGCTACGGCTCTCGAAGCAGTAGTCATACTGGCCGAGCGTTATCTGGAACTTGCGGAAGCTTTGGCGCAGAAGGAAGATTGCGAGAAAGAAAAGGCGCGATTGTTACGGATTGCCGACATTCTGAGTCGAGTACCAGCACATCCGGCACAGACTCTACATGAGGCTATTCAATCTTTTGTGCTGCTGTGGCAGGTAATGGCACTTGAGCAGGCCCCGAATCCCTATGCATTCTCCGTTGGTAATCTCGATAGGGTGCTGCAACCGTATTATCAAGAGGCTCAAACCTCGCGTGAGGAAGCGGTTGAACTTGTCAGACACTTATTATGCTTTTTCCAGGTTGGCAGGCGCTGCTGGGCGATATCGCAGAATGTGATTGTAGGTGGACGAGATGAAAAGGGCCAGGACCTTGCCTGTGATATGACCTATGTTGTGTTAGACGCTTTCTTCGAGACAAATGATCCGCAGCCTGCTTTGTCGGTTAAGGTTCATTCGGGCACCGATGAAAGCTTGTATCGTTCACTGGGACGTTTCTTTTTCTCCCCAGGCCATTCGACGCCTTCGCTTTTTAATGATGACGTGATGTTTGAAATTTTAAGGAATCGAGGTGTGGCTGAAGAGGACCTGCCGGACTATTGTATTGCAGGCTGTCAGGAGCCGCTTATCATGGGCAAAGCATCGTTGAATACGACGAACACCTGGCTGAATCTGGCAAAAGTGCTGGAACTGGCATTGAATGACGGCGACTCCCTTGTAACCGGAAAAAAGATAGGTCCATCCTGGCGGGAACTTGGTTATACGGAAGGTATCGATGCCGTTTATGCGAATCCGGAACAGGCCTTTTTTGAGCTGCTCGAGAAAATGCTGCCGCACATGCAGGAGGCGGGAAATTCCTGTACAGTACTGTTAGGAAAGGAAAAAGCTGTACCGTTTACTTCGGCACTTATGGATAGTTTCCATATGTGGCGTGATATGCGTGACCCTCAGGAGCAGGGGACTCGCTACAATGCAAGCGGTTGTCTTATTCACGGGCTTTCTGTTGTTGCGGATTCTCTATACGCGGTCAGTCGGGCACTTTCCTACGGTAAATGGACTGCGTCGGATATTCGTGCCGCATTACAAAAAGACTTTGAAGGCTATGGAGAGCTGCATCACTTTCTCTCAAATCAGGATAAATTCGGCAACGATTGTGACCAAGTTGATGAAATAGCGGCACGAATTGTTAATGGTGTCAGCGGTATGGTAAGCAGCCTGAAAAATCCAACTGGTAATAATTACCTGGCTGACTGGTCGACGCCGAGCACGCATCTTCTTTATGGCTACTGGGTGGGCGCGACGCCAGATGGGCGAAAATCGCGGTCAATGCTGGGATTCGGAGTGGATCCATATCCTGCCTTTGACCGTGGCGGTCTGCCGAATCGTTTACTTTCGGCGTGGAAGCTGCCTTATCTGAAGATGGACGGTGGGTATGCATCACATATCGGCTTGCGCCAAACCAGCGCCAAGAATATCGACAGCCTTGAGGAGAAGGGAATCTGGATGCGGGATAATGTCATTAAGCCGTTGTTTAGGTTGGGGGTCGAACGAAACGAATCACCATATTATGTTTACTTTAATGTTGACAGTGCCGGTCATTTGCGTGAGGTTCTGAAAAATCCAAAAAAGTATGCACCGAATGGCGTATATATTATGAGAATCCATGGCACATTCGTCAACTTCCTTGATTTGTCACCGGCGATTCAGGAAGATATTATTATGCGACTTGAGCCTGAAGCAACCGCCTAAAATTATCTGTCGAAGCTGATGTGTACCTCTTTTGTTTGCGGCGGGAGAGCAAAACCATCCGTCGACAAGGATAAGATAGTTTGATTGCCTACTTTCACAACCGGATTCAAAGAAACCGGTAAACGCAGGATAAAAACTTTTGGTGGTTTTGCTTCGCCGTCCAGTTTTAAGGCTGCCCCGGACTGTGTTAACTTCCATTGTAGATTAAGCTTGCCGAAGTAGGTAGGCAGGTTTTTGATTTTTATGCCGTCTTTGTGAGTAAACCATGCTGGAGGGATACCTGAAAGCAGCACCAGCCGTTGTTCGGTCTCGAATACAAGGCAGTCGCGCAAAAGCAGCCAGACTTCAGCAATGGCCCAGCCGTGGGGCATTGCAACACTGCCGTTCCAGGTGGTGCGCACATGTCCCCAGCCACCGGAACCGCTCCTGCCGCCTTCGTCGAAGGCATGCCAGCCTCGCATTTGCTCATGGTCGAGATGTAATTGCAGCGTGCCGTAACCGGCTTTTCTGTTTCCGGCAAGTAATCCCTGATGGGCCCTGGCTAATGGAAAGTATCGCCAGCCGCCCGGATTTTGCTTCCCGTAGTCTTTGAACTGCTCGTATGCTTTGCCTTCGTCTATGGGATATAGCCTGCAGGGCCACAGAACGGAGTAACTGCCGTATCCTTTTCCAAGATTGCCGCCGAATTTTTCGTCATAAGTTTGGAGTAAACGAGTCGAGAGATTTTTCCATTGGATTGCTTCGGAAGACAGGCCAAGGGCATCTGCAAGGATTGCCGCACTTCGCAAACCGGCAATGTCGAATGCTTCTGTGTATTCGGGATGGTGGCCGTCACATCTGCCAGGTTTTAGTTCTCTGCGTTTTTCTTTAGGTAGGGATGGACCGAAGTTTAGGCTGTCCATCTGTACCCAGTGCGGCCCGCTTGTCGTACGATAATACTGTATCATCTCCGCGAACTTGCGAGCTGCAGGATATATGTCTTTGAGCCAGTTTTTATCGCGTGTAAATTGCCACTGCTGACCCATTACCCAGAGGATCTGGCCGGGATTGTCTGCTTCAGGGTATGAGCGTCCGTTAAAAGGATGTTTGGTAAAGTAATTGATTGCCTCGGCAGCCAGGTCCATATTGTCGGATTTTTGAAAGATATTAGCTACATAAACGCCGTCACGATTAAAGACGTTGTAATTCACGACGGCAACATCTGGTGCCCCTTCGTTCATCTCCATTGCCGCATGGCCGATGATTGCAGCGTAAGCTCCTTCCCAGCGCTTGTCGGGCAGATTAAGCTGGACCCGATCTACGAGTTGCTTCCAGTAATTTTTAGCTTCTTTAAAGAGTTCCTCTACATTGAGATTACGGTAGTGCTTTAATCCCGGATCCGGCTGTAATACGCCTCCCGTAGGTGGATTGAGTTTCGCCAGATCAAATTGTGCCCATTCGCTGACGCTATCCCACTGATGTCCGACAGCACGGCGACCGGGCAGGACCGGGCAGACAAAGCCGAGTGTATGAGCAATCCCGGTTTCGAGAGTCATTTCAAACTGTAATGCCCCGGAGCAGTTGCCATCCTTTGAAGCAGCAGATTTTGCTTTCGGCATCTTACCCCGTAAAGCAAACTCGCCGATTGTGTCGGTTGCCAGGACACCTGCTTTTGATGGTTTTGTTGTTGCCACGATTGCAGGGTGGTTGTCTACCAGCAGGACATCCTCTTCTTTGCATACGGTGAGTTTTTTTACATCGAAGCCGGCCGGACCCAATGGTCGAAGGGCAGCGTAAAGAACAATCTTCTTGGTTTCTTTCCCTGTGTTTTTTAGAGTAACGAGGGAGCCGACAATAAAGACCTCGCCTTTCGGAGAAGGGCGTTTGACTTCGCAGACTTCGGTCTTGACTGTGATGTCACCGGCGGACCACTTCGAAAAGGGAATAAGATATTTGCCATCGGCCAGTCCATGCTCACATTTTACGCCGTCCATGGTAGGGGCGATGAGCCTGCCGGCTTTTTTATCGAAGAGCCAGAAATAAATACCATAACTTCCAACGCCCGGTGAAAAGCTGCCCTCGGCTTCGACAAAGGTTTTGAGAGTGTCGAGTGTGTTGGCTATTCCTATGGGAATATGAATCCTGCCGTAAGGATTCAACTGTTCCTGTAATTTATCGTTTTCAGCAAAAACACAAACCGGCAAACTCGTAATTGCAAGACTGAAAACCATCACACAGAAAATGTCTTTGAGATGCATTTGCCGTTAATCCTGTCTGAAAAATTGACGCATTGGAATCTAACGGCTAATTTTATCCTGAAACAGTTATCAAGTCACCCAAAAAGATTGCATAGGAAGCAGAGTAATAGTAGAATTATGTAGTGTCGAAATCGTGTGTAACAAAAACTGCATAAATCATAGGAGGCCGAAGGTGGGAATCAAAAGAACATATATAATTACAATTTTATCATTACTTGCAATTGGCCCTCTGACAAAGAGCGGGATTGTCTCGGGATCGGCCGGTTCCAACAAGTCGATGGAATTTTCGGCTGAGGTGCTTCGTGACAAGATTCGAGGGGGGTTGCTCGGTCAGTTGTTGGGTAATCTCAACGGTATCCAGCACGAGATGAAATATATTAACGAGCCGGGCAATGTCGAAGAATATATTCCAACTCTTTCGGAGGGTGCTCGGACGGATGACGACACAGACCTGGAGTGGGTATATATCGTAGCGATGCAGCGTCATAATGCGATTATGCTGCCGCCGCATTTGATTGTGCAGTTATGGAAAGAACGAATCAATAAGCGAATCTGGTGTTCCAATCAATATGCGCGCCAGTTGATGGATATTGGAGTTGAACCGCCACTAACGGGGAGCATTGTGTTAAATCCCTGGGCCGACTTTAACATTTCGGGTCAATTTATTTGCGAAACCTTCGGCCTTCTTGCTCCCGGGATGCCTCAGACTGCTGCGAAGATTGGATTGAATTATACTCGTGTCACCATCGATGCAGAGCCAGCCCAGACTACGCAGCTTTTCACGACGATGATAGCAACGGCTTTCACAACAAATGATATTGATAAGATTATTGATGCCGGCTTGAGTTCTATCGATGCAAAATGTGCTATCCGGCAAATTGTTAACGACGTCCACCGATGGCACCGTTTGCATCCAAACGACTGGCGTGCCACACGTAGGCTTGTGAAGGCCAAATACAGCCGTCATAACGGAGCCATGCGAGACAGAAACGGATATGAACTCAATACCGCCTCAACCGTTGCCGCCTTGCTTTACGGCCGTGGAGACCTCGTGGAGACCTTGAGAACAGCCTTCAATTTCGGCTGGGACGCGGATAATAATGCCGCCACGTCCGGCACGATTATCGGTGTAACCAAAGGTTATCGCTGGATGATGTCACAGGGCTGGCAAATCGTCGACCGCTACCGTAATACTACCCGCGATGAAATGCCTATGGATGAGACGATCACCAGTTTTGCCGATCGACTCATCGACCTGGCTGAGCAGGTAATTATCGAAAAAGGAGGGAAGAAAGAAACTATCAATGGCCGGCTCGTTTATCGTATAAGACTGGAAAAGCCGGCAAATATATTACCTCTCGCGGATTTTGCCGAAGAAACAGGGCGGCTGCAGTCAAAAATGAAATCTGAGATTGAGGAAGCTATAATCGAAGGAGTCGATGACCAACAACTTGCCTTTGCTGCGTATATAGCTATTTGTCTCGATTTAGCTCAGTCCCTTAAAGACAAGCATCCCGGGAAATGGTCTAAAGCCCTGGACGCAATAAACCATTATCCCAGGGTGGTTCAGGTTCTGTTCTTTCATAGTCCCTTTCCGGCTGGTGAGCAGCTCCGGGAAAAAGCCATTGCTGCGGGATTGAAGAAACCTGAACGACAGATTCCTATATGGTAGATACATAAAACAACACAGAAATTTTTACCGCTCAACGTCTTAATTAGGATATTTACAACACATCAAAAGCGGGCAAATTTGTAAGTAACGCATTGTTCCTGCGCGCAATATATGTAAAGGGGACTTGTTCTTTTAAGAATAAACGAAATTCAATATAAGGCCATAAATGCTTATTGGGCGAAGGTATGGTGGTATTTTACATTACTTTTACACTTTCTAAGTGCTTTTTGAGAATGTAATTAGGATAAGATGAAGGAAAATTTCGATGAAAATATACCGCTGTTGTCAACTATTGGATGGTTTTGACGTCTAAAATATAAAGAAGGCTTTGTTTAGCCTGGATTTCAAGCCCCGAAGTTAGTTGCAAAACAAGCTTTTACAGGAGAAAAAAGATGAAAAATTACGTGACGAAAAAGATGAGAGTGGTAGGTGTATGGACGGTTTTGTTGGCAGTGGTCTTCATTTCATACGCCTGGAGTGAAGACGCGGCGGAAGTTTCTGCACCCGATGAGCCTCAGGTAACTCAAGGTGCTTTGCGGGCGGTGAATGAGGATGGCGAGGTGATTCTGGAGTTTCCACTTAAACATACATCTGTTTATGCCCAGATTACCGGATTCCTTGCTCAGGTGGAGGTAAAACAGCATTTCCATAACCCTCATAAAGAAAAGATTGAGGCGGTTTATGTTTTTCCGCTGCCGGAAAATTCAGCCGTTAACGAGATGATAATGGTTGTGGGCCGACGTAATATCTACGGCGAGATTCATAAACGCGTGGAGGCCAGGCAGATTTATGAACAAGCCAGGGCCGTCGGCAAGCGGACAGCGCTTTTGGAACAGGAAAGACCGAATATCTTTACGCAGTCGGTGGCCAATATTCAACCGGGCGAAGAGATTGTGATTACTATCCGTTATGTGCAGGCGCTCAAATATGACCGCGGCGTATACAGGTATGTATTTCCAATGGTTGTCGGGCCGCGATTCATACCGGGCGCTCCGACTGGGAAACAGGGCACCGGCTGGGCGCCGGATACGAATGATGTTCCCGACGCATCTCGCATTACTCCGCCCGTTCTTAAGCCCGGCCGAAGAAGCGGACACGACATCAGCCTTACTGTCAAGCTGGATGCAGGACTGTCTATTGAGGATTTGCATTCGAAATCACACGATATAGAGCTTACGGATGAGGACGTTGGAAAGGCCACTGTGAGCATAATGGCGCAGGATACTATTCCCAATAAGGATTTTATCCTCGAATACCGTGTTGCTGGAGAGGAGCCACGCGGTGCTTATCTTACTCATTATTCACAGCAAGGGGGGTATCTTTTACTGATGATTCAGCCGAGTCTTGAAAGCGTGACACAGAATCTCGAACCCAAGGAAATTTTCTTTGTGGTGGATTGTTCAGGCTCAATGAGGGGCTATCCAATCCAGAAGGTAAAAGAGGCGATGTATCACTGTATCCAGGGGATAAGTGCTGATGATACCTTCCAGATAATCCGTTTTTCATCGAATGCCAGCGCATTTTCGCCGAAGCCGGTTCCCGCGACACGGTTGCACAAGGACGAAGCGCTGGATTATATTCAGGCCCTGCATGGAAGTGGGGGTACCAGGATGATTGAAGGCATCAAGGCCTGTCTGGATTATCCCGACAACCCTGAGCGTCAGCGGATTGTCTTTTTTATGACGGACGGTTTCATAGGCAACGACGACCAGATTCTTGCAGCGGTAAAGGAAAAAGTTGGCGGCACCAGACTTTTCTCTTTCGGTGTTGGTTCATCGCCAAATCGCTCGTTATTGGAACGTATGGCCGAACTTGGCCGGGGTACTGCTCAATATATTCGACAGGATCAGGATGCACAGCCTGTTATAAAGGATATGCTCTCCCGGATTTCAAAGCCTTATCTTACCGATGTCGAGATAAACTGGGGGCCTCTTACCGTTAACGATGTTTATCCTAATCCGATTCCCGACCTTTACTCAGCACAGCCGCTTATTCTCTTTGCCCGTTATGATACGGCGGGAGAGGGAGGAGTAACTTTAAGAGGCAGGATAAATGGGCAGCCATACGAAGAACAGGTATGGATTTCACTTCCAAATTGGGATCCTGACAACGGCTGTTTGGCCTCAGTCTGGGCCAGAGAGAAAATCAAATACCTGATGCTGGAACAGCTTGGCGGCAGGAAGCAGAATATCGAGGAAGAAGTTACCAATCTTGCCCTTGAGTATAATTTAATGTCTCAGTACACTTCTTTCGTTGCTGTTGATGAAGTTATCCCCGAAGGAAGCGATACAACACTGCCGAAAACTATCGCCATTCCTGTGCCAATGCCTGAGGGAGTAAGCTTCACCGGTGTCTTTGGTTCGCCAAGCGGTTATCCCGGCGACTATGTGGAGGAGGCGATGCTGGGCAAGGCTAAGTTCGACCTTGCACTTAGCAGACTTCCAAGTCCGAGGTTTATTGGTACGCCGCAGAAAATGCCCGCCAGAAGCAGCAGTGGAGTACCTCGAACGCTATCGGCACCACTTGTTGCCTACGAAAGAGCGGCAGCGGCGAGGCCAATGGATTCGAGGTCAAGAGCGTACTTTTACGGAAGGCGGCGCTTGGAAACCAAGAAAGATGGATTGGCTCTTTCGCTCTATGCAGATAAAGAAGAAAGCGAATATCTGCAAGAAGGCCATAAAGCTTTGTCTGATAAAGATAAAGACCTGTTTAACACGATTAACCAGGTCTATTATGGACAGAAAATAGATGAGGCAAAGGCGAACGAGATTCTGAAGAAATTGTTGAACAGCACGGATAGTTCTGAAGTGGCAGTAGGATTAAATCTGTTGGCTACGCTGTCTGAGCAAAAGGTAAAGATTGATGAAGTACATGTCACCAAGGCAATAAAACTGGCCACCGAGGGTGAGAACGAACACATCCGCTCTCAGGCGCTATCGGCTGTATGTGAGATTAAACAGCCGGTGCCTCTGGATATTCTCCGGCAAACCTCTAAGGATAAGGATGCTACCGTTCGGATGCTGACGGCCCATGCGCTGGTGGATAAGAAGCTGGGGAAAGAGGCCGAGGATCTGATTGCCCAGCTTGCGGCCGATAAGGACCCCAGAGTAGCCGCTTTAGCCATAAAGGCTGGGACAGAAGCAAGAAAGATGAGCATCCTTATACCTGCTCTCTCGAATATTCTGCTCAAGGCCGATTTCGATGTGCAGTATCTTGCCGTATTGGAGGCCGGTCTGGGACTTGCCCGATTGGCTGAGGCCGATCCGACTGTAAAAACAAAGGTCCAAAAAATCTTTGTCCAAGCTTTGGATAAGGATTATCCCACATCCACAAGCAAGGGAAAGTACAACCTCAAAAGGGCAATCAGCCTGATAGCTTTGAAGACGCTTGCCGGGTACAATGGAGAAGATGCGTATCCCGGTATTCTCAAGCTTGCTTCCAATGGTGATAAAGATGTTCAGGTATTGGCTATTTCGGCTTTGGTCGGCTATAAGAAAGCGGCTTCCTATCTTTGTGAAAAAGTTTTGGCAGCGGATTCATTACTCGATAAACCTGAGTTGCTGGCTACAGTCGTGCAGCATTTACGCGGCTATGAACCGGGAGATGATTTCTATGCTACTGCGAGAAGGCTTTTGAAAGAGAAGAAAATCTCCAGTCGCTCTCACGCGGTCCTGAGGGCGGCTCTTGTAGAAGCCCTCTTTGACCTGGGTGAGGATAAGGATGTTCAATATTTGATTTCTCTTTTAAGAAAGGATAGTGCCTGGAAAGTCAGACGCTCGGTTCTTGCCCGGCTGGCAGTTCTGAAAAAGGAGAAGTTGTTGGATACCGCCGTCAAGGCCCTTGAGGATCCGCACCCTGTTATCAGGCAGCTTGCTCTGGCAGAGGCAATAGCTGCCACGGCAAAGAAGAACAAGCGAGCAAACTACCTTGATAAGCTCTCGCAAAATCCCACCCCGGCTATCTGTGATGAGATATTCGTAGCGGAAGGATTGAGTTCAGATTTATCTTTGCAGCCTCTGGAAGAGCTACGGAAGATATTGGTAGCTCGCGGTGCCAAGCTAAGCTAAACTCTGAGATGTAGTAAAATCTTGACCTGCTCTCCAAAAGCTTCTCCGGCTTTTCAGGGAGTAGGTCATTTTTTTAGAATAAAGACAATTCTATGTCTTGCTATTGTCTTTGTGAAGTGTTTTATGCAGTAGGTTTCCTACGATAATAATAATGATCAACAGGGCCACAAGGACCATGGTAGCGTAAGAGCTGTATGATGCGACGTGGTCATGAAGCTGACGCAAAAAGAAGGCCCACCCAAAGATCGCCAAATAAGTTCCTGCCAGCACAACGGTAATATTAATCCAGATTCTCAGGCCCAAGAGAAATCCAATTACACAGCCGACCACTGGTCCGGTCATCCAGAAAGGAAACCAGACAAAAACGAATAACCCGATGATACCGTACTTTTGTACTTTACCCTTGTGGGTCTCGGCCGCCTTCCGGATCTTCTCAAATATGTTCTTGAGCCAGTTGATTACCAATAGATGCCGCCAGCTGAGAACAAATAATGGATAGCAAATAAGCACAAGAACTGTCTCGATCGTTATGCATATCGGGATGACCATGATGTGTTCAAGGCCGAGGGAGTATCCAAAGGCCATGCTGGCAGCTCGGCCGAACATGATTTCGGTGGCGGTCATGCCAATAAGAACTTGGGCTTCTTCCGGAGACAGCAGGAACTTTATCCCGAGCCAGAAGGTGTATATGAATGCCAGGGCAACTCCGACCAGTAGAAGACGACCCTCCGGGCTGGTCAAAAAAGTGGCTTTTAACTGATTTCTTTTTTCCGAGTTAAGCTCGCTCGCAGGTTGTTCGGTTTCTTTTTCCATACTTTTAATGTATAGTCCTTGGATTAATGACAATTAGTTGTTTTTGTGCTCGTATGCACAACCAATTGATATCTATGTTCTTTTCATGAGCAGGCTGATAATTCCAGTTGTAATTTACGCTGTTTTGTAATCTGTTCAATTTATTTGCAGGGACCTGCAGCTGTCAGCTATAAAATCTTGTAGATTACAATCTTCTTCGTCTTTTTTTGTTGGTCAATCCACAACGAAAGTTCTTTTCGCGTTTTTTTGTTGACATCAAGTTTTTCATCTTCTCCTTTCATAACCTTCACAGTATATTCGACTCCGGTGGGGATGTTTTCTTCATATACCAATCCTTTTCGTTCTGCGTAAAAAAGTATACGTTTGTCAGGCACGGCGACAAGATCATTTTCCCCCGTGTTTTCTCTAAGCCATTGAGCAGCCTCTTTATAGGCTTTTTTATCTACGTTAATCGGCCGTAATAACCAGGGCGTACACACAGCCAAGCCTGTTATTATCAGAATGAAAAACCACAACCGCGGCTTTCGACAGTTTTCCAACCGGCCTTTTGGGAATTTTACTGCGAGCCATTCACCTAATGCACACAATCCTATAGGTACATAAAAAACAGTAAAAACAACCAGCGGCAAACAATGCCTTTTGCTTAAGTATTTCCAGTTAGAATATAGCAGGACCATAATCATAATATTAAACACAATAAAAACAGATACGAAAAACCTTTCTGCATTCGTCGCAACCGACTGTTTACGAAAACGCAAATGGATGCCGAGCAGCAAGGGCAGTATAAAAAAGTGCATTAAGTTTTTACTGGTTTGTTCGAAAAGCTCACCGATCGCTTTTACCACATTGATAGGTATTCTTTCCCCCGTATATACATTATCCCTACAATCAACCTTTGAGCTTTGATTTTCCTCCGTTTGCAACCGGTCAGAGAAGCTGATAAGCTGATCCAGTTTTTGCGGCAAAATCCTCCCTCTCGCTTTTAAGTACGGCGCCGCCGGGACAGCAAAACCGGATAGAAGGATGAATATTGCACACACGAGTTTGAGCCTGTTCATATTACGCCTTGGCAGGAACAATCCAACCAACAGCCATAAAAATCCGTACAGAACCAATTGCGCGCACTCCGGCCGTACTATATGCCCAAGACCACCAGCCAGACCGACTAATCCAAACATCCCCCACCTGCCCTGCTCTGCACCCCAAAGCAAAAACATAAAACCCGTTGCCAAAAACAGAATATAAGGCCAATCTCTCAGTACATCGCTTCCATACTCTGCAGGATAAGGCAGCAAAATAAGAATCAACAGGGCCCAAAAGCTGTTGTGAGAACCGACCAACAGCTTTCCGATAAAATATAACGGCACCAAAGCAAGCACTCTACACAACAGGTTCACGCTCTGGGCAGAGTATATCCAACCATACAATGAAGTGTTTTTACCAAACAAAGAAACAAATCTATGGGCCATGAAAATAAGAAATGGGTATCCCGGAGGGTGTGATTTGATAACATTGATTGGTTCTATTGATAACTTTTGAGCCTGCTCGATATAAAAAACGCCGTCTTTGGAAATCAGAACAGCTGTGGCAATCAGGTAAACTCCGAGTGCAGAGGCAATAAAAGCAAGAATAGCCAGGTTGATTAAGTCGCTTTTATATCCCTTGCACCTGGTTTTTAATTTGGCTGTCATCACATATCATCCCTGATGATTCAAAAAACAGCTTGTTATATGATATTGTTAATGACCGAGAGTCTCAGGATATTCTACAACTTTCTAACTTGCAATGAATTTCAAAGGAACTTACGAGCGTTTAGAAAGTGTCTCCTGAATTTTATTTAAGTATATACAACTCATAACTGCGAATAATACTTATCCTAATAACCAGCTAAACGGTAGAGTTGACACTGATTTTATGACGTGATCCTAAAAAAATGGTCCACTTGAAACGAAAAACATTTGTTTAGTTCATTTTTTGGGAAGCATTAGTTTATGGAGGAGACATGATTCAAGGAGTGGTAAATCGCTTTTTGTTGAAGTGGGCGGAACTGTGCTTTTCTGCGAAATAGATTGCACGCAGGGGGAATTAACGAAGTCAAAGAGGTTATGTATTTTAGTGACGGGAGTATTTTAATATATTACAAGACAGGATAAAACAAAGGTGGGTTCACCATCCCTTCTTTGAAAAAATTACGGGTACGGTCTTTGCGAGTGTATACAAATTTAGCAGCAAAGACCTCTGTTGTATGTATAAATAATCATATTTGATCTTATGTTTAGGTTTTAAATCATAAAAGTTTCTAATTTGCGCCAAGCCTGTTATTCCCGGCCTGACTGTCAATCTCAGTTCCTGTAAAGACTTGTGGAGTTTTACAAAATGAGGCCGTTCCGGTCTAGGGCCAACCAGACTCATATCCCCCCGAAGCACATTGAATAACTGAGGGATTTCATCCAGCCGCGTCGTTCGTAGAAGCCTTCCTATTGTTGTTATGCGCGGGTCATCTCGACATGCTAAGATTGGCCCAACATTTTCTTCCGCTTCTTTTACCATCGTTCTAAACTTGTATAATGTGAAAATCCTGCCATCTTTTCCCACTCTATCCTGTTTATATAAGACTGGTCCCGAAGAAGTACTTTTAATCAGTAAAGAACTCAGAACAGCTATAGGTGCAGAGACTAATAAAATCACCAGACTGCCTAATATATCAAGGCCTCTCATTGAAAATTCCTCGACATCCGGTTTCTTTCCGATAAAGGTGTTAAGAAAATGCAGCGAATTCTCGCCGTTAATTCTCTCGGGCAGGAGTTTCAAATAAATTGAAGGGCTGAAAACGACATTAATTTTTAACTTTTGTATAAGATAGATTATAAGATTCAAATCCTCCTCTCGTTGAATCCTCTCACAAATAACAATTTCGTCGATATCGGTTTCTTTAACCAGTTGCTTAATCTCATCGACTGTTATTCTTTTAACGACAGTTCTCTTCCCTATGATGTCATCTACTTTTTCTTCTCCAATTATCACGGCCTTCTTTTTGATTTTTTTCGTAGCTTTTAAGATGTGCTGGTTGAGTTTAAAAATCAGAATGAGGTTTATAAAAAAAGACAGGACAAAAATGCTTGTCGGAAAAGCGTGCCATTTACTCCTGAAGACGTAGACAAAAGCTATACTCAGTAATGTACCGGAAACCAACCCCACAAAAATTTTTGTGAATAAGTCCCACGAGGATTTGAATCTGTTTTTATAAACCCTGAAGAAGGATAAAGCTGAGATATAAATCACCGTCAGAAATAAAAAGCTTTTTTTGTAAGGGATGAAGTTATATTCAGGGAAAGGGAAACCGTATCTGATCAAAAAGGATATAAGAAATGCAACATTGATTAGAATGATGTTAGTTAGAAATAGAACAAGCTGTATTATCATAGTGAAAGTTCTGGTTTTTCTTTGACTTACGTTTTCATAGTTCAAGCTGACTTGGTCGTGCAAAAAGTTGAAGCATTTTCGTTATTGGCTTGTAAAGAAAAAACCACGGGGATAAACGCACATTATTTAGTCTAAAAGATTTTATAATCTCCAGGTTGCCGTGAATAATGCCTCTAAGCAAATTTGCCTTGCCACCCTTGCGCATTTTTACAAAGACCTTTGGTAGATAACCGAGTTTTATATTATACTTTTCAATAAATCGCAGCATTAATTCGAAATCCGCTGCGACTTGTAGTCTATCATTGAAGTACCCAAATCTTTCAAAAATATTTTTACGACAAAAAAAGGTCGGATGTGGCAAGACCCAACCATAACTAAAGGCTCCTTTTTTGTATTCCCCTGGTTTCCAAAAGCGAGTGATATGGTCATCACTGTTTTTGTTTATATATACCAGATCTCCATAGGCAGCTTCCAAACTATTATTTTGTATAAATTCTACAACCTGGCTAACGATAGTATGCTCTGCATACACATCATCGCTATTTAAGATAGCTATGACATCCCCTGTTGATGATTTGATCCCCTTATTCATCGCCTCATAAATGCCATTGTCCGGCTCGGAAATAACTTTGGCTATTTTACTTCTATAGCTGTTGATAATATCAAGTGTACCATCCGTAGAACCGCCATTCACAACAATATATTCAATATCCTTGTAGTCCTGCCCCAGCACACTATTCATCGTGTTTTCAATAGTTCCTGCACTATTCAAACAAACTGTTATTATCGATACCTTCATCCATTTCCTCGATTATCCAAAGCGAATAGTACAGACACGTTTGAGACTTTATAGATATTTCAGGTTTAAGTCAATCCGGGTTTCATGGGAATGTCCTTCCCCTCAAGGATACACTGATAGACAATTTGCAATTTTCTTGCGGCTTTCTCCCACGAATATCTTTCAAATACCAGTTTGCGACCTCGCTGGCCCATGGCTTCTCTCGTTTGTGCCGACATCTCCAGCAACTCACGTAACGCCTCGGCCAGTGGGCCTCGCTCCGGAGCTATCCAGCGACCAGCGTCGACTTCCTGCAGTTCCTTCCATGGCGTGCCTGTCGTGGTTATAACAGGAGTACCACAAGCCAATGCCTCCGCAACGACGATACCAAAATTCTCCGAATAGGACGGCAAAACAAAGATATCTGCTCGTCTGTAGAGTGCCAATTTTTCACGTCCGTGAACCATTCCGGGGAAAAATACAAATTTTTCAAGTTTGTAACAGGCTAAAAGATCTTTGAGCTTGGCCATATAGCCTTTGTGGTCGGGACCTGCTATGACGAGAAGCGTGTCTCCAAAGCCACCTATATTAAGCAAATCCCTCATTGCTGGTATACACTGGTCCAATCCTTTTTCTTGGCTAATGCGCGATAGGAAAAGAATGACCCGTCGATCCTTCAATATAGGCCACCGATCCTCTGCCTCACGTGGATTTGGTAATTTTTCAAAGACCTTCGGGTCGATACCATTGGGGATGATTGTAATCGGTGTCTGGAATCCCGCTTTTAGGCAGCCTTCTGCTTCTTTTTGCGAAGCCACATGCAAACATGCAGCTTTCTTTAGAACACTCCTCCCAATCATAGCCAGGTACAATTGCTTCTTTAATGTTCGATAGCGCCAAGGGTGTGTAAAAACACCAGTTGGACGGATCACATATGGAATGTCTGCCCTTCGGGCAATCCGTGCGGTCTTAAATACAGTATACTCCCAAATTCCATTCACTTCGATGAGATCAAACGAGGTAATCTCATCATTTAGCGTCTTGGCCAGTTCCGGAGATCGAAACCAGCTTCGGGGCCAATGTGTTTTAAAAACTCGCACATTTGTATGTGAATCATCTACTTTAAGCCCCGTTTCTTCATCACTAGTAGCCCAATAGGATACATTATGGCCCATAGCAGAAAGCGTTCCACCAATGTTTTTAGCCATTGTTACCGGCCCACCAAAGCGCTCAGCCCAATATGGCAATACAAACGCTATGTTCATATATTCGTTTTCAATAGGCTGTTACGTGTGAGTCTTTGCTTTCAGACATAATACCTTGTCGAGGTAATAATCCCGGCTGTCTCCTCAGCACCAATCCGTAAACAATGAATAAGAGCCAATTAGCGGGGAAAAACTCTATCACATTGTTTCCTATTGAAGCCACTACAGCTACAGGAATTATCAAAAGCGCAATTGCATTGGCACCCCGGTACCTGCTTCGAGCAGCCCTTATAAATAGATAAAAATTAAAAAATATGAAAGTCATTAAGAAAAAAATTCCCACTTGAGCTATAAGCGAGGTGAACAACGAATCGGCTGTAAATAACATATTCGCCCCTTTGAAGCCAACAGGATTTAATCTTAAAAAGGTAACAGCAGCGTTGCTCCCGATTCCCAAACCTTTGCCTATCGCAATTTCTTTGATGCCCGCAGAGCTTATAAAGTCTACGAATATATCGATTCTTGTTTGCACTGACCTGTATATATTGGGCCGGCCAGTTAATAGTTGTAAATTGGCAAAAGCTAATAACGGAATCAGTGATAAAACAGGCATGACCGCAGCCTTTATGTGTGGATGCAATCTACAAAAGAAAAAGAAATAACTTATGAAAAATACTGACAAGGTGAGTATCCCCGTCCCGGAGCCGGCCCAAAATATGAAAAGAGTTGATACTATAATAAAAAACCACGTGCCTTTGGTCACACGTTTATACAAAGAGATATCAAAGCCAACCCTGAAACACAAGACAAAGCATATAAAAGTGGCAAAACCCCAGGGATTAAAAAATATTCCAAATGGTCTGGCAGCTAATCCAAAATAGGTAGTTCCTTCGATAGGAACCCCAAAAAAGGCGTGACCCAAAGCTGCACAGAACCCTAATACCAGTACAAACGACAAAATTTTTACAATCTTCCCTGTCATCTCCATATCTAGGTAGTTATACGCAATGAAGATCATCAGTAAAGGAGAAAAACTCCTCAGGCCAATTACCGCTAAGAACGGATTGCCATCGAGAGATGTAATGAAGAACGAAACAAAAATGATCGCTAGCATCAACCAAACAAGTATATTATTGACAAATTTACATCCATTTAGCACATCTATCAGAAACAGCAGAAAAATCATAACCAGTAAAAAATCTTTTATTGATTTTATAAGAATTTCTGCTTCTGTATTGACAGAGCCTGAGAATACGTTACAGACCTTCCAGTACTCTTGAAAGCCGAAGATTGGAGTTAGAAAAAGTCCTAAATATAGCAAATGCGGCACTAACTTCTTGCACATCATATAATCTCGGTTAAGGAATCCACGCCGTATCACTTATAAACTTTCTCTTGAAAAGATAAACGCCATCACCTGTGCCCACATCTTGCTGATTATTATGCTACCAGTGCCAACAGCATTCCTGCCTCTCTTAAACGTTGGCCTGCTCCCAAAAGTCTATACTAAAATCAAGGATTTCTTTATATGTACTTGTTTCCGTGCATGTCGCCAGCGGCTCACAGGAGTACTATAGAGGAACTTTTTAGCCGGTATGGTCAGCAGATAAGTTGATAACACGAGAAAGTCTCTCAATATCCAGCTTATCGAACGGGCAGGATGGCACTTAATCTGGTATGATTGACAAGCAAAGCCCGACAAAGAATTTGTTAATTCTTGGGAATTCTTTGACCAGTCAAAACGTTCGACTGCTGATCTTCGCGCATTAGAAGAATGCTTTAACAAAAGTCCCCGATCGTTTACATATGCTTGCATCTTACTGGCAAGATCATCGATATCAACTATTGTTTGAGGCCAATAATAACCATCCCAGCGTTCAGATGTTTTGGCCACCTTTACCAATAAACCATTGTAGCCATCCTCGACAAACTCGTTCATTGGAGCACAATCTGTTGTTATTACAGGCAGACCAACAGCCAAAGCCTCAGGCACTGTCAGACCGATCCCATCTAACCGTGAGGGGTAGACATAAACGTGTCCCATATAATAAAGACCTGGTGCACTGACAACTTTATTTATAAATACAATTCGTCTGTCACCTATTATAAGCTTGGCTATCTCACCACCAAAGTTTTGGACCGGCGATTGGGAGTGGATAATCAGCTTGGCTATTCCTTTAACCTTCTGAAATGCCCGGACAAGAAGATCGGTGCCTTTTCTACTATTGATGCTACCGTAACCTGCGCTATGAAAAAACACTACACCATCCTCAAAGGAAACTTGAGACGGTGGCGGAGAGAATAAATGAGTGTCCGTTCCCCATGGAATGTAAAATACCTTCTCATGATCCTTGAAAACCGAGTAATGCCTGTGCGTGTTGCAAATGAGAAAATCATAAACGTCAAAGTCTTTTATTGTACTTCTGGTATAATAATCTACATAAGCTCCGCATATGATTCCACACGATTTAATTTCTTTCACAAAGCCCATGTGACGTTGTTCATTAAAAAGAATCAAATCTATACGATTATGCTTGACCCACCGCCAAAAATGAGTACGAGACATTGCTGAATCAAACTTAAAGAGGGGATTATGCCACCTTGGCGAATATTTTACATAGGGAAAATCCCAGTTTGGATCTTTTTTCCCATACTTTTCTCCTCCGCGAGCATATACAAAAACTTTGTATCTGGAGGCGAGAGTCTTAACGTAGGCTTTTGAAACGTAACCGGCGCCTCGTTCAAACCATGTTGTGACTATTCCAATATTCATACAATGATATTTAGAGCATCTTCAGGTCCTCACACCGCATCCTGTTGAATCGTCGAGTTGCATTGTTATACTACACTTTTTAAGGATATCATCAATGCACCCAAGTAATCTCAATACCATTCGGACTTCAATCCTATAAGATTTTCTGCTTTATAGCCTGGAGTTTAAATACTTTGAATCCAAGATGTTATACTTTGCGAAGAATAGCGAAAAGATGATAAGAGCCTAAATGAGGTTCGCGCTTTAGTGTACGTAAGGCTCTGACTATTTTGTACATATAAGGTATTTTTTTTGCTATTTCTCTTAAGGAGATGAATACGTAATTACGGCCCCGTTTAGGCAATTTATCTATTCCTTTTAGGCGAGGAAATCCAAAAGCTTCTAATCGTTCAATAACAAGGCCGGTCTTTCGTGACAGCCAATTGACAGTATGTGGTGAAAGATACTGAAGGTGTTCAAGATCAACACGAAAGCCGACCCACTTCTTTGCAGTTTCAACGCTCGTTCCAGCTTCACCGCCGTTGGGCGTATCCAAAAGAAGTAATCCTCCAAGTTTTAAGATACTGACTGCCGCTTGAATATCAATCAATGGTTCGACGGGATGTTCTATGAAATCTCTCATTACAACAGCATCTACATTGCCAATTGATGAATGACACAAGTGGAGTTCTGACTGATGAACCTTAATACCAAGTTTGTTGTTTGCAAAGCCACAAGCTTCCGGCGATAGATCGCAGCCTACTACATCGGCCCCTCGTGATCTTGCTAACAGCAAAAAACGGCAGATCCCACAACCAACATCCAAGACACGTTTACCTTTAATTCCACCGATCAATTTCGATAGCGTATTAAGTTGCCAATCGATTTCACTTGCCTTGCGAGCATCTTTAAGCATCCGAGAAGCAGTTTTTCCCGAAAAGTCTGTTGGGCGCTGTGTGTGATAATATTCATCATATTGTTTATCAATATCCAACATGGATGGAATCTTAGCAACGTACCAGCACCCACATGTATTACAAAATGCTCCGGGCAGTTTGTCGGGCCTCATCAACACCGACCGATTATTCGTTCCACAAAAAGGGCAAAGACGCACTATCAATTGCTCATGGTTCCATTCGGGTATTCGAGCATCAAGAGGTTCCAAGACTATAAGAGCCATGTTCTACATTCCCTTTCTCAGCACTAATCCCAAGACAGCTACATTAGGGGTAGCAATTCTGACTCGACCAGGTCGTCGGCCCAGTAATGGCTTGAGTATTTTCTGCTTCATTAGGCGGCACACAATCCGAGCAGATCCAGGGGTTGAGCCATTCAAGGGATATGGGCTGTTTCTTGTCGTCAGTATGTCCGCCGGATGAATCGTACGCTCAGGATAGACTCGAAGGAAGGAACTGTCGATTAAAGACATTAACCTTGTATATTGTGCACTGTCCAGTTGAAGTCCATCCTCAGGCTGTAAGTTAATGTCGCACGTAATCAGGCACAAACCGCCAGGCTTTAGTATTCTGGCCATTTCAGCAATGGTTTTCTCGAAGTCAGGGATATGCTCCAAGACACTGATACAATACAGGGCATCGCATTCAGAATCTTCAAACGGGATACGAGAGCCTTCAATTAACCTGAAATCAACGGTGCCAGGCGAATGGGGAACACACTTACGCGCCAAAGCCAAATCTCTTTTACAAATGGGGTCAATATCTGTGCAAACGACCTGATAGCCAATCTTTGCGAGCGAGAACGGAAAGAAAGTCACTCCGCTACCAACATCCGCCACGACCGGTTTGAGATCTTGAGGTAACGTCTTTAAGTAAGCGGCAAGGTGGTTGTAAACATAGGGATACTCCCATACCCGGCTGAAGTTGTGTAAAGGATCGCGAGGCCATGTATATTCGTTGCTTCGGAATTCAGATTCTTTGTCCAAAAAGGCGGCTTGCTCTATCTCAAGTTTGGAGTAGATTGCCTGGTGGTCAGGACTGCTCAAATCGGACAAAGTAGCCAAGCCGGACCTATTGAAGACATTTTTCGCTTCCGGAATTGAACCTATCATTCCAACCTCGCTCTCACTCGCTGCCTCTGCTGACCGGGCACTGTCTTGATCGGCTCGTTTAATCTCAAACAGTATCATTTTGTTGTCCCGTCGAATCGGCCTGTTCAGCAGAGGGCGTACGATGTTCTTCAGCGGCTGAACGATCCGGTTTCTCAGGCTCCATGACCAGGCCTTTGGAACACGGAAAATCTTCGGGGAATAAATCATTTCTGCCAGGCCTTCATCAAGGAGAAAATTGAATGAGTCATACCGAAACGTAACGACATGATGGGTGTCTGGATCGTACTCCAGGTCTTTCCCATGGCGTTGCTCGTTGTATGGGACGAGGATGCACAGGTACCTGCAGTGTTGCAGGAGCGAACGTGCCTTTTCCTTGTAATCCTGAAAGTGCTCGAGCGTAGCCGAAGAGTAGATAACGTCATATGTCTCGGTGATCTCGTCCACTGACGCTACTGAGAAGGAGGCCTCGCTGGAGAATCTGCTCTCGGCTCGCCGAATGGCCTCTGTTGAAAAGTCGCAGCCATACAATCGAATGCCGGGGAAACGTTTGCTGAACACCGGCAACGCGTCACCCAAGGCACAGCTACTATCGAGCATTGCATACCCGGGCTTCATCCGTATGCGTGTGTGCATACAGAAGGCTTTCGCGAAGAGGCGGGTCTGCTCGCGCCCTTTATTGACCTCCCATCCGCCGCCTTCCGCGAAGTACACATCCCATTCGTCCTTTGTGGCCAAGCGTTTATGTTTTTCCTTCGACTGCAACATCCTGTTTTCCCTTCCTCAACACAAGCCAGGCAACAAATGCAAACACCCATATCGTGTGGCAAACGTAGCTCAATGCTCTTGCAGTAGCCAAACCCAGAGAGCCGAGATCAAGCAGTAGCAGTGTGCTAATAATAAATGTCAAAGCCCAGCCAGCGTTCATCGCAAATCCGATCCACATTCTTCCCGAGGCGGCGATAATCTGCCCAACAGGTGTTTGTATCGCGAGGAGCCCCGCCGTTGACAAAACAACAACTAGAGTCGTCCACCCACTCCTGAAACCATCGCCATATAAATTCATAATGTAAGGGCTGGCAATGCCTGCGACTAGAACCGGTGGTGCGACAATGAGTAGATTCATCTTTATTGCGAGAACCAGCGTCTTCATCGATTGTTTTGTGTTTCCTTGGCCTAACTGGTCTGAAAGAACCGGCAATACCACACCACCAAGCATACCAGGCATAGACATCAAAATGGTATACCATTGATTGGCCGCACTGAAGATGCCCATTTCGCCATAACCATTGGGTTGGTTGACAAGCATCGCATTACAAGCCCAGTTGACCGGGCCGGTCATGCTTCCAGCCAGAACAGCGGGCAGACTGAATTGCCACAAGACAGACCATTCACGGCTGCAATTCCTGAAGGCCAAAGAGACTTTATATCGGCGTGCTTCTTTACACAAAGCCAAACGATTAATCACCCAGTTGACACCGAGATTGATCAATAACGCCCAGATTGCTCCAGCCAGACCGCCGAAATAGGCGCCGCAGACGAGAATAGGAAATGAGATCAGACCGACAAAGAGGTTCACGTGGGCAATGGTCTTAAAGGCCTCAAAGCCCGCCAAAGCGCCAGTCTGTGCTCCATTGAGAGCATTGATGAACAGTATCAGGGCGCTTATACGCAGTACGCCAACCAGATGCGGGGCGTTGATGGTGTGTTCGGCCAGCCATGGGGCAAATGTGAATAGGGTCAAGGCCATCAAACCACCGGTAAACATGGCGAATAGACTTGACAGGCCGATTATACGCCCGGCGCGGTCGGGATCACTCTCGCGAAATTCGGCAACATGCTTGGTGGCGGTCAGGCCAAGGCCGAATCCGGCGAAGACGCCGAACATGCCAACTGTGGAGCGAATCATTCCCAATTCGCCGAAGCCTGTCTTGCCCAGCATTCGTGCAACCAAAACCGAAGCGGCAAGCATTAGACCGCGTGAGATAACTGCCCCGGCCATCGACCAGAAAATTCCTTTTGCCAGCCGGTAGCCAATTGGCGATCTTTCAATACGATTCAACATCCGTATCAGAAAGGGAGGACAGCAAGCGTAAAACAGTGACTTGACGCTCATATCCACTTCCTTTTTCCATTTAAAAATCCTACCACACTCCGTCCCCGTGGGTTGCAAGGGAACCCCTATGGCTAATTAAAAATGTCTCCTAAAAGCCTGAATACTGATGAAGTATAATATCGTATCCACGATTAAGAATCCAATCCTTTTTGAAGTAGGGCTGTTTTTGAGTGCATGATATTGGTTGACCCTATGTTGTTTGTGTATCGAAGTATGAGCGTGCTGCCACCGATACATTCCGACATAAGGCTGTACAAGAGAATTTGGACTATCGCCACAGGATTCACAAAAGTGATATCACAGACAAGTTGTAGTCAATTCCGGGGATGAAACGGATTGTCAGGACCATCCGTAAAGGTCTATGAAGCCAGCAATCGCAAAGAGTGAATCTCGGTTTAATTACCTATCTAAGCGGAGAAAACCTCATCTGCCAGGTCTTTGCCTACCTGGTTGACATAGTACTGTTCGACGACTTTTTGGCCTTGAATTTGGAACTTATCCATAGAGGAGAAAATACCGACTTTCATTAGAAGCAAGATTGCAATGCAGGCTGCTACATTAGTGGCGGAGTGCATATACTTGCTGAACTTTTCGAACAGCTTTGGTTCGGGTTGTATCACCTTAAGTTGCTGTGCCTTCGGTGTCTTGCGAAGACTGTGTTTCAGTACACCAATGGCCTGAGTATTTGCACGCATCAGTAAATCAAGCTCGTGTGGTTGAGATTTCATGGCCGACAGTGCAAGATTGACTTTACCAACATTTACAAGTCGTCGATTACATCTTGGGCAGTTCACAATATGGTTCTGTACCCAGTTTGCATCGAGACCAAGGCGGTTGATTATGGCTTTATGCAGCCAGGCCCTGATTCTTCGGCACTTGTTGGAACGACCATTCTGCGACTTATTGCAAAAAGATGTTCTCTTGTTTTTGTTTGTAATTAACATTGTTTTTCTTCTCTTTCTTTACCCATCCATACGGCCAACAATTGGATTGCTTTGCACCTATAAACCCTCGCAGTTGCTGTTGATATGTCTAATATCCTGCCTATCTGGGCGTAAGACAATTCTGCCAGGTCACGCAACATTATGACGTTCCTCAAATGTTCAGGCAGTTGGGCTATATAGCATCTTAAAGTTTCCTGCAAGTATTTGGAATCAAGCTCATTTGCAGGTGATAACGCGGTCTTTCTGGTAGCAATAGCTGTTGACAACCTCTTTTTTTCAGCGATCCTGTGTCTTAACATTGACACTGCTGTGTTGCCTGCCACACGGAAGATATACGCTTTTATATGTTCGGGCTTTTGTCCCCCTTTGTAATGGGCGAGTTGTAAAAACGTATTCTGGTAGGCATCACAAACATCTTGTTCATTTCCTAATACTCGCCAGAGCATTGTGACCAATTCCTGCCCGTGGCTTTGCATTGCAGATAGTATCCACTGCTGGCGTTCATCTACTGCCGCGGAGACAGTAAAGTCCCAAATCAAATCGTAATTAGCAGTCTTGCCAAACATAAACGCTCATTTCGGCTGTTCTACATTATTAAGAGAAAGCACCTACTAATATGTTAACAAAAAACTTGACAATAATAGGAAAAAATCTTGTTTTTTTAGATAACGTTTCAGGGTGTTTTTTCCTCTTATTTTAAGAGCCAATTGTATGGAAATGCCGAATTCACCGACGTCAAACCATGGCAATATGAGTGTAAGTGATTGTAAAAACAGCTCTTACGGTGGTAAAATGGATGCCCACGATGTAGTATTCCTGGTGGACGATTTGTTCAGGAAAGCCGTTGAGTCCAATGCAAGCGACGTCCATTTCGAGCCTATGAGCTCAGAATTGGTAATAAAATTTCGTCTCGATGGGGTTTTAAACACAGTCGAAAGAGTACCAAAATCCTTGTCAGATAATGTAATAGCCAGGCTCAAGGTCTTGGGGGGTCTCCTGACCTACCGCAATGATATACCACAGGAAGGTCGGATTGAAATCAGCAAAACCCATAATGGCAGGGTTACTGACCAGCGGCTCGCGGTTTTTCCAACGATACACGGTCAAAGAGCGGTAGTGCGACTGTTCTACAAAAATAGAGAACTGATGGAATTGGGACAGTTGGGATTTTCGGAGGGTACGTACACAACGTTGAGAAAAATAGCCGCCAAAAATCAGGGTGTCTTGCTGCTAACCGGTCCAGCGGGTAGCGGTAAGAGTACTACGCTTGCTGCACTTTTACGGCACATTCTGAAACGTTTTCCCGGCAAGAGTATTGTTACTCTCGAAGATCCCGTGGAAATTAGAGTCGCAGATATTACACAAACTCAGATTACCCCCCACGGCCAGATGACATTTCCTACGGCCCTGCGGTCGCTGCTTCGACAGGATCCACAGGTTTTAATGATTGGAGAGATCCGGGATGCCGAGACCGCAAATATAGCTATTGAAGCAGGACTGACAGGACATTTGCTTATGAGCACAATGCACAGCGGCACGCCTGCAGGGGCGCTTTTACGGCTGCTGGAGATGGGCATTGAGCCTTACCAGGTAACATCGAGCGTCTCGGCAGTTCTGAATCAACGGCTTGCAAGAAAACTTTGCACCAAGTGTAAGAGAAAAATTGAGTCCGCCGAATCCGAGTTTGAAGCGGTTGGATGTGACGACTGTTTTAATACCGGATTTAAAGGCCGGGTGCTGATAGCTGAAATGGTCCAACTGGATGGACAGTTGCGAAAGGCCATCCTGGCAAAGGCCGACCTGGACCAGCTTGAAGATATCCTTAAAAATAAAGGCCATACGAATATGCTCGAGGACGGCAGGCGTTTGGTCAGCGAGGGCGTCACAACACAGGAGGAACTGAATAAAGTTTGTGGAATCAGTACGAGCTAAAACTAATTAGGACAAAACTCGAGGTATCTGTGGATTCTCCGAAGTTAATAGGAGTGGAAAATGGCGACATTTGAATACAATGCATTGACGTCGGCGGGTCGGCTGATGAAAGGCACGGTTGAGGCGGGTTCTCGCCAAGAGGCTGGCGAGCTACTAAAACAAATGGAGTTGACGGTAAATTCTATTGAAAAGGTCAAAGCCCCAAGGCCCAGGACTGCCATTGGAAGAAATGAGTTTTTGCTTTTCAATCAGCAGCTTGCTTCCATAACAAAGGCTGGAATACCTCTGGAAAGGGGACTGCGAGAGCTTGCCGGCGATATCCGCTCGAAGTCAATGCGTAAACTCATTGATGGTATTGCCGGCGAGCTTGAAGCAGGCACAAGTATTGAGGAAGCGTTTGAAAAGAAACAGAAGCATTTTCCACCTCTTTACGGCCGAATTTTAAAGGCAGGTGTTGAAACGGGAAGATTAAGCGAGATGCTGACAAGCCTTAACCGACATCTGGAGTTGGCCAATCAAACCAGGAGGATAATCTTTGAAGCACTGAGTTATCCTGCGGTTATCGTGGCTCTGGCTGCGGTTATTTTAACAGCGATTTTCATGATCATAATCCCACAATTCGGCCCTATACTGACAGAAATGACAGAAGGCGCACGGTTGCCGAAGCTCACTCGGTTATTCTTAAGTATTACCGAACACATAATACCTTTTTGGATAGGCGTAGGAATTCTTGT
>Ga0209427_10000248_pt1 | contig 54372 bp, 47 predicted proteins | sample DeeMarSWOR136_30_FD_187465 | JGI IMG/M metagenome (GOLD analysis project Ga0209427, IMG submission 187465) | Marine sediment microbial communities from White Oak River estuary, North Carolina - WOR-1-36_30 (SPAdes) (version 2) | ecosystem: Environmental > Aquatic > Marine > Intertidal zone >...
ACCGGTATCATATCCCTGGTAATATCGAGGTTATGGTCAAGACAGAAGCGGTAGATATTGGGAAAACGCGTCGTGATGGTGTGGGGAGGCAGGTGGGTAACGTCCAGGAAAACCCGGTCCGAACCGGTCTTTTTCATCTCGTTGAGGATGCTGCGGGCGACCACGTCCCGCGGCGCCAGGTCCGCCTTTTCATGATATTCGGACATGAAAACATTGCCGGCAGTATTGCGCAGGACTCCTCCCTCACCCCTGACAGCCTCTGAAATCAGGAACGGCGGCACGCCGGACATACGCAGGGCGGTGGGATGGAACTGGAAAAATTCCATATCGGCTATCTCGGCACCGGCGCCGTATGCCAGCGCGATGCCGTCGCCGGTAGCCACGTCGGAATTGGTATTGTATTTAAACAGCTGCCCGGCGCCCCCGGTAGCCAGTACTAGGTACGTACACTCGAATTCCTCCATAATCCCCGTGCGGCAGTCGAGTGCCTGGATACCGGCAACCTTATCTTTTGATACCAGTATCTTAGTAGCCAGGAAGTTTTCCAGAACCTGAATCCCGGAGGAACGCACCTGCCGGCTCAAGGCAACCTCGATATATTCGCCGGTGGCGTCGCCCCCAGCATGAAGGACACGGGGCACGCTGTGCGCCGCTTCCATGGTCAGGGCAATCTCGCCGTCGAGGGTATCGAACGGCACGCGGTAGCCCACCATATCGGCGATGCGAACGGACGCATCTTCAGCCAGTATATTTACCGCTTCCTCGTCGGAAAGACCACAGCCGGCTTTGATGGTATCCTGCGAATGGAGCTCCGGGGAATCGTCCTTGCCGATAGCCGCGGCGATGCCCCCCTGAGCGTATCTGGTATTGCAGTCGTCGATGCTGCCCTTGGTGATGACCAGCACGCTGCCCCGCTCCCTGGCGAGCAGCGCCGTGTAGAGTCCGCCGATGCCGCTCCCCACCACTATATAGTCGTAACGGTTCATTTTCTGCTCATTCTGGATGCCGTGCAAGGTGAAATATGGTGCCGAGGGGGAGATTTGAACTCCCACACGCTTACGCGCACCACCCCCTCAAGATGGCGTGTCTACCTATTCCACCACCTCGGCACACTGCCGGAAGAAGCATGGCAGGAGTGAGAGGACTCGAACCCCTGACCGGCGGTTTTGGAGACCGCTGCTCTACCAACTGAGCTACACTCCTGTGCCAGTTAAAATTATATTGTATTATAACATGAGTGTGCAAGGATGGGGGTAAACTTATTGACTTCTATTCCATGTAGGACTATTATACGTAAAAAATAAAGGAGTACACACAATGATAGGCGCAATAATAGCCAAACGCAAATTAAACTCCGCGTTCGATGCCCTGAATAATCGTGATGTGGATAAATTCCTAGCTAATTGGGCTGACGAAGCCACCTTCATTTTCCCCGGTTATGTCTCCGTCGGCGGGGAATTCAAAGGCAAGCCAGCCATCAGGGATTGGTTCGGGAGAATGATAAAGCAGTGTCCCAAAATCAACTTCATGGCGCGGCACGTCTGCATCCAGAATATCTTTGACATGACCGGCACGAACCATGTTGCCGTCGAGTGGGATGTGGAATTAACGAATAAAGATGGTATCCAGGTCAAGAACAGCGGCGTCACCAGAATCGACCTCAAAATGGGCAAGGCCGTCCTGGTCAAAGACTATATCTTTGATCCCGAGGCAGTTAAAAAAGAATGGGGAGAGGCGTAACATATACTCTAACCTGATGAACTCGAATACATTTTAATCATAACAAACCCTTGTTCCTTCCCCATTGTTTCTGCTATAATGTAAAAAACGTACAAAAGGAGCAAAATAATTACCTTTAATTCCAGTCCGGTGAGGCTGGCAAGGGAGACCAAAGGAATACGTGCCACCGCAACCTCCTGCCAGCCTGGGCAGGAGGTTTTTTATGTCTGAAAAAATAGTGATGACAGCGGAAGACATCCGGCGCACCCTCGCCCGCATCGCCCATGAAATCATCGAACACAACAAGTCGACCGAACGCCTGATGCTGGTGGGCCTGCACACGCGCGGCGTACCCCTGGCGCAGCGCCTTGCCGAAAGCATCGGGAAATACGAGAATTCCCGGCTCGCCGTGGGGGCACTCGACTTCAGCCTGTACCGCGACGACCTCGACCCCACGGAAGAAAGGAACGAAATCACCCGCACGGAAATACCGTCGGATATCAACGGCAAGTCCGTAGTCCTCGTTGATGACGTCCTCTACACCGGCCGCAGCATCCGCGCCGCCATGGATGCCCTCATCGACCTGGGGCGACCGCGCTCCATACAGCTGGCGGTCCTTATCGACCGCGGCCACCGCGAGATGCCCATCCGCGCCGACTACGTGGGGAAAAACATACCCAGCGCCCGCCACGAAAACATCCAGGTGCGCCTCACCGAGACTGACGGCCGGGACGAAGTGGCTATCCTCAGCCAGCCAAACCCTAAAAACAGCCACAATCAAACGGCCCGACTGGAATCACGGTGAAACGGGGAAGGAGGCATTGGCATGAGCTTGATGAATAAAAGTCTGGTGACTATCGACGACCTCTCCAACGGTGAGATAATGGCGCTCTTTTCTCTTGCCAACGCTATGTCGGCGAACATGAAGGAGCAATACGGTCTCTGTCAGGGAAAGATAATGGCGAGCCTTTTCTTCGAGCCGAGCACCCGGACGAGGCTGTCCTTCGAAGCCGCCATGCACCGTCTCGGGGGCAGCGTGATTACCGCCTCGGACGTCGGTGCCAGCAGCCTGGCTAAAGGCGAAAGCATCTCGGATACCGCCAGAATTGTCGGCAGCTACGCGGACATCGTCGTCATCCGCCATCCGTGGGAAGGAGCGGCTAAGGTCATGGCCGACTACGCCGGTATCCCGGTAATCAATGCCGGCGACGGCGGTCACCAGCACCCCACCCAGACCCTGCTGGATTTATACACCATTATAAAGGAGCGTCAGCACATTAACGGACTCAAAATTGCCCTGTGGGGCGACCTAAAGTACGGGCGGACAACCCACTCCCTCATCTTCGCTTTAGCCCGGTTCGGCGCTGATATCCTCTTCTGCCCCAGTCAGGGTCTGGAAGTGCCCGAACATATCATTAACAAACTCGTCACCGAATACGGGGGTGAGGTGGACAGACTCGATAATTCAAGCAAAATTAAAAAATACAATCTCTTCCCCGTCGATGCCATCTACACCACCCCCAACAGCCCCCATCAGCTGGCGATGATGCCGGATATCAGCATACAGGTAGAGCTGAGAAAGGGCGTCGACGCCCTTTACGTTACCCGACCGCAAAAGGAAAGATTTTCCGCCGGCGAAAAAGGCGATGACTTGAAAAAAGAATTCCCGGTAGTCAATAAAAAGCTGCTCCGGGACAAGCTGTTTCAGAAAACGCTGGTCATGCACCCGCTGCCCAGGGTAGATGAGCTGGCTTATGACGTCGATGCCGACCAGCGGAGCATGTACTTCAAACAGGCAGCCCGCGGTGTGCCGGTGCGGATGGCTCTGGTCGCGGCATTGCTCGGTGCGAAAGACGTGACGATTCCGGAGATAGACTCCCCGGTTCCGGTGGCATACCCCGTCTACCGCCAGAATATCGGCCCGGTCTGCCCCAATCCCAGGTGCGTCTCGATTCAGGACACCGAGACGAAGTACCTCAAACCCGAGTTCAAGATAGTGAACCGTCAGCCCCTGACGCTGCGCTGCGCCTACTGCGAACACGGCTTCGAGCCCAAGTTCGTGGCGAGTTCGGACTGGCACGAGCACAGGCTGGAGACCAAGAAATATCACAGCGCCGCCAGCCACTGGGCTAAAGATATCAAGTCGGAGAACCTGATTGTCTTCAATACCGAGGAAGAAGCCCGGGCGCACGGCTTCAAGCCGAGTCACTTTACGGGAGGACATAACTGATAACATGGCAGAATCATTGCTGATACGGGGAGGGCGGATAATCGACCCCTCCAGGGATATCGATAAGACCGCCAGCCTGCTCATTAAAGAAGGGAAAATACAGTGGCTGGGCGAATACATCCCGCCCGACGAAGACTTCGCCGTACTGGATGCCGACGGACTGATTGTCTGCCCGGGCTTCATCGACCTGCACTGCCATCTGCGGCAGCCGGGCCAGGAAGAGAAGGAGACAATCGCCACGGGCACGCGGGCGGCGGCGCGGGGCGGTTTCACCACCGTCTGCTGTATGCCGAATACCAGCCCGCCGCTGGACAACGAGGATATGCTGAACTACGTCAGGACAATCGCGGCGAGGGAAGGCGCCGTACGGGTTTTCCCCATCGGCTGCATTACGGTGGGCCGCCAGGGGGAGGAACTGGCGGATTTGAACGAGATGGAAATGAGCGGCGCGGTCGGCTACAGCGACGACGGCTCTCCGGTAAGCCGACCCGAAATCATGCGCCGCGCCCTGGAGTACAGTCGCGATTTTAACCGGCCGATAATCGAACACTGCGAAGACCTTTCATTGACTAAGGGCGGCCAGGTGAATGAAGGCGTGGTGTCGCTGGAGATGGGATTAAAGGGCATACCGGCGTCAGCCGAAGAAGAAATCATTAAGCGTGACATCGAACTGGCTAAAGAGACCGGGGGACACCTGCATGTCGCCCACGTCAGTACCGAGGGAGCGGTCGACCGGATACGCGCCGGCAAGGAAGATGGCGTCCACGTTACCGCCGAGGTCACCCCCCACCACCTCACCCTGACCGAGGACGAGGTGATAAAGCACGGCACACTCGCCAAGGTCAATCCGCCGTTGCGGACGAAGCGGGACACGGTTGCCCTGCTTCGGGCGTTGAACGACAGCGTCATCGACATTGTGGCGACGGACCATGCCCCCCATACCGAAGCTGATAAAGACGTCGAGTTCACTAAAGCCCCCTTCGGCATCAGTGGACTGGAGACGGCGCTGGGGAGCCTGACGGGGCTGATACTGAACAGCGAGCTCAGCCTGAACAACATGATTGCGGCGCTGACGATGGGCCCGGCACGCGTACTGGGCTACGAAAAGCTGGGCACGCTGGAGACCGGGGCGCCGGCGGATATCTGCATCTTTGACCTGCACAAGGAGTGGACGGTGGATACGGCGCAGTTCGCTTCCAAGGGGAAAAACACGCCCCTGAACGGTCAGAAGCTCAAGGGAAGGGTCATGGCAACCATTTACACGGGGATTCCGGTCTACATAGATGAGTCTCTCAGAATCAGGGACAGGTATGAAATTTAAATGTCATTCCCGCGAAAGCGGGAATCCAAGTGGGGAAGGATGGATTCTGGCCTACGCCAGAATGACAATAGGAAAAGGAATTCACGGATTGCTTCGCTTCGCTCGCAATGACAGAAAAAGAAGATAGGGTAACCATAAATGACTAAAACAGCAATCTTAGTCCTGGCGGACGGCTCGGTGTACGAAGGCTACAGCTTCGGGGCGGAGACGGACAGCGTCGGCGAGGCAGTCTTCAACACCAGCATGGCGGGCTACCAGGAGATGCTTACCGACCCCTCCTACGCCGGCCAGATATTGATACCTACCTACCCGCTCATCGGGAACTACGGCACCAACAGCGAAGACGACGAGTCGAGGCTGATACAGGTCAGGGGGTTCGTCGTCAGGGAGGAGTGCGACCTGCCCAACCATTACTTGAAAAACATGACCATCCACGAATACCTATCAGCGGGCGGCATACCGGGGATATGGGGGGTCGATACCCGCGCCATCACGCGGCGACTGCGCTCGGCGGGAGTGATGATGGGCATGATAACGTCGAAGCTGACCCCGGCGCAGGCTTTAAAAGAAATCAAGAAGGCGCCGGACTACGGCTCCATCGACTTCGTCAAAGACGTCACCACGGAGAAGCAATACGAGTGGCAGGACGGCGATAAAGCCCGTTTCCACGTGGTCGCCCTTGACTGCGGTTTGAAATACAACATCCTGCGCCTGCTGGCGAGCCACGGGTGCCATAGCACGGTCGTGCCTTGCACTACTTCCGCGGAAGACATACTCGGTCTCAAGCCGGACGGTATATTGCTTTCGCCGGGACCCGGCGACCCGGCTTTGCTCGACTATATAGTCGAAAACGTGAAAAAGCTGGTCGGCAAACAGCCCGTTATGGGCATCTGCCTGGGCAACCAGCTCATCGCCCGGGCTTTCGGGGGGAAGTGCTTCAAGCTCAAGTTCGGGCACCGCGGCGGCAACCACCCGGTGCGGGAGCTTGCTACGGGAAGCGTCCACATCACGGCGCAGAACCATGGGTACGCGGTCGACCCCGACACGATAAGCAGCGAGCTGGAGGTGACGCACATCAACCTCAACGACGGCACGGTGGAGGGCCTGCGGCACAAGAGCCTGCCAATCTTCGCCATCCAGTACCACTCCGAGGCATCGCCGGGTCCGCTGGACAACGTTTACCTGTTCCGGCAGTTCGTGGAGATGATGGAGGGAAATAAATAAACAGGAGGTTGTTATGAGACGTGCTATCGTTATCGCCATGGTTATATTTGGTGTATGGGCCTTGATTTCAGGGATAAGCCAGTTCTTTCCTCCTTTTGACACGTTGTTTGACGTCGGTCATGTCGTATCAGCGTGTGTTCTCGGCATCCTGATGATCATCCATGTATGCCTGAATTTCAAGACTATTGTCCGCTACTTCAAGGGGTTGGGACGGTGGTGGATTCTCATCGGTGTGATGGTTGTCGGCGGTATCATTTTTGAGGGGATTATAGTCACGATATTTATGGCTCTGGGTGTGTGGGATTAGCAAATTCTGAAATCGGTTAAAATCCCAATTTGGTGGATATGGAGAGGGGTTTTGGGCGGCCCGGGTGGCCCTCCTGCGCCAAGGCTTCGAAGCGCAGGGAAAAGATAACATAGAAAAAGAGGGGAGGGAAAGGAAGATGGATAGTTTTGATTATATCTCTATAATGCTATTTATTATCGTAGTATTACTGATATTTTCTCTACGTCAAGTATCAAACAGAAAAAAATATTATGAGAAAAAGGCAATAAGAGAAGAAAGGTTGAAAGAAGCACTAGAACAAGAATTAAATTTCCCAAATGTAGACTGGCAAGAGTACGAAGAAATTGATAAATCATTTGAAAATTTACCAAGTGATTTATGGAATAAAAACGGAATAGAGGGATTTAAAGAATTTAAGAAAAAATACAACAATGCCATAGTATCTTTTTATAAGAAAAAACAAGGGCGGTAAGTTTAAAAATATGAATAAAAAAATAGTTTTAGCAAAGTTGACAACATTGCTTGATGATATTCCGCGTCTGAAAACGCTACCCTTAAAAAACCAAGAATATAATATTTGGGACCAAAAAGTAAGGGAAAATATCAAAAATACCTTTGGAAATGCATCACCTGAGTATATCCGCTATAAAGGAGATTTCAACCTGAAATATGCCCACACGGATGAAGAAAAAAATCAAGCCTATATTGATTTCCTAAATCAACGTGAAACAGCTTTGAAATCTATAATAGAAGAACTCAAGAAATCTACTTTTCAGAAGATTTGGAATGAATTCAAAGATTTTATAGCAAGTATCATAGCAAAAATTATAACGGAGAGAACAAAGTAAATTATAATAGGAGCTCCCACTTAAATGACCAAACCCTCTAAAGTCTTAATCATAGGGTCGGGGCCCATCATCATCGGGCAGGCGGCGGAGTTCGACTACGCCGGGGCGCAGGCCTGCAAAGCCATGCGCGAGGAAGGCGTTACCTCGGTGCTGGTCAACTCCAACCCGGCAACGATAATGACCGACGAGGACATCGCCGACATCGTCTATATCGAGCCGCTGACCGCGGAAATGCTCTCCCGTATCATCGAGCGCGAAAGACCGGACGGGCTTTTGCCCACCCTGGGCGGCCAGACGGGACTCAACCTCGCCGTGGAACTGGCCGACGCCGGCGTGCTGGACAAATATAACGTGCGGCTGCTCGGCACGCCCCTGCAGACGATAAGAAACGCCGAAGACCGCGAGCTTTTCAAGCAACTACTCATAAGCATCGGGGAGCCGGTGCCACCCAGCGAAACGGTGACCAGCCTCAAAGATGCCCGCCGGGTGGCTAAGGACATCGGCCTGCCCCTGATCATCCGCCCCGCCTTTACGCTGGGAGGGACGGGGGGCGGGGTGGCTTATACCCTGAAAGAACTGGAGGAAAAGGCGGCGGTGGGACTCAGAGCCAGTCCTATCAGCCAGGTGCTCCTCGAAGAATCCGTCCTCGGCTGGAAGGAAATCGAATACGAGGTCATGCGCGACGCCGCCAATACCTGCATCACCGTCTGCAACATGGAAAACTTCGACCCCATGGGCGTGCATACCGGCGACAGCATTGTGGTGGCTCCCAGCCAGACTTTAACCGACAACGAGTACCAGATGCTGCGGACGGCAAGCCTGAACATCATCCGCGCTTTGAAAATCGAAGGCGGCTGCAACGTCCAGCTAGCCCTCGACCCGAAAAGCGAAAAATACTACGTCATCGAGGTCAACCCGAGGGTAAGCCGGAGTTCCGCTCTTGCCTCTAAAGCCACCGGCTACCCGATAGCGCGGGTCGCCGCCAAGATTGCCACCGGTAGGACGCTCGACCAGATACAGAACGCCGTCACCGGCAAGACGATGGCATCGTTCGAGCCAGCCCTCGATTATATAGTCGTTAAAATACCGCGCTGGCCCTTCGACAAGTTCGCCTCCGGCGACCGCATCATCGGCACGCAGATGAAAGCCACCGGCGAGGTCATGGCTATCGACCGCACCTTCGAGGCGGCGCTCCAGAAAGCCGTCCGCTCGCTGGAATTCGGCAGGAGAAGCCTCCTCTGGGAAGACCCCAAGTGGGAGCGCGGCAAAGACATTAAGACCTATCCCCTCGTCCCCGCCAACGACCTGCGGCTCTGGGGAATCATGGCGGCGCTAAGACGCGGCATCACCCCGGAAGACATCGCCGATTATACAAAAATCGACCGCTGGTTCCTCGATAAGATGCAGAACATCATCAACATGGAAAAAACGCTCCTGGCGGAACCACTCACGCCGGAACTTCTCTGGAAAGCCAAGCGGCTCGGCTTCTCCGACGAGCAGATAGGCACGCTGGCGGACAGGCTCCCCGAGCAGGTCAGGCAGCTGCGCTATACCTGGCGGGTGCGCCCGGTCTACAAGATGGTGGACACCTGTGCCGCCGAGTTCGACGCGGCTACACCCTATTTTTACAGCACCTACGAGCAGGAAAACGAAGCCGTCCCCGAGGACGTTAAAAAAGCGGTGGTCATCGGCAGCGGGCCGATACGCATCGGGCAGGGCATAGAGTTCGACTACTGCTCGGTGCATTCCGCCCGGGCGCTGCAGGACGCCGGCTATAAAAGCATCATGATTAACTCCAACCCGGAGACCGTCTCCACCGACTTCGACACGTCGGACCGGCTCTACTTCGAGGCTCTCGACGAAGAAAGCGTGCGGGACATATTAGAAAACGAAAGCAGCACCAACCGGCGCTCCGGCTTCACCACGCCGCCGCCGTCGATTGTGCAGTTCGGCGGGCAGACGGCCATCAACCTTTCGCAGCCCCTCTCGCTTGCCGGAATGCCCATCATCGGCTCCAGCGCCGACGCCATCGATCTGGCCAGCGATCGGAAAAAATTCGAGCTCTTCCTCGACGAGCTATCGATACCCCAGCCCCCCGGCGCGGGGGTGACGTCACTTGACGAAGGCTTGAAAGTAGCCGAACTTATCGGCTATCCGGTGCTGGTGCGCCCCAGCTACGTGCTCGGCGGACGCGCCATGCAAATCGTCTATAACGCCACCGAGTTGGTACGCTACATGGGACTGGCTATGGAACTGGACACGGGCCACCCGGTCCTCATCGATAAATACATCCAGGGGAAAGAGGCGGAGGTGGACGCCATCGGCGACGGCGAGACGGTGCTGATACCCGGCATCATGGAACATATCGAGCGCGCCGGGGTGCACAGCGGCGACTCCATGGCGGTCTACCCGGGAGTCTATGTCACGCCGAAGGAAGTCGAAACTATCATCGAGTATTCCGTCAGGGTCGGGCTGGCGCTTAAAACCAGGGGGCTGATGAATATCCAGTTCGTTATCATGCCCGGCAGCAACGGCAAAGAATCCTCGGTGTACATCATCGAAGTCAACCCGAGGGCCAGCCGCACCGTGCCCTTCCTTTCCAAAGTCACCGGCGTGCCCATGGTCAAGGTCGCCACCCGGGTTATGCTCGGGCAGAGCCTGAAAGAGCAGGGATACGGCAGCGGTCTCTGGCCGGTGAAAAAGCTGGTAGCCATCAAGGCGCCGGTGTTCTCCATGTCCAAGCTGACGGGCGTGGATACCTATCTCGGTCCCGAGATGAAGTCCACCGGCGAGGTCATGGGCATCGACTATACGTACGAGGCGGCGCTGGCTAAGGCGATGCTGGCGGCGGGGATGACCCTGCCTCCGGAAAGCGGTATCCTCTTCAGTATCGCCGATAGAGACAAAGCCGAGGTGCTGCCGATTATCAGGAAGCTGGCGGCTAACGCCAATAAGCTTTACGCCACCGAGGGTACCGCCGCCATGATAGAAGCCGCCGGACTGCCGGTGAAAATGACCAGCAAGAAACTCGACGAGGGACACCCCAATATCATCGACCTTATCAATGACGGGACCATCGCGGGAGTTGTGAACACCATCACGGGTGGCAACGCGCCGCTGCGGGACGGCTTTTATATCCGCCGCGCCGCCGCCGAGAAACGCATCCCCTGTTTTACTTCTATAGACACCATCCAGGCAGCCGCGGCGACGAGCGCCCTTACCGGTAAATATACGGTCCAGCCCCTCCCCGATTACCGCAACAAGGAGTCGGCATGAAGCAGATAAAAGCCACCGTAACGTCAAATATCGAGGTCATGCCTGAGACGCGCCTGATGTGGCTGGAAGCCCCGGGAGTTGCCGAATCAGCCAGACCGGGGCAGTTCGTCATGGTGCGTTGCGGGGGAGACACCGTGCTGCCGCGTCCCCTGAGCGTCCACCGGGTGGACGGCGACCGTCTGGCTTTACTGTTCAACGTGGTGGGCAAGGGCACCGCCCTGTTAACAGAGCTGAAAAAAGGCGAAAAGGTCGGTATCTTCGGGCCGCTGGGGAACGGGTACACCATAAAACCGGATTCCAGAAACCTCCTGCTCGTGGCGGGGGGGATGGGGATAGCGCCGCTGTATTTCCTGGCGGAAACCGCCGCCACGGCGGGAAAGAAGGTGACCATTATCAACGGGGCTCGTACGTGCGATTACCTCCTGCCGGTCACGCCGCCACAGCGACTTTTTAATAAGGGCATGCACCCGGCCGATTTCAACGTTGTCTGCGCCACCGACGACGGTTCCGAGGGATTCAGGGGAATGGCGACCCAGCTTATACCGCGTTACGTCGAGGGTGTCGACTCATTGTTCGCCTGCGGCCCGGTGGCTATGTACCGGACGATGGCAAAGATGCCGGAATTGAAAAATATATCCGTCCAGCTTTCCCTGGAGATAGTGATGGGGTGCGGGATAGGCATTTGCTACGGCTGCACCATCAAAACGAAAAAAGGTCTTAAGCAGGTCTGCAAGGACGGGCCCGTGTTCGAGATGGGGGAGGTGGATTGGGGGTGAGATATTCACGGTTTAAGCCACTGATGATACGAGGGCGGCCTGGGTGGGAATCCTTCGACAGGCTCAGGATGAGCGAAGGGATAACCCACGGGCTAAGCCCAGATGATATACGAGGGCGGTTAGGGTGGGAAAAGATAACATACGAGGGGCGGGGGGAGGTTTGACACCGCAACAGGTTCAACGGTATACTTCTTACTCGTAGCTAAGCTTTACACATTACTCTCAAGGAGGAACCCCTGCTGATGAAAAATATCCTGATTGTCTATCACTCGCAGTCCGGCAACACGGAGGCGATGGCTAAAGCCGTGGCGGAGGGGGCGATGACGGCAGGAGCGACGGTAGCGCTGAAAAAAGCCCCCGACGCCGGTATTGACGACCTGATGGGGTGCGACGCCGTAATCTTCGGCACTCCTAACTATTTCAGCTACATGGCGGGGATGGTCAAGGACTTTTTCGACCGCGTCTGGGCGACGGTGCGGGGGAAAATGGAAAACAAACCATACGCCGTTTTCGGTAGCTATGGGGGCGGGGGCATGCCCGCTATCGAGAGCGTGGAAGGCATCTGCAACGGACTCGGGATGAAGAAAGCAGCCGAGAGCCTCGGCATACAGCGAACGCCCACCGATGAAAATCTCAAAGCCTGCCAGGAACTCGGCGAGAAGATAGCCAGGCTATAAAACAGCTCCTCCAGCTTTGACAATAACCGTCATTTCAGCTTATAATGTTAGTACTGACTCTCACAAAGAGGTGGCGTTCTATGGCAAACCAGGTAGGCAAAAGATACCGCTGCACCAAGTGCGGCGCAGAGATGATCATCACCAAGGCCGGCAACGGTACGATAACGTGCTGCGGCCAGCCAATGGAGCAGAAATAATAAACAACCCCATTTTCAGGAGGTCGTAAAGTGGCAAGCCAGCTGGGTAAAAGATATCGCTGCGATAAGTGCGGCACCGAAGCGTTATGCACCAAAGCCGGGGAGGGAAAACTCACCTGCTGCGGTGAGGAAATGAAAACACAGGAAGCCAAACCGATTCCCTCTTCTGACTGAGACGGGACAGGGAAGGCCGGGCTTCCCTTTTTAGTTAATACACGAGTTACTTCACTTTTAAGCCGAAGTCTACTGCCTATGAGGCTTTTTCCGGTAATTCTTTCGACTGGGCTACCGCTTTATTCAACTTCTTCAGCAGTCTTGCCTTGCGCCGGGCGGCGTTGTTAGTATGTAAAACCTTTTTCTCCGCCGCTTTATCCAGAGAACTTACCGCTGCGGTCACGGCCGCCTGGGCATCTTTGATTTCACCGGTGAAGATGAGCTTTTCCGCTTTAATGATATTGGTCTTCACCTCGCTGCGGATTGACTTATTACGCTGCTGCCTCCGCGAGGCAGCCCGCGCCCGTTTCTCTGCTGATTTACTTGCCAAGATTTACCTCCGTCTGATTTTTTCTGGAACTTTTAACCTCTTTCTTTGTCTGCAGGACCGGAGAGCCTTCGGTGCCTGGCCTGGGAACCTCAATCCCCACCCGGCTGACGCTGATAACTCCCTTAACGGTCTCAAGTTTCTTTAAAATCTGGCTTAACTGCGCCAGGCCTTTTATTTCCAGGGTTAAAAATATAGTAACGGTCTGGCCATCGCTATTGGCAAGATTTGCCGAGGTAATGTTCACCTTCTCTTCGGCGACTACCGTGGTAACATCGCGCATCAGGCCCACCCTGTCCCATGCCTCGAACTCAATATTGACCGGATAGAGATTATCGCTTTGCCCCCACTCCACCGGAATCAGTCTCTCCTTCTCCTTTTCGTGGAGGACGTTTTGACAGTCCTGGCGATGGATGGTGACGCCGCGACTACGGGTGATATAGCCGATTATCTTATCGCCGGGGACGGGATGACAGCACTGGGCAATATTCGTCATGAGGTCGCCAACACCGAGCACCTGCACGCCCGAAAGCGTCGAAACCGGCCTGCGGGCGCCGGTGACCGCGGTTTCTTCTTCCTCCTGGGCAGCCAGTTTGAGGACAATCTGGTGGGCGGTAACGGTGCCGTTGCCGACCGCCGCCAGGAAGTCGTCCAAGTTTTTATAAGAAAAAAGCTCCGCCAATACCTGGCGCTCCGTCTTAATACCGAGGCGGCGGAGTTCTTTATCCAGAATTTGCTTGCCGCGCTCGATGTTCTCCGTCCGCTCCTGTTTGTTGAACCACTGCCGGATTTTGGTCCTGGCGTGAGAGGTATTGACATACCCCAGATTAGGATTAAGCCAGTCCAGGCTCGGGCCGCGGGTCCCTTTGGCTGAGATGATCTCGACGACGTCCCCGTTCTTCAGTTCGTAATTAAAGGGAACCAGCTTGCCATTGACCTTGGCTCCCACGCAGCGATGACCGAGTTCGGTGTGGACGCGGTAGGCAAAATCCAGCGGCGTCGAACCTCTGGGCAGGTCCTTTATCTCACCCCTGGGGGTATAGACGAAAACCTGGTCGATGAAGATATCCGTCTTGACGGATTCCAGAAATTCCTCGGCGCCGGAGAGTTCGCGGTGCCATTCGATGAGCTGACGCAGCCAGGCAACTCTCTCTTCAAAGGCTATGTCTCCCTCCTCGCCTTCTTTATAAGCATAGTGGGAAGCGACGCCATATTCGGCGACCTCATGCATATGCCTGGTGCGTATCTGGATTTCCACCTGCGTGGTGCCGAGAACCATCACCGCCGTGTGCAGCGACTGGTAGCCGTTGGGCTTGGGACTGGCGATGTAGTCGTCAAAGGCGTCGGGGATAGGACGCCATAGACTATGGACGATACCCAAAGCCCGGTAACAATCTTCCACTTCATCAACGAGGACCCTTAAAGCGAGAATATCACGAATTTCGCCAAAGGGCCGTCCCTTAGCGGCATACTTGGTGAGTTTCTGATAGACACTATACAGGTGTTTGGGTCGACCCGATATTTCAGCCACCAGACCGACCCGGTCAAACTCCTTCTTTAAGAGCCTGATAGCCCTGGCGATGAATTTCTCCCGGCGTTTACTGCTGAGGTCCATATGCCGGGTTACCTCGGTGTACTCTTCCGGCATCAGGTACTGGAAGGAAAGGTCTTCCAGCTGCCACTTCAGTTCCCATATACCGAGACGGTGCGCCAGAGGAGCGTAGATATCCATGGTCTCCTGGGCGTTTTCGAGCTGGCGTTGCGGAGGCAGGTATTTCAGGGTGTTCATATTATGCAGGCGGTCAGCCAGCTTGATGAAGACGACACGGAGGTCCTCAGCCATGGCGACGAGCATTTTCCTGAGGTTTTCCGCCTGAGACTCGCCGGTAACGGGAGCGGCGGTGGTCAACGAGACTTTACCCAGCTTGGTAACGCCGTCAACCAGTTTGGCTATCTCCGACCCGAAGCGTTTTTCTATTTCCTCGATGGGGTGACCCGTTTCTTCGGGGATATCGTGCAGCAGGGCGGCAGCCAGCGAATTATAGTCCAGCCGTAGTTCAGCCAGGATATAGGCGGTCTGCAAAGGGTGCTCGATAAAAGGTTCCCCGGAAAGGCGTTCCTGCCCCCGGTGCGCTTCCTCGGCGAAGGCGTAGGCTTCCTCCACCACCTTAAGCCTTTCCGGAGGAAGGTATTCCCTGGCTTTTTCCAGAAGACGGCTAAACTCCATCGCACCCCAACCAGATAATCAGGTTTTTCCCTATTAATATATTAAGTAAGACTATATTTTCAGTATAGCCCAAAAGGGTAGTAGTGTAAATGATTACCAAGCTAACAGGCTATCGGTTGACCGCGGGCAAATGACCTGCTCCGGACGACCAGGAAAATTGTCTTGATTTTATCCGGCTTGTAGATTATAATCACATCCGACCGTGTGGTCCTTTGAGTTACCGGCCACCCGCGCCCGAAGTCATCGGGAAAAAAGGGGCGGGCGAGGTCGTTTAAAATAAAGAACCGGATAAAAAGTATATAAAGGGGGAAACTTAAAAATGGCAACGAAAAGATTCATATCCAGTCATAAAATGGAGCAGTATGACGTGGTCAATAAAAAGGGCGAAGACCTGGGGCAGGTACAGACCTTTGTCATGGATATGCAGGAAGGCATGATAGCCTTCGTACTGGTCGCCTTCGGAGGAATCCTCGGCATCAGCGACAAGTGGTTCGCCATGCCCTGGGCGGCTCTGGAATGGCATCCGGGAAAGATGAAGTTTGTCCTGGACATGCCGGAGGAAGTCCTGAAAAACGCCCCGGGTATGGACAAGGACAGCTGGCTGGAAGAAATCGCCAAGTGGGAAGAGGCGAGAGACACCGAGCTGCTCGACCGCTATTACACCACCCACGGTTACGAAGCGTATCACGGCATAGTGCAGCGTAAAGTAACCAAGATAGGCAGGCACAAGCCCGATGCCAAGTTCGAAATCAGCAAAGACACGGCGGGAGAATACCGGTTCAGGCTGGTGGCGCTCAACGGGGAGATCATCGCCGTATCCGAGGGTTATGTCAATAAAGACGGCGCCCTGAACGGCATAGATTCCGTCAAGAGGAACGCCCCCGAAGCCGTGATTGAAGACAATACCGCCTAACCTTGGTAAGTCATCAATCTTTCCCGGGAGAAAACAATATATAGCACCTCCACCCTGCCCTTTCCCATCAAGGTAGAGGCGTATATTCTTACGGGTTAAGCCTTGGATGATACGAGGGCGGCATGGGTAGGAAAAGATAATAACTCTTTTCAGCCGGCTTTGTGCATGGGACGGATAATCCTCCCGGTGGCTCGCTGGTAGACTACTTCGATAATAAAGGATACGGCTACCATTACCACCAGTACCAGGATTTCGGCCGGGGATGATGTGGCTCTCTGGATGATTAACACCACCAGGGCTGCCATACAGATGCCCGCACCGAGCAGGGAAATCCATCCACGCGAACCGCTCTTTGCGGACAGCCGGAAATTGGCTACGTTTACCGCCGCGAAGATAAGCAAAAAACCGGAACTGCCCATCATCGAGATACGGGATAAGTCGAAAACATTAGCCACCACCAGAGTCAGTCCCGCGGTAATGAGCAGTCCTTCAACAGGCCGTTGCCAGACCTCTCTATCAAGGCTTTCCGGTAATTCACCCTCCTTGGCGATTACGTAGCTGACCCGGCTCGTCCCGTATAGAGTGGCGTTAATGGCGGAAGCCGTCGATAACAGGGCGGCGACAGCAATCATAGTGAATCCTGCCGAACCGAGGAAAGGTCGGGCGGCCTCGGCCAGGGCGTAATCCTCGGCTGCCACGATATTATCCAGCGACAGATTACCCACCGTGACCAGAGAAACCAGCACATACAGGGCGATAACGAACAGGACCGATGTGAAGTAAGCCCGGGGCAGCGTCCGGCGCGGACTGCGTACGTTCTCAGCGGTATTGGCAATAAGCTCGAATCCTTCATAGGCAAGAAAAATGACCATGCCCCCGGCGACAAGCTGTAACGGACCGCTCCAGGCCGCCGGTGCGATGCTGGGCGCATTCACACTCCGCAGTCCGACTCCCAGAAAAATAAGGAGTATGGCAACCTTGGCAGCAACGATGAAATTTTCAGAACGTCCGACAGCTCTGGCTCCCAGCACGTTTAGCATCGTAAAGACGACTACTACGCCACTGATAAAAATATGCTTCCAGAAAGTTTGCGAGGCCGCCGGGAAAAAACTGGCGCCATAACTCCCGAAGGCATAGGCATAGAGCGAAAGCATAACAATATAGCTTAACCACAGCAATACATTCAGACCGCCGGTAAAGATGCCCGGCCCGAATGCCTGGTTCAGGAACTCTACCGTCCCGCCGCGGGTAGGATAAGCGACCGATAGTTTGGCATAGGAATAGGCGGTCAATAGAGCCACCAGCCCGGAAATGAGGAAAGCCAGCGGCGTGCCGCCTGCAGCCATCTGCACCGCCAGACCGAGAACCGCAAAAATACCGCCTCCCACCATCCCGCCGATACCGATGGCTACGGTTGACCAGAAGCCTATGGTCTTTCCTTCAGGGCGACTTACACTCATAATAAATTTTGGCGCTTGACAGAACAGGAACAGGCATTTTACTTTATATCTAGGTAGTGCTTATGATGGCTCATTATAAGCCTAGAAAACATACAAAGCAAAATGCATAAATCTGCTTATGGAGAAGGAGTAATATGGTATTCATCCCCGTACCGTTGTTAATTCTTGCCTGGATAATAGCTATTTTATTGTTGGCGAATTCTTCCGTTATACTTATCAACATCTTTGATTTCCCGGCTAATGTTGTGCGTCATATTATTTCCTTTCTGGCAGCCGCCGGGTTAGTCACCGGGCTTATCTTCATTCTGGCTGGAATTATACGCCGTTTAGATTTACTCAGGCGCCATTAGCCGTAACAGGCCTATAATACGCCATCCTTGCTGATAGATCTCCCCATTAATGGATCATAGTGAAAGGTATTAGAGTAGTAAAGACTGGTAGAGTAATGAGGAAGAGAATGATAATCCGGAGGGCGGGGTAAAACAAACGGGATAAGCCGGGGATGATATTAGGGCGGACAGGGTGGGAATAGATAACAACCGAGGGGCGGGGGGTTCTCATTCCTGCGCTATATATTAGACTTTGCAAATCTCAGACTGATACTGTATTCTAGCTTTAAGAAAATATAGTAACGTCATTCCGGCGCAGGCAGAAAACCGCGCCCTTTCATTACGAGATTCTTCGCGGAGTATATCCTGAGCGCAGCGTGAGGGCTCAGAATGACATCGGGAATTCAAGAAAATAAAAATGGCAGATAAAAAATACCGGGCAGTACGCGGAACGACGGATATCCTCCCGGCGGAGCAGCCGTACTGGCGCTACGTAGAGAAAGTCATAAACGATATTACGCGCCTCTACGGCTACCAGCGCATCGATACCCCCATCTTCGAGGACACCAGCCTTTTCCAGCGCAGCACCGGCGAATACACCGATATCGTCCAGAAGGAGATGTACACCTTCGACGACCGGGGCGGCAACAGTCTGACCCTGAAACCAGAGGGTACACCGTCGGTATGCCGCGCCTATATCCAGCACGGCATGAGCAGCCTGCCGCAGCCGGTGAAGCTGTATTATATCACGCCTATCTTCCGTTACGACCGACCCCAGGCAGGCCGGTACCGGCAGCACTACCAGTTCGGCTACGAGGCTATCGGCGATGCCGACCCGGCCCTTGATGCCGAGGTTATCGATATGGCCTGGCAGCTATACCGGTCGCTGGGCATGACCGGAATTACCCTGCAAATCAACAGCATCGGCTGTAAAAAATGTCGGCCGGGCTATCTAAACGCACTCAAAGAATACTATAAAGGGTACGCCGGGCAGTTGTGCAACGACTGTAAAACGAGATTGGAGAAAAATCCGCTAAGGCTGCTCGACTGCAAGCAGGCGTCCTGCCAGAAGATAGCCGACAACGCCCCGAGAAACGCGGACCACCTCTGCCAGGAATGCCGGGAGCACTTTAGTAATACACAAAAGTACCTGGGACTACTGAATATCCCCTTTTCCCTCAACCACCGCCTGGTGCGCGGCCTGGACTACTATACCCGCACCGTCTTTGAAATCCAGCCGGAAGATGAGGAGGGAGGCCAGAGCACTATCGGGGGAGGGGGACGATTCGACTACCTCATCGAGGAGCTCGGGGGCAAACCGACGCCGGCCATCGGTTTTGCCACCGGAATAGAACGTATCATTATAAATTTCAAGAAACAGGGCACACCCGTTCCAGCCACACCCGCTCTCCAGGCACTCATCATCTATATCGGTGACAAACCCAGGGAGGAAGCGATTAAACTTGCCTGCCGCTTACGCCAGGCGGGCATAAGCGCCGTAACAGCCGCGGGCGGAAAAAGCCTGAAAGCCCAGCTGCGGCATGCGAACGCCCTGGGAGTAAGTTATACGGTAATCATCGGGGAGGATGAGCTGAAAGCCGGCGCGGCTACGCTGAGAGAGATGGCTAACGCCCGGCAGGAGACCATCCCTCTCGCGAATCTGGCGGAACGGCTAAAAAGTTCAGGTTAATCAAACTCACTTTTCCACTCGTTTTTATAAATAATTAACATTTTAGTGCTAACCTTTTTACATACAGGACGTTATAATTTACAGTTAATATCACTGCCTGTGAGTAGTACCGTAATATCAAAAATATATGTTTATTAAACGACCCAAAAGACTTGACAATCTACTACGTTATGGTATTATAGGGTAGAGTACCTTGCTATAGGTATGCATAGGAAGGGAGGTGATGTTATGGATCTGACCCGCAAGGGGAGACGGAGCCAGGCTGCTCCAACTACCGCTTCTAAGGGAAAGTATCTCCGCAATAAGGGCAAATAAATTTACATGCCTTTTTGTGGGGATATAGCATATTGAAAATAACCCCTAAGACCTGAACAAGGAGGAAAATAAAGGTCGATGAAAAAGATAATAAGAAAATATTGGGGTATTGTACTGGTAGTCGTCCTGCTGTCCACGTTATTCATCGCGGCTGCTCCTACTTCCGCTGCCGACCCGTTGCAGTGGAACATGGAAGTGTTCGCGCCGATGTTCTTACCACCGATAACCTATTTACAGTACCCCGGCACTGATATCCATGACTTTGCCGTAAGCGCTGATGGCATGACGTTCTATGTTGCCCTCCAGATGACAAACACGAGCGACAACACCATACTCTTCAAGGGCACGATGGGCGGCATGGTCTGGACGGAACTGACCTCAGCCACCAACAACCGGGTCCCCACCACGCTGGACTCCATTGACTTCGTGTCTATATCTCCGGACAATCCGGATATAGTCGTTGTGGTTGACGCCGGCGGGAATGACGGCCTGATAAAAGCCGCAGCTTCCCAGGACGGCGGCCTGAACTTCTACGACATGGGCACAATTCAGGGTGCTGGTGCCAACGCTATAGCCGCTGTCAATGACTTGGCCGTCTCACCGGTATCAGCCAACAACATCTACTATGTTGCTGTAGCTGGCACGGATGCTGCCGGCCCAGGTACGGCTGCCATTTACTACTATAACTTCGGCGCAGCCGTAGGCGCCTGGCGCGATGCAGTAGATGACTTCGGCACGACTGCAGTAACACCACCGGGTACCGATCCTCTTGCTACTGTTCCTCCCGCTTCCGCTAACGGCACGTGGACGGCTGCAGGTATAAACCCAACTGCGTTCATGGCGGTGGATTTCTCCACCCAGTTCGGCTCGGATTTCACGGCACTCGCAGTATCTCAAGATGCTAACAACATGTACCTGCATATCTTCAGCCTAGCATCGCACAAATGGGACAGCGACCTCAACCTGACAAACTATCCCGTCACTGTAGATACAACGGCAGGGGCAGCCACCGTTCAGGCTGCATCTATAGCTACGGGTCCCGAATTCATGGGCCTCGAGGAAGAGAACATCATCATCTTCGTCGGAGCTTCCCTACTCGACGTAGCTACTGAGACCGGCGGCATCTACCGTATCGATGAGACCGGTACCGTCACCGTAATCAGGACCACTGGCATTAAAAGCGTCACCTTCGACGGAACGACACTGGTGTCCGGCTCCTACGCCGACAACAACATCTGGCGCACGCTTGACGTTACCGTCAACGCACCAACGGCGGCTTCCGCCCGCACGCTGAAGAGAATCGGTGTGGATGATGCCGGGAACGATATGGTCATCGTCCACTTCGCCGGAGACAACGTCTACGGCGCCAAGAGTGGCGCGGCTTCGGCATTATCCAGGTCCACCGACTACGGCAACACCTGGAACGACTTCTACTTCATGGACAGCGCTAACGGCGTAATCAGCGATATCATGTTCGCGCCGGACGGCAGCACCTGGTACATGGCCGCCTACGATGGTGGTGAGGCTTCCGTCTACCGGATGTCCGCGACGGGCACCGCCAGAGTCCTGTGCGTATCACAAATTACCAACGTACCCAAATTCATGCTGCGCGGCATCCCGGGTGACGCCGATGTCGTCTACGCTGCCGACAAGACAACCGTCGGAGGCAATGCGGAAATCTACGTAACCTCAGACGGCGGTCTGAACCGCTGGTCACGCAAGACCACCTATCCGGGCGCGGCCATCAACGACCTGTGCGTGGAGAGCGCCACCGTAGTCTACGGCGCCACGGGCGTGCTGGTCTACAAGAGCACCAACAGCGGCTCCCTCTGGAGCGCGGGTGTTGCTACCGGGATAAGCGGTGCAGTCTTCAACCTGATTAGCTTGGGCGACGGCAAACTGGTTGCCGGCGGTGGCAGCGTTGTCTTCTCCACCGATGGCGGCGCCACCTGGACCCCGACGCTGTTCACGGCTGAATTCGGCACCACTCTGTATGTAGCCGCTACCGGACTTGGTCCGACGGACTACATCTTCGCCGCTTCAACTGCTACTGCTAACGTATACCGTGCTCCGGCCGCCTTCTTCGGTGAGTTCAAGTCCATGAACGTACCCGCACCAGCTGCTGCGGTCAACACCGGTATCGCGCTATCTGACGGTATTCTATACATAATGCAGGTCGACGCGGTTACCCCCTTAACTTACATACAACACACCATGGCACCGACCATACCGGTACATACCGCCGCTCTTTGGGGGACCACGTATGGCGGCGCCGGACTCTCGGGGTATACGATGAACACTGTACCCGGCTCGGCACTGAAAGTCGTCTCAACAGCGACGAGTAAGAAGCTATACGGTATCGATACCGCTGGATTTATGGGACCCTTCATCTACTACTTCGAAGACATCGTTTCGTTACCGTCAGCGGCACCGGTACTTCTCGGCCCTGAAAACGGCGCTACGTTCGACATCGTCTCAGCGATGCTGGCTGATGCCCAGCAGGTGGCCTTCACCTGGACGCGTGCTCATCCGAAGATTACCAGTTATAACCTCTTTATTGCCTTTGATGAGGGATTCACCCAAACTATCGGACCGCCTACTAACGTAGTCAGCACGTCACCCGGCGATACCGTTGGTATAGTATTCGCGAGGAACTTCTTCCAGCCTGGTAAGACTTACTACTGGAGGGTTTCGGTTGCTACACCGTTCAACGGCGGATTCTCCGAGACGCGCAGCTTCACCATCGCTCCTTCTGCGGCGATAGTACCGGAGATCGGCTCACCGGCTGCTGGTGCTACGGATGTCAGCGAGACTCCGGCGTTCTCCTGGACCCCGGTAACCGACTGTGTCATGTACGAAATCCAGATCTCCGAGTACACGGGGTTTGCGGTACCGATGGTCTCTGAACAGGTGGCGACTACTGCCTACGTTCCTACCGACGTAACGTTTGAACCTGGCAAGACCTACTTCTGGAGAGTCAGGGCTCTCGAACCGGTTGAGAGCGATTGGTCAGCTATTGCTGCCTTCACAATCGCCGTACCGGCCGAACCGGCACCGCCTCCAATCACGGTAACGACAACCCCGCCTCCGCAGATTACCGTAACAACCCCGGCGCCGCCTCCAGCCCTCACGTTCACACCTCCGGCTGAAGAGGAAATCGCTCCGGCTTACATCTGGGCGATAATCATCATCGGCGCGGTTCTGGTAATCGCGGTGATTGTCCTGATAGTCAGAACCAGACGTTCCGTCTAGCCATGACTTAACGGGCAATAATCCCGATAGTCGTAGAGCCCCCCGGTAACCCCGGGGGGCTCTCTTTTTTGCGGGAAAATATTAGATGATATCAGGCGGCTTTTACCAGAAGACTTTTCTAAATGTCATCCAGGCGGGGCGCCAGGACCTGCACGGGGACAATGTCACCGCGTTTTAACGAGTCCGCGCCTTCCGGAATGCATACCAGGCTATTGGCGCTGGCGATTGCCTGCAAACGGCTCCTGTGTTTATAGAGGCTGACTGTATATTCACCGCGGCTATCACGCGATAGTGTGGCGTCCTTAAATTCCGTCCACGCCCGGTGGCGGCTCTCGAGGTCTTCAGCGAGTCTGGCGGGGACGGTCTGGAGGGGGTGCCGGGTATCGCCGGCCATGCGGAGTATTCCGGGCAGGGCAAGCTGGAGAAAAGCCATTTCGTTGCTGGCCGGGCCTCCCGGCAGACAAAACACCGGCTTACTCTGCCATAAGCCGAAGGCGATTCCTTTACCCGGGCCCATGCGAACGTGGTGAAAAATCTCGCCCCAACCGAGACTATCGAGGCAACCAACCACGAGGTCGCGTTCACTGCCCCAGGCGCCACCGCTGGTGAGAACGGCATCGACACCGGATATGCATTCAAGCAGTTCCCGCTTTATAGAGTCCTCATCATCATTAACCACCGAGGTAGTACAGGAAATATCGAAAGAGGAGAGCCATGCCTGCATGGTGACCAGATTGCTGGCGTAAAGCTGACCGGATGCCAGGTTTTCCCCGGGAGCCACCACCTCGTCACCGACACCGATAACGGCCACGTTCGGACGGCGATAGACACTGACACGACTGATGCCAGCAGCCGCCGCCAGCCCCAGATAACCCGGTAAAAGCCGGCCGCCCTTCCTGACAATGACAGCTCCGGCCGCTACTTCACCGCCTTTACGCAGTATATTGCGTCCCGGTTCCGCGTCGGCTATGATGGATACTTCATCCGGCGATATTTCTCTACCGAACTCACCGGAAACCACCGCGTCCGCCCCCTTTGGAATCGGCGCCCCGGAACATATTTTTACCGTGGCACCCTTGATGACCTCGCCGCTAAATTGAGAACCGGCAAAGACAGAACCGATGATTTTCAGGCGAACCGGACGCCGCGCCGAGGCACCGGTGACTTCCTGAGATTTCACCGCAAAACCGTCCTTGAGGGATACATCGGCGGAAGGATAGCTGATGCGAGCCACCACGTCCGCGGCGGCGATGCGGCCGACAGTCGAATTGAGTTTTAATTCCTCGATATCCACCGGCCGGACATTGCGGCTGATAAGGTCGAAGGCTTCACGATAGCCAACATAGCCGATACCCTCATCAATCTCGCTTGAGTCTGTTTCCACCTGACACCCTGACCTACTGAAAACGTTCTTTTAAGTATATACTCCATATTTAAGTATATTCAAATTTTAAATGAAAATAGTTAATCAGAATATTGACATAAGAAATATATCGGTGTAGAATTCGCCATGTGGCAAATGAAAGGTACGTAGAAAATGCCCAAAACACCAAGTTTATACCTTTATTATTATCCATTTCCGGCCTCTTACTAATTTCATTTTTAAGCCAACAAATAATCTGCCAGCCGTCCTTTTCGGCGACGGCAACCTCCGGGGCGGCCCGGTGGACGAGGGTGAACATCCCTGCGGAGGGAGATGCCGGTAAATGGGTGCTGGCAGACGGCTCTGATATACGCTGCGTCACTATGTCCGGAGACGGCACTCTCTACGCTCATGTATCCGGCCTGACCTACACGCTTTACCGGTCCACCGACAGCGGTTACGGCTGGGAACACATCGGCAATGTTGAAGACGATATCGTTGATATAGCCGTATCCCCCCGTGACGCCGCCACCGTATATTACGCCACAACCTCGGAGGTATACCGGTCGACGGACAGCGGCATCAGCTTTACGGCATTGCCTCCGGAACCCGGAGGCGCCGGCACCGACCAGAGAGAAATAACCTCAATCGACGTAGCCTGGTTGAACGGCAATATCATCTTAGCAGGCATCACGGATAAAAACAGCGGTGATTTCGGCGGCGTTTACATCCTGGACGAGACTGATACTTTACTCGCCTGGGTAGATACCGGTATCGGTGATTACGATGTCTATGCCCTGGCTTTCTCGCCGGACTTCCCAGACGAACGGCGGATAACGGCCGTGGTATCCGATGAAAACGACACCTATATAATGACCAAAATCGGCAATATAGGCTGGAACGCCGAAATCGGGTATGCCAGGCTGGATGTCCCGGTCATCGCGGCTGAGCTTGCTTTCCCGAATATCGAGAACGGTGGTGCTATTCCGGAAGAAGTCATCTGCTACGCGGCAATCGATACCGGCACCGGTGAAGGGGGCGTTTATAGAGTCGACGCCAACATGGCGCCGGGTAAATCGGTGGCAACCGACCTGAACGCTGGCCCGAGCGGCGGAGAGAGCGGTACCGATATTGCCGGACTTGCCGTCTACGGCGATGAAACCGGTGTTACGTTACTTGCCGGCGCCGCGGACAGCGCCGAGACCTATATCAGTACCGACGGAGGCGAAAGCTGGACGAAAAGCCGGAAAGCGCCGACCGGCAGCGGGCGGACCGGCATGTTCCTGGCACACGACTACGAAGCGACAGGCAGAACGTATGCCTTCACCAGCGGTACCGGCAGCGCCCTCTCGATAAGCCGCGATTCCAGCGAGACCTGGAACCAGCTTAGCCTGATTGATGTTACCCTCGAAACGATTGTCGACCTGGCGCCCTCGCCACGCTACAGCCAGGATGAGACACTTTTTATGCTTACCTTCGGCAGTGGACCGGCAACCGGGGGGCTCTGGCGCAGTACGGACGGCGGCGATACCTGGGAAAGGACGCTGACGAGTCAACCGGACACGGTGGACAGCCTGAATAGAGTCGCCCTGCCGCCGCAATACGGCGATAACTGCCTGACGGTCTTCATCGCCGGAGAGAGCCACGGCAGCCCGGCGATATGGGAATCGACGGACAGCGGCCAGAGCTTCCGGCGGCGGTTCCCCCGGAACCCGGCTACGGGCGAAGGAATGGCTATCGATACCTGGTCGATAGTCGATGATGCAACTCTTTACGTCGGCAGCTACGACGGAAGTCAGGGAATGGTCTTTAAGACGGTCAACAAAGGCCTTGTCTTTGCCGAGGGCGTGCCGGCCGGCAGTCAACCCCTACACTCCATAGCCCTTTCACCCGACCATGCCCAAGATAGAGCTATCCTGTGCGGAAATACCTTCGGCCGGGTCTATTGGACGGATAACAGCAGCGTCTCGTTCCAGCCGCTGCCCGGCGACGCGATAGCCCCGCCCTTTACCGGCCTGGTGACCGTCGCCTTCGACCCCGAATACAGCAAAAAAAGTACCGTCTACGCCGCCAGCGATGCCGCCGATGAAGGAGTCTACCGCTTTATAATCGGCACCAGTACCGAATGGGAGAGTATCGATGACACTTTACCGCCCGGGGCAATGATAAACGGGATATGCGCTTCCGGCGGCACCTTTTACGCTATCAACTCCGATGCCGGCGGAGGCATGGAACGCAGTCTTAACGCCGACTATACCCCCGGACCCGCGTTCGAAACAATTACCGACGGACTCGGCGATGACGCCACCCTGTACGGACTCTGGCAATCAGGCCATCGGGTATGGTCGGTCGATACTGCCAGCGCCAGATTGATGGTCTATCACGATACGCTGACGGAACCGGTTACTCTGGTATCACCGGAGCCGGGTTCCTCCGGTATCGGCAGCCTCATCGACCACACTATCAGAGGCGTCAACCTCGACTGGGAAACGGTGGAAGGCGCCACCGGCTACGAGTGGGAATGCGGCTATGATGACGATTTCTCCGCCATCCCCGGCGAGTTCGGCGACGTTACCTCCGCCAGTTCGGCGCGCCTGCCCGCCCTAGAACCCGCCACCACCTACCACTGGCGCGTCAGGGTCAGCAGTCCCTCGCTCAGCCCGTGGTCCGAGAAACGTTCGTTCACCACGGTCATGGATACCGAAAGCGTCACCCTCAGACCGGAAAGTCCCACCGCCGGTGCCACCGGCGTGCCGCGGCAACCGGTCTTCCAGTGGTCAGCCGTCCTCGGGGCGGAGGCTTACGAACTGCTCGTGTGCCGCGATGCCGCACTCAATGACCCGGTAATCGCCATGACCGACGAATACGCCATCACGGGAAACGTCTGGCAGTGCGATGTCAGCCTGGACCATGCCACGACGTATTACTGGAAAGTCAGGGCAGTTAACGCCAGCACGTACAGCGCCTGGAGCACCACCGGGGTTTTTACCACGGAAGCCGCCCCGGCGGAAACGGAGGTACCGGAACCGCCCTCCGGCAAGGTGGCGGAAATCACGTCTAAAGCCTCGAATTCGATAGTGCCGCTGACGCCAGATATAAATCCTGCTACGCTGGATCCTCCGTCGCCGCCACCGGCATCAGCCACTAACGGCATTAACGTGCCTCTTCTCGGCGATCTATCGAGTACGTCGGCATGGATTATCTACCTCATCGGCGGACTGCTGACAGTAATCATCCTTTCATTAGTCGTCATCCTGGCGATTGTTCTCAAGATAAAGCGTATTACGTAAGACTGTAACAAAGAACCCTCTCAAGTACAGGCGCATTATACCTAATTTATGTTATACTCACCCCCTTTGTCCCCCTTTCAAACAGCTTTATCTTTCACGCTCGTGTTATTCACTGTTTGAGAGGGGGAATTATTATTATTGAGAGGGGCTAGCGCCCCTCTCCGCCGGCTACTCCCCTTTTTCTTGGCGGGGAAGGGAATCATTAACGGGCTAAGCCGCGGATGATACGAGGACCCGCCTACGCTCAAGCTTCGGTGGACAAGCGGCTTGGGTGGGAAAAGATAACACCCGGGGGCGGGTGAGGCACTACCGTATCAACACTCCGTCACCACACGCTGGCTGATTTCTTGACACTATCTCACTATCTAAGATATTCTTTACTTAAATCTGATTCCGGAGGAAGACTCTCATGTCCAATAAAACATCAACGGGGCTACAGGAAAACGTTGCCGGGCTCCTGTGTTACGTTCTATGGTGGGTTAGCGGGATAGTGTTTCTTGTACTTGAACCCAATAACAAGACCATCAAGTTCCACGCCTTTCAGTCGATACTCGTTTTTGGAGCGCTCTGGGTAGCCATTATGGTGTTTGCCTGGATACCTTTTATAGGGCCTTTCTTTACGGGGATAATCGGGGCGGTTGCCTTTATCCTGTGGCTGGTACTGATTGTCATGGCAGCGCAGGACAAGAAATACAAGATGCCCTGGGCAGGGGATTTAGCGGAAAAGTGGGCAGGCTAAAAGCCTGAGGGAATATAATACAGCGTCGTTTATCTCATTTTTATGTGAGTCAGGCATAAGGTTTAGGTCCGCAAAATGTCATACTATAATTTTAACAGATAAGGAGGGGAATTATGCCGTTAGTAACCATTAGAGTACTGGAAGGCAGGACCGTCGAGCAGAAGCGGGGACTGGTCAAAGACGTTACCGAAGCTATCGTAAAAAACGTCGGGTGCCCGACCGAGGCGGTCATGATTAACATCGAAGACCTGAAGCCGGAGAACGTCTCACAGGGCGGCAAGCTTTTCGCCGATAGTCGCCCGTAGCTTTCCGGAGCCACATATGAAAATACTGGGCATCATGGGCAGCCCCCGGTCCGGGGGCAATACCGACCTGCTGCTCGACGAAGCCCTGAAAGGGGCGCAGAGCCGGGGGGCGGAGGTGGAAAAGATAAGCGTGGACAAGCTCAGGATTGCGCCCTGCCGGGAGATTTACGCCTGCCTGAAAGACGGCAACTGCGTTATCCGGGATGACATGAATGATATATACCCCAGGCTGCTCAACGCTGATGCCGTCATCGTGGCTACGCCGATATTCTTCTATACCGTCAGCGCCCAGTTAATGCCGCTTATCAGCCGCTGCCAGGCGCTCTGGGCTCGCAAGTATGTCCTGAAAAACCTGGATATACCCGTAAAAAAAGGCGCCTTTATCGCCGTGGGGGCGACGCGGGGGGCTAAGTTGTTCGATGGGCCGAAACTTACCATGAAATACTTCTTCCAGGCTATCAACGCCGAATATACGGACGAACTCCTCATCAGGGGAGTCGATAAGAAGGGTGAAATTAAAGACCATCCTACCGCCCTTGCCGACGCCTACGCGCTGGGGCAGCGACTGGTCAATGGCTAGCCCGCTTTGCGTTCGCCCTTAACGCTGATGGTGATGTCCCGGAACGGGACGACGTTGCCGGTGGCGAGAATCGCCTGCTTGGCCATGTGCACCAGGCCGGAACAGCAGGGAACCTCCATGTGCAGGACGGTAAGACTCTTGATACCCGATTGCTCCAGTATTTCATTCAGTTTTTTCTGGTGCGCCTGAAAGTCATCCAGCTTGGAGCATGCCACCAGCAAGGCGGTATTATCGCCGAGGAAGTCGCGGTGGAAACCGGCGTAAGCGAAAGGTACACAGTCCGACGCCAGAACGACGTCGGCTCCCTTCAGGAACGGCGCCGCGGGAGGGACGAGAGTCAACTGCACGGGCCAGTGGGTAAGTCTCGATTCGCGGTCGGTCTCGGTTACCGCCGCCACCGCCGGGACTGCCTTTTCCGTCGACTTCTCAAACTGCTGAACTGTGGCGGAAGAACAGCCGCAGGCAAGTTTATCTTCAGTCTCTTCCACTTTCAAATGCTCAGCTACCGCCGCTTCATCGAACTCTTCGGCTTCGCGCTCCTCAACGGTGATGGCGTCCCGCGGGCACTTACCCAGGCAGGCACCGAGTCCGTCGCAGTAGGTCTCGCTGATTAGTCTGGCTTTGCCATCGATAATTTTCAAGGCTCCTTCGGCGCAGGAGATAATACAGGCGCCGCAGCCGTCGCACTTTTCTTCGTCAATCCTGACTATTTTCCTGAGGGTTTTAGTAGTCATGCCGTACCTCTGAAAGTGATATTACTGTCCTATTCCCTTGAGGGCGTTCCAGCGTTCCTCTCCCAGGCACTGCCGCGCCGAGGGGCACCACTCGATGCAGGAAGGGGTCTGCTCCTTGTAAACGTACTCCCCGCACTTTTTACACTTGATGCGGAGTTCATCGGAGAACATCTCAACTTCATTGCCGCAGTTCGGGCATTTATACATGGCTGCCCTCAGGTTTCTGATATCCTGTCCGGGGCACTTGCTTTCCATCAATTAACCTCCCCCGAGTAGAGCCGTTCTTTTATACTAAATTATATTACACCAAGGAGTCTAAAACCCACTATGACTTTAGTCTCACGATGATAATATATGGTGGAAAATAGATATGGGAAATTTCTGCGGGCTAAGCCGCTGATGATACGAGGGCGGCCAGGGTGGGAATAGATAACTGACGAGGGGGTGGCGGGGAGTAGATGAAGCGGATTGCCACGTCGCTACGCTCCTCGCAATGACAGCGAGGACGTTTCTGCGGGCTAAGCCGCTAATGATACGGGGTGGTTTGGGTGGGAAAAGATAAGAAACGAGGGGGAGGACGGGGAGCCGAGACTAACCGAGCCCCTCGATAAAGCCGTGATGGATGAAGGTCATCAGCAATTCCGTTAGTTTATTCCGGGTAAGCCCGGTATGTTCAACCAGCTCATCGGTGGTCGAAGAACCGTGTTCATAGAGATAGTCGAGGATATCATAGCCTTCAAACTTGGGCTCACCGCTTATCCTCATCCTCTTGAACCTGGCTTTGCCTTCGCTGCTGAGTAAGTATTTATCCATTCCCCGCGTCCCCTTAAGCCTGAACCGTCACCGGGAGGTTAGACCGGCAAACGCATCAGCTTTCGAGCGTTGTCCTCGTAAATCTTCTTTTTATCTTCCTCGGAAATAGCCATCTGCTCGATGGCGTTAATGGTCTGACGATAATTACGGTCGCCGTGCTCGGTGTCCCCCAGCGGAAAATCTATGCCGAACAGGATACGGTCGGCCCCGAAGAAGGCATGTCCGCACATGAGGGCGGCGGGATTACCGTAAATGGCGGTATCGGCGTAGAACATCCGGAAATATTCGATGGCGTCTTTCTTCAGGAAAGGCTTTTGTTCCCCGATGCGCATGACCTGGGTGAACTGCCGTATCCTCTCTGCGTAGAACGGTACCATGCCCCCCAGGTGGTGGGTGAGGACTTTCAGATTGGGGTATTTCTCCATGATGCCGCTGAAGACCAGGCGCGCAATGGCGGAGGTGGTGTCGTAAGGCCAGCCGAACAGGCTGAACATGTTGTATTTCGACTGCTTTTCGGTGAGATAGTCCGGGTGGTCGATTTTACGCATGGGGTGAATAACGATGGGGAGGTCGTACTCCGCCATCTTTTCGTAAAGGGGGAGGAATTCGGGGGAGTCGAGGGGCTTTTCATCGACCGGCGTGTGAAGGTAGACCCCCTTGAACCGCAAAGTCTTAATAGCGTAGTCGGCTTCTTCCAGGGCGGCGTCGATATTATTCATGGCGAGGGAGGCTAAAGCCCCCACGAACCTGTCCGGGTATTTGATAATCAACTCCGCCATCTCCTCGTCAGCCATTCTGGCAAGCTCGGCGGCTTTCTTGGGTCCGGCGACGTGCTCCACGGGGATACGGCCCAGCGTGAGTACCTGACGCAGCGGCTGGTACCTGTCCATTATTTCGAACCGGCGGTCGAGGTCATAAAGCGGGGGACAGAACAGCACCTGCTGTTCGTAAATCTGCGGGGCTACCTTATGGAGAGCCTCTCCATATTTTGGCGGCACGATGTGTGAATAAGCGTCTATTTTCAGCTGATAGGGCGGTTTCATGGACTTCACTCCTTTATAAACCAGGTGCGCAATTGTATACTCTTTTCAAGGGAGAAGTCAAGAATTGACATTTTTAACCTCACCCCCTAACCCCCTCTCCGTCGACGGAGAGGGGGACACAGGGGGAGAGGTGAAATCCACGGGTTAAGCCGCTGATGGCACGGGGCGGTTTGGGTGGGAATAGATAATTCACGAGGTTGGCGGGGAGGTAAACTAATCACTAAATGCAAAACCCCCCGTTTGACTTAATATTACCCAAAGTGCTATACAGAAATAGCAATCCCGGTATTTCAAAGATAAATATCCGTCCGGAGGTCAATGATGAAAATTACCAAGATAGAATGCATACCCGTATCCATGCGTTTCGCCAAGCCGATGAAGATGGGAGGCGGCACCGCCGACTGCGCCGATGCCGTCGTCGTTAAGATTCACACCGACGAAGGCATTACCGGCATATCCGAGACCGGCGATACATCCCCCTGGTACATGGGTGAAAGCCAGGACTCCATCATGCACAATATCAACAAGGTCTACGGACCTCAAGTCCTCCTCGGCGAGGACCCTTTCAACGTCGAGAAAATCGTTGCCGGAATGGACAAAGCCGCCAGGCTCAATACCCAGTCAAAAGCGGTTATCGATTACGCCCTGTACGACCTCATGGGCAAGGCTCTGGGAGTCCCCGTTTATAAACTCTTGGGCGGACTTTCCAATGAAAAGATAGCGCTGGCTTTCGTGATGTCCTCGGGGACGCCGGAGGAGGTGGGCGCCGAGGGCAAAGCCCTGGTGAAAGCCGGCTTCAGGGGAATGAAACTGAAGGTGGGCACCAAAACCCCTGAAGAAGACGTGGAGCTGGTCGCCGCCCTGCGAGCCGCCGTGGGTAAAGATATCAAGATAATGATTGACGCCAACGGCAGCTGGCTCTATCACCAGGCGCTGTACGTCCTGCAGCGGGTGGCGAAATACGACGTATACGTCGCCGAACAGCCGGTGCCCTGGTGGGACATCGACGGTCTGGCGCGACTGCGCCGGAAGTTGGACGTGCCGGTATTCCCCGACGAATCTGCCAAGGAACTCAACGACCTTATCAAATTGATTGAAAAAGAAGCCGCCGACGGTTTTTTCCTCAAGGTGCCCAAAGCCGGGGGTATACTGAAATCGCAGAAATGGGTGGCGATAGCCCAGGCTGCCAACCTGCCGGTGATGTGCGGCTGCATGATTAATTCCGGCCTGGGAGCCGCCGTCGAGGCGCATTTCCTGGCGGCAACGGCGTGGTCGGGGAAGATAGAGCAGGAAGCCATAGGACCGCTCAATCTTTATAACATACACGACACGGTCAGCGCCCCGCTGAAGGACGACCTCGCCGTGAAAGTGCCGCGCTATGAAAACGGCTTTCTCTATCCGCCCGAGGGCCCCGGCTTAGGGGTGGAACTGAACGAGGATGCCGTGAAGAAGCTGGCAACACCCGGCAAGAGCCCGACGGTGATAGGTAAATAAAGGATTCCGGAGGTCGCCGATGAGCGAGAGCACCGCCATTGAAAAACTTGCCGCCAACGTGCTGGAGACCCGCTTTGAAAACTTCGATAACGCCACCCTGGAAGCCACCAGGTACCGCATTATCGATACGCTGGGGTGCCTGATAGGCGGGTCGACGGACAGCGGCAACCCGGAGCTGGTCGAACTCATGCGTGACGAGGGCGGTAAACAAGAGGCGACGATACTCGTCCACGGCGGGAAGATACCCGCTGCCAATGCGACAATGGTCAACAGCATCATGGCGCGGTCTTTTGACTTCGAGCCGGTCAGTCCCCTGGTAGAAGGCGTCGGCTGCCCGGGGCATACCAGCGGGACCACGGTACCGACCGCCATCACCATCGCCGAAGCCGTTAACGCCAGCGGACGCGAGATGATAACGGCGCTGCTCGTCGGGGACGATATTGCGGCGCGTATATTAGCCGCTTCCGGGTTCGGCTTTACGCTGGGCTGGGACGGCGTTGGTACGGTCAACACTTTCGGCGTTACCGCTATCGCCGGAAAGCTCCTTGGCCTGGATAAGCTCCAGATGAGAAACTCCTTCGGCATCGCCCTCAATCTAATCGGCACTACCTTCCAGACTATCTGGGACGGCACTACCGCCTTCAAGCTACCGCAGGGACTGGCCGCCCGGAATGGCATCTTCGCGGCGCAGCTGGCTAAAGCCGGCTGGTCGGGTCCGGAGGACGCACTTTTCAGCAGGTTCGGCTATTATAAGATGTTCACGGAGGGCTGCCAAAAGCCGGAGGCGCTGACCAGAGACCTGGGCAAGAAATTTTACTACGACGGCACGATTAAGCCCTACCCCTGCTGCCGCATACCCCACGCCGCCATCCAGGGCGCCCTGGCGCTGGTAAGCAAATACAATATCAAAGCCGATGATGTAGCGTCGGTCAACCTGGACCTGGCGCAGGGAGGCATCGACCATATCTGCGGACACCCTTTCAGGATAGGAACGTTCCCGCATGCCAATGCCGCTTTCAGCTACGAGTACGTCGTGGCGACGGCTTTCCTGTTCGGCTGTGTCAAGCCGGAGCATTTCATCGAAACAGCGATACGAAACCCGAAAATAGCCGAATTCATCAAGAAAATAAAACTCACGGCTGCCCCGGATGTCGATTTTGAGAAAGCCAGGGTGACGGTGACCCTTAAAGACGGCCGGGAACTGACCGAGAACGTCACTAAAGTCAAGGGCGACCCGCAGGATAACCCGATGACTCACGAAGAAATTATAGATAAGTTCTGGGTTAACGTGGATTTCTCCGGGAAAATCAGCCAAGAGAAAGCGGCGGAACTGCTGGAAATGCTGCATAACCTGAAGAAACTGGGCAGCTTCAGGGAGCTGATACCGCTGCTGGTGGCGTGATTACCCGCCTCTTTGCACCAGCTCGATAAGGACATTCTCGGCGGCGGAGGGGTGGACGAAGGCAATCCTGTCGCCGTTGGGAACCTGCCGCGGCTCATTGTCTATCAGTCTTATACCCTGCGCCTTCAAGTTTTCAAGCTCTTTCAAGATATCGTCGGTAAGGAAAGAAACGTGGTGCAGACCGCCACCTTTTTCCTCGAGGAATCTGGTAAGGCTACCCTCTTTCAGGGGCTGAATAAGCTCCACGCGGATATCGTCCAGCTGGACTATTACGGAAGTGAAATCGTTACTGGGACCTGCCATTCTTTCTGCCACCTTAAAGCCGAACATTTCGGTATACGACTTCACGGCTTTATCAATGTCCTTAACGACAACGGCAATATGGTCGATTTTCTTCAGCATGGCATTTCTCCTTTTGTCATCCTGAACGTAGTGAAGGATCCGTACTTTCCTTGTAAACGATGGATTCCTTTATCTCCAGACTACGTCGAATGACCATTATACCAATTATTGCTTAAGTCCTTCCAATCAGGATTCATTGATTCGATTAATTCTACTTTCTTGCTTCTCAGCCAACCCTCGATTTGCTTCTCTCTATTTACAGCATCGTTGATATTTTCTCCAGTTTCGTAATAAACAAGCCTGTCAAGACCATATCGAACCGCGAATCCGGGGATGAGTTTCATCTTGTGTTCATAAACCCGCCGTTCAAGATTATTCGTAATACCCGTATATAACGTACGCGCGGTATTCGTCATGATATATACGTAATATTGCTTGTTCATGATAAACGGTTTCTTCGCTTCGCTCAGAATGACAATGGGCTAAAAATTTAAAACGGGAAAATAGCCGGTAAATCGTGGACTTTGTCTTTAGTCAGGGTCGACGGCATGGCTTCGACAAGCTCTTCCACCGTCCATCTTCCATCTTTCGTTAGCACCTGCGCCACCGGCGGAGGGTCGGCATAGATGCCGATGTGCCCGTGCCAGACCTCGAAGACGCAACCGTTAACGTTATCCGCCTTCTCGCTGGCGAGATAGACGACCAGCCCGGCGACGTCCTCCGGCTGGTTGAGTTCCAGCATCTGCTTCAAACGCTTTTCCGCCAGCTCAACACCCCACATCCTGACCCACGCCTCTTTAAGCCCCTTGTCCCGTACCATCTCCTGGAAGCCGCGTGTACCGGCGACGGGACGGATAGCGTTGCAGGTAACGCCGTAACGCTGCATATCACGCGCGACGGTACGCGTCATCCCCACGATACCCTCCTTGGCGGCGCTGTAGTTTGCCTGCCCCATATTGCCCAGTCCGGCGTGAGAAGAGGTACTGATGATGCGCCCGTATTTCTGCTCCCGCATTACCCGGCAGGCAGCCCGCGTGCAGTAGAACGTACCGCTCAGGTTCGTCTGTATTACCGAGTCCCACTCCTCGTCGGTGGTATTATATATCATGCGGTCGCGGTTAAAACCCGCGTTATTCACCAGAATATCAAGTCGCCCGAAGCTGTCGAGGGCCGTCTTGATAATACTTTCCGCTCCTGCAACCTCAGCCACGCTGGCATAGCTGGGAACGGCATCGCCGCCGGCTTTCTTTATCTCGGCGACAACATCGTCGGCAGGTCCCTGAGACGTACCGGAGCCGTCGGTGGCGGCACCCAGGTCATTAACGACGACTCTAGCTCCCTGAGCCGCCATACCGATAGCCTCGGCGCGGCCCAGCCCTTTCCCCGCCCCCGTTACCACCGCCACCCTGCCTTTCAATAACTCACCCATGGCGCCCTCCTTACCTTTCAGGCGATGACCTGTTTATCTTTCAAATCAGAAATCTCGTCCCAGCTCAAGCCGAGGACCCCGGCGAGGACTTCCTCGGTGTGCTGGCCGAACTCGGGGGCGGTGCGGCGGATGGTCGTCGGGGTCTTGCTGAACTGCCACGGTGGCATGATTACCTTGAGCTTTTTCCCCGCGGGGTGGTCGATTTCCCGGAAATACTCGTCCGCCCAGGCGGACGGGTCTTCGGAAACTTCCTTGGGAGTTCTCACCGTCGTCCAGATGATATTTTCCCGGGACAGACGTTCCGCCCACTCTTGCTGGGTCCTCTTCTTGAAGACCTCGTCCAGAATCTTGATAAGCGGCACGTTATTTTTCATGCGCAGTTCGTGAGTTTTATACAGGGGGTCATTCTCCAGGTCGCAGATATCCAGCGCTTTGCAGACGCCTGACCAGTAGCGGTCGCCTTGGATACATGCCAGTTGTATCCACCGGCCGTCGGAACACTCATAATTATTGAAGATTGGATTGCTCTGGGTCTTCCTTGATAAGCGCCCGTATTCCAGGCCGGTAGCCAGGACGGAAGAAAGGACGATGCCCATCGACCATATACCCCCGCCCAGAAGCGATACGCAGACTTCCTGCCCTTCGCCGGTGCGCTCGCGGTGGAAGAGGGCCATCATGATGGCGCAGGCGGCGTACATGCCGGTGGTGTTGTCCCCGAAGCCCGGCACCTGGAAAGAGAGAGACGTGTCCGGCTCGCCCAGCGATGCCATCACGCCGCTGCGCGCCCAGTAGCCGACGAAGTCGTATGCCCCGACGTCTTTCTCGGGCCCGTGAAGTCCGTAGCCGCTTAAGTGCGTGTAGATAATACGCGGATTGATTTTAGAGATGTCTTTATACTCAAGTCCCAGGCTTTTCAGGGCGTGGGGGCGGAAATTACACACGAAAACGTCGGACTTCTCAACGAGTTGATAAAGTATCTCCGTGCCCTCTTTCTTTTTCAGGTCTAAAGTGATGCCCTTTTTGTTCAGGTTATAAAACTCGAGGACGTAGTTGATATCGTAAATGGGCACGTTGCCGCTGATTTTCAAAATACCGCGGGTCTGGTCGCCGCCTTGGGTGCGTTCAACTTTAATGACCTCGGCGCCCATGTCCGCCATTATGCGACAGGTCACCGGCGCCAGTCCCGCCTCGCTGACATCTAAAACTCTTATGCCTTCCAGAGCCATTTTCATATCAGGTACCTCCCGAAACTGTCATTGCGAGCCATCCCGATGAAGTCGGGAGGCGAAGCAATCTCATTTAATTATATGAATACCACCGGTGAGATTGCTTCGTCACTGCGTTCCTCGCAATGACATTAATGATTACTTCTCGTTTCCTACGATAAAGCAGGAGCATACGCCCGTCCCGGCGTTGCCGCCCAGATTGTGGGTCAGCGCCAGGTGCGGATTTTTCACCTGCCGGGGACCGGCTTTACCCTGCAGCTGCTTGTACATCTCGTACATCATGCGCAGACCGGAGGCTCCCAGGGGGTGCCCGAAGCACTTTAGACCGCCGTCGGTATTGACCGGCAGTTCGCCGGTCAGCTGGAAAGTGCCGGCTTCTATGTCCTCTGGCGCCCGGCCCCGTTTACTGAAACCGAGGTCTTCGTAGACAATCAACTCATGGATGGAAAAGCAGTCGTGTACCTCGGCGCAGCTTATCTCTTTACGGGGGTCTTTGATACCGGCCTGGGCGTAAGCCTTCCTGGAGCCGCGGACGTTCTCCTCCATGTGGACGAAATCATAGTCCGGCATCATGGCTCCCTGCCGGGCACCCACGGTGACCTCCATAGCCTTGACGTAAACGGGGTCGGGGCGAAAGTTCTTAGCCATATCGGCGCGGGTAACGACGGCTACGGCAGCGCCGTCGCTGACCCCGCAGCAGTCGAACAAGCCCAGCGGCCAGGCGATTATAGGGGCGTTGACCACCTGCTCGATAGTGAGTTCGTTCTGGAAATGTGCCTTGGGATTCAGGCTGCCGTTGTGGTGGTTCTTGACGGCAATCTGCGCCAGCAGGCGCTTGCCTTCTTCGGGCTTGATATTATAGTCGTGAAAATAACGGGTCGCCAGATAGGCGAACGATGCCGGGGCGCTGTAGCCGGGACCGATGCCGGAACTGGCGTCCTGGTTGTCCCCGACCACGCTGGGGCCCTTGACGCCGGTAGCCCCGGAGTCCTTGAGCTTTTCCACTCCCACCGCCAGGGCGATATCGCAGACGCCGGCGGCGACGGCATAGCTGGCCGCCCGCAGAGCCTCCGACCCCGTGGCGCACATATTTTCCACGCGCGTCATGGGTATATACTGGAGCTGTAGGGGGGAAAGGGTAATGGCGGAGAGACCGGAAAAGACGGTACCTATCCAGGCCGCCTGGATGTCTTTGGGTTCGATGCCGGCGTCCTCGAATGCCTCATAAGCGGCTTCGACAATCAGGTCTTCAACGCCTTTGTCCCAGCGCTCCCCGAACCTGGTACAGCCCATGCCGACGATGGCGACTTTATCTTTAATGCTTTCCATATTCCACTCTCCCGTTGTCATTGCGAGGCCATCCTTCCCAACAGGAAGGAGGCGAAGCAATCTCGCGGTTATTCAATGGGATTGCTTCGTCGCTGACGCTCCTCGCAATGACAGCTAATATTCTATCGGCTTCGCTTTCCAGAAGTAGTTGTGGATGCCGCGACTGGTGAACATCTTGCGGAAGGTCATCTCAAGCGGCATGCCCACTTTTACCCTGTCGATAGGGCAGTCGGTCAGCTCGCCAATCAGCCTGCCGCCTCCCTCGAAATCGATAACGCCGTTAACGCCGGGGGGATTAAGGGTGGGCTGGAGCTGGTCGATGGCGTAGCTGAACAGGACTGCCTTCTTGTCCGAGAACCTGTAAGGTTCGAAGTCGTCCTTCGCCTGGCAGTTAACGCATACACGCGGCGTCTGGCCTATCTGGGAAATCTGGGGAGTGCCGCACTTCTTACACTTCATGCCGTACAGGGCGGCAATAGTCCGGCGTTCCCGCCAGCGACTCTGCAGAGAGAGCGCCGAACGCTCCGGCAGGGTGGAAGCCTCCACCGGCACCAGGTCCTTCCACGTTAGATACTGACCGTAGCTGATGGGGATTTTCCCGGCGAGCTGATGCGAAACAACGGGCTGCTTCTGGAATCTCTTTATTTCATCGGTGGCACGGAGGATAAAAGCATCGGCGCCGTCACCGTAGCCCACGAAGAGAATACGGTCGCCCGGCTTTGACTTTTCTAAAGTCGAAGCCAGCATGAGAAATCCCGCCGCCGTGCCGGTATTGCCGATATCGTTATAGAGAGGGTCCTGCACCTGCGCTTTATCCAGCTTCAGCCTTCTTGCCAGGGCGGCGTGCTGGCGGGCATCCGATGCGTAATAGACGATACTGGCAAAATCGGCGAGCTTTAACTGATATTTTTTCAGGAGTCCGTTGATTACCGACTGCATGGCGGGGAGATAGCCGACTTCATCGATGAAGCGTCCCTCGGCGGCGCGGGGGAACCTGTCCCCGTCCGAACGCCAGAGGTCGGTGAAATCGCTGTATATCGAGTAGCCACCCTCTATTTCGGCGATTACCTTATCGGAACCAATCGCTAGAGCCGCTGCGCCGTCGCCCAGCGCCTGCTCCAAAGCGCCCTGAGCCGCGCCCAGACGGCTGTCAGACGCCACTACCATATAATTACCACCACCTGCATTAACGGCATCAATAGCCGTTTTCAGGGCGGATGTGCCCGCCCGGAGCGAATCGGTAAGGTCGGCTGTGCGGCATTCTTGAGGCAGGTCGGCAGCGCTGGCAATGATAGCGGCTGACTGCTTTTCTTTATAAGGAGCGGTGGTCGTCGCCAGGGACAGACCACTTACACCACCGCCACAGCGTTTCAGGCAGTCCAGCGCCGCCGCCACCGCCATGGTAACCGTGTCTTCGTCATAGCCGGCTACAGCTTTGGTCCCGGCCGCCTTCCGGCCGCCCCACATCCTGCCGATTTCATCCCGACTGAGACGGTAAACGGGAACGTACACTCCTAACGATGTAATACCTGCCATATCCGCGTTTCCTTTCTTTTCTCCAGAAAGCCGCAATATCCGTGTTCTTGTTATGAGGGCAAGGCCAGTCGACTCTAAAAAAAAGGAGAAAATATTAACCTTATTGACTGCCATAAACATCTTATTCTGTAGTAAAAACAGTGTCAAATCAGTAAAACAGGTGCTCTTATGTCTCAGGAAACGCCGGAACTACGAAAAAATGACCCTTATATTAGACAAACCGCTCGAAGCGCTCTTTCTTAGCCTTGCAGATGGGGCAGACCTCCGGGGGTCCGTCCCTGGCGCAGAGATACCCGCAGACCTTACAGCGCCAGACCGGCAGGGGCAAGGATGAAAGAGAGGCTGCCTTTTTCTCTGTTTTCATTTTCAGCCTTTCTTCACGCGGCGGCCGCCGTTCCGGTATGGAGCCGGGCTTTTTATTGCCGTCCGCAACTTCCCGAGAAACGTACAGGCTGCAATAACAGGCGTCATAATCAGCCAGGTCGGGGTCGCGGTAATCGCAGGGGCAGACGATATCCAGGTCTTCCTCTTTGTTACCGGAGGCGAGGCGGCAGGGACATGAGGGGTACCCGTAACGCTTCTCGTTGACCAGCAAGCCGCGCATAAGCTCCCGGGTCATCTTGATATCCGGATTCAGATGGTAGCCTCCGGCTTCGGCATCGGCGCGCAGCTTTTCGTAGAGTCGGTTTACCTCTTCAGCTGATATACGACGTTTGTCATTCATTTCCCCAGTGCTTCCCGGATATCGTCTTCCTTAAAGCCGATGATGCACTTTGTATCGTCAATTACCAGCGTGGGAAAGGTACAGTCGCGATTATGCTTCTGTACTTCCCCGATTACCGCCGTCTGTTCATTGCCTTTTAGCTGGTCGACATAGATGTAGTCGTATTCAATTCCCATTTCATTGAGTAGCTCTCTGGTCTTCTTGCACCATCCGCAGGTGCTCAGGGCGTAGAGCATTACCTTGCCCTTTTTCTTTCCTCCCACGTGAGTAACCGTCATAATTCCAGACCTCCCCGGCTTAGTATTGTCCCCATATTTTTATTCTAACATATCCGTATTAGAGATACATGAGAGAGGCTCTTTTTCAAAGGGGGAAATCGGGGTGGAGGTAAACCATGGGCTAAGCCTATGATAATGCGAGGGCCCGCCTACGCTTATGCTTCGGTGGACAGGCGGCTCGGGTGGGATTATTTCACCCTCACCCTGCCCTCTCCCATCGAGGGAGAAGGTGTATGATTATTGGGAAAGCCGCTGATGGCACGAGGGTGGTCAGGGTGGGAAGAGATAACCTAGAGAGAGGTGGGGGGTTTATTCCCATAAAGTGATTTTTATAACTTGATTTTTCTGAAATATTAGTTTACTATATATACTATATAGTATATCAACTATTTATTATGTATACTATATATTCCATATACTAAATAGATTCAGGATATTTCTACAAGGGGGATATCAATATGCGCAGTGATATCGTGGGTAAAGTAGCTCAGGACCTGCTCTCCGTGCCTCCGCTTATCTTCAGGCTCATCCGCAGGAAGCTGGTGATGACCACCCTGGCGGATATTGACGTGGACATCAAGCTGCTGCACTTTGAGATTATGAGGGTGCTAAAAGAAGAAGGGACGCTGCACCCTGCCGAAATCGGCGAGAGACTACTCATCGCCAAAGCCCAGATGACGCACCTTATCGATAAGCTGGTGGAGCTCGACTTCGTAAAAAGGGAAATCGGCGCTAACGACCGCCGCACGTTTAATGTCACCCTTACCGACAGGGGAAGAAAAGTACTGGATGAGCAGGAAAACCTCGTTATCAACGCCGTGAGCGATAATATGTCCGACCTCACGGAGAAAGAGCTGGAAGCCCTGTGCAGTTCCCTGAGAAACCTGCGCGATACATTATTCAAATTACAGTAGTCCAATAGAGATGGGATTCTCTTTCTAACTGTACGACTGGAAAGTTTAAATTAAACAATGCAAAAAATGCCAAACATGCAGAACCAGAAACGCGGTCATAATGTCCTGGATACCGACCGGATAGGATGGCTGCTGGTAAAACTGACCACGCCGGCTTTCTTCGGGATGTTTGTGCAGACGCTGTACAACGTGGTCAATACAATATTCATCGGCCAGTTCGTCGGTCCCCTGGGAATCGCCGGGCTTTCCATCGTCTTTCCTTTGCAGATGCTTGCCATGGGCATCGGGATGATGGTGGGGATGGGCGGTTCGTCGTTGATTTCAAGGTTTCTCGGGGCGGGGGATGTTACCAGCGCCGAACGTACCGTGGGCAACGGCATCAGCATCGGTATCATATTATCCCTGGCAATCACTGCCGCCGTGCTGCCGCTTGTAAATTTCTGGCTGAGGCTTATCGGCGCCTCGGACGCGGTGCTCCCTTACGCCAGAGACTACCTGGTGATTGTTATCAGCGGCACCATTTTTAACGTTTTCGCCATGTCGCTCCTGAACTTCGCGCGCGCCGAGGGTAATGCCAGGGTCGGCATGACCGCCATGATAATCGGGGGTGTTCTCAATATCATACTGGACGCGGTTTTCATCATATGGATGGGGATGGGAGTAACGGGAGCCGCCCTGGGCACCGTCATCGGGCAGTTTGTTTCCATGGTATACCTGTGGAGCTACTATTTTACCGGAAGTAGTTACCTGAAAATCAGTATGCGAACCCTTCGGCTCGACTTCAGGATACTAAAGCAGATGTTCGCTATAGGTCTCGCCTCTTTCGTGCAGACGATAGCCGGCAGCCTTTCGGCGATGATACTGATTAATATGGTAGTCAGGTACGGGGGCGACGTGGCTCTGGGCGCCTTCGGCATTATCCAGCGGGTGATGATGTTCGCCATCATGCCGGGCATAGTCTTCGGGCAGGGAGTACAGCCGATACTCGGCTTCAACTACGGAGCCAGGCGGTATCACCTTGCCCTTAAGGCGATATACCTGGCCGCAATTTTCTCAACGTCATTCAGCCTGGCGGCATTCTTCATCCTCTATTTCTTCCCGGAACCGATTCTCAGGATTTTCACCAGCGACGAACCGCTCCTTGAAATGGGCATCCACGCTTCCAGACTTATCTTTCTTTCCATGCCCGTGATGGGGGGAGTGATGATAGGCCAGATGATCTTCCAAGCGCTCGGCAAAGCCATGCAGGCTTTCATCACCGCTATCGTCAGACCAATTGTTTTCTTGATTCCGATAGTGTTATTGATGTCCCGCCTCTGGCAGCTGGATGGCGTTTTCCTCTCTTTCCCTCTCTCCGATGTACTTACCCTGATACTGGTCCTGTCGCTGCTCTCGCCGATTATCAGCTTTTTCCGCAAGCATTCTAAAGGCGTACCGGCGGGAACCGCCGAGTCTATTCCTGCCCAAAGGCCACCCTACCCCCCGGCGGTGGGAGAATGACCGGACAGCTAAAAGGAATAAACGCAGGATATGCAAAACCTGAACCATAACATACTTGAGTCCGACCATATCGGGCGGCTGCTGATTAAACTTACTATACCCCTGTTTTTCGGCACGTTCGTCATGATGGTCTATAACGTGGTGGATACCATATTTATAGGCCACTACGTGGGCTCGCTGGGCCTCGCCGGTCTTTCCATCGTCTTCCCACTGTGGATGCTGGCTATGGGCGTCGGCATGATGGTGGGAATGGGCGGGGCATCACTGATTTCGAGACTGATGGGCAGCAGAGATAAACCCGGGGCAGAACGCGCCCTAGGCAACGCCATCGCCGCGGGAATACTGCTGTCCCTTGTGATGACCGCCATCGTCCTCCCCAACGTCGATTTCTGGATAAAACTCATCGGCGCCTCAGAGAACGTCATGCCTTTTGCCAGGGACTACCTGACTATTATCATCGCCGGCACGGTCTTGAACGTGTTAACGAACGCTTTCGTCTTCTGGGTGAGGGCTGAGGGCAACGCGCGCGTCGCCATGACCATAATGATCCTGGCGGCCGGACTCAACATCATACTGGATGCGATTTTCATGATTCCGCTGGGCATGGGCATGAAGGGCGCCGCGCTGGCAATCGTGATATCGCAGGGGATTGCCACGATGTATGCCCTGAGCTTCTATATCAGCAAAAGCAGCTACCTCAGACTGCATTTCAGGAACTTTGCGCCTGATTTGAGAATTCTCAGGCTTATCTTCGCCATCGGCATTGCCCAGTTCTCCCAGACCATAGCCACCAGCATTGCCGCGCTGTTCATCATTAAGATGGCGGCTAATTACGGGGGTGACCTGGCATTATCGGCATTCGGCATCATTCAGCGTATTCTGTATTTTGCCATGATGCCGGGTATGGTCATCGGCCAGGCGATGCAGCCGGTACTTGGCTATAACTTTGGAGCCAGGCGGTGGCATCTGGCGATACGAACCATAACTCTGGCTACCGTCGCCGCAAGTACAATAAGCATCCTGGCATTCCTGTTGATCTATTTCATCCCCGAACCCATTACCAGAATATTCACCAGCGATCCGGTGCTTATAGAAGAGTGCACCTACGTGATGAGACGCGCCTTTTTAGCCATGCCGGTGGTTGGCTTCTTTGCCGTGGGTTCGCAGGTCTTTCCGTCAATCGGCAGGGCTATAGAATCGTTCGTCGTAGCAATACTGCGTCCGGCGGGATTCCTGCTGCCGCTGGTATTGATACTGCCGCGCTTCCTGGCGCTGGACGGCGTCTGGTACTCATTCCCGGCTTCCGATGCACTGGCTTTCCTGCTTGTCCTCGGGCTGATGATACCCCTGCTGAGGCGATTCAGGAAAGACGCCGCGACGGCAACCGCCGCATCGCCTTCACCGGACCATGACATCTCTCTCGCTGGACACTGACCTGATAATCCTTTACTATTATCAATAAGACTGTTGATTGCCTCTCCGTCTGAAATCATGCATCTCCGGGAGTAATATCATGGTAAAGGAGACGAATCCGGCTAAAAGTCCGCTCGACTGGCTGCTTGAGCCCGACGACGTCGGGGTGAGATACCTAGCCCTGCGCGACCTCGTTGAAGCTGCCAACAAAGAACTGAACGCGGCCAAGAAAGAGGCTCATACCGGGGGCCCGATTGCCGAAGTCCTCTCCAAAATGGATCAAGAGGGCTTCTGGGTAAAGCCGGGGGCGGGATATTCTCCCATGTATACCGGCACCCTGTGGGCGGTTACTCTGCTGGCACAGCTTGGAGCTGATATAAATATGGATAAGCGTATCGCTAAAGCCTGTGACCATGTCCTCGACCACAGCCTGACGCAATACGGCCAGTTTACGGCGAACGGCTCGCCTTCAGGGACTCTGGATTGCCTGCAGGGCAATCTTTGTTATTCTCTCCTTGACCTCGGCTGCATCGACGAGCGGTTGGACAAAGCTTATGAATATATGGCGCGCAGCGTGACCGGAGAAGGCATGGCTCCGAAAACAGACAGGAAAGCGAAAGTCCGTTATTATACGGCTAAATGCGGGCCGGTTTTCGCCTGCAACGGGACTGCCGGAAAGCCCTGCGCCTGGGGGGCGGTGAAGGTAATGCTCGCTTTCGGCAGGCTGCCTGCGGAAAAAAGGACGCACCTGATGAATGACGCCATAAAAACGGGGGTCGATTTCCTGTTCAGCAAGGACCCCGCCGAGGCTGATTACCCCCTCGGCTACAGCGCCAGGCCGACCGGCAAGCCGAGCGGCAACTGGTGGAAATTCGGCTTTCCCAATTATATGGTCTCCGACGTCCTGCACAACGTCGAAGCGCTGGTACGTCTCGGCTACGGCAAAGACCCGCGCCTGGCTAACGCCCTGCAATTAATCCGCGATAAGCAGGATGAGCAGGGACGCTGGCCTATGGAATACAGCTATACCGGCAAGACCTGGATAGACTTTGGTCCCAAGAAACAGCCCAACAAGTGGGTCACCCTGCGCGCCCTGCGCGTTTTGAATATGCTCTGACTTCATCAGGAAGGTATTTCACATGATTTCTCAACACCGGTATCCCCCGGAATATTACCAGAAGTCGCTCGACGCGCTGGAGGCGTCCCTGAAACTTGGCGCCTACCGTTCCTGGCGGGCGTTCGACCTCGGCGACGGTAATTCCGTCGACGACCGCTACGCTTTGTTGCCGGCGCTGACCAAAAGCGATATCCGCGCGCATTTCCCCGGGGGGTTCGTACCCCGGGATAAGGACGTAGAAAGCGGCCTGACCAGCGGCGAAATAAGTTACGTTAAGACCAGCGGCTCCGCCGGCGCCTTCCAGGTGACCAATATCTGGAACCAGGGATGGTGGGACGCCTCGGAGAGGGCTTCCTGGCGGCTGAACTCGCACGCTACACGCCTGGCGACCGGGGACCACCCGGAAGCCATCCTGGCCAATTCGCTGAACGTGGGCTTTATCTCGGATGACGGCGACCTTCCCCTGGAAAAAAGGCGGCTGGGCCGGTTCCTTTTCCTCAATGAAAAGACAGACCCCTCCCGGTGGACGCCGGAGATAATGGACCGGATGATTGGTGAACTGGAGATTTTCCGGCCGGTCATCCTAGAAGCCAACCCTTCGCTGCTGGCGAAGCTCTGCCGTTACGCCGCGGCGGAGCAAATAGCACCGTACCAGCCGGAGCTGATTGTCTTTACCTACGAGTACCCCTCCCGACTCCACCTCCGGCAGATTCGCCGGGTCTTTGGGTCGCCGCTGGCGAGTTCCTACGGCACCACCGAGACTGGCTACGTCTTCATGCAGTGCGAAGCCGGTAAATTCCACCAGAACACCGAGTTTTGCCGGGTGGACTTCCAGCCGCTGAAAAAGGAACACGGCGGGCCGGACCTGGGCAGAATCCTGGTGACCACCTTCGATAACCCCTGGTATTACATGCTGCGTTTTGACGTCGGCGACCTGGCCCGACTGGACAAAGACCAGCGTTGCCCGTGTGGCCGGGACTCCGCCCTGATTATCTCGACTATCGAAGGCCGTTTTATCAACGCCACCCTGACCGCCGACGGCCGCCTGGTAACGCTGCGCCGCCTCGACGATGCCATCAGCACTATCGACGGCCTTGACGAGTACCGGCTCGAGCAGCCGGCCCCGGGCCTCTACCAACTCCACCTGGTCAGCCGGCGCCAGGACCGGGACACCCTGGAACGAGAAGTAAAGCAAAAACTCCGGGAAGTCTACGGTAAAGCCGCCGAGATAAACGTTATCTATGAAGAATCTCTATCCCCGGAGGATTCGGGGAAATACAGCCTGGCTAAAGCCCTCTTTCCTCTGAAGATAGAAGACTACCTGGATGGAGGAGTTGTTTCTGATTAAGGCATTATTTCAGGACGGTATTAGATATGGCACCTGACATTAAACCGGTCTACCTGCTTGCCGGAGGGCGGCCCCGCGACCGTAAAAGGCAGGACCCGCTGTTGCAGGCGGTCTACCGTGAGAGCGGCACCGCCTCGCCGGCGATTGCCTACAGCGGTACCGCCAGCGGCGACGACAAAAACTTCTTCAGGTTCATCGCCGCGGAGCTTACCGGGGCCGGGGCGGATAGAGTGGCCCATGCCGTCATCGCCCCGCCGGGGTCCGACCTTAATAAAGCCAAGTCTGTCCTTGAAGCCGCCGATATCGTCTTTATCAGCGGCGGGGACGTGAGTGCCGGCATGGATATCTTACGGGAAAAGGACATGATTGGCTTCCTTACCTCACTTTACCGGCAGGGCAAGCCGTTCTTCGGCATCTCCGCAGGAGCTATCATGCTGGCGGAAAGGTGGGTACGCTGGCCCGACCCCGATGATGAAAATTCGGCGGAGCTTTTTCCCTGCCTCGGCTTCGCCCCGATTATCTGTGATACCCACGACGAGCAGGCCGGCTGGGAGGAACTGCGGGCGGCACTCCGCCTTGAAAAGGAGGGGCAACTGGGCTACGGCCTCGCTTCGGGGTCGGGGGTCAGGGTCACTCCCGACAGTAAGGTGGAAGCCATCGGCGGAGCGGTCTACCGGTATATCCACCGCGGCGGCCGGGTCGAACGTATCGAGGACATCCTACCACAGGTATAAGGCTATCAATAACCCGATCAGGCAGAAAAAGGCAATCGGCGGTAAAGCCGGCATTGGCTTACCCTTGAGCCAGACGAGTTGAATCAGGAAAGCGCTCATCAGTCCCACCAGGGCAAACGCCCCCACCAGCACGGCAGCGTTAAGACCGGACACGAAGTAAACGGACGCCGTTAACACTAACGGAAAGCCGATATCGCCTCCCCCGAGTATAGAATATTCGCGGTCGTCAGCCGGTCTGTCCACAAGCTCATCCACCCGCACGGTCTTCAGGCTCAGAGTCCAGTCTCTTATCTTCCTGGGATAGATAAAAGCGGGCAGAGTCACCGTTTGCGAAAGTCTGTCCACCATCCACACCATGAAGCCGAAACGTACCGCAACGAAGTCATAAACGGCAATGACCGCCATGAGAATCAGGAAAGCCCACGGGGAAAACAGGGAGCCGAATACCGAACCGGCGCTGACCAGGGCGATAAGCAGTACGAGGTTATGCAGCCAGACCCTCGCCCAGAACAGCCAGGCGATACCGGCGATAACGGCGAGAGGATAAGCCGCCCACAAGGGCAGCGTCAGGGCGGTTAAAATAAACACGCCCCAGGCAAACATCAGAGCAAAAAGCAACCGGAAGACCAGCCTCAGTTTGCTGAGAGGGATGATGAAAAGGACCAGCGCCATAACCGCCACTACGCCGAAAAAGTAGGCGATGCCCGGCCCAGCCGAGACCGTGGGCGTAACAATATCGTTGACTTCCAGGTACTCCTGCTGACGGGGCGCTATGCAAAGGGTAAGTGCCAGACCGGCGATAATGGTCAGGCTGCTCCAGAAAAACGGACTGAGTTTAGTTTTCACGTTTTCCTTAAAATAGGCTGGTGGAGATGGGGTGACAATAGGCAGAACTTTTTCCATCTCCTTCACTTTGAATATATAAATTATAGAAATTTACATAGTTATTTATTGTTTTATTTGATTAATTCCACCCATCCATACCCCTGAAGCTGACCACGGATATAGGCTATTTGACCCAGATGCTGCTGAGTTTCGCGAAGAATAGCGTTGATACGAGACCCGAGGGTAGGTAATATTTGCGAAAATTCGTCATTAATTTGGCGGTCGAGGTCGTAACTGCTAACCGTACTCAGGTATTGTTTGAATTTTTCCAGAGCTACCCGGTAATAGGCTATCATCGTATCAGCGTCCGGGCTCTTAAACGCGGCCACCTGCTCCGGAGTATGACGGCCTCTATCTTCCGGGTCAGCCGGTCGGTTAAACCTGCCATACCAACCATCCTTTATCCAGAGCTGTTCCTCCTCAGCAAAGAGACTAGATGCATAATCCAGAATCCGGGATACATGCCAGGTTATCCAGCCGATACTATTACAGTCGGGTTTTGGTTGCCAGTCTAAATCCTCCTGAGTAAGCCCTTGAAGTGTCCGCTCCATTGCGACCAGTGAAACGTCGAAGTTCTGTATTAACAGGTCTTTCCACTCCATAAAATATACCTCCTTTTTCCAGCTAAAATTCCTGCCAGCCTTTACCCTGAAGCAGACCACGGATATAGGCTATTTGACCGGCGTGTTCCAGCATATCGACTATTGTAATAACTAGGCGTGAGCCAACTGTAGGCAATAATTGTGACCAGCTGTCATCAATCTTTCGGTCAAGGTCAGACCTGTTCAGTGCAGCCAGGCATACATTAGCTTTTTCATATGCCGCCCGAAAATAATCAAGCAGTATATCGGTGTCCGGGCTATTAAATGCGGCTACCTGCTCCGGAGTATGACGACCCCCTGTATCGGCAGGGTCAGCTGGTCGGTTGAACTTAGTGCACCATCCATCCCTGATCCATAGCTGTTCCTCACCCGTAATCATACTGATTACTGCGTCCAGCGCTCGAGTTAAATGCCAAGTCGTCCAACCAATGCTGTTACAATCCGGTTTTGGTTGCCAGTTTAATTCTTCCAGGGTAAGTCCTTTAAGGATTCGCTCTAATTCACTCATTGTAATGTCGACAATCTGTGCTACTATATCTTTCCACTCCGGGTTAAGTCTTTTAAGGATTCGTTCTAATTCGCCTAATTCGCTCATGGATGTACCTCCTTTTTACGATGTAACGCTAGGATATCTATCTGAAATAACAAGTTTGGTTTACTGAAAATCCTGTTATTCAATTATTGTCAGATTATGCCTTCAGAATATCCTTATGGCTCAGAGCACGTTCTAAAGAAGGCTGCATCTTCATCTCGCGGAATTCTTTGATGGCGAAGTCCAGGTGCTCCAGGGCTTCCTTTTTCTCATCCGGGTAATGCTCAAGTAATAACTCGGCAAGCTGGAGGCGGGTCAGGGCAATCTCAGGTCTGAACCTTAATTTATGGGCTACCTCAAGTGCTGTTTTATAGTGTTCACGTGCTTCGGATGTTCGGCCCAAGAGTGTAGCGGCGCTGCCCAGATGACGTGCCGTGCAGGTAGCGATTTTCATCGTTTTACATACCTCGCTATCGGCCAGACGCTGTATTAATAGTTCCGCCGCTTTCCGGTTTTTCACCATTACAGCGACCTCCAGATAGGCAACATCCTTCCAGGCCGGGAGTTCATCGTTGTCGGTGCCAAAGCCGGGACGTGCCATAACGTTCCGTTCAAGGGCATCATTTACCTCATCATTACGTCCGAGGTATGCTAGAGGGAGTAACTCCAGCGGGTGATCCAGAACCAAATCAAGAATAGTCTGAAGCTCATCATCGGTATGAGACAGGTAAAGCCGCGACCTTATAACCCCGATATGCCCCGCTAATATGGCGGCCAATCCGGGTAGTCCGAGTGCTCTGGCGCGCTCCTGAACATGCTGGATTCCCCCAAGAGTATCCTCCAGGCAACCGTCCAGAAAGTTTTTATACCAGTCTACGGCCATTGACAGCAGTAATATATTGACCTGACCGGTACGCTCGGCTATCTCCCGCGATTCACTAAATAGCTCCTCGGCTCGTTCCCATTGACCGTCCTCAAGGAGCGTGAGTGCAACAAAGATTAAGGCGGTGCCCACTGTCGTTGCCTTTACCCCGGTGCGGGATTTTTGCGCCAGTTCTTCAGCAAGACGTAGCCGTTCTCCGGTATGCTGAGTTGCCTGTACATGCCAGAGAAAACTATAACCGCACTCCCATAATGCCTGGAGGTCGTCAAGTCGACGTGCCAGTTTAACCGCCCGGGTGAGAAAACGTACCCCCTCCTTCTGTCGCTCGGTGACGCATTTTACCAGCCCCAGACACATATCAGCCAGGGCACGGTCGACAGTATCCGGGTCTGAATATTGGTCAGCCCGCTTGGCCCACTCAGCAGCCTCAGGAGTGGCTAAAGCCACACCGGCCTGGTAGAAGGCCAGCGCGTCAACTGCCAGCTTACAAATGCGTGATATACGGGCACGGTCGCCGATGTCGACAGCCAGTGAGAAAGCTTCTGGCAAGATTACTTCATAAGCTCTTTTTGGTTCTCCCGCCAGAGACAGTGTCTCACCCAGTACCTGGAGAAGGTCACAGCATTTCACCTTATTATCAGGTTCCAGTACTTTCTGTACCTTAAGTGTCTGTTCCAGGAGGCGCACGGCTTCCCCATAGGCATAGACACTCGAGGCGCGTTTTGCCGCCAACTCACCGTATTCAACGGCTTTTTCAAGGTCGACATGATCGGTGGACTGGGAGAAGTGCTCGGCAAGCTCGGCAGCATGCTCTTCCAGACGTTTAGAATACTGTGTTTCCAGTGCCCGGGCTACCTGCTGATGCAGTTGCAGGCGCTGCGGAGCAATCAGTTCTTCATAGAGAGTCTGGCGAAAGAAGGCGTGGGTGAAACGGTACCGAATTACGCCAACCTGAGACCGCTCCTCGAGTATGGATAATTGAACAGCTTCTTTCAGACTATTAACGAAAATATCTTCCGCGATGTCAGTCACACCTTTTAGTGTGTCCATGGGAAATTCACGCCCGATTACAGCGGCTACGGAAAGAAGCTGATTACACTCTGAACTGAGTAGTGACAGTCTCTTACCGATTACATCTCTCAGCCCTTCGGGTATGCTCATCTCTAGGGGCGTTTCTCTGGCAGGGTGTCCTTCTTTTTGGATAAGATGTCCTTCCTCGACGAGATAACGCACCACCTCTTGCACGAAGAGGGGATTGCCCTCCGTCTGGCGGTGCACCGCTTCGGCCAGGTTCCAGGGTATTTCCTCTTGGGTAATGCCTTCCAGCATGCGCCGGACTTCATCGGCATTGAGGCCCCGCAGGACGACACGACCATAAGTTGAAACACGCCTCAATTCGGCCAAAGCTGCCGACAGTGGATGGGTGCGGTCCACCTCCACATCACGATATGTCCCCACCAGTAGAAGCCTCGTCCCGGCTAAATGCCGGGATATATGGGTCAGCATATCCAATGTACCCTTATCGGAATCATGCAGGTCTTCCAGGACGACTAACAGTGGTTGAACGTTAGCGGCATTACTCAGGAATCCCATAACTGCCTGCATCAGCCGGTAGCGTTCTTCCTCAGCATCTCCTTTCGATCTTGGCTTTACTTTAAGCTTATCTCTTATTTCAGAGACGATGCGGGCAACATCTGCAGCTCCGGTGCCCAGCTCTTCCCTGAGGTCTTTTACTTCGCGAGATAACACGTAAGAACGCATCGCTTCCACAAAAGCCAGGTAGGGCAGGGATAAAGACCCTTCTTCATAGCAATGACCGACAAGGGTTCTGCCACCCCTGAGGGTTACATGTATAGAAAGCTGGTGGCATATAGCCGTCTTACCGATGCCCGGTTCTCCCACCACCATTATTAGGGCTCCCTGACCGGATACAGCACCATCGTAAGCACTCTGTAGTTGCTTTAGCTCAGGTTCTCTACCAACAAATATTCCTCTTCTGTAAAGAGGATTCTCAGCTACCATCGATGCTTCTCTGGATATCTCTTTACTGACCTTATCAGCATCTATGGACTCTAAAGCCTGTAGGACATCAGTAGCAGAAGATGGACGCTTGGCAGGGTCTTTCTCCAGTAGTTGAAGGATGAGGGTTTCCAGAGACGGTGGTAAGTCAGCTCTGTGCCAGGTGGGGGATACCGGAGGTGTGTTGATGTGTTGCCCGATGATAGATACGGAATCATCGCCAACGAAGGGAGGTCTTCCGGTCACCATTTCATAGAGCATAGCGCCCAGAGAGTAAAGGTCAGCCTGGGCAGTCACCTTGCTGCCATAAGCCTGCTCCGGCGGCATATATGATACCGTACCCACCATCATACCGGACTGGGTTAACCTTGAGAGGTCCACGGCTACAGCCAGGCCGAAGTCACCTATCTTGGCGGTTCCGTCAGCACTCAGCCAGACATTACCCGGCTTGAGGTCCCTATGGACGATACCCTTGGAATGGGCAAACTCCAGACCCCGGCAGACAGCTTTGGCAATA
>Ga0209427_10000249_pt1 | contig 54369 bp, 51 predicted proteins | sample DeeMarSWOR136_30_FD_187465 | JGI IMG/M metagenome (GOLD analysis project Ga0209427, IMG submission 187465) | Marine sediment microbial communities from White Oak River estuary, North Carolina - WOR-1-36_30 (SPAdes) (version 2) | ecosystem: Environmental > Aquatic > Marine > Intertidal zone >...
CAACGGAAAACAGAATGTCGGCCTAGGCAAGCCAGCGGCGGACGTATAAGGAGGAAATGAATGACACACAGTTTACATCGCAGAGGAAGCCGGGAGAGCCTGAGTGAAGACTATGTAATGCTATGCTTACCAGCCGTGGGCTTTAATGATGAAGGGCATGCCCCCAAGCTCAAGAAATTCCTTGAGATTGCCGTGCGCCACGACCCCAAAAACATAGGCTCCATTAAACTGGGGAACATGTACAGCCATAAAAAAGAAGAGGTGGTAGAAGCTGCGCAGGCAGTGGTTCACGCCGTATTTGATAATCCAGAAGCGGTATCCGAGGTGCTGACCGAGCTCAAAGAGGCTGACCTCGGGCAATCGGTGGTGGTGAGCGGTATCTTTGAAAACGTCGACCAGTGCCTGGAAAAGGCCGGCCTGAAGCACCATACCGCCAACTTCTCACTAGGTGTCTGGGGCAAGACGGAGAAACTCCCCGAAGAAGAAGTCCTTGAAGTTGCCACCATGTGCGGCCATGCCATGATTTCGGCCAACCTGATAAAGTCCATGGTGGATGAAATAAAAGCCGGTCGCAAGACCCCCGATGAGGCGGCAAAAGTCCTGGCGCCACAGTGTGCCTGCGGCATTTTTAACCCGGCACGAGCGGCCAAGCTAATGACAGCTATGGCTAAAAAATAGCGAACTTTTACCATAAATAACCGAATACTGCAGCATAAGTGCTACCCATTGTATAAATATAAAATTGTATAATGGGTAGTGCTTTATTAGAACATTTTCCGGAATTCGGAGAGCAAAAAGAATGACGCATACATTGCACCGGCAGGGAACCGCGGAGAGTCTGAGTGATGACTATGTCGTCCTGATGCTGAGGGCAATCGGCCTCAATGACACGGACTACGTACCGAAATTGCAGGAATTCCTGCGTATCTGCCTCCGCCATAATCCGGTGAACATCGGCTGCGAGACCAAGGGCAGCCTGTATGAGTACACACCTGAGGAAATAATCGCCGATGTTCACGGTGATACGCACGCTGTATTCGATAACCCACAGGCATTGTCCAGAGTACTCAAAGACCTTAAAGAGGCAGACCTAGGGCTTTCCGTAGTTGTAAGCGGCATATATAAAACGGTTGATGAGTGCCTGGGAAAGGCCGGACTGAAGCACCATACCGCCAATTTCTCACTCGGCGTCTGGGGCAAGACGGAGAAACTCCCCGAGGAGGAAATCCTCGAAATCACCACCATGTGCGGACACGGAATGATAGCCACCAATCTGGTCAAGACTATGATAGAGGAGGTCAGTGCCGAGCGGAAAACACCGGACGAGGCGGCCAGGCTTCTGACCCCGAACTGCACCTGCGGCATCTTCAATCCGGCGCGCACTGCCAGATTGCTGGCGAAAGCCGCTGGGAGAAAACAGGGAGCGACGTAGAGAATGGAATTTACCGAGATTGAATTACCCTGCGGGGAATGCGCACTCACGGCGCAGATACCGACCAAAAATATCGCCTGCGTCCTCACCAAGCAAGACGCAAAAGGCCTAGCCGATGAAAGACAGGCTATCACGCAGAGCCTGCGCTCACCGATAGAGTCACTACCGCTGCTCGACCTAGTGAAACCGACCGATAAGGTAGTGGTCATCGCCACCGATAATACCCGGCCCTGCCCTGATGACCGCATATTGCCGCCGCTGCTCACCGAGCTGGAAAGTAAAGTGCCGCGAGAGAACATCACCATCATCGTAGCTCTCGGCCTGCACCCGTCGTTAAACAAAGCTGAACTCGCCCGAAAACTGGGTAAAGACATCGTTGCCAACTACAACGTTTTCAACCACGACGTGAACGATACCGTCTACATTGGCACCACTTCGCGGGGTACTCCTGTGGACATAAACCGCCGGGTCATTAAGGCTGATTTCCGTATCAGCACCGGCTTCATAGAGCCACACTTCTTCGCCGGCTTCTCCGGGGGGCGCAAGAGCATCGCACCCGGAGTTTTCAGCGTTCGCTCCGCCTACCACAACCACGGCTACCGGATGGTAGAGCATCCCAAGGCGCGGGCCGGCATCACTAAAGGAAACCCACTGCACGAAGACCTCGTTGAGCAGGCACAGATGGCCAAACTCAACTTCATTGTCAATGTGCTGCTCAATAAAGATAGAGAGATAACGCACGTAGTTTCCGGCCACCCGTTCAAAGCACACGAGAAGGGTTGTCAGATAGAAAAGAAAATAGCCGGCGTCGAAGTGCCCCAGAGAGCAGACATCACCATTACCACCAACAGCGGGGCACCGCTTGACCTGGACCTGTACCAGACCTGCAAGGGGATTGACACCGCCTCACAGGTTACCCGCGACGGCGGAATAATAATCGTGGCTTCATCATGCAGCGCCGGTATCGGACCGGAAGCATTCCTGGAACTGCACCGTTCGGTTGATTCCCCCAAAGAGGTGATAAGAAAGGTTAAGCGAGAAGAGCCTATCGGTGTCCAGTGGGAAAACCAGATTCTGGCCCGCACTCAGTTGAAGCAAGATATCTATCTGGTCTCAAGCCTGGATGACGCTGTAGTTAATGACATGATGATGATGCCGGTCAGCACCATCGAAGAGGGATTGGAGAAAGCCTTTTCCATCCTGGGTAAGAACGCCGAGGTCATTGTTATTCCAGAAGGCCCACTCATTCTCCCCCTTCTGGAAGAGTGAGCGCTTTTCTTGACGCAGTCTGGACGCTGTGCTATATTTGGGATGAATGCCCCCGCTGCGACAGTGCCACAGAGGTAGCGTATGAGTATGGTGCCAGAAACAAGAGCCGCCATCCAGAAATCGCGAGACGGTATTTCTATCAACTATGGCACCATTAAAAGAGATATTGAACTTAACCACAGTACTTTTAGCCAGTCCGCCCTGACAGCACACCCGTTCACTGTTCACATTGATATCAACCATCACTTCATGCCAGCGAATATTCAAAAGGAGTTACAGCCGTGAAAGAAAACTTGCATTCTTATATGAAGGTCGGCATCGTGCAGCCGATGGCCTACCCGGAGATGGATACTGTTGAGTCCATCCGCAAGATTGCCGAGGACGCATTTTTCGGCGCCATTGAGATTACGTCGATACCTGAAGATATTCGAGATGAGGTAAAGCAGATACTCGAGGCAAGCCACCTCGTTATCGGCTACGTTGGTCAGCCGCTGCTGCTGAACAACAAACTTGACCTAAACAGCCTGGTGCCACAGCAGCGCGAAGCCGCCATCTCGATAATCAAAAATGGCATTGATGAGGCATACCAGCTAGGTGCTGGGCAGCTTGCCGTGCTTAGCGGTCCGGCGCCAGCCAAGGAAAAATATAACCAAGCAAAAGAACTGCTGGCCGACTCGCTCTCCCAGATATGCAGCTACGCGCAGAGCAATGGTAATTTAGGCATCACCATGGAGATATTTGACCGTGATTATGACAAGAAATGCTTAATCGGCCCCACACCAGAGGCGGTTGAGGTAGCCAGAGAGGTGAAACGGCACTATCCCAATTTTGGCTTGATGGTAGATTTAAGCCATCTGCCGTTGCTTAAAGAAACGTCTGACTACGCGGTTAAATCGGCTAAAGACCACCTGACACATGTGCATATCGGCAGCTGCATACTGAAAGACAAAAATCACCCGGCCTACGGAGACAAACATCCTCCGTTCGGGCTCGCCGTTGGTGAAAATGATGTTGAAGAAGTAAAGCTGTTCTTAAAAGCCCTGATGGAAATCGGTTACATAGGCGAGGGGAAACAGAACGTTGTTGCCTTTGAGGTCAAGCCACTGCCGGGGCAAAGCCCTGATGTGGTGGCAGCCAACGCTAAACGTACTCTTATGGAGGCATGGGCCAAGCTGTAGCTGAATTACCGAGGAATGACCCTGCCAAATCGCAATATCACTGACCGCGCCATGCCGTAGTGCGTACGGGAAGGAGAATGAGCATAACTTGATGGCACAGAACCTTATTAAGGATTTAACCAAGATAGTCGGCAAGGATAATATACTGGCCGACCTAAAGGACCTTATCTCCTATTCCTATGATGCCACGATGAGGCAGGAGCTTCCAGACGTCATCGTCTTTCCACACAACACTGAAGAAGTTCAGGCGATAATGAGGCTGGCCCATCAGGAAAAGATACCGGTAGTACCCCGCGGGGCCGGTACCAATCTGTCCGGCGGCACTATCCCGGTCAAAGGCGGCATTATTATCGAGATAAGCCGCATGAATCGCATACTTGAGATAAATACCGCTGACCGCAGGGTGGTGGTTGAACCCGGGGTGATAAACCTCGACTTACAGAATGTCCTAGCGCCTCTAGGTTATTTCTACCCACCGGATCCGGCCAGCCAGAAAAGCTCCACGCTGGGCGGCAACATTGGGGAGAACGCCGGCGGGCCTATGTGTCTCCGCTATGGGGTGACTTCCAAATACGTATGCGGCATGGAGATTGTTCTCGCCGACGGCGAGGTGATTAACGCTGGCGACTACGTTGAAGATTATCCCGGCTACGACCTTAGAGGCCTGTTCATCGGGTCGGAAGGGATGCTGGGCATAGCCACCAAGCTAATCCTGCACATCATCCCCAAACCGGAAGCATCACAGACCATGCTGGCTATCTTTGACCATCTCGAAGACAGCGGCCAAGCCGTATCTGATATCATCAGCGCCGGCATAGTTCCCGGCGCTATGGAAATTCTCGACCAGAAAATGTGCCAGGTAATCGAACAGAGCGTTAACGCCGGCTACCCCACCGATGCCGCCGGTATCCTTCTTATTGAAGTCGCCGGTCTGGCCGACACGCTTGAAAAGCAGGTCCAGGAAATATCAGAGATATGCCGGAAAAATAAAGTGCGTGAACTGCGCATCGCCCAGAGCAACGCGGAACGCGATGCGCTCTGGAAAGGCCGCCGCGGGGCTTTCGGGTCGGTGGCCAGAATCTGCCCCCCCTACATAGTATGCGACGGCACTGTCCCCCGAAACAAACTACCGGAAGCCCTTCATAAAATGGGCGAGATTGCTGAGAAAAACAAAGTGCTCATCGTGAACGTGGCCCATGCTGGTGACGGCAACCTTCATCCTCTGATTCTGTTTGATGTCAATAATGCCGAGGAACGCAAAGCCGCCAAAATAGCTGGCGAAAATGTCCTTGATGCCTGTATCGACATGGGCGGCACCATCTCCGGTGAGCACGGTATCGGTTTGGAGAAAATGGGTGCCATGAGCTCCATGTTTGACCCGCCGGATATCGCGGCCATGCGCAGGGTGAAGCACGTTTTCGACGCCGACGACATTTTTAACCCGGGTAAGATGTTTCCACCGGAGACAGAAAAGCCGCAGCCGGCAAAGGGAGGAGCAACACTTTAATGGATAAAGACTCTCCACAGGCCGGGCAGGATTTCCACGAAAAGCTCAGCGAGATAGCAGGCAAAGATAATGTACTGACCGGCGAGAGGGCAACTGAGCCCTACACGGTTGATGGAATCACACCACAGGCTGTCGTCTACCCGGCTACAACCGAGCAGGTAGCCGATATCGTCAGAGCCGCTAACGAATCCCGGACAACACTCATCCCATGGGGAGGTGGCTCCAGGCAAGAAAGTGGACCCTGCCTTAATTCGGCTGACACCGTGCTCTGCCTGAAAAATATGAACCAGGTCGTCGAGCTTGACGCCGGCAATTTCACCGTACAGGTACAGGCGGGCATAGTCAACGACGAGCTGCAAAAACAACTGGCAAAAGAGAATTTTTTTCTCCCACTGGACCCCTTATATACGGAGCGTTCGACCATCGGTGGCGAAATTGCAGTCAACGCCAATGGGCCGCGAAGGACCATGTACGGACTGATTCGCGACCTCGTTCTCGGGGTTACGGCTGTCACTCCCAGCGGAGACATCGTCCATACCGGCGGAAAGACGATGAAAAATGTGGCCGGCATAGACCTGTGCCGGATGTACATCGGCTCGTGGGGCACCCTGGGCGTTATCACCGAGGCTGTATTGAGGTTTTTTCCGCTGCCTGAAACGAACACGGCTCTCTATATAATTTTCCCCGACCCGGAAGACGCTTTCCAGACGGTCGGCCAGCTCCTGAACTCGCCGTTGACGCCCAGTGCCATTGAGCTTGCGGACTCGGTAGCCGGGCAAAACGTGGCGAAGGCCACAGGCTTGGAGCTCAACGAGAGCGAGGTGCTTTTAATCGTCAATGCCGAGGGAACGAAGGATGATGTGGAGCGGCACCGCAAAGACATCGCTTCACTCGCCAAAGCCAACAGGGCGAAAGCTACCGTAACACCGGAAGGCAAAGAGGGCTCCCGTGCCTGGAAGGTATACCGTGATGTCCACGAGGCAATGGTTGGTGACAACAACTCAACCATTCAGGGCAAGGCCTCCGTGCCCATCAGTAAACTGGGAGATATGTATAAAGAAGTGAAGAAAATCAGCGCCAGCCACGGCGTGAAAACGGGCGTGACAGCCCAGTGCGGCAGCGGGATACTATATGCCTATCTGACCGATACTCCAGAGAAACTGGTAACCATCACCGGTGTGCTGAAAAAAGCAGCGGCCGACCTTAGCGGATTCTTCCTCATCGAATCAGCGCCACTTTCGTTCCGAAAAGAGGTGACTATTCTGCCGCCACGCAACGATTACCGATTAATGAGACGATTGAAGACAGAGTTCGACCCGAAAAACGTCTTGAACCCGGGTCGATTGGTAGGAGGATTACGCTGACTATGCCAACGGCAGCTGAGGAATTAGCGGAAACATTAAAGCTGTGTAACAAATGCGGCCTCTGCCTGGCGGGCTGTCCCATCTACAAAGTTACCGGCATAGAATGGACCAGCGCAAGGGGGCGCGTGGCACTGCTCCGCAGTGCATTTCTCGACGAGAGATTGGCTCTTACTGACCTGAATGACCCGATATTCAACTGCCTGACCTGCAACGGTTGCACGGAGCACTGCCCGCCCGGCGTGCCAACTGGAGACATTATCTTCCGGGCCAGGCAGGAGCTGCTCCAGAAAAAGGGAGACTCCTGGACACAGCGCCTGCTGTTCCAGAAGTTACTGCCCAACCCGGAGATGATTTATAAAGCCTCCAGGCTTCTGAGGCTGGCCGACGTCACCGGCCTTCGCACCCTAGCGAGAAAAACCGGACTGACCAGACTGGTCGGTGATGCCGGAAAAGCAGAAGCCATGGTACCCAGAGTGCCTTCCAGCGAAGGCCTGAAAGCCATAAAACGCATGGTCAAAAAGCTTGACAAGCCCAAGCACCATGCGGCCTATTTCGTCGGTTGCTACGCACCCAATTTTGCGCCGGAAAGAGCGGCAGCAACTATCCGCGTGCTCAACAAAAATCAGGTGGAAGTCACCGTGCCCGACTTTGTCTGCTGCGGCCTTCCTGCCGCCGGCTATGGTGAAATGGAGTCGGCACGGGACCTGGCTAAGAAAAACATCGAGCTGGCCGAAAAGCTAAAGGTGGACGCAGTCGTTACTCCCTGTGCCAGTTGCAGCTCGTTTTTGAAAGACTATGCCAAATTGCTGGCTGACGACCCCGAATGGGCCGACAAGGCAAAGGATTTTGCCAGCAAAGTCAGGGACATAAGCGAGTTCCTGGTTGACATCGGCCTGAACGCCGAAATGGGCGAGCTCCAGAAGAAAGTCACCTTCCATGACCCCTGCCATCTCGCCCACTACCAAAAAATAAAGGACCAGCCCCGCACCATATTAAAAAGCATACCGGGCGTTGAGTTTATTGAAATGGGTGAAGCTGATATGTGCTGCGGCGCTGCGGGCAGCTACGCCTTCAAGAACTATGATTTATCCCAGAAGGTGCTGGAGCGAAAGATGGATAACGTCGCCAAGACCGGCGCCGATACCCTGGTATCGAGTTGTCCCGCCTGTATCATGCAGCTTTCCTACGGCGTGGGCCAGCAGAAGTTGCCAGTCTCTGTCCTCGAAATCGTGGAGCTGCTTGATGAAGCATACCGCAATGCCAAGGGCAACGGGTAAACGCACTCAGCATTTTTCTGACGGAGCGACACCATGAAGATAGTCATTGCCCCGCAAGGATTCAAAGGAAACCTCACCGCTCTGGAAGTAGCTCGGGCCATCGAGGAAGGGGTAAAACGCATCGTGCCCGATGCCGAAACAGTACTAAAACCAATGGCCGATGGCGGAGAGGGCACCGTGCAGGCACTGGTCGATGCCACCGGCGGCGAACTGATAACCACGGAGGTTACTGGCCCGCTGAAAGAACGGGTGAACGCCCACTGGGGCATCCTGAGCGATGAGACCACTGCTGTGATTGAGATGGCCTCCGCTTCCGGTCTGCCGCTCGTCCCTCCCGAGAAACGCAATCCGTTTATTACCACCACCTACGGCACCGGAGAGCTGATTCGCACCGCGCTCGACCGTGGGTGCCGGAAGCTTATTATCGGCATCGGGGGTAGCGCCACCAATGACGGTGGCGCCGGCATGGCACAGGCGCTCGGCGCCAGATTTCTCGATGCTGACGATAAAGAGCTTCCCTTCGGTGGTGCAGCACTGGCCAGACTGGAAAGAATTGACATTTCTGGCATGGACCCGCGTCTGGCCAACTTTGAAGTGACACTCGCTTCCGATGTCAACAACCCGCTGTGCGGGCCTCGAGGCGCCTCCGCCATCTACGGGCCGCAGAAAGGTGCCACTCCCGAAATGGTAAAGCAGCTTGATGCTGCGCTCTCTCATTATGCTGACGTGATTAAAAGAGACCTTGATATCGACCTCAGGGATGTGCCCGGGGCCGGGGCAGCCGGCGGACTGGGGCTGGGGCTGATGGTATTTTTGAAAGCCAAGGCAGTGCCCGGAATCGACGTCGTCATCAGGGCAACCAATCTGGTTGCCGACCTGAAAGGCGCTGAAATCGTCTTTACCGCCGAAGGTCGTATCGACTGCCAGTCGGCGATGGGCAAGGTTCCGACTGGCGTGGCTCTGGCCGCCAAGAAATTCGGCGCGACGGTTATAGCACTGGCAGGCGAGGTGGCAGATGACTGCCGTGTGGTCTTTGACCAGGGTGTTGACGCCGTACTCAGCATCGCTCCAGGACCGATAACGCTTGACCAGTCCATGACCGAAGCGAAGAAACTGCTGGCTAACGCCGCTGAATGTGCCATGCGCTTCATCTCCAGCCAGGCCAAACAATAGGCTGGCGTGTTGCTGGTTTGCTTGTGCCGGGATACTTTGTGTAAAATGAGATAGCCTCGGGGAGAAAGAAGCCAAAAAGATGGTAAATCTGCCCGTTCTGGTGCTGAACCAGAGCTATGAACCACTCACCATATGCCGGGCCAAACGTGCCGTCGTCCTGGTTTACCAGGGCAAGGCGGAGATGCTGGAGAATGGCCTTGGCTTTATCCACACTGTCAGCGCCAGCTTCGAGCTTCCTTCGGTGATACGCCTCGCCTACATGGTGAAACGCCCCTACCGACAGAAAAAACTGACCCGCTATGAGATATTTAACCGTGATAAATACACCTGCCAGTACTGTGGTAAGGAAACCAAGAACCTGACCCTGGACCATGTTATCCCACGCTACCGTGGCGGACAGCATACCTGGGAAAACGTGGTCAGCGCCTGCGTAACCTGCAATCGGCGCAAGGCAGGAAGAACTCCACAGGAAGCCGGTATGAAGTTCATTCGCAAACCAGCTTACCCCAGCGACAATCTCCTATTCAGCATCCCTCACCATTACCGCCAGTCCAGACACGAATGGCAGAAATACCTGCCGCAGTGAAGACGCCGGTTAGTATGACACCTCACTGAGCGGCAGTTCCACGGTAGCCTCGCTCTCCAGCTGAACAAGTACTGTCTCCTTCAGAGGATTACTGCCCACGACCGTCGCATCGCCCATGGCCGTTGCTATCTGCTGGCCTACCCTAGGCATTTTCTCCTTCATGGCACGGTACTGCTCATTCTCGTAGCCCAGGCAACACATAAGGCGACCGCAGACACCGGAAATCTTCATCGGATTCAAGGGCAAGTCCTGGTCTTTCGCCATCCTGATTGAAACCGGGTCAAACTCACTGATAAAGCTCATGCAACACAGTGGACGTCCGCACCGGCCGAAGCCACCCAAGAGCTTGGCCTCGTCCCTGGTACCCACCTGTCGCAGTTCCACCTTTGTCTTGAACTGCTTGGTCAACCGGCGCACCAGCTCGCGAAAATCCACCCTCTGTTCAGCGCTGAAAAGGAAGCTGAGACGACTGCCATCAATATTATAGTCTGCCGAAAGGAGTTTCATCGGCAGCTGGAGTTCCTCTATCATCTTCCCACACTGGACCAATGCTTCCTCAGCTTTAGCCTCAAGCTCCTGGATATGTAAAATATCCTCCGGCTCAGCCTTGCGTAAGACCGGTTTGAGTGGCTCGTTAATCTCATTAGCCACTGCTTCTCGCGGAGCAATGGCCACTTTACCTAGCTCCTGCCCCCGGCTCGTCTCCACGATAACAGGGTCATTCACCTCAAGGTCGAAGCCAGCGGGGTCAAAATAATAGACCTTTCCCGCTGTCTTGAATCTAACACCAACAATCTTATCCGCCATCTTTGACACTTCCCCTTGTCTTCAATCCCGTTCGGTTGCTCTCTGTCTTTCCCGGCATATCCAGCATCAGCACTTCCAACACCAGGCGTGGATTGGCGTTCCGCCTGAGCTGCCCTTCCGCAGCCCGGATGCTGCCAATACAATCCCTTGCCTGTTCCATAGTATACTGCCCGGCCACACTATTCAACATATTTAACTGGTCAATATTGGCCACGTAATCCGGACACGCTGCCTTCACAAGCAGCAGGTCGCGCCACCAGCCCAGCCAGAGGTCAAGCCTCTCCTGTACCGCCGCCCGGTCCTGTGTATACTGAGTTGCCAACTGCGCCGCGTGGCCGAAGCGTGCCTCCGTGTCCGCCCGGATAACTTCATATAAATTTTCCAGCTTTTCTGCCCGTTCCTGCAATATCTGCTCGCCGGAAGCTGCCGCGATTGCCCAACCCAGACACCCCTTGGACAATCTGGCCAGGAGTTTTGCCTGTTTTGGTTCAATTCCCCATCGCCTCTGGAGAGCCTCTTCCACCCCGGGAGAAGGAACCGGGATCAGCTCCAGGCGCTGGCAACGCGAGACCACCGTTTCCGGCAGGAATTTTTCATTAGTGGTCAGCAAAAGGAATAGCGTCTTATCCGTGGGCTCCTCCAGCGTTTTGAGCAGGGAGTTTGCCGCCTCTATCGACAGCAGTTCCGCGTCTTCAATGATAAAAACCTTGCATTTGCCCTCAAAAGGGGGTAGGCTGGCTGAGTGCTGCATATCCCGCACCTGGTCAATGCTGATAAGCTTGGCCTCACCGACGTCTCCATTCTGGGTCAGGTTAATTACCTGGATGTCGGCATGATTGCCAGCAATAACCTTCTGGCAGGACTGGCAATCTCCACAGGGCGGTTCCGGCGAATCACAGTTCACGGCCTGCGCCAGATTGAGCGCCACCGTCATCTTGCCCACGTGAGGTGGTCCAACCAGCATGTAGGCGTGAGAAAGGGTGCCCTGCTCCAGGCCACGCTGTAGAATGGATACCACCCTGTCCTGCCCCACTACCTGCCACATAGCAAATTATACCTTTCAGACCACGTCATGCCGGAACAAGTCCTCATACGTTTCCCGTCGGCGGATGAGGCGTGCCCTGCCATCACTGACTATCACGATAGCCGGTTTCAGCGAGGCATTATAGTTGCTGCCCATCGCCAAGCAGTAGGCACCGCAATCGGGCACCGCCAGTATGTCCCCGGCTGTAATCTCGGGAAGCTCAATGCCCTTGATAAGGATATCACCAGACTCACAGAACTTGCCAGCAATGGTAACTTTCTTCTTCCCTTCATCGTTCATCCGGTTCGCAATTACGGCTTCATATCGCGCGTCATAGAGGGCGGGGCGGATATTATCCGCCATGCCGCCATCAATGGACACGTAACACCTGATGCCAGGTATTTCCTTCACCACGCCCGCCTTGTACAGCGCTACTCCCGCCCGCCCCACTATTGCCCGGCCCGGCTCGATTATGAGCTTTGGTAGTTCAAGGCCTTGCTGCCGGCATCTCTCGGCCACCGCAGCCGTTATCGCCTCAGCATAGTCGGCTACTGGCGGCGCCGGTGCATCAACCGTATACTGGATGGCAAAGCCACCACCAACGTCAAGCTCCTTGAGCTCAAAACCGTGTCTGGCCTTCATCTCTGCAGCCAGGTCAATGATAACCCTGATAGCTTCCCGGTAGGGTTCGACCTCAAATATCTGCGAGCCCAGGTGGAACTGCAGCCCTATCAAACTCAAGCCGGGTGCCGACACCGCCCTGCTAACCGCTTTATCGGCGCTGGCGAGAGGGATGCCGAACTTGCTGTCCACAATGCCAGTAGAGATATGCTTGTGCGTATGCGGGTCAACACCCGGCGTCAGCCGCAGCAGGACATCGACCACCACACCTCGCTGGTCGGCTATTCCTGACAACATCTCCAGCTCCTGAAAATTATCGACGACAATCCGCCCGACTTTGGATTCCAAGGCCATATCGAGTTCCCCGGCAGACTTATTATTGCCGTGGAAATAAATCTTTTCCATCGGGAAATCAACGGAACGGGCGATGCTAAGCTCGCCTCCAGAGACAACATCCAACCCGACCCCCTCCTCTTTTAGCAGAACCGCCAGAGCCCGGTTGATAAACGCCTTGCCTGCGTAGACAATCGCTGTGTCCGGATAGCGCCTGTCGAACTCGCTCTTGAATTCAGTGCACTTCTGCCGGAGTGTCTGCTCATCGAATATATATAAAGGCGTGCCGAATTCTTCCGCCAGCGCCGCCGTATCGCAGCCACCGATGACAAGATGGCCCTTACTGTCGACTTCAGCCGTCGGCGGAAAAAGCGCCATTCTGGGTTTATTCTGTCCCGTGGTCATACTGCCTCCTGATTAAATGTTAGCAACGCCCTGCACCAAAGTCAACTGAAGAGGTGAACTTGCCATCGCCCGCCCACTATGTAATAATTTTTGAGCCGACATCAATGTGAAAGGCTTGGTGACAGCATCAATGGATATTATCGAGGAAGCTTTAAGCAAAGGCCAAAATGCCCTGAATGAATATGCCGCCAAAAGATTATTGTCCGGCTCTGGTATCCCGATATGCCGGGAAGCAATGGCTAATGATGTCGACTCCGCGACAAAGGAGGCAGCGAGAATTGGATTTCCCGTGGTCCTGAAAGCAGCCGGTAGAGACCTTTTGCATAAAACGGAGGTCCAAGGCATCGCCCTGAACCTGAAAAACGAGGCTGAGGTAGAGCGGGAAGCCGGGCGCTTGCTATATATACCCGGCAGCGAAGCGGTGCTCGTACAGGAGATGGTGAAAGGCGAGCGGGAACTGGTCTGCGGCTTGATTCGCGACGCCCATTTCGGGCCGTGCGTCATGTTCGGGCTCGGCGGCGTCATGACCGAAGTCTTCCAAGACATCGTTTTTCGCGTGGCGCCCCTGACCACACAGGATGCCCTAGAGATGGTAAAGGAAATTAAACATAAAAAGCTCCTCGAGCCCTTCCGCGGCGAAGCCGCTGTTGACATTGAGGCGCTGGCAGGCATTCTGGTAAAGCTCGGTGAAATCGGACGGCAGCATGGCCACATACAATCGATAGATATCAATCCACTCAAAGTCCGGCACGACGGTAAGCCGATTGCTGTGGATGCGCTGGTTATGCTGGGTAAAGAGCTGGCAAAGCCGACGGGCGCAGCAGCCCCGAAGAAGGATCTGACCAAGCTCTATGAACCTGAAAGCATCGCCGTGATTGGAGCCTCTGACACTCCCGGCAAGGCCGGCCATACCGTCATGAACAATCTTATAGTAAATGGCTACAAAGGAAAAATCTACCCGGTAAACCCCAGGGGCGGTGAAATCATGGCCCTGCCCGTCTGCTCATCAATCGACGAATTACCCGATGGTGTTGACTTGGCGTCCATCGTCATCCCGGCACGGCCCACAGTACAATCGGTAAAGGAATGCATCGCCAAGGGTGTTAAAGCTTTTGTTCTCTGCGCCGGCGGTTTCTCCGAGGTCAATGAGGGTGGCAAAGCGCTCCAGAAGGAACTGACGGACGCGATAGCTGAATCCGGCGCCATTGCCGTTGGCCCAAATACCTCCGGCCACACATCAACACCCTATCACCTCACCACCAGCATTTTCCCCCTGGGCAAGGTTCCACAGGGCAACGTCTCCTATATCGCTCAGACGGGTAACTTCGCCACCCACACCATGTACTGCATTATAATCGACGAGAATTTTGGGATAGCCAGGGTGACCGGGCTGGGCAATAAAATCGACGTCGATGAGAGCGACGTCCTCGAATATTACGCCGATGACCCGGAGACAAAGTATATTTTCCTTTACCTGGAAAGCATAAAGCGACCAAATCGTTTCATTGAAGTGGCGCGTGAGGTTACCCGTCGAAAACCTGTCTTTTTACTCATGGGAGGCATCACCGGAGAAGGGGCCAAAGCGGCGGTGACTCATACCGCGTCTATGGCCTCGGACGAACGCATCCTGGATGGCGCCATTAAACAGGCTGGCATTACCAGACTTTATGAATATTCGCACCTGGTGCTGGTAGCCAGGGCGCTCGCCTGTATGCCACTACCAAAGGGAAACCGGATAGGCTTCCTGGCACCCTCCGGTGCCATGCTGGTGGTGTTCTCGGACCTCTGCCACCAGCGGTGGAACCTCGATATTCCTGAGCTTGAAGAAAAAAACAGGAAACGGCTTCAGGAGATAAGTCCGGATTTTGTCCGCATGCGCAATCCAGTGGATATCTGGCCATCAGTTTTCGAACACAGCGTCGAGTTCAGTTATAGAGAAGCCATTGAAGCCCTGATGCAAGATAAAAATATAGATGCGGTAGTGCCGATTCTTATGCTGGCAAGGAATGTTGGCATACCGCCCATGGATTTTCTGGTCAACCTGGCAAAGAAATACCCGGAAAAGCCCCTTTATGTAACTTTCAGTGCCGAGAGGAAGGATATGGAAACGGCCAAAGCATTTTTGGAACCGAGGGGAGTACCCACTTTCGCCATGATTGAAGAGCCTTTTGAAGTTCTTTCTATCCTCAACCGCTGCCGACAGGCTATGCAACGACCGGCTTGATGTGATATTATGTAAACTACATACACTATGAGGTGAGTTATTGTACCAGAAAAGCACTCTTGATAACGGACTGCGAATCCTGACCTCAACCATGTCTCATACCCGCTCGGTATCGGTCAGTTTCTTCATTGGCACCGGCTCCCGCTACGAAACCGATTCCCACGCCGGCGTTTCTCATTTAATCGAGCACTTGTGCTTCCGTGGCACGGCAAAGCGCCCCACGGCCAGAGACATCTCTACAGCCATCGAAGGAGTGGGCGGCATTCTCAACGGCGGCACGGACAAGGAGCTCACCGTTTACTGGTGCAAGGTAGCCCGACCCTACCTGGAGCTCACTCTTAATGTGCTTGTCGATATGCTAATAAACTCCCGGTTCGACCCGGAAGATTTGGAAAAAGAGCGGCAGGTCATCATCGAGGAAATTCACATGAGCAATGACTCACCTTCGCAGCGAGTGGGTATGCTCATTGACGGGCTGCTCTGGCCCGAGCATCCATTGGGACGCGACATTGCCGGCAGCCGTGATTCAGTCAGCAACATCACACGGGAATTCATGCTCGATTACCTCGCTGCCCACTACCAGCCGGGCAATATCGTGATAGCTGCCGCCGGCGACATTCAGCACCAAGAAATGATAGATATGGTCAATCAGGCGCTGGGTAAGTGGACGGGGCGCAAATCTCAGTCTGCATATCTCGCTTTCAAAGAAAGTCAGTTCCCCAGACTGTGTATTGAGAACAGGGATCTTGAGCAGGTACACCTCTGTCTGGCATTGCCCGGCCTGCCTCTTCTCCATCCTAGGAGGTTCACCATCGACCTGCTCAATGTTGTCCTCGGCGACGGCATGAGCAGCCGTCTGTTCACCAATATTCGGGACAAGCTGGGACTGGCATACAGCATCAGCAGTTATGTTGACCATTTTCTGGATACCGGCTCATTAATCGTTGGTGCTGGCGTGGACACTAAAAACCTTAATCAGGCGATAAAGGCAATCACCGAAGAACTGGCCTTGCTCAAGGAGACAATCCCGGAATCGGAACTTAAAAAGGCCAAAGAATTTTCAAAAGGGCGACTTCTGCTGCGTATGGAGGACAGCCGCAGCGTGGCTGGCTGGGTTGGCGGGCAGGAACTGCTCACCGGGCGGATACTCAACGTCGACGAGGTCATTTCCATAATTGACCAAGTCACCATCGAAGAATTGCAGCAGCTGGCCCGGGAACTCCTGACTGGGGAGAAACTCCGCCTGGCAGTAGTGGGGCCGATTTCACCCGAAGCGCCGCTGGAAGAACTGCTGAAAATATAGATTTTCTACTACCTCACTTCCATCAGCTAAAAAGAGCTGCGACCTTCCGGGTCGCAGTTCCACCCTTTCTAACCGTCTCTTCAAAACACCATAAATACTCCCCAATGGATGACTTGCACTCCGAACTTCATAAGAATTGAAAGAGTAACATCTTAAACCTAAGCCAGGTTGTTATATTTTAAGCTCATAAAAAGGTTTCTTTGTAAGTACTGGCATTTCTTTAGCCATAATACCAGAATATCTTTTCACAAAATATTTATTCAAAATACTCCAATTATGGTCTTGACATCGGCGCAAAATTAACTATAATGTATCTGGATTAATTATCATTTTATAATTATAAATTATCAATATATGATAAAATACAAACAGATACAGATTGTTGAGCTTTATCTTCCATGAGCTCTTTGCAAAAAACCATAGACATATTAAATGCTTTTTCTCCAAATGAACCGGAGTTAACCGCGGCTACCATAGCTGAAAAGCTCAGCATCCCCATACCCACCATATATCGCATCCTCGCTTCCTTGACCAAGGCCGGCTTGCTGGAAAAAAAGGTCGGGAAAGGTACTTATGTTATCGGTCGAACGCTTTATACCCTGGGAAGCTTATACTTAAGTACCACAGATTTATACCAAGCTGCCGAGCCGGTCCTGCATACGGTCAATGATATTACCGGTGAAGTCACCAACTTGTCGATACTCGATGATAAGGGATATATCACAATGCTGCTGCGGGAGGAATCAAAGCATCCACTGCGGCATGTTGTCCATGTGGGGTCGTCCGCTCCAGCCTACACGCGCGCATCGGGCAAAGCTCTGCTGAGCGCGCTGACCGATGAAGAAATCGACCGCCTCTATCCCGAGGAAAAGATAACACAGTTCACGAGCAAAACCGTGGCTACCAGGGCCGAATTGAAACGGGAACTGGAACAGGCAAGAGAAAAAGGGTTCGCTTTCAATTCTGAGCAGGCGTTTGAAGGAATTGAAGCCGTTGCCTCTGTCATTCGGAATGCCCGGGGGAATGTCATTGCCGCCATAGCAATATCAGCACCGGTGGTCAGGATGAATGAAGTCAGGCGCAAGAAATTCGCATCGTTGGTACAGATTGGCGCCGGACTTATCAGCTACCGGCTTGGCTATCAAGATAACCCTCAGCACATACAGAGAGTTGATGAGCTTTATGTCTGGTGGCAGCAACAAAGTCAACCTGATGAGATTCTTCAATCTGACGCCGACTTAAATGCTGGAGAATCAGATAACGGTATTACTTCCGAAAAACAGCTGACTTGAGGAACTACGTTATTAACTGCATATATTGAAAATACAAAGGAGGTGATAGATTTCATAAAAACAACATATGTATCTCGAATACCTTTGGAAAACAGGGAGGTAAAATGAGTAGAAATAGGCTTATAGCGTTAGCAATGACTCTTATGCTGCTGATTGGATTGCTGGCCGCTAGCTGCGCAGCGCCAGCTCCAGCGCCAACACCAGCACCTGCACCAGCTCCGACTCCAGCACCAGCCCCCGCTCCAACACCAGCTCCCACACCGGCACCCGCACCCGCTCCAGCTCCGGCGCCAGCACCAACTCCAGCCGCCGCTCCCGAAGTTATCAATTGGAAAGTCCAGGTCGCGGTAAGCGCCTCACCGTCATTTGGTCCTTATGCCACTATTCCAGAAGCTTATCATGCCGGCGTTTGGTCCCATTCCTGGGCACGTTGGGTTGAGGAAGCCACTGATGGTCGACTCCAGATAGAGATGCTGGAACCTGATGCCGCTTTTCCGGGTACAGAAGGACTCGAGGCTATCGGGACGCGAGTAATAGACGCCGCCTGGTCACAGCCAGGCTGGTACGCCGAAAAAATACCGGAGATGTATGTCGCCGGTGGTATGCCCGGAAGCTGGATGAGCGTGGGCGAGTTCTATGACGGATGGTATAACTACGGGATTTACGATAAAGTCGCCCCACTTCATGAAGCAATGAACATCAAGTTCTTCCCATCACTGGGTATGGAATACATGAACATCATGTCCAACTTCCCGATGCCGGACGTGGATTCAGTCAAGGGAAAAAAGATCCGATTCTGGGGCCAGTGGGGCCAATACGGTGAATTAATGGGCGCCACCGCCATCTCCCTGCCCTACACAGAGTGCTACATGGCCATGAAGCTTGGCACCATTGAAGGTGTCTGGACCGGCGCCCAGTCGCTCGATACCATCAAGCTCAAGGAGGTGGTGACCGACTTCGTCACCAATCCCAATGGATGCATCAACTCACTCATCATCAACATGGATGCCTGGAATGAGCTGCCCGATGACATACGCGCGATGATGGAGAGAGAGCAACCCCAGCGCTTTACCGTGGGTGGCTTAATGCTCCTGGAGCAGCAGGGCTACGCAATGGGCAAGGCAGTAGAAGAATACGGCCTCAAGCTCTGGACCTGGAGTGATGCAGATATCGCCATGCTCAGGGAAGGCTGCGTTGAGGAAATCTGGCCGGAGTTCGCGGCCAAGAGCCCACTGAGTGCCGAACTCGTAGAAATCGTCAAGACGCAGCTCAAAGATCACGGAAAACTCTAAACCTTATGCAGCGAGGGCTGTGGTCTCCTAATGCCACAGCCCTCCACTCTAAAGGCAAGAGGCAAATATGCAAAAATGTCTCCGCGTCATTGATTTTATAAACGAGTGGATGGGACGAATTGCCGGCTGGCTTCTGATCCCTCTGTCCTTTCTGGTCGTCTTTGACGTTATCCTGAGATATTTGCTCAATATGCCCACCATCTGGGTCTGGGACGTAGGCGTACAGATACAGGCTGCAATTATAGCCCTTGGCGGAGGTTACGCCCTGCTTCACAATGGGCATGTCTCCGTTGATATCCTGATAGAAAAAATGTCAACGAGGAAGAGGGCTATCCTGAGCACGATTATGTATATCTTCCTGGTTGGTAGCATCGCCATTCTCATGTGGCGACTATCAATCAGTGCCCAGTACGCTCTACGCATCAAGGAACACTGGACATCTGTCTGGGCCCCGGTTGTCTACCCGCTTAAAGTGCTTATAGTGGTTGGCGTTGCCTCAGCTTTGCTGCAGGGAATAGCGGGCTGGATACGTAATATCTTGATTGCTATAAGAGGCGACGAGGTAGCCCAGACATGAACATAGATGTTGGGTTATTAAGCATTATCGTCCTCGGCATGATGCTTATCATGCTTTTGACAGGGCTACCGGTAACCTTCGTCCTGTTAAGCCTGTCAGTTATCGGCTTCTGGTATTTAAGAGGCTTACCAGCCACCAGTTCCATAGGACTTGGCTTCTTCTCCATCATCACCACTGATATCTTTATTGCCCTGCCCACTTTCATTTTTATGGCCACCGTTCTGGAAATGTCCGGACTTGGCGCCGCTATGTATGACATGATGCATAAGTGGATGGCGGGGCTCAGAGGTGGGCTGGCCATGGGCACAATTGCCATCGCTACGGTTATGGCCGCCATGACCGGTTCCGCCGCCACCGCCACCCTGACACTGGGATTGCTGGCCTACCCCGAGATGGAGCGGCGAGGTTATGACAAGAGAATGATTATCGGCGCCATTCCTGCCGGTGGCTCCCTGGGGCCTTTGATTCCCCCAAGCGTACCGATGATTGTGGTTGCCGCCGTCAGCGAAATCTCCATCGGGAAACTGTTTATCGCCGGTATTATCCCCGGCATCATAACCTCCATCGGTTACATGGCCTACATTGGTATAAGGTGCTGGAAAAATCCGGGGATGGGCCCTCCGCTGCCACCCGAAGAGCGCGTTAACTTCAGCGAAAAAATGAAGGCGCTGCGCGTTTCCATATTGCCCATCCTTTTAATTTTCCTAGTCCTAGGGCTGATTTACCTCGGCATCGCCACACCGAGCGAAGCGGGAGGGGTTGGTGCAGTTGGTGCTCTGATGTGCGCCGCCATTTACCGCAACCTAAATTTGAAGAACCTGCAGAAAGCCACCACGACAGCCATAAGGATAACCGCCATGCTGATGTGGCTTTTAGCCGCCGGGGCTGCATTCTCCCAGCTCATTGGCGTTCTGGGCGTACAGGACTACCTGCGTGACTTGCTGCTTTCGCTGCCGGTACAACCGTGGGCCATTATCGTCGGCATACTTTTCCTAGTCTTCATTCTGGGCATGTTCATCGATGCTACCCCTATTACGGTTATCTTCCTGCCCATTTTCTATCCCATAGCTATGGCTCTTGACTTTGATTTGCTGTGGTTTGGACTGCTATTTACCATGGATTTGCTCATCGGAATAATGACGCCTCCCTTCGGCATGGTTTTATTCTACTTCAAGGGGCTGAATTTACCCGGGGTAACCATGATGGATATTTATCGCGCTATTGTGCCTTTCTTTTTAATAATGATGGTGGTCATGGTCCTGGTTTTCCTGATACCAGAACTGGCCGTCTGGCTGCCAAATCAGATGATTAAGTAAATGATTACTACAAGCCGGAGACCCGACCTTATAGCGTTTTTAGTACGATTGACTACTACATCTAATTGGTAAAGGAGTAGCCATGGAAGGATATCGCATTGTAGACCTGAGCCTACCTTTGATGGGCGGCGGCGGATTCGGAGCGCCCGCTGAAGTTACTTACCTTGACCACCGTACAAGGGCAAAGATGCTGAGTGAGAAGTTCGGCATTCCTCCTGAAGCTATGGGTGGGAAAGCTAACGCCATGGAGCAATTCACTTCTCTTACTTGCCATGCCGGAACGCATTTCGACGCTCCCTGGCATTACGATGAAATGGCCGAGGGAAAACCGGCACTGACCGTCGACCAGGTCCCGCTAGAGTGGTGCTTCGGCGAAGGGGTCTGGATTGACCTGAGCTGGAGAAAACCCGGTGAAGACATAACCGCCGCAGATGTACAGAAAGCCTTTGAACAAATTGGCTATGTGCCTAAACCAATGGATATTGTTCTTATCAAGACCGGGGCCTCTGAGCATTATGGCCAGCCAAGATGCGATGAGATGAACGCCGGCATGACACGCGAGGCCACACTCTGGCTTGGGGAACGCGGCATCAGAATCGTGGGCACCGATGCCCCTATCTGGGACCGACCGGCTAAAATGCAGATAGCCGACCTTCAGAAAGGCGTAAGGCCAGGCAGTTATATGCAGGGACATCGCGCTGCCGGTGAAAAAGGCATGTGTATCATCGAGTGGTTAACCAATCTTGACCAGCTGCCACACTTCGGCTTTAAGGTTTGCGCTTTTCCAGTGAAAGTGCAAAACGCGGGTGCCGGCTGGGTGCGTGCGGTTGCCTTCGTCCCCAATTGAAATAAAGAGGAGGTATCATGGCAAAAAATTTAATTACTGGCGGCTTCGGACTTTTCGGAACCTACCTGGCCCGGGAATTGCTGTCTGACGGTGAAGAAGCAATTTTGTTTCAAAGAAGAAGCAATTTGCCACCCAGCGCTGCCGACCTTCAAGGCAGTGTGGAGATTCACAGCGGCGATATCGGTAATTGGGTGCAGGTATTTGAGGCACTGAAAAAATACGGCGTTGATACCGTGTATCACACCGCAGCTTTGCTTAGTAAAGACTGCGAATACAGCGCGGCCAATGGTTTTAGAGTAAACGTGACAGGAACCATAAATATTCTGGAGGCAGCTCGCCTCCTTGGCGTAAAAGATGTCATCTTCGTTAGCTCGGGCGCTACTTACGGTCTGAGAAATCCTCCAAAGCAGGTATTCAATGATACCCTCCAGAACCCGGAAAACATGTATACCACCACCAAAGTGTGCTGCGAGCGGCTGGGGGAACAGTATCACAGACAGTACGGCGTTAATTTCCGCGCCATAAGGTATGCCATGGTCGTTGGCCCAACCCGCCAGATTTCTTATTACTATGGCGATTGGTCAGGAGTAATCGAAAGGACAGCCCAGGGACAGCCATACGTTGTCCACTCCAACCCCGACGCTCCCTGCGCTTATATCTATATTAAAGATGCCGTGAGGGCGATGGTAGAACTGAAGAAGGCGGAGGAAAGCCGGTTGCGGCAGCGAGTTTATAACGTCCACGGCTTCATGGCTACTCTTTCTGAAGTAGCTGAACAGATAAAGAAACACATCCTAGATTCACAGATTACCTTTGAATGGGACAAAAGTGAAACTATGGAGACAGCAAACAGCGGTGTCAGCTACGAGATGGATAATACGGTTGCCTTTGAGGATTTCGGGTATCAGACTCAATATTTTGTGAAGGAAATGGTGGAAGATTTCATCAAGGAGGTCAGGGCTGGCCGGGCCAACCAGGCCTGATAAATGTAAACGAGGTACCCATCAGGGAAATAATAATTTTTAAAGCTCTATTCGTCTGAAATTAAGGAGGGGAACCATGCTATCTTTGCAAGAAATTCACGAGTACGGTACGGAACTGGAGGGCTGGCTCCGCATGCGGGTTCACCCCATTGCGGTAAAGATGCTGAAAAGCACTGCCGAAACACCCAAAGACGCTATCGTGCCGACGCGGGACTGGGGCCACAAGTACTCTTTATGCCAGAGTTTTGCCAAATCTCAGCGCGCCGGCCTGACCATCGCCATGTTTAAAGAGGATATGTGGTGCTTTGAACCTGTCCTAGGCCTGGGCCTAGCCGAACGCATACCCTATTTTCTGGAAGGGAATCATCGATATCCCGACAGCGTCAGGAAGCTTGAGGATGCCGGAATATGGTGCCAGAACATGCCCTACCTGGAATACGGCGCTTATAAAGGCATTGTCTCGGCACCCATCAATACCTGCAGCTTTATGCCTGACGTCATCGTGATGCATGTTACCGGGGCACAGACCAGCCAGCTCATTATCATTAAAAACTGGATTGATGGCAGGGACCTTTACTGCCAGCTGTCCGGGCACGCCGCCTGCGTTTACGCCACCGTGCCCGCGCTGCTGAAACGTGAATGCACCGTGGCTATCCCCTGCAAGGGAGACCGCCGCCTAGCTGCCGCCCAAGACGACGAGATTCTCTTTACCATAGTGCCGGAGATGCTCTCCGATTTTGTTGCCGGTACCCGATTCCTGCAAGAGCACGGGTGGGGACTGCCCGTCGTTGAAGAATACAAGGAGGAATATGACCTTAAACCCGCTTATGCCAAGCTGGGAGAGATGCTGGGTGTGGATGTGAAAAAATCGCCCCCGCGGGAACAGAAGTATCAAAAAATTTAACATTATTTGTATAAACTGGTAAAAAGCTACATACAGAAAGGGGGGTCACCGATGCATTTAATAGATTCCCATGTGATGATGGAATCGCTAGGCCTTCAGGACCTGGAGGCCATGTCAGCATCTGGTGTTAAAGTCATTATCGCCGATGCTGCCGGTGGTATGGACTACGCTACGTCAGCCCAAGCAGCAATTAACTACTTTGAGCACACGCTCGTCGGAGAGGCCAAGCGTGCTGCTGATTACTTCATAGATATCCGCGTTCTCGTCGGCATTAACATGAATGCCGTTCCCGCCGACTACGAGAAGATACTGGACGCATTGCCCGAATATTTAAAACAGGAAAAAGTGGCAGGCGTCGGTGAAGTCGGTCTGGAGCCGAAATCAGGCACCTGCCCTGATTTGAGCAAGCAAGAAGAGATTTTAAGAGCAGAGCTTTTGGTGGCTAAAGAACATAATAAGGCAGCGGTAGTGCATCTTACTTCCACAGAAAGGACCGACTGGATTGAGCGGTACATAAAGCTCATTGACGAGGTCGGCCTCGACAGGGGCAAGGCGATTATCGTTCACTCAGATGCCAGTACCACCAAAACCATCACCGACGCCGGATGCATTGCCGGCCTTTCCGTGCTGCCCATGCGGAGGTTTACTCCTGAAGACGCGGCCAAGATTATAGCAGAAAACGATATGGACCGCATACTGGTCAGCAGTGATAGCCGGATCCGCCACCGCTCAGACCCCCTTTCTGTGCCAAGGATAGCGGTACAGATGCTGCGCCTTGGTTTGAAAGAGGAAGATGTAAAAAGGGTTCTCTTCGATAACCCGAACAGGGTTTTCAACCTGGGTATTTGATAACATCTCATAATCCCAGTGCACGTGCACAGACAATCGACACTGCCGGGGAGGATGAAATGAGCCTTGAAGAGGAACTGGTAGACAAAACAATCTCAACCAATTACGATGATTTGCCCTCCGAAGTGGTTATGGCCTGCAAAAAGAGTGTCGTTGACCTTATAGGCGTGGCCATCGCCGGTTCAACTACGCCGGTAGCAAAGAAGTTGTTCGAGGTAGTCAGCCAGTGGCAGGGCAAGCCGGAAGCCAGTGTTTTCCTCCGAGATACCGCCCTCCCCGCCCACGAGGCCATTTTTATCAACGCTGCCATGGGACGGGCCCTGGACTTCAACCAGTACCATTTCAGCACCGGAACGCAACCTCCCCCGACCATGGTGCCGGTAGCACTGGCCACGGCGCAGCTCGTCGGTAAAGTCAGCGGCAGAAATTTCATAAGCGCCGTCACCATCGGTTCAGAGGTCATGTGCCGTATGCGCATGGTACCCGACTACTGTTCCGGGCTGAGCGGATGGGTGGGAGACGTTTGTGGCATCTTTGGCGGGGCTATAACTGCGGGAAAGTTGATGGGATTTAACTCCGAACAGATGCTCAATGCGCTGGGACTGGCCTACAGCCAGTCCGCCGGCACTGTCCAAGGCGTCCGCGATGTCGGTGGGGGAGCTACTCTGTCGCTGCAGCAGGGTTTATCAGCCCGGGCGGCAATGTTATCAGCAACGCTGGGCAAAAACGGGCTCGGAACTTCAAAGCGGTTCCTGGATTCAGAGGGCGGTTTCTACGAGGTCTATTACCGGGGCATACATCATGACATGAAGCGACTGATGGATGGTTTTGGCAAAAGGTACGAGGTCATGAATTTGGCCATAAAACCGTACCCCTCCTGCGGATATACGCTATGCCCCATTGACAACGTGCTGGACATCGTAAAAAAGAACAACCTGACAGGCCCGGAAATAGACAAAATCGTGCTCAGGGTGGGAAAGGCCGCCTATAACAATGTCTGTCGCCCGCGTGAGACCAAATCTCGACCGAAGACGGTCGGCGACGCTATGTTCAGCATTCCATATACCATCGGCAGCGCCATCTACAGGAGTGAGGTGTTCTTAGAAGATTTCTCCGCCGAAGCCATAAAAGACACCAGGCGCCTGAAAGAAGTTGACAAGGTCGAGTGCCTCCTAGACCAAGATATTGAGGCGGAAGCCAGCAAACTCAGCCTCAGGTTATCGCTGAACATCGCCGAAGTTTCTACCGGGGACGGCCGAAATTTCAGCCAGAAAATGCTCCATGTTAAAGGCTCCCCGGAAAAGCCGATGACGTTTGAAGAGTGCGCGGAAAAGGCACGGAGATGTGCTCAATTCGCCGGGTTCAGCGCCGAAAAAATGGATATGCTCGTGGAACACATCAGCCGGCTGGAGCAGCTAGAAGACGTCCAAGTTATCACGCAACTCCTGCAGTAACTCAAAGATTTGTAAATCAGGTTCCGGGTATTCAGGGGTAATTAGAGTTGAAACTGACCGCAGATGAAGAACGGATGCTCGCTGGAGAGTCCGGCCCCGGCGTTCAGAGAGCGCTGGAACTATTAATCGCCGTTGGTGAGGCATATGAAGCCAAGAAACTTATAGATATATCCTCGTCACACATCCTCTCCCCGGAAATGCAGTTCTGGAATACCGGCCAGCTTTCACGCTGGTCCCGGGAGCTGGTCGCCGAGTCCGTCGAGGGGGCAACCCACTTCAGAGTCCCGGTCACCATCAACCCGATTTTTCTCGAACCGGCCATAGCCGAGAGGCTGGGATATCCCGAAAGCTATATCGAAGAAATGCGTCAGTCCCTTGCCTTTGGTCGGGAAACGTACGCCAGACTGGGGGTAATCCCCACCTATACCTGCTGTCCATTTTACATCCACACCCTGCGACAGGGAGAGCATTCCGGCGGCGCAGAGTCTCTGGTGGTGCTTTTCAACAACTCTGTCCTCGGCGTGAGGGTTAACCGCGAGTCCGGTCCCACCGCTTTGGCCACGGCCCTCACCGGCAAAACCCCGCTATACGGAATGCACCTGTCCGAAAACAGGCACGGACAGGCCATCGTTGAATTAAAGGACGAACTTGACCCCGGAACCTTCACCTACGCCGATTACAATGCTCTAAGCTACGGCGTTGGCAAAATGGTGGTCGATAAAATACCGGTCTTCCTTGGGCTACCCCGGCATATGTCAATAACGCAGCTCAAATATCTCTGCGCGCCTCTCGGTGTTTCCGCCGGGATACCCATGTTCCATGCGGTGGGCATAACCCCTGAAGCACCCACGTTGGAAGTTGCCCTGGGAGGCAGGAAACCTGAAATGAGAATCGAGGTGGGTAAAAAAGAAATAAGCCGGACTTTTGAGGAACTTTGCTCGGCCACCGAACCACGAATCAATTATGTGTTCCTCGGCTGCCCCCATGTCACCATCCCCGAAATGAATGAAATCGCCACCCTCCTGCAGGGCAAGAAAATAAAATCGGAAGTCCTTCTGGTCGTCGGCACCACCGAACCGCTGTACCTGCTGGCCCGGCAGATGGGGCTGGTTGACATTATAGAGAATTCGGGAGGTATGGTTGTCTCCGGCATGTGCTCGGCGGGCTCTTTCCTGCGGCGCGGAGTCCCGCAAGGCTTTCACGTAGGTGTCGTGGCCACGAATGCAGCTAAAGCCGCGCACTACCTCAAAGCAGGCGGGGTCCAGGTCTGGTTCGGGACAATGCCACAATGCATCAATGCCGCCGTCACCGGGAAATGGGGGGACGCCTGAGCCATGAAAAGCATTACGCTCAAAGGTCGCAGCGCATCGAAGGGGATAGCCGAAGGGGAGGCACTACTAACTTACGACGCTCTATCTTTTTTGAGCGACATCAGCGTCACCGAGGGAATTATCACCAGTCCACAGTCGAAATTTAAAGGTCAAAGCGTTTCCGATAAGATACTGATATTCCCCACTGGGAGAGGCTCCACCGCCGACCCCTATGGATTCTATATGTTAAAGAAGGCGGGGAAAGCCCCTGCGGCTGTGATTAATATTGACGCCAATCCAACAACCGTGGCCGGAGCGATTATTTCACATACGCCGATGGTATATAAACTGGAGAGAAATCCTCTTGAAGTTATCGAGGCCGGTGACCACGTATTAGTTGATGGCAATAAGGGCGTTGTCATTATTACCAAACAGGTAACTTGAGCGCCCATCATCCACGTGTGTTATCGCATTCTCGATAGAAGGAATATCCATAAAAACAGGAGGGTGAATGATGGGAGAGCGTCTCAAAGGGAAAGTGGCCATTGTTACCGGAGCCGGCTCCAGCGGCCCCGGCATGGGGAATGGAAAAGCCACGGCCATTCTTTTTGTCAGAGAAGGGGCCAAGGTGATGGCCGTCGACTGTAACCTGGAGGCAGCCGGGGAGACCAGGCGGCTGATCAATGAAGAAGGCGGAGATTGCGTCGTATTTGAGGCGGATGTAGCAAAATCCGCCGACTGTAAAAGCATGATTGAAAATTGTATCCAGACTTTTGGCCGGATTGACATCCTGCATAATAATGTGGGGATTTCGTCACGTTACGGGATTGATGAAACCAGCGAAGAGCAATGGGATAAGGTGATGAACATTAACCTGAAAAGCATGTTCTTAACCTGCAAGTATGCCCTGCCGTATATGGAAAAGCAGGGAAACGGCGCCATAGTAAATATCTCTACAATCCATGCGATAAGAGTGCCGCGTCCAGCACTCGCTTATGCGGTATCGAAGGCCGGAGTGGTTGCCCTCACCAGGGAGATAGCAATTCAATATGCGGCCAAAGGGATCCGGGCGAATGCCATATTACCCGGCCTCATGAAAACACCGATAGTCGAGTCCATGGCCAAAAGTAGCTACCAGGGGAACCTTGAAGAGCTGTGGAAACAGCGCGATGCCAGATGTCCCACCGGCAAGCAGGGTGACGCTTGGGATACTGCCTATGCCGCCCTATTTCTGGCATCAGATGAGGCAAAGTACATAACGGGAACGACGCTGGTGGTTGATGGCGGTATAACGCAGAGAATATAATGGTGGGAACAAGAAAAGGGAATGGCAATCGGTGAGTATCCTGAGATTGCGCATGTGGGTCGCCGGTATTAACTATTACTATTTTACATGAGGGAATCATGATAGCTACCGGACCAGGACGTGAGGAAGGAGCGAGCGTTGAGGATGGTTTCAGAGTCCTTGAGGCAAGCCCGGACTTGGCATCCTTATTTATCTTCGACTGCTCGCTTGGCTTCCTCCCACAGTTCGTTCTGTTCCGCAAAGGACAGGTCAGCCAGGTTCACGCCGCGCTGGCGGCAGGTCTCCTCCATATGGGAAAAACGCTTATAAAACCTTACGTTGGCCTCCCGCAGCGCTGACTCCGCGTCCAGACCCAGCCAGCGCGCGACATTGACCATGGTGAAGAGCAGGTCGCCAAACTCGTGCTCCTTCTTTTGCTGATTTTCTGCCCCTTTCAGCTCAGCAACTTCCTCGGCCAGCTTATCGATGATGCCCTCGATTTTCTCCCAGTCGAAGCCGGTCCGCGCCGCCCGGTCCTGGATTTCCTGGCTATAGCTCAGGGCCGGGAGCTTCTTCGGGACGTTAGCCAGCAGCGAGGCTTTTCCTCCCTTTTCTTTTTGCTTCAGCGCCTGCCAGTTGACCAGTGCCTCGCCGGCGTCCTTGACTTTTACCGAACCGAAGACATGGGGGTGCCGGTAGAGAAGCTTGCGATTGATACCCTCTATCACGTCACAAATCTGGAATTCACCCGCTTCCGCCGCTATCTGTGCGTGGAAGACAATCTGCATCAGCAGGTCGCCCAGTTCCTCGGAAAGCCTCCGGCGGCTCTTTTCGTCGAGTGCCTCCAGAACCTCATAGCTCTCCTCCAGCAGCGCTTCGCGCAGCGATTCATGGGTCTGTTCTTTATCCCAGGGGCAGCCTCCCGGTCCACGCAGTCGGGCGATTATCGCCACCAGCGTCTCAAATTTATCCAAGTTGTTTTCCGAAACCAATATTATCTCCTAGCTCGGCAGTACGCTGCCGACCAACTGCCGCTGCCCTCTGAGGAAATCAGCCGCCAACATGGCCCGTTTCCCCTGGAGCTGCACTTTGATGACGCCGAGAATGCCGTCTCCTGTGCCTACGCCAAAACCAGCTCCCCCGCAGGGCAAAGCCACCACCTGGCCCGTCTTGAGCCCACCTTCCGCCGGCAGAGCCACGGCCTCAATGATTTCCAGCCGCCGGTCGCGCCAGCTGGTATACGCCCCCGGCCAGGGCTGGTAGGCGCGAACGCGTCGCCATATATCCTCCGCGGAGAGCTGCCAATCAATCTCGCCGTCCTCTTTTTTGATGGCGGCGCAATAGGTAGCCCGGGCCTCATCCTGAGGACGGGGCGTGATTTCACCCGCTGTCCAGCGAACAAGCACATCTGGAAGCGTCTCCGCTGCCATATGAGAGAGTCTGGCCGAAAGCGAACCCGTGGTATCCGACGGCGATATCGCCACTTTTTCCTGAGTTAATATTGGCCCGGTATCCAGGCCACGGTCCATCAACATCATGGTAACACCGGTGACCTCATCGCCAGCGAGTATCGCCGCCGCCACCGGCGATGGGCCTCTATATCTGGGCAGCAGCGAAGGATGAATATTGAGACATCCATAGCGCGGTATATCCAGAACCGGCCCGGGCAATATCTGCCCGAAGGCCGCCAACACAATCACCTCCGGCCGAAAACCGGCGAGCTGCTGCACGGTCTCACTGTCCTTCAAGCTCGTCGGTTGCACTACCGGTAGGCCAGCACTCAAACCCGCCTTCTTCACCGGCGACATGACCAAAGAGCGCCCCCTGCCCCCAAGTTTATCAGGCTGCGTGTAAACCGCCACCACCGGATAATGCCCCTGCACCAATTTCTCAAGAGGGGGAACAGCAAATTCCGGGGTACCCATGAAAAGCACGCGCAATTCCGGCCTCATCGTGTAAAATTGTAACATTGTTAATTTTTTACAACAACTTGATTTTTGTATTTATTACTGCAAAATCGGGCAAAACAGAGAGTTTGAAAAACCTGGTAAGGGTTGGGACGGTTTAAAAATGCCCAGCGATTACCAGCAAATACCTTGCCAGAGAAAAGGCACAGTAGTATCCTATTAATCGTTTGATTTTTTGGCATAAGTAATCTTCCAGCAAGCAACCACCCCCAAATAAGTTTCTGACACTATGTTTTATGAGGGGTATTTTTTGCCAAAAAGGGAGGTACCGAATCCCAAATAAAGGGACGTACGATATATAGTTACAATATTTTTGCTTTTTGAATTAGTTAATGGAAATTAGGTCAGCGCGAGAAATTTGGGGCGTAGCCCTGGGCGAATTGCAGGTACAGGTCAGCAGGTCAAATTACCGAACCTGGCTGGAAAAAACGGAAGGCCTCGAGTACCAGAATGGCTGCTTTATCGTTAGCGTGCCCAATACTTTTATCGCCGAATATCTGGACAGGAACCAGCGTTCCTTGATCGAAAAGACACTCATCCACCTCACCGCTTCCCCGGAGATCCAGGTTTCTTTTCAGGTTAACGGCAGATACCACAATTCATCGAACGGGCACAAGTCTGATCCGGGCACTCTCATCTCTGCGCTATCAGCCTCCACCCAGTACAATCCAAAATACATTTTCGATAATTTCATCGTCGGCGACTGCAATAGACTCGCCTATGCAGCAGCGCAGGGCATTGCCATGAACCCGGGCAAGATTTATAACCCGCTCTATATTTACGGGGGCTTTGGGCTGGGTAAAACGCATCTCCTGCATGCCATTGCCCACGTAGCGCAGTCCAAGCATATCCAAGCCATCTGCATCAGCGCCGAACAGTTCACCAATGAATTCGTCAGTGCCGTTCGCCAGAAGAAAATCGACGATTTTCATTTGAAGTATCGCCATGCCGGCATGCTTCTTATTGATGATATCCATTTCATCAGCGGCAAGAAGCAGACAGAGGAGAGCTTTTTCCATACCTTTAACTCACTCCACAATGCTAACCGCCAGATAGTGATTACCAGTGACCGCCCCCCAAAAGCAATTACACTCTTGGACAAAAGGCTGCGTTCTCGTTTCGAGTGGGGGCTGGTGGCTGATATCCAGCCGCCCGACCGGCAAACCATCAGAACCATATTGCAGTCAAAAGCCTTGCAGAAGGAGATCGATATCGCCAGTGAGGTACTTGACTTCCTGGCCAGCCAGGTTCCACAAAATATAAGGGAGCTGGAAGGGTTATTGAATCGCGTGACCGCTTTCGCCAAGCTGTTCAACTCTCCGCCGTCTCTGAACCTCGCGGAAAAGGCAATTGCCGATATAGGCAGCAGGGAAAGAACGTTCGATTTAAGCACGCAAAGCTTGGTGATCAATGCCGTGGCCCACAGCTTCGACATGAAACCGGAAGACCTGAAAGGCAGCAAGAGAGATAAAGAAACGTCTCTGGCCCGGCGCATCGCCATGTATCTCCTCCGTCAGGAGACTGCTTGTTCTCTAGCCCAGATTGGAGCCCTGCTAGGGAATAGAGACCCATCTTCCGTGACCAATGCCTGCAAGAAGTTTTCTGCTGAGTTAAACAGTAACAAATCATTAAAACACCAGCTTGCCGATATTCAAAAAATAATCAATCCTCCTCTAAAATAAACAGCAGTTTAAACCGCACCCACTTTTGCCTTACTTGCTTGATTTCAGTTCCTCTTTTCCTAATTTTTTAATTTTTACTTATTTTTGCCTAATTTTTGCCAATTAATTGTAAGGTTTGCCCTTTGCTCCCGTGAATACAGCGTAATAAGAATATAAAATTTAAAAAGGTTTACTATTATAATTATTATTCCCTCATATATTTCTAGAATAATGTGTATAATTATTGATAATAAACGGATTCTATAATTTGGTAATCTGTTGTCATGATAGATAAACTGGAAATACACGTGAAAGCCGGCGATGGTGGTGATGGTGTAATCAGTTTTCGGCGGGAGAAGTTTGTACCCTACGGTGGGCCGGATGGTGGAGATGGAGGCAACGGAGGCAATGTGGTAGTCAGAGCGGAGTCAGCCGTAACCGATTTACGAAAATACTGGTACCGCAAGGTATATCGTGCCGCAAATGGCAAACATGGTGCCGGCAAGAAAAAACGTGGCAGGAACGGCAGTGACTTTGTACTGACGGTGCCTCTTGGTACACTGGTAACAGATAAAAAAGCGATGCCTGACAATGAACTGATTGCCGACCTGAAGGAGACCGGTGAGGAGGCGATTGTAGCCAAGGGTGGGCGGGGTGGCATGGGCAACGCGCATTTCGTTTCCTCAACCCATCAGGCCCCGCGCATCGCGCAGCGGGGAGAACCCGGAGAAGAACGCGATATCATACTGGAAATGAGGCTCATCGCTGATGTCGGCATTATTGGTTACCCCAACGTTGGCAAGTCTACCCTGCTGGCCAGAGCTTCCGCCGCCCGGCCCAAAATTGCCAGCTATCCCTTCACCACCATTGAACCGATTCTAGGAGCGGTTGAGGCTGGAAAGCAGAATTTTGTCTTGGCCGAAATACCGGGCCTGATTGAGGATGCCTACCTTGGGCGTGGCCTCGGGCATGAATTTCTCCGTCACTGCCTGCGCACCAAAATCTTGCTGCATCTCATTGATGGCAGCCACGAATCGCCGGTGGCAGACATGGTAAGGGTAAATAATGAGCTCGCGCTATATGACTCGGCGCTGGCGCAAAAACCACAGCTGGTCGCTGTGAACAAAATCGACCTGCCGTCGGTGGCCGCCAGGCAAAAGGAGATGGAGGAACTATTTCAGCAGGCAGGGATTCAGGTATATCTCGTGTCCGCGGAGACGGGGCAGGGCGTGGGGGAACTGATGACAGAGGTGGCCGAAAAACTGAGCCAGATAGGCAAGGGCCTTGCTGTTCTAGAGGAGAGGCCGAGGAAGATTTTCCGCCCTCAACCCAGAGACAGCGGCAAAAGGGTGAGGAAAGAAGGAGAAACCTTCGTTATCCAGGCTTCGGAACTAGAACGCATCGTGGCCATGCGGGGGGTTACTGAGGGTGAGCTGCGCGCCCAGTTCAAGCAGCAGCTTTCCCGGGCCGGCCTTGTCAGGGAGCTGGAAAAGGCAGGTATAAAACCCGGGGACAGAGTACGTTGCGGAACGCTGGAGTGGGACTGGTAATGCCATGAACGTGGGTATTCTGGGAGGCACCTTTGATCCGGTGCACAACGGGCATCTAATCATGGCCGAAGTGGTCAGAGAGCAGCTCAATTTGAACGAGGTGCTTTTCATCCCGGCCGGTCAGCCCTGGCTCAAGACAGAACACATCATCACGCCGGCCGAACACCGGATGCAGATGCTGCGGCTGGCGCTGGACGATACACCCTATTTCAGAATCTCTGAGATGGAAATAGAGCGGCCTGGACCAACCTACACCATTGATACCATTAACGCGTTAAAAGAAAGCCTGGAAGAGGCGGATGAATTATTCTTCATACTGGGGCAGGACAACCTGATGCAGCTCCCGCAGTGGCATGAGGCGTTGGACCTCATTCAGCTGTGTTATTTTGTGGCAGCGCCGAGGCCGGGCGTGAAAAAGCCGGATTTGAAAGCGCTGGAAGCCAAGCTGCCGGGCATAAAGCAGCGGGTAATGCTCATGAAGCAGCCGCTGGTTGACATCAGCGCCACGGATATCAGGGAACGGGTGGCTAGGGGCCTTTCCGTACGCCACCTTGTTCCCGAGCCGGTCAACCGCTATATCAAAGAGCACCGGTTATATGTTGCCTGACTGCTTCACGGAGTTACGTCTCTTTCTGGACAATTATGTTGCTTTTGCCTAGAATTGATATGTTTAACCATATGCAGTTTTTACCGGGTAAGAAAGGAGTCATTCAGATGGCGGATTTTTCTCTTATAGCCCAGGCGCTTGACCAGGGTGACCGTGATAAAACGGTGGCATTAACCGAGGCGGCGCTTGGTAGCGGCGCCAATCCACAGGAAATCATCGCACAGGGATTGCAGGCGGGCATGGCCGCGGTGGGCGAGAAGTTCTCCAGCGGCGAGTATTTTTTGCCCGATATGCTCATGGCAGCGCGGGCGATGAAGGCTGCCCTCGAGGTGCTTGCGCCGGCCCTCGAGCAGACCGGCATTCCCACCATCGGCAAGGTGGTCATCGGCACCGTTGAGGGAGATATGCATGACATCGGCAAGAACGTGGTGGCCACCTTTTTGAGCGGGAACGGCTTTGAGGTCTTTGACCTCGGGCTCAACGTGCCGGCGCAGAAATTCATTGACGAGGTAAAGGAGAAAAAGGCTGACATCTTGGGAATGTCGGCCCTGCTGACCACCACCATGCCGGTGATGGGCAGGGTCATCAAGGGGCTGGAGGAGGCGGGGCTGCGCTCCAGCGTGAAGGTGGTCGTCGGTGGGGCGCCGGTAACGCAGGACTACGCTAACTATATCGGTGCCGACGGCTATGCCCATGACGGTGGCCGGGCGGTTCCGGTGTGCCGGGAGCTTATCGGCAAGTAGCGTTGGCCAAGACACAGACAAGATGACAATGACCCATAAGCAGCAGATACTGGCGGCGGCACGGGGGGGAAAGCTGGACAAGCTGCCCTTCGGGGCACGCATCGACGTGTGGTATAACTACCACTCCGCCCACGGCACCCTCCCCGATAAATATCAAGGCTGGAGCCAGACCGACATCCTGCGCGACCAGGGTGCTGGCGCTCAGGCACGCTTCTTTGCCGTAACCAGAGAAGAATACCGGGATATGGAGGTGGTGGAGACAAACGACCCGCCCTACATCACCACCGAGTACCATACCCCCTTTGGCAACGTGGCTAAAAAAGAATTGTTTGACAGTTCTGAAGGCCCCTGGATCAGGTATGAGATGGAGAAGCTTTTCAAGAGTGAGAAAGACTACCCAGTGCTCAAGTACGTCATGGAGCACACCGAGCCGGCGGACAATTTCGAGGCATTTAACAAATTACGGGAGGAAGTCGGTGAGGACGGCATGGTGATGACCGCCGCTGGCGGGCTCTGGTCGCCGGTGCAGCGCGTCATGCGTGAAATCATAGGCTATGAGCAGTTCTTCTACGAGCTGGCCGACCGCCCAGCGCGGGTGGAGGAATTAATTGAGGCGGTGAAGGACCTGGAGCGGAGAAAGCTGCAGGTGGGCATAGAGTGCGACTTGGAGATATTCAATATCTGCGCCAACTGGAGCGATGATATCCAGACGCCGGTATTCCGCAGGTACTTTGTTCCCTGGTTTCAGGAGGTAAGCGAGTTTCTCCACTCTTACGGACGCCTGGTCATGGCGCACACCGACGGCGAGATGCGGCGTTTGAATCCACTGTTCCGGGAGACCGGCATTGACATCGCCGAGGCGATTACCCCCGCCCCCCAGACCCTGGTCAGCATGAGGGAATTCCGGGAACAGCTCGGTGATGAGGTAACCATCTGGGGCGGGATTCCGTCAATACTGTTCGAGCCGATGTACAACGACGATGATTTTGATAACTATATTAAAAACATGTTTCGGGAGATGGCACCGGGGTACCGGTTCATCGTTGGTATGGGCGACAATCTACCCTTTGATGGCGACATCAACCGCGTGGGCCGGGTCGTCGAGCTCATCGATAAATACGGCAGATTGCCAATCGAAGTTTAGGAGTGAGGAAGATGAACGCCAAGACCAATGGAGAGAAGCCTGACCTGACGCCGAGGCGGCGTTTCCTGGCCAACCTGATGGGCGGACGTAAAGGCAAGCGCATCTCGGCCTCCAACCCAACATCGGTCGCCTGTGTGGAACTTATCGAGAAGGTCGGCGTCCATTTTCCCGAAGCCCATACCGATGCTAGAGCCATGGCGGAGCTGGCCGCCGCCGGCTATGAGGTTCTGGGCTTTGATACCATCATGCCCGAGTTCAGCGTCCAGCAGGAGGCGGCCGCCCTGGGCTGCGAGGTGAACTGGGGCAACGATAACATGATGCCGGAGACGATGACCCATCCGGTGAAAAGCCCGGGAGACGTTGTTATCCCGGACAACCTGCTGGAAAAACCGTCCATCAAGGTGGTGCTCGATGCTATATCATTGCTCCGCCATGAGTACGGCGACCGTGTGGCCATTCTGGGCAAGGTGATGGGGCCTTGGACCATCTGCTACCATACCGTCGGCGTAGAGGACTTCCTCATCCTGGTGCGCCTTGACCCCGACCAGGTGCGGGCATACCTGGAGGCATATATGCCAGTAACCATTGCTATCGCCAATGCCCAGCTCCGCGCCGGTGCGGATGCGGTGGTGCTTCCCGACCACGCCACCGGCGCCATGGTCAGCGCCGGGACCTATGCTGAATTTCTGGTGCCGGTGCACCACAGGATGCTGGCGCAGATAGGCGGGCCGACCATCCTGCACATCTGTGGCAAATGCCTCGACCGTATTCCGGACATCGCAACCGAGGGCTATGACGGCTACCACTTCGAGTGGCAGAATGACCCCAAGAAGGCGGTTGAGGCGGCTGGCGGCCAGGTATCGCTGCTGGGGGGAATCAGCAATATCGAGGCCCTGTTGCAGGGCACGCCGGACGATGTCCATCGGCAGGCCAGGTATAATATAGAAGCGGGCGTTGACTCCATCGGGCCGGAGTGTGCCATATCGCTGCAGACCCCGCTGGAGAACCTGAAGGCCATAATCGCCGCTGCCGAAGAGGGCTACTAGCCGCGCCGGGGATAACTATTCTTCCCCGGATTCCTTCAGGAATTCCTCGGCCAGCTGTACCGCCTCATTGGCCGTGATGTCGAGCGGCGCTTCGTACTTGACCTCGACGTATTCCTTCTCCAGCTCTTCGATATAGGCCTGGAACTCCGGGTTATGGCTCGCCATGAAGTTGAGTTTCACCTCCAGCTCCTCGGCCTCCTGGTCAAGGTCGGAGATGTCCAGGTTGAGATGCAAGAGGTCGTTCAACCGGAGAACAACTGCCCTGATAGCCTTGGGATTGCGGGGGATGACGACGTTGTATTCGGGGTAGTAGGTGGCGCGGGCGATAATGCTCACGAAGGGCATTTTTCTCTTCTGCGCCAGAGAGAGCATGGTGATGCTGTAACTGCCCGGCCCTTCGTAGTTGCTCGACTGCATGGTGTACTTCAGCATTTCCTGCCGTAGCTCTTTGGAGCTACAGGCGCAGAACACGCCGGCCTCCTTGGTATGCGGCGTCTTGTCCAGAACGCCGCCCAGTACGTATATTCTGGCCACACCGAATTCCGCGGCCAGGTTCAGTATGTTCTCCGAGTATTCTTCCCAGTTGGTGTTCGGCTCTGTGCCCAAGTAGAGAATCAGGTCATGATCCGAATGCGGGCTGACCCAGTAAAAGAACTCGTTCCGCGGCATGACGTGTTCTTTGAGCAGGCCGTCTTCGATTTTTATCTGGGGCCTGAGGGAGAGCTGTCCCGGCACCTGAAAGACATGGTAACGGTCAAGAGGCATTTCGGCGAACTTTTGGGCACGCAGTTTCTTGACCAGGTACTGAGTTGTGCCCGTGGCCGCCTCCCCGCCGTCCACCCAGCCGTTAATGCCGCAGACTAGGTACGGCCGCCTCAGCTCCGGCTTTTCCGTAAACTGTAAATTGCTCTGTTTCGCCATCATCCCACCTCCACTTTTATTGTGACAGTCCAAAGTTAGCTAAAAGATAGAATCATCTGTTCGTCCCAGATTGAGCGTATTCATCGTACACAGGAGTACCCAAATAAGTCTTATATTCAGCGTACTTGGATGCTTCCAGTTCTTCCTCGTGGAATTTGGTAATCTTCTCAATAGCTTCCATGCTGGGCCATTCCTCAACCCCAATAAATTGCCACTCTTCGTTTGACCAGCTGCAGTCAATCATGTAATGCAGTTTGTAACCGAGTTCTTCCATTTTTTCGCGATCCTTACGCATGAACTCTTTCTGTTCTTCTTCAGATAGCTCATAATATGCTGGCTTGATTTTAACGAACATCAATCTGAAGATACGTTTTTTCTCAGTCATCTTATCACCTCAATATCCTACAGGTGTACTCAATGCAGCAGATTGTGCGCGTTGGTCTGGCACATCATTCTGATGTGTTCATCAGGCACGCCGCGGAACAGGAAGCCGAGAATCATCTTCCGCATCTGCTCCCAGGGGATGCCGGTCTCAATGTGCCCGCAGTCCGAGCCGAAAACGATTCTTTCCGGTCCGACCGCTTTATAGAAGGCCATGGCCTCGTCCCAGACAAAAGCCGGCGGTGCCAGATGCATGGCGTAGATGCCGATATAGGCTCCCATATCGGCCAGTTCCTTGGCCTGTTCCGGAGTCACCATGGTCAGCGGGTAATTGACGTGGTTGACCTCAATGCGCTCCACACCGAGCTTCACCGCTTCTCTGACCACGGCGAAACGTTCTGCCGTGCTCTGATGGCACAGGCCGAGCACCATGTCCGTTTCCGCCATTAGTTTCAAGATTTCCTTCATCTCCGGCACCACGTTACCTTGTTCATCGATGACGGAGATGCCGCCGCCTTTGGGATGGCGGGTCACGCTGCGATGATGGGCGGCGTCCATGTTGGGCAGCCAGACGTATTTGCCACCCACCCGGTAGCTGGCCACGACCGCATCAGGGTTGAGCCCGCCCACAGCGTAATTGAGCACCACACCACCAAAGACCTCGGTCTTCTTCTTGTTGTGTTCCTCAGCCCATTGATCAATGACCTTCTGGGTGAGCTGCACCGAAGGAGCGGTGGGTAGGGTGTGGTCCTTGCAGACAATGCCCGCCTGCCCCACCTCGCAGGCCTGACGGGCAAACTCAATCTGGTCGAAAAGGCGCTGGGTGGTGGCTGAGGGCCCGGTGTGCTGGTGGATGTCGTAAGAGCCGCGCAGTAGACTCCACATGCGTTCATTGTCGAAGTTCGGCTGCTTCATCGCCGCTATCGCGTCTTCCGGCCCGTACAGTGAAGCCCGTCCTCCCGCGGTGATGATATCCTCGATTCTTTTCAGGTATTCCGGAGTCATGGACAGTTCGTAAGTTTCCTCGACCATCTTTTTCGCGCCTCCTTTATCAATTATAACACTGCAATCACGGATATGGCATTATGGTAATGGTGAAGACCCCGTTTGTCAAACCGTTAAATTCAGCCAGTTCCGATATGGATTGACGTGCTAGGCTGAATATAATAGACTGATGTCGTCAATTTTGCCCGTTGCTGGTTTGAGGAGGAACATTATGCTGCCCGTCAAAGCTTTTCGGATTCCCAAAACCGTTATCACCGGTTCCGGCTCGTCAAAGCAGGTGGGTGAAGAGTGTCAGAAGCTGGGCCTGAAGAAAGCGCTGATGGTGACCGACCGGAACCAGGTGAAGCTGGGCATAATCGATGGTGTTGTGGAATCCTTACAGCAGAGCGGGGTGGGATATGTCATCTATGACGGCGTCGAAATGGAACCCATCGCCGAATACGTTCAGGAAGGTCTGGCGGCACTTCGGGGGAACGGTTGCGACTGCCTCATCGCCGTTGGCGGCGGCAGCCCGATGGATACCGCCAAAGCCATATCGGTCATGGCCAGCAATGCCGGCACAATCGAGGACTACATGGGTCTGGGCAAGATTCCCCAAAGGGGGATACCGGTAATCGCTGTGCCCACAACGGCGGGGACGGGCAGCGAGGTTACTCCATTTACCATCATCACCGATACGAAAAAGGACGTCAAAATGCTCATCGGAAGTCCCTTCCTCATGCCCGAAATCGCCATCGTTGACCCGCAGTTGACCATACTCCTGCCCCCGGATATCACCGCCGCCACCGGAATCGATGCGCTGACCCACGCCATCGAAGCTTACGTTTCGGTAAAAGCCCAGGCGATGAGCGATATTTTCTGTATATCCGCCATAGAGCACATCGCCGGCAACCTGCGGCAGGCGTGGGCCGACGGCAAAAACCTGGAGGCGAGAGAGCAGACCATGATGGGCGCACTCATGGCCGGAATAGCCTTCAGCAATTCTTCCGTGGCGCTGGTGCACGGCATGGCCCGGCCCATCGGTGCCTACTTCCATGTGCGTCACGGCGCATCTAATGCTGCCCTCCTGGGCACGGTGATGGAATTCAGCCTGGAGGGAAATCCGGTTCGGTACGCCCGCATTGCGCAGGCGATGGGAGCGGATATAAATGGATTGCCGGAAATGGAAGCGGCCAGGCGGGGCGCGGAGGCGGTCAGGAAGCTCATCAAAGACATCAGGATACCGTCGCTGCGGGAGCTTGGCGTGGATAAGGCAAAGCTCGACCAGCTGGCGCCGAAAATGAGCGATGATGCCATTGCTAGCGGAAGCCCGGCGAATAACCCGCGTCAGGCAACCAGAGAGGAGATAATAGAGCTGTATAAAGTAGCTTACAGAGAATAATCAGTCAAAGCACAGAGGGGGAGTATATGGAAAATCGATTGGAAGCCGCGCAGAAACGTAACAATTATCTTTTCGGGACATTGCACGGGACGCTTCCGCCGGAGGTCATTTGCGAGCGCGGCGATGGCGTGTATCTGTATGATCAGAACAACCGGAAGTATATTGACTTCAGCGGCGGGCCGCACGTGGTCTCCCTGGGGCATGGCAACCGGAGGGTAAATGAGGCCACCAAAAAGCAGATTGATAAAGTGTCTTTCTTCTTCCGCGCCTTCTGGCTGAATGAGCCACTGCTGGAGCTGGCGGAGCGTATTGCCAGAGTTGCCCCGCCCAACTTGAAGCTGTGCCAGTTCTGCAACAGCGGCTCCGAGGCCAATGAGACGGCCATCAAGATTGCCCGCCAGTATCACGTGGAGAGGGGCAAGCCCGAGAAGTACATGGTGGTATCCCGCTGGCAGAGCTATCACGGCATGACGCTGGGCGCGCTTTCCGTTTCCGGGCACACCATGAGACGGCAGAAATTCGAGCCAATACTGCACCAGTGGCCCAAGATACCGGCCCCGCTGTGCTACCACTGTGCCTATGAGCTCACCTATCCCGACTGCGGCATCAAATGTGCCCGGGCACTGGAGGAGATCATCAATCAGGTCGGCGCTCAGTACATCTCCGCCTTCTTCGTGGAGTCAATAGGCGGTGCCGGTACCGCTTGCATGGTGCCGGTGCCGGAATATTACCCCATGGTCCGTGAGATTTGCGATAGGTACGATGTGCTGCTCATCGATGATGAGGTCATCTGCGGCTTCGGCCGGACGGGCAAATGGTTCGGCATCAATCACTGGAACGTCAACCCAGATATCATCACCTCGGCCAAGGGGATGACCGGAGGCTATACGCCGATGGCGGTGGTGATTATCGATGAGAAAATCGGCAAGGTATTTTCAGAAACAGGCGCCAGCTTCATGCACGGCTTCACCATGGAGGGCAATCCCGTCTCGGCGGCCACCTCCCTGGCGGTTATCGATGTCCTGGAGAAAGAGGGGCTGGTGGAACACTGTGCCCGGCTCGGCGAGTACTTTTTCGAGGAGGGGAGGAAAAAGCTGGCCCAGCACCCGGCGGTGGGGGATATACGGGGCAGGGGCCTGCTCATGGGCATCGAGCTGGTGCAGGACAAAGAGAAAAGGGAGCCTTTCGACCTTAAGAAAAGGGCGGCCAACACCCTCCAGCGCATCGCCATGAAACACGGCGTTATGGGCTACCCCACCGCTGGCATCAAGAATGGCGTCAGCGGGGATGCCCTGCTGGTCTCGCCGCCATTCATCATCACCGAGCCGGTGATAGACGAGGCTTTCGACCGACTGGATGCCGCCTTCACCGAATTCGAGAAGGAATTTCGCTAGTTTCATGTAGGGAAGTGTCCGGCATTAGACTTAATAGTGCCTTGCTCAGAACAAAATTCCTGGGTGCCTTTATCGGCACCGCTGTGGGGGACGCGCTGGGCGCGCCGTTTGAAGGTTACTATCAGGTGGACCGACCGGAAATCGAAGCGGTGGCGGAGAGGCTGCCCGAACTGACCTACACCGACGATACCCACATGATGCTCGGCGTTGCCGAATCGCTGCTGCGGTGCCAGGGATTTGACGGCGAGGATATGGCGCACACCTTTGTGCGCAATTATGAACAGGAGCCTTATCGTGGCTACGGGCCCGGGCCGCCGCGCATTTTCCGCATGATTCGCGATGGTGTCCCCTGGGATGAAGCGGCGGGGTTATTGTACCGCGGCGGTTCCTTCGGCAACGGCGCGGCGATGAGGGCGGCACCGCTCGGTGTGTTTTACCGCGATAACCCAGAGATGCTGCGCGAAGTTTCCCAGGCGTCGGCCCAGATTACCCATGCCCACCCGCTGGGGAAAGAGGGAGGCGCATTGCAGGCGTATGCCATCGCTTTGGCGGCCAATCGGGACCCGTCACCGGAACTTGACCGGGCGGACTTTCTGTGCGAGCTGATTAACTTTACGGCAGAAGAAGTGTACCGGGACAAGCTGAACAAAATAGGCGACCTGATGCTCCGGCCGGACCCGGAAAAGATGGTGCTAGAGTTGGGAAACGGCATTGAAGCCTTCAATTCCGTCCCCACCGCCATTTGCTGCTTCCTGTCCCAGCTCAATTCATTCCCTGGTGCCGTGTTCGGGGCAATCGGCCTCGGCGGGGATACGGATACCATCGGGGCGATGGCCGGCGCTATTTCCGGGGCATATCTCGGTGTGGATGCCATTCCGCAGCGCTGGCAGGAAAGGCTGGAAAACCGCCGGTACATCGCAGAGCTAGCGGTGAGTTTGTGCAACCTGTAGAAAGGTACTATACTGAAAAAGAAATGGCTGTATTCCTGCTTGAGGAGGAATTCTTATGCTAATCGTTGCCGAGAGAATCAATTCATCCCGCAAGTCAATCAGCGAGGCCATCAAAGCCAAAGACGCCGACTTCATCCGCAAGGAGGCCAGAGCTCAGACCGAAGCCGGGGCAAACTATATAGATGTGAACGCCGGCAGCTTCGTCGGGCAGGAAGCGGAATTCCTGTGCTGGCTGGTGGAGGTGGTACAGGGTGCCACCGATTTGCCGCTCTGTCTGGACAGCCCGGACCCGGCGGCCATCGCCGCTGCCCTGAAACTGGTGAAAAAGCCTTGCATGGTAAACTCCATCACCATGGAAAAGCAGCGCCTGGAAGGGATGCTGCCGCTGATAAAGCAGTACGGGACGAGAATCGTGGTGCTGTGCCAGAGCGATGCTGGCATGGCCCGCACCGTTGAGGAGAAACTTGATATAGCCAAACAGATGGTCGGCATCCTGACCAAAGAGGGCGTGGCGCCAGGGGATATCTTCATTGACTCGCTCATCTACCCCATCGCCACCGATACGCAGTCGGCAGTCGCCGCGCTCGGTGCCATCAGGGAAATCACCCGGCAGATGCCGGAGGTGCACACCATCTGCGGCCTGACCAACGTATCCTACGGGCTGCCGGTGCGGCGGCTCATCAACCGCACCTTCCTGGTCGCCGCCATGTCACAGGGACTGGATGCGGCCATAATCGACCCCACTGACCGCGAATTAATGGCCGGTCTGGTAGCGGCGGAAGCGATTCTGGACCGGGACAAGTTCTGCACCGGGTACATCACTGCCTACCGGCAGGGGAAGCTGTCATAGATGAAGGTTAGCGTTAGGGTTATTCCTCCCGACAAAGAACTGGAGTTGAAGGCAGGCGATAACCTGCGCTCCGCGCTCATTGAGGCTGGTATTCCCCTCGATTCGCCCTGCGGTGGACAGGGTACATGTTTGAAGTGCAAGGTGCAGCTCGCCGGGGTCAGCCGGAAATATACGGACTTGGAGCAGGAGAAACTTTCCCGCGAGGAACTGGACGGAGGCTGGCATCTTGCCTGCCAGGTTACGGTGGAGGAGCCGGGTGAGGTCCGCCTTCCTGAAGTTGAAGTTTCACGGGCCAAAGCAAGCTTCGGGCTCCTTGGCGAGGAAATCTCGCTGCGGCCCAACGTGCGCCGCTTTCCTTTTGAATTAAGCCAACCTTCGATAAAAGACCAGCGGGCGGACTGGAACCGCCTCGCTGAATACTTGGAACGGTCGACAAAGAGGCCGGTGAGCACTGCCCTGTCTCTGCTGCGCGAGCTGTCTTTCCGGCTCCGCGAGGGTAATTTCAGCGGCCAGGCGGTAGTGGTTGGAAATGAGGTGGTGGCGCTTGACCCGCCCGGTTCAGGTAGCGATGTACTGGGCGTGGCCATAGATATCGGCACCACCACCCTCGCCGCAGCGCTGGTCGATCTGGATACGGGCAAGGTAGTCTCTCTCGATGCGGAGCTTAACCCTCAGATTACCTTTGGTGCCGATGTTGTTTCCCGGATTATGTACGCGCAGGACGGTGCCGCAAAGCGGGAGAAGCTGCAGAAAGAACTGGTGAAAGGGCTCAACCAGCTGCTCCTGCGGCTGTGCCGCAGTGCCCGGCGAGAAAGGGAGAGGATTTTCGAGGCTACGGTGGTGGGCAATACCACCATGCTGCACACGCTGCTGGGGCTCGAGGCCAGGTATATTGCGCTGGCGCCGTACGTTGGGGGGCTGAACCGGCCGTTTGACCTGCCAGCCACCGAACTCGGCTTGCAGATTCATCCCAGGGGTAAGGTGCATATTATGCCGTCAATTGCCAGCTTCGTCGGCGCCGATACCGTGGCCGTCATCCTGGCGACAAGAATGCATCAGAGCCGTGTTCCCATGCTTGCCATTGACATCGGCACCAATGGTGAAGTGATGCTGGCCACCAGAAAGGAAGTCCTCACCGCCTCCACCGCGGCCGGCCCCGCCTTTGAGGGCGGCCGGATAAAGTACGGCATGAGGGCGGTAAAAGGTGCCATAAGCTCTTTTCAGGCAACGCCGGTTATGAATTACTCGGTCATCGGCGGCGGCGCACCCAGAGGCATTTGCGGTTCCGGTCTGATTGACTTGGCGGCGGAGCTTTACCGGACCGGCGTTCTCGACTACAAGGGGCGCATTCTCAGACCTGCGGAGATAAGCACCCGATGGGCAGAGGAGCTGGCGCCGAAGGTCAGAATTCGTAAGGAGGCGCGGGAATTCGTTATCTTCAGAGACGAAGACCGGGAGGTAACGCTGACCCAGCAGGACATCCGCGAACTGCAACTTGCCAAGGGAGCAATACGCGCCGGGGTGGAGCTGCTCATGAAAGAGGCCGGCATCAGCGCCGATGATATTCAGGAGGTCCTTCTCGCTGGCGTGTTCGGCAATTATATCAACCGGGAGAGGGCGGTCGTCCTGGGGCTGATTCCGGTTTTCCCTCTGGAGAAAATTCATTTCATTGGCAACGGGGCCATGGATGGTGCATTACTGGCCCTGCTCGATATGGAGGAAAGGAGTCAGGCAGAGAAGATAGTCGCTAGGGTACATCATATCGAGCTGTCGGGGAGGCCGGACTTCGAGGAAACCTTTCTCCGTTGCCTGTCGTTCGACAATAAATGAGCGGCGTGGCCTCATGCCACGCCGCCCTAGCATTTTTTGTCTTACCTTCCGCCGGTATGATTTTTACTGTGGCGGCAGGTTCTTGAGCATGCTTTCCAGCTTGTCAAGCTCGCCCTCGACCATGCGGTAGCAGTGCTTCTCCTCGGGGAACTTGCTGGTCTTTACGTCGTCGATATACTCGTGAAGCCCTTTGTCGATGACCTCGGCGATATTGGCGTATTTCTTGACGAACTTCGGCGTAAACGCTTCAAAGTAGCCGAGCATATCACCGATGATGAGCGCTTGGCCGTCCGTATACATGCCGGCACCGATGCCCAGTACCGGTATTTTAAGCATGTCGGTGATGATTTTGCCCACTTCCGGCGGAATGGCCTCCAGCAGGATGGAAAAAGCGCCCGCCTTTTCAATGGCCAGCGCGTCCTTAATCAGCTCCATGGCAGTATCGGCGGTGCGTCCCTGGGCCTTGAAGCCGCCCAACTGTCCGGAGCTCTGCGGCGTCAGGCCGATGTGACCCATCACGGACATGCCGCCCTCAATGATGCCCTCAATCTGCTTGATGACCCTGCGGCCACCCTCCAGCTTGATGGCGTCGACGCTCGCCTCCTTGAAGAACCGGCCAGCATTGTAGATGGCGTCCTCCCTTGAAACCTGGTAGGAGAGGAAAGGCATATCGCCGATGACGAAGGTATTGGGAGCGCCTCTCCTGACTATCTGGGAATGTTGAATCATCTGGTCCATGGTCATTGGCACTGTTCCGGGCAGACCGTGCACTACCATGGCGGCGCTGTCACCAACCAGTATCATGTCGATGCCTGCTTTGTCGCAGAAGCTGGCCATGGGAAAATCATAGGCAGTGAGGAAGGTGATTTTATCACCCTTCTTTTTCATCTCCGCAAAATCGAGAACGGTTTTCTTTGGCATATCTTTTATTAATCCTCCTTTTTTACTTTGGCATGGGCACTCTTAAGTCTTCCGGCCCCTGCTTTGATACCTTGAGTTCAGGATGAACCTGGCCTACCAGTTCAATGATGTTCTTGATAGAGCGGATTTTCTCCCGGCCCAGCTCCGCCAGCATATCATCGGACATGCCCCAGGGCATGTACATTGCCAGCCCCGGCCCCGGCTCCATCTTAAAATAGCACGGCGAAGCCACCCGAGCGATTTCCGGCGTCTCAAAGATGCGGTTGTAGCCGCCCATTGAGGCCCAGAGCTGAATGTGAACATCGAGAGGAATATTCACCACGCTCCTGATAGAGGCCAGTTCCGGCAGCGTCAGGTCGGCCACCGGATTGCAGCTTCCCGCCCCGAGTGACTCTACCAGCCTCACCCCCGTTGCATTGGCGTGCCCGGCGAAGATGGAGACCTTGAAGACGATGTCTTCGGGCAGGTCGCCGTTTTGCTTCATGGTGTTGAGCAGGGAAAGGACCCCCTCATCCCAGACCAGGAAGCCGCGGAAGCCAAGCTCGATGCAGCGTTCCAGCTCCATCAGGTAGTGCCGGATAGAGTCCATTCCCCGCATCCTCAGGCCGGAAATGGCGCCTTCCGGAGTGGCGATCTGGCGGCCAATGTACCAGGTAGGCCTCGGCCCCGGCGTGATGATAACCTCCACCTGGTTATCGTGGGCGATTTTGGCAAATTCGGTTAGCTGTTCGCGGGTGAGCATGGAGGCCCCCCGCACCACGGAAATGGAGCGGTGAAATGGAACTCCCTGTTTTTTAGCTTCATCGCACGTTGCTGCTAGGACCTTGGGCGTCTCAACGCCGGAAATCTCCACGCGATAGTGCGCGCCGTCGGGAAACGTTTTGGTCGAGCTTGGCAGGTCATAACGGTCACCGCTGGGAAACCCCGCCTTTTCCATGGCCTGCGCAATTTTGTCCATGTACGTACCCCCATTGTATTTGAAATTCAGGAAAACTCTGATTTAAAACCCGCTGACAAGCTTATTACATCGCCTTTTCCTTGTCAAGAAGTTTTATTTCGTTCGCTGGCCTTGCTGGAAGTATTGGCAAAGCCTGTTTAAAACGCAATCTAGGCACCGGGGACGTTGTGCTTGGCAAACCTTTCGGCCGTGCTCTATCATCAGCACGTGAAAGGCGTAAACTTTAGCGGCGGGCACTAAACTCTCCAGCATTTTATGGGCTTTCTCCACCGTGGCTCTAGCATCGATAAGCCCGAGCCTCTTGGCCACGCGATATACATGGGTATCTACCGGCAGGGCCGGTCGGCCCAGAGAAAACAGAAAGACGCAGTTGGCCGTTTTGGTGCCCACTCCCGGCAAAGCTTTGAGCCAGTCCCTGGCCTCGTCCAGAGGGAACTCATTTAAAAAATCGAGCTCAAGTCTACCTCGCTTTTGCCAGATTTCCCCGAGCGCCTGCTTGATGTAGCGCGCCTTAACTTCCGAAAGACCACCGCCCTTTATGGCGCTGGCAATCCGGTAAACATCGGCCGAGGCCACATCCTCCCAGCTGGGGAAAGAAGCCAGCAGAGAGTGAAATGCCCTTCTGGAGTTAGCATCAGAGGTATTCTGGGATAGAATGGTCTGGACCAGCACGTTCAGCGGGCTATCATGTGGCCGCCAGTCGCGCTCGCCATATTCGCTGATTAACAGGTAAAGGATTTGCTCCATATCTGGTTTGTCCATTTTCATCTCTTGGCAAATACCGGCGAAAAAGCCAGAGCGGCAATCAATAAGCTGAGTGCGGCGGCGAGGAAGAATATGCTGGCCAGCCCCAGTCTGTCACCCAAAAATCCGGAGACGAGAGGCCCGCTAAGCATGCCCACCGCGTAAATCGCCTGATATACCCCCATGGCAGTTGCCCGGTGCCCGGGTGATACATCGCGGATGCTGAGTGCCATAAGCGAGGTGGTCAGGATGCCCCGCCCGAGCCCGTAGCCGACCTGTACCGCCATCAGTGCCGGTATTTTCTGGATGAAGGGAATTGTCAAAGTGCTGGCACCGATCAGCAGAGCACCACCGAGAATGGCGGCGCGGTGGCCTAACCTATCCCAAACCCATACTGCCGTCAGGTTCCCTATCATTGAAGAACCCAGAGTCAGCATGGTGATGAAGCCGAGGTCGGCGCTGGAGCCACCGATTTTGGCCGCATATACCGGAATAAAACCAAAAACCCCTGCATGTACTGTGAACTGGAACAGGATTCCCATAACGGATACCGTTAGGAGGAGGGGGCGAGTTGCCACCGATGAAAAGCCACGCCAGGTAAAAACGTCCCTTGGCTCTGCAGGTTGTTCTCTGGTAAAGGCTAAAGCTGCCAGTCCGGCAACGGCGAGTACCGCCGCCGCCAAAAAGGTCTGGCGTGAGCCGAGCGTCTGAGCCAGGGCTCCGCCACCTGCCGTAGCCACCACCAGAGCTCCGCCCTGCACAAAATTAATTAAACCTATTGCTCGCCCGCTGCTTTCCGGCCGGTAATAGGCGGTAAAGTAAATGGTAAATACCACCCAGGTTGCAGCTCCAATGCCAGTAGTTAAACGTGCCAGGAACAGTTGCCAGGGGTTGGCGGCCAGGCCCAAGCCCAATGCCCCTAGAGAGGTGACGATGATGCCTGCGACCACCAGCGGTTTCCGCCGCCCCAGATTATCTGACCAGATACCAATCGGAATGCGCAGCAGTACCTGGGGTATCGCATACGCCGAGACCACCACACCGACTATCGATAAGCTGGCACCCAGTGACTGTATATATACCGGGAAAATGGGAACATAAAGATACAGGCTAGCCCAGAATAAAAAATTGGCGATACAGAAGAGAACGATAGAATATCGGTGTGGGGGCGGTAGCAGACTTGAATGTGTCAGCTTATGGCGCGATGGGGGCGATTTTATATGTGCATTCACGTCCACGATTTACATTCTAGCATAAAAGAAGAGATACTTATCGATTGCAGGTAGCGGATAAAGTTGACCGCTGGAAGCCCGGAAAAATTGCGCACAACACAAACAAAGTGCTAGCATTTACCTATCATTTAGAAGGATTGCGTTTGAAAAATCTTTAGGAAAAGTGCTCGGACTTCGGGATTTTTAGGATGACTTAAATATCCGATGATATGGAAAGAGAATCGATTTAAAATATTCTACGGCTGGTGGATAGTTGGCGCCTCTTTTCTTACCAGCTTATACGTAGGTGGAGCGGTATTCTACGGCTTCACCGCCTTCTTCGAGCCGATACAGAACGAGATGGGCTGGAGCTACACGCAAATCTCACTGGGCGCATCTCTCCGTGGCCTGGAGTTAGGCCTTCTTTCCCCTTTGGTGGGCATACTTGTGGACCGCTGGGGTCCTCGGAGGCTTATATTCAGTGGAGTGCTTATTACCATAGTCGGTTTACTTTTCCTTGGTTCCGCTCGTTCTTTGCTCATGTTTTATGGCGCCTTCGCTTTAATTGCCATAGGGGTGAGCGCTTGCACCGTTATCGTGCTGCTGACGACCATCGCCAACTGGTTTCAGAGGAAGATGGGGCTGGCCATCGGCATAGCCATCTGTGGTTATGGCTTCAGCGGCCTGATGGTACCGGCAATCGTCAGGCTCATTGCCTTTTATGATTGGCGCACCGCGGTAAACATCCTTGCCCTGGGTATGCTGATCCTGATTTTACCCTTATCTCTCTTGTTTCGGCACCGTCCGGAGCAATATGGTTATCTTACCGATGGCCGGAAACAGAGCGAGGTAGCCTACCCCAGCCAGGAAGGTCTCCAGCAAACCGTCGAGGTTGAGATGAAAGTAAAGCAGGCCCTTAAGAGCGGGGTATTCTGGCGTTTGGCATTATCACGATGGTATCACATGATAGCAACTGCGGCCATAATTACCCATGTCATGCCTTATCTCAGCACTAGCGGTATCAGCCGGTCGCTCGCCAGCCTGGTGGCCACGGCAGTTCCGTTGATGAGCGTTTTCGGCCGTCTTGGGTTTGGCTGGCTCGGGGACAGATCCAATAAAAGACTGGTGGCCACCGCGAGTTTCGTTATGATAGGTTCCGGTGTACTCTGTTTCGCTTATACTTCGGCGGCGAGTATCTGGTTACTGTTTCCTTTTATCATTCTGATGGGCATCGGTTACGGGAGCAGCAACGCGCTTCTGCCGTCACTGGGGAGAGAGCACTTTGGTAGAACTAAATTCGGGAGCATTTACGGTGTGATAGAAGGCATTGGCACAGTAGGAAATATGATGGGCCCGGTCATCGCCGGTTGGGCCTATGATAACTGGGGCAGTTATCAGAAGATTTGGTTGCTGCTGGCCGGACTGGCTATCGTGGCCGTAATTTCGACCTTCACCATTACCCCGGTCAGGAATTCGACGGGGCCGAATGGTTGAATCTGAAATAGTCAAAATAAGAAGGAGGTACCAATTAGGACGATGTCAAGCGATAGCGAAAAATTGGAAAGGAAAAAAATAACGCCTAGGGACTTAATAGCTAAGAAACAGCAGGGTAAGAAAATCGTGCGGGTGGTATGTTACGACTATCCGATGGCGTTACTGGCAGACCGTGCCGGAGTGGATAGCATTCTGGTAGGAGACTCAGTGGGAATGGTGGTGCTGGGAATGCAAAATACCATACCGGTGACGATGGAAGACATGATACATCACTGTAAGGCGGTATCGCGAGCGGCCAAGTACGCCCTGGTAATCGGTGACCTTCCCTTTTTGTCCTACCAGCCGGGCATTCGAGACGCGGTGTACAATGCTGGCTTACTGATGAAGGAGGGAGGCGTGGATGCGGTCAAGCTGGAGGGAGGGGAGGAGTTTGCCCCGACCATTAAGGCAATAGTCCAGTCCGGTATACCGGTCACGGGTCACATCGGCATTACGCCGCAGAGTATTTCGATGCTGGGCGGGTATAAAGTGCAGGGTGCCGATGTCGCCAGCGCTCGCAAGTTGATCGCGGATGCTAAGGCACTGGAATCCGCCGGAGCGTTCATGCTGACACTGGAAGGCGCCCCGGACCGCCTGGCCGAAATTATATGCAAAGAACTTACTATCCCTGTAACCACAATCGGCAGCGGGCCGAACACTGACGGGCAGACCATAAATATGTACGACATTCTAGGGCTCTTCGAGAAATTTACCCCTAAATATGTCAAGAAGTATGCCAATCTTGCTGAAGTAATAGTGCAGGCATTGCAGCAGTACAAACAGGAAGTGGAAACCGGTGTCTTTCCCGGGCCGGAGCACACCTATCATATGAAAGACGAGGTGCTGAAGGAAATATTGAAAGGGTAGTCCATTGGCATCAGGGATTGAGCAGATAGTCCGAGGAATGGGTAAGAAGCTATCTACCTGCGCTTTCACCCTGAGAGAAATGGTCAGCATCAGCTGACCGGGCTATATGCTCTCCAGCTTTTCTTTCAAGCGCCGTACCGAAAGGTGAGCGCTGGACAGAATGGGTACCTTTCGGTTAGCCTCGGGGATCTGTTCTAAAACCCTTTCAATGGAAGGTTGAGGCATTATGATTACCTCTACCTCATCCATGAGCTCGGCTAGATGCTTCAGGACGATTCTGTCGTGGGTGGCTAGGTCTTCGCGTCTCAGGGCATCGAAGGCCCCTGGGCATAGCGATGTCTTTACTTCCACCCTCTTTTTTCTCAGTGCTGCCTGCACCTGAATCATTTTAGGAGCAGATGCCAGTGTGCCGGGATGGGTGCCGAGGATACCGATACGCGCACCAAGGTCCATCGCCTCATCGATAATAATCTCCAGCACGGCCAGAACGGGAATGCTGACCGCGTCTTTCACGTCCTCGACTAGGCGACCGAAGGCGGCGCAGGTGAGCATCACTACCTCTGCCCCGGACTCCTCAGCAAAAAAGGAAAGCCATCTTAACCGCCGGAGGACAAGGTCCCGGAACTGCTCGCCCGATAAAGATGGCAGTCCTTCATCAACAAGGTGGACTACTTCTACATCGGGCATGATTTCAGCCGTCAATTTGCCAAATAAGCTGACGTTGAAACACCCGGCGTGGACCATGCCTACTTTTCGTCCCATCTCATACCTCCAGATTTGACTTCTATAATTAATTCCACCATTTATCTAATTCTTATTTCAAACGGCGCAATTGTCAATAAATATATTAACGATGAAGGTGAACCTGCCACGCCGTAGGCCTGGTGTGGAGCTCAAAGCCAAGACACATATCTGGGTTTCAAGCTTCATATCATGGCCACGGAAGACAGCATATTAATTGACTGTAATGATTCTGTAATGCTTTTGTTATTTTTTCATGGCCGTTCTTAAGACGTTTGTAATAGGACTTAGGTAATATAACATGTGCATACTAAAGTTCACTGGTAATTAAATAAGTTTACCAATGTTAAAGAAAAGGAACCATGGAATCTATGTCAACCGTAGAAGATTATATTGGCAGAATGTTTACTGTAAATGAAGTGGCGCGTCTATTAAACGTGCATCCGGCTACGGTTAGACGCTGGGAAAAGGAAAGGCAGCTGAAGTCATACCGGCTTGGACCCAAAAAGGTAATCAGGTTCAGGACAGAAGAGTTATATAGCTTTATCAATCACAATAATGATCCAGATGCTCAGTGATTTTGCCATTTCTATGTTTTAACGAAAGTAGCGGCAACATGTTTATCAAAAAGACACGGTATTTAAAAAGAGAAATCAAACTGATGTCCGGTTAATATTTAAGTCAAGAGAGATAGCATCGGTAATGATATCAAAATAAAGAGAGCGAGAGAAAAGGCGATGTCTAGTTCACCAATGGAGGAAAATGAGACCAAGAAAACCGCGGGCAGATTACGGAAAAATGCCATTGACCCCGAGTTGCTGAAACTTATCCCGGAATCATTGTCCAGAAAATACAACGCTATTCCGCTGGAGGCAGTTGGCAACGTGCTCCATGTTGCCATGGCCAATCCTTCAGACATTATTGCACTGGAAGCTCTCGCAACCCTTAGTCAGATGCACATTGTGACCGAAGAAGCCAGCGCCGAGGAAATCGTTGAAGCTATCGACTTCAACTATCAATCATATGAAGAAATAGAAGAGCAAATTTCAAGTCTCCCTCTGGACGTAGATGCACCGGAGGCAGGTGCCGGACTGAGTACAGTCACCGATGCTCCGGTGGCCCGGGCACTGGCTCTCATTATCGATGAAGCAGTCAAGGCCCGCGCTTCCGATATCCACTTTCAGCCCCAGGAAGATAAACTACAGGTACGATTCCGCATCGACGGTGCTCTGCATAATATGATCACTCTGCCTTTAATGACGGCCAGCCCGCTTATATCACGCATCAAAGTCCTGGCCAATATGAATATCGCCGACCATCACCGCCCGCAGGACGGCCAGTTTTCGGTGCGT